>Ga0081538_10004917_pt1 | contig 12172 bp, 6 predicted proteins | sample TabmetS5T2R1_FD_71022 | JGI IMG/M metagenome (GOLD analysis project Ga0081538, IMG submission 71022) | Tabebuia heterophylla rhizosphere microbial communities from the University of Puerto Rico - S5T2R1 | ecosystem: Host-associated > Plants > Roots > Rhizosphere ... | reverse complement strand
AGGCTCGCCGGGCTGGTGGCGGACGACGAACGCGCGGCCCGGGACGCCGCCCCCGACCCGGCGGCGGTGGTGGCGATCGCCACCGGCCCGACCGCCCGGCTGTGGGAGCGCCGTCCCGGCGACGAGGACTTCCTGCACGTGCGCCTAGGGCTGGCCGACAGGCCCGCGCAGATCCGGCTCCGCGGCGAGGGCTCAACCGGGCACGATCCGCCGCTGGCCCGGCTCGTGCCCGTGACGGTGGACCTGCCCGCCGCCGGCGTGCTGGGCCTGGCGGCCCCGCGGCCGGCCGCGCTGCGCCTGGCTCGCGCACTGCTCACCCAGGCCGCCACACTGCACGCTCCGCAGGACCTCGCGGTGGTGGTGCTCACCGGGCGCGACGAGGCCGCCGACTGGGACTGGTGCGCCTGGCTGCCGCACACCAAGCCGCAGGACGCGGCGTGGCAGGCCCGGCGTACGGTCGCGGTGGACGCTCGGCAGGGCGAGGCACGCCTTGCCGAGCTGCGCCGGCTGATCCAGGAGCGCGGCGAGGAGCAGCGTGCCAGCCTGCGGGCGGAGGCGGTCGCGGGACGGCGCGTGCTGGTGGTGCTCGACGGCGCGAGACGGCTGCGCAGCCTCCGAGGCCTCGCCGAGGTGCTCCGCGACGGGCCCGGTGCCGGGGTGTACGCGCTGTGCCTCGACAGCGACCAGGCCAGCCTGCCCGACGAATGCGGCACCACCGCGGTGGCGGTGGCCTCCGCGGCCACGCGGCTGGTGGTGTCCCCCCAGCGAGGCGCGGTGGTGGAGGGCGTCGTGGCCGATGGCCTCGGGTGCCGGCTGGCCGAGCGGGTGGCGCGGGCACTGGCGCCGGTTCGCCTCCTGGGGCACGACCGCGGCCGTCAGGGGCAGCTTCCCGATACCGTCCGGTTCCTGGAGCTGCGCGGGACGGCCACCATCACCCCGGAGCTGGTGCGCGCCGCCTGGACGGCATCCCCCAAGGGCCGCTCGACCAGGGCGCTGCTTGGCGTTGGCCCGGATGGCCTGGTCGAGGTCGATCTGCGCCGCGACGGCCCGCATGCGCTGGTCGCCGGGACCACCGGCGCCGGCAAGTCCGAGCTGCTGCAGACCCTGGTCGCCGCGCTGGCGCTCGGCAACACCCCCGACGGGCTCAACTTCGTGCTGGTCGACTACAAGGGAGGCAGCGCCTTCAAGGAGTGCAGGGACCTGCCCCACTGCGTGGGGCTGGTGACCGACCTCGACAGCCACCTCGCGGACCGCGCCCTCGCATCGCTGAGCGCCGAGATCAAGCGGCGTGAGGAGCGCTTCGCCGCGGTCGGGGCACGAGACGTCGACGACTACTGGGCGCGCGGCGGCGACCGGCTGCCGCGGCTGGTGATCGTCATCGACGAGTTCGCCTCGCTGGTGGAGGAGGTCCCCGAGTTCGTCAAGGGCGTGGTCGGCATCGGCACGCGCGGCCGCAGCCTCGGCGTCCACCTGGTGCTCGCCACCCAGCGGCCGGCCGGGGTCGTCACCGCCGAGATCCGCGCCAACGTCAACCTGCGGATCTGCCTGCGGGTCACCAGCGCGGTGGAGTCGAGCGACGTGATCGACACCCCTGACGCGGCGCGCATCCCCAAGCGCAGCCTCGGCCGCGCCTGGCTGCGGACCGGCCACGGCGAGCTGTCCCTGTTCCAGGCGGCCCGGATCGCCTGGCCGCTGGCGGAGCGATCCGGCGACGCCGCCGTGGTGGCGCGGTCGCGCCGCTTCGCCGACCTCGGCGCCACGCCCCCGCCGGCGCCGGCGGCCCAGGAGGAGGCTGGCCCGACCGATCTCAGCCTGCTGGTGCGGGCCACCCGGGAGGCCGCCAAGGCGCTCGGCGCGGTGGCGCCGGTGAGCCCCTGGCTGCCGCCGCTGCCGCCGCTGGTCGCGCTCGACAGCCTCGGCGGACCGGCCGACGACCCATCGGCGGCCGCCGTCGGCCTGAGCGACCGGCCCCACCAGCAGGCGCAGGTGCCATTCACCATCGACCTGGAGCGGACCGGGTCGGTGCTGGTGGCGGGCGCGGTCCGCAGCGGCCGCTCGACGGCGCTGCGGACCGTCGCCGCCGCGCTCGCCGCCGCGAGCAGCCCGGCAGACCTTCACCTGTACGCGCTCGATTGCGGCAACCGGGCACTCGCCGCCCTCCAGGCGCTGCCGCACACCGGCGCGGTCGTCGACGGCGAGGACGCCAGCCGGGTCGAGCGCCTGCTGGGCTTCCTCGCCGCCGAGGTGGCAGCCCGCCAGCGGCTCCTCGCCGGGGAGGGGTTCGGCTCGCTGGCCGAGCAGCGCGCGGCCGTGCCCGCGGCCGCCCTGCCGCGCCTGGTCGTGCTCCTCGACCGCATGGAGAGCTTCCACGCACGCTATCTGGACGTCGACGGCGGTCGGCCGCTCGACCAGCTCGAGCACCTGCTGCGCCACGGGCCGGCGGTCGGGGTCACCTTCGTGATCGCCGGCGACCGCAGCGGCGTGACCCATCGCCTGGCCGGCGCGCTCCCGTCACGGCTGCTGCTGCGCCTGGCCGACCGCGAGGACTACGCCAGTCTGGGGCTCAATCCCCGCAGCGTCCCCGGCACCATGGCCGCCGGCCGCGGCCTGTGGCTCGCCACCGGCGAGGAGGTGCAGGTGGCCGTCATCGGTGGCGACCCGGCAGGCGCCAGCCAGGCGGAGTCGCTGCGCGCCCTCGGCGCCGCGGCCGCACGTCGATGGCGGGTGCCAGCGGCCAGGCTCCCCCGCCGCGTCGACCCGCTCCCCGAGCGCATCACCCTGGCAGAGCTCGACCGGCTCCGCGTCACCACCCAGCACGACCGCGCCAGCGTCTGCGTCGTGGCCGCGGGAGGGGCCCAGCTCGGCCCGGTGGACCTCGACCTTGCCGAGGTCGGGGGCTGCTTCGTGGTGGCCGGGCCGCCACGGTCGGGCCGCAGCACCGCACTGACCGCGATCGTCGGCTCGCTCCGCGGCCGGGCGCAGGGAGAGCTGCCGGTCCTGCTGCTCGCCCCCCGCCCGTCGCCCCTGCGCGACCTGGGCGACCTGGCAGGTGTCATCGACGTGGTGGACGACCCCCGCCACCTCGAGCAGGCCCTCGACGAGCACCGGGGGCCGCTGGCCGTGGTGGCCGACGACGCCGAGCTGCTCGCCGACGGCCCGGCGGCGGTCCAGCTCGACCAGGTCGTCCGGGCGGCCCGCGACGGCCAGGCCGTGCTGGTGGCGGCGGCCACCACCCAGGACCTGCTGCTCGCACGCTACCGCGGCTGGCTGGCGGACGCCCGCCGGGGCCGCAGCGGGCTGCTCCTCAACCCCACCTCGCACCTCGACGGCGAGGTGTTCGACGTGAAGCTCTCGCGGGCGGTCACCGGGTGCTGGCCCGCCGGGCGTGCGGTGCTGGTGCTGCGTGGGGTCACCGAGCTGGTGCACGCGCCACAGCCGTGAGCACCATCACCAGCGGCCAGGGCGCGCAGGATGCCACGCGGGTGGACATTGCAGTAGGCTCCGCTTCCCAGCAGCCGACCATCCCCCTGTCCGCTCCTCCGGGACGCGCCACCCCCACCGCCAGCAGGGAAGAACTCGAGATGCGCCTCGCCGTGGCCGGCTACCGAGTCGACGGGCTCCTGGCCACCGGTCGCCATGGACCGATCTACCGGGCTGTTCGCCAGGCCGACGGCCTCGGGGTCACCATCCACGTCGTGGAGGTGCCCCTGAGCGCCCAGCAGCGCCAGCGCTTCCTCAGCGAGAGCAAAGCGCTGCTGGACCTGCCCGCCTCGCCGCACCTGGTCCAGGTGCTGGAGGCGGCCGTCACCGAAGCCGGCCAACCCTACCTGGTCACCCCGGCGGCCGAGCGGACCCTGGCCGACCGCCTGGACGCCGAGGGCCCGCTCCCCCTCCAGGAGGTGGCCGCGGCGGCCCGCGCCGCCGCCGGCGGCCTGACGGCGCTGCACCGCGCCGGCCTGCTGCACGCCAACCTGACGCCTGGCAACCTGCTGGTGCTGCCGAACGGCCAGGTGGCGGTCACCGGGATCGCGCTGCCGGCGATGTTGGAGCTGGCCGCGGCCAACCCCTGCCCGTACCACCCGCCCGAGGTCCTCGGCGGCGGCGCCTGGAGCGTCGCCGGAGACGTGTACGCGCTCGCCGCCACCCTGTTCGCCCTGCTGTCGGGCAGGGCGCCGCACGGCGGCGGCGACGGCGCGGTGCTGCGGGCAATGGCCGGCCCGCCGCCCCGGCCGCCGCGCGACGGCCTCCCCGACGCGGTCCACGCCGCGCTCCGCCGAGGCCTTGCGCCCGAGCCCGCGGCCAGGCACCCCTCGCCGGCGACCCTGGCCGAGGAGCTGTGCGCCGCCGCACCGCCACCCGCGCCGGCCGGGAGCGCCGTCCCCACCCTGCCCCCGGCGCCACCGGGCTCGCGGGCCGGTCGGCCGCTCGGCAGCAGCTACCTGCTGCACGAGCCGATCGGCAGCGGCGCCAGCGGCCAGGTGTGGTGCGCCAGCCGGCGCCACGACGGCTCCCGGGTGGCGGTCAAGCTGCTGCGCCGCGAGCACGCCACCAACCCTGAGATGGTGGCGCGGTTCCTGCAGGAGCGGACCGCCCTGCTGAGCGTCGGCCATCCCCACCTGGTCCGGGTGCGCGACCTGGTCGCCGAGGGCGAGGTGCTGGCGCTGGTCATGGACCTGGTCGACGGGGTCGATCTGCGCCGCACCATGGCCACGGCTCGGCTCGGTCGCGCCGACGCCTGCACGCTGCTCGGCCAGGTCGTCGCGGCGTTGGCGGCGGTCCACGCCGCGGGCATCGTCCACCGGGACGTCAAGCCCGAGAACGTCCTGGTGGAACGCGCCCACGACCGGCTCAGCGCCCGGCTCACCGACTTCGGCATCGCCCACGTCACGGCGGCCAGCGCCCTGACCAGGACCGATCAGCTCCTGGGCACGGTCGACTACCTCGCCCCCGAGGTCGTCGGCGGCGACCGCGCCACCCCAGCGGCGGACGTCTACGCCTTCGGGGTCGTGGCCTACGAGCTCCTGGCCGGACACCGCCCGTTCACCGGCGATCACCCGTTCGCGGTCGTGCACGCCCAGCTGGAGCGCGAACCACCGCGACCCCACGGCATGGCCGACGACGTCTGGCAGGTGCTGCAGTCCTGCCTTGCCAAGGATCCGGCCGCCCGGCCCGACGCCGCCGCGCTGGCGGCCACCTTCGAGGCGCTCGGGTCCGCGGTCGGCGACTCGCCCCTGGCCCCCGTTCCCGCCCCGCCGGCCGGGCGCCAGGGACCGCTCGAGGCCACCGCCGAGCCGCCGGCGCCACTGCCCACCGGTGCCTCCCGGTTCCCGCCGCCGCCCGCCCCACCTCGGCAGCCCGGAGGGCGCGGCAGGCACCCTCTGCTGCTGTGGGCGGCGGCCGCGGTGGCGCTGGCGGCGGTCGCGGCGGCCGCCGGCGTGCTCACCGCGCGGCAGGCCCCTCCCGCGAGGCCGGCACCGACGACCATCGCCGAGGCGCGCCGCTTCGTTGCCGTGCCGGTGGTCGCCACCTCGCCAGGTCCCGGCACGGTGGTCCTGCGCTTCGGCGGCGGTCCCGAGCTGGACGGCTTCCAGCACTACACGATCTTCTGGAACCTCGCGAAGGTACTGGAGAGCGGCATCCCGGGCACCGACACCGAGTACGTGGTGACCGATCTCCACCCCGGCACAAGGTACTGCTTCCGGGTCGCCGCGCTGACCGTCGACGACGGCGCCGGCCAGACCCCGGCGCGCACCCAGCGGCCTCCCGAGGCCTGCCTCACCCCCGACGGCCCACCCGACTGAGCCCCAGGTCCCCGAGCGCAGAAGGCCAGCCATGACCGACACCATCCACCGCTCCCGCTACGGCTCCCCAGAGCAGGTCGCCGCCTTCGCCCACGCCCACGACGCCATCGCCGCCAGCGTCGAGCGGGTGATCCAGGGCAAGCCCGAGGTGGTCCGGCTCGGCCTCGCCTGCCTGTTCGCCGGCGGGCACCTGCTCATCGAGGACGTCCCCGGCGTCGGGAAGACGTCGCTGGCCAAGGCGCTGGCCCGGTCGATCGACGCCAGCTGGCACCGCATCCAGTTCACCCCCGACCTGCTGCCCTCGGACATCACCGGTGTCGCCGTCTGGCACCAGGAGCGCCGTGAGTTCGAGTTCCGGCCAGGAGCGGTCTTCGCCAACCTCGTCCTGGCCGACGAGATCAACCGCGCCTCCCCCAAGACCCAGTCGGCGCTGCTGGAGGTGATGGAGGAGCGGCAGGTGACCATCGACGCGGTGCGGCACCCCGTGCCGCGGCCGTTCATGGTCATCGCCACCCAGAACCCGATCGACCTCGATGGCACCTACCGGCTCCCCGAGGCGCAGCTGGACCGCTTCCTGCTGCGCATCGCCGTCGGCTATCCCGACGACCACACCGAGGCGGAGATCCTGAGCCGGCGGGTGGTCACCGGCGACGCGGAGCAAGCCAGCCCGGTCGTCGATCTCGACCAGCTCAACGTCATGATCGCCCTCACCGCCGGCCTCTACGTCGACCCGGCCGTCACCGCCTACATCGTGGCCATCACCAAGGCCACCCGCGCCCGTCCCGAGCTCCGGCTGGGTGCCAGCCCCCGCGGCAGCCTGGCGCTCCAGCGGGCGGCCCAGGCGCACGCCGCCGGCGATGGCCGCCACTATGTGACCCCCGACGACGTCAAGATCATGGCCCCGGCCGTGCTCGGCCACCGGCTGCTGCTCACCGCCGAGGCGGAGGTGCGCGGCACCCGCGGCGAGGAGGTGCTCGCGGACATCCTGGCGACCGTGCCCGTACCGGCCACCGTCGCACGATGAGCCGAGCCCGCCGACGAGCCGAGGCGCCGAGGACGCCGCTCACGCCGGCCGGCTGGTCGCTGCTGGGCGGCGGCGTGGCCGTCTACGCGGGCGGTGTGGCGCTCGGCTATCCGGAGCTGATCACCCTCGCCGCCGGGGGGCTGACCCTGCTGGCCGTTGCCGCCGGCGGTGTGCTGCTGCGGCCACGCCTGGCGCTGGAGCGGCAGTTCCACCCCCGACGGGTCAGCGTCGGCGAGCCGGTACTCGGGCAGCTCCAGGTGCGCAACCTCTCCCGCTGGCCGTCGTTGCCGTTCATCGCCCTGGACCGGCTCGGCAGCCAGGCGCTCGAGCTGCGCATCGGGTCACTGGCGCCGCGAGGCGTCCACGTCGCCCGCTACACCGTGCCGAACACCCGGCGCGGCCGCTACCGGCTGGGCCCGCTGTCGGTGGAGCGGCGCGACCCGCTCGGGCTGCTCCGCCGCGGCCAGCCACACGGCTCGACCGGGACCCTCTGGGTCCACCCGCGCGTCCATCCGCTCGTGCCGCTGCCCGCCGGCGTCCTGCTCGACTACGAGGGCGCGCTCACGGTCACCGCCGCAAAGGGCGCGGTGACGTTCTCCTCGCTGCGCGAATACGTCCCCGGCGACGATCCCCGCCACCTGCACTGGAAGTCGACCGCCCGCACGGGAACCCTGATGGTGAAGGAGCACGTCGACACCAGCCTGCCGCGCACCGCCGTGCTGCTCGACACCCGCGCCAGCGTCTGGCCGGGCGACTCGTTCGAGCAGGGCGTCGAGGTGGCCGCCTCGGTGGTGGTCACCACCCGGCGCAGTGGTCGGCCGGTCGCGCTCCACCTGGCCGGCGGCCTACCCGCCGACCTCGAGGCCGGCAGCGGCCCGCTGGACCAGCTTGCCGCGGTCGAGCCGCTGGAGGACCGCGACCCGCTGCGGCTGCTGCTGCGCGCCGAGCAGATCGAGCCGGGTGGCGCGTTCGTGGTGGTCACGGGCCGCGCCGAGCAGGCGACGCTGGCGCGCCTGACGTCGCTGCGGCGCCGCTTCGCCCCGCTGGTGCTGGTCCAGCTCGACCAGACCGGTCCGCTCGCCACCTCACGCTGGGCCGGCATCGCGATCGTGCGCGCGGCCAGCTCCGCAGACGCCGCCGACGCCTGGAACCGCTTTGTGCTCGGACGGTCCGCATGATCACGGGCGGCCGCCTGATCGCCGTCGCGGCCCTGGCCGCCGCGGCCAGCTTGGGCTTCAGCACCGTCTTTGCCGGCAGCCGCCACCTGCCGGCGCTGCTCGGCGCCGCGGTCCTACCCTGCGTCACCGCCGGCCTGGTCGGCACGGTCACGTCCCGCCCCTGGCCGCGCATCGCCGCCGGCGTGGCCGCGCTGGTGAGCTTCGTGGCCTTGGCCGTGGCGCCCGGACTCGCCATCCGGGATGGCGTCATGCGGCTGCTCACCGTCTCCCTGCCGGCCGACCCCGGCGGTCCGGAGCTGGGCGCGGCGGCCGCGCTCGTCGGGCTGGCCGCGATCGCCGGCGTGGAGCTGGCGCTGCGCCTGCGTCCGGCGCTTCCCGCCGCCCTTCCCGCACTTGCCTGCTTCGTGGTGGCTCTGGGGGTCGGCGCCTCCGGGCGGCGCGTTCCCACCTGGCTTCCCCCGCTGCTGGTCGTCGGGATCGGCGCCCTGCTTGCGGCGGCGGCCGCGGCAGGTGGGAGCCGGTCGGTCCTCGAACAGGACGGCGACGGCGGGCCCCGGCTTGCCGGCACGCGCGCACATGGCCGGCCGCGGTATGCCCGTCGAGCACTCGCGGCCGCCACCATGATCGCCGTCGCGGCCGCGCTGGCCGCGACGCTCGGGCCCGCGCTGCCCGGCGCCACGGCACGGGCCCGGCGCTTCGACGCACGCGAGCTCGTCGCCCAGCCGGTGACCCCGCAGACGTCGCTGAGCCCGCTGGTCCGCTTCGCCGCGCTCCGGGCCGGCCCCCAGGACCCGCTGGTGATCGTACGGACCGGCCCCGCCGCCACGCGGCTGCGCATGGTGGCGCTGGACACCTTCAACGGGCACCTGTGGTCAACCGGTGGCGGCTACCGGCGCGCCGGCCGCACCCTGGCCGCACCGCCCGAGAGCGGCGCGCCGCTGGAGCGGGTCCACCAGACCGTGCAGGTCCGCAGGCCGGAGGCCCTGGATTGGATCCCAACGATCGGCCGCGCGGTCGAGATCTCTGTTCCCGGTCTCGGCCTCGAGGCCGGCGGCGGCAACTTGGTGGTCCCCGCCGGCCAGCCGCCGCCCAGCGCCTACGCCAGCGTCGGCGTGGTCCCCAGGCTTCGCCCCACCGACCTGCGCGAGGGCATCGTCGGCCAGCGGCAGAAGGCCCTTCCGGCCGACCTTCCACCCGAGCTGCAGGAGACGGCGCAGCGTGCCGCGGGCACGGCGCCCACCGCCTTCGGCCAGCTGGCCAACCTCCAAGCCTTCTTCACCGGCAGCGACTTCGTCGAGGATCCCCGCGCGGACGCACCCTCTGGGCACGGCCTCTACCAGATCGACCGTCTGCTGCGGCAGCGTCGCGGCACCGCCGAACAGTTCGCCAGCGCCTTCGCCGTGCTGACCCAGATCCTGGGCTACGACGCCCGCGTGGTCATGGGCTTCAAACTGGGAGCGCGCCGCGGCGATCGCTACCGGGTCGTCGGCCGCCAGGTGCACGCCTGGCCCGAGGTCCGCTTCGAACGGCTCGGCTGGGTGCCGTTCGAGCCGACCCCGACCCGCCGCGGCGTCGCCGACCCCGCGCCGGCCGACGACCCGGTAGGCGTCGTGACCGCCGCTGTCAACGGCGAGGTGACCAGAACCCAGCTCCCACACAGCCCCAGCGTGGTCGAGCCGCCGCCCCCTCGATCCCGCGGCGCCTCCCCGTGGCGACCGGTGGCCGCCGCGGCGGCCGCGACCGTGGCGACGCTCGCGGCCGCGACCGTGCTGCTTCCCGTCGTCAAGGCCGTGCGGCGCGGCCGGCGCCGACGCGTGCGCGACCCGGGACGGCGGCTGCTGGGCGCGTGGCGTGAGGCGCTGGACCGCATCACCGAAGAAGGCATGTCGCGCACGCCAGCCATGACCAGCGGCGAACTGGTCTCCACCAGCCACACCCGTTGGGCTCCCGATCGCCTGGTCGGCCTCGGCGAGCTCGCGCGGCTGGTCGACGCGGCCAGGTTCGCCCCAGAGGCCGCCGACCACCGCCACGCCGCCGCCGCCTGGGCCTGCTACCAGTGCCTTTGCCGCGCGCTTCGTACCGGCAGGCCACTGCACCACCGACTCCGCACCACCCTGGACCCGCGCCCCCTGCTGCGCCGCGGCTGAGGGGTTGGGGACCGGTTCCCATAGGAGCGGCGTGCCCCCCTGCGTAGGATCCGCCGCAGCAGGGCCTCCCGAGCAGAAGGGGTGATCATGCGACGAGCCACCCGTGTCCGGCTGAAGCTCATGACCGGTCTGGTCGTGCTGGGCGGCGCGGCCTTGAGCATTCCGGCCGTCCCCGGCACCGCCAGCGCCCAGCCGGCCCCGGTCGAGCGGTACGCGCCGTTGGTCTTCCTCCACCCCGGCGACGACAACCTGCCCACCACCGCCCGGAGCTTCCTGCGCAACTCCAACCTGCGCTGGTCGCACGATGACGGCTGCCCCGACCACGAGATCGCGGCCCGAGGCGCCGTCAGCGGCCGCCGGCTCGGGGACGGCCGCTACCGCCACCGGCTGGCCGGCAACCTCCTGTCCGGCTGCGACCACGAGGGCGACAGCTTCACCAGCGCTGACCGGACCCGGCCCCGCGACGGCGACGCCGGTGATGAGGGCTTCTTCCTCGACCTGGACAACGACGCCCGCGGCGGCCTCGGCACCCGGGCCCGCGTCTACTACGACTACGAGCCCGGCCGCCATGTGACCTACTGGCTGTTCTATGCGTTCAACGACGCCCCCACCGGCATCACCGGGGCCTTCGACCACGAGGGCGACTGGGAGCGGATCAGCGTCCGCCTGGACGGCCAGAACCGCGCCACCGACGTCGCGTTCTTCGCCCACAACGGCCACTGCACCCTGCCCTGGGGCCAGGTACGCACCTCCAGAGGCCACCCGGTCGTCTACAGCGCCAACGGCACCCACGCCTCCTACCCGACCGCGGGCGAGCACGGCTTCGACGAGACCGCCCAAGGCCCGCGCTGGAACACCTGGCGGCGGCTCCGCAACGTCCGGACCCAGCCTTGGTACGGCTTTGGGGGCGCCTGGGGTGAGGTCGGCGCGATCGTCGACACCACCGGCCCGCTCGGCCCCTCCCGCTACAAGCCGGCCGCGCCGTCGGACTGGACCCAGCGCTGCTGACCTCCTCCGACAGCGTGACGCATCCACGTGGGTCTCCAATGGCCCGAGCGCGATCCTCGTCGAGCGCTGGTGGGCTTCGTGTGCCACCATGCAGGGCGTTCTGCCTGGCTGAGCTCGGCGGCAAAGGAGGGCGTGTGGGCCCCGACGACGCACGAGAGTTCGTCGCCAGCAACCACCGGGCGGTGCTCGTCACCCGCAGGTCGGGTGGGGGACTGCAGACCTCGCCCGTCCTGGTCGGGGTCGACGGCGAAGGCAGGCTGGTCATCTCGACCAGGGAGGGCGCCTACAAGACGCGCAACCTGCGAGGGGACCCGACCGCGGTCCTGTGCGTCTTCTCCGACCGCTTCTTCGGCCGCTGGATGCAGATCGAGGGGACGGCGCAGATCGTGTCGCTGCCGGAGGCGATGGACGGGCTGGTCGACTACTACCGCCGCATCAGCGGGGAGCATCCCGACTGGGACGACTACCGCCACGCCATGGAGCAGCAACGGCGCGTGCTGGTGCGCGTCTCGATCGACACGGTGGGTCCCACCCGCGCCGGCTGACCTCAGCGCAGCTTGGCGACCCGATCGCGCGGCCGGCGCCTCCTGTCACCTGACCCACCGACGCGCGGAACCTGTGCCGCCAGCCGGTCACCCGCAAGCGGACCAACTTCGGGTAGGCTGCCGAGCAGCCCACAAGCAGGCGCCAACGTGGGCAGGCAGGCCTGGGCCGGAGCCCTCGCCCGCTTCGACGGCAGGTTCGGTTCGAGATGACCAGCAGCAGCGGTGAAGCCCACTTCAGCAGCCAGGCCCACGGCGTGCCCACGGGGCCGGGTCGCTTCGTCAGGGTCGACGACATCGACCCCGTCGAGTTCGTCCCTGGCCTGGCGTTCCGTCCGGTGCTCGGCGAGAACGCGATGGCCAACTTCGTGTCGTTCGCGCCCCACACGGTCGCTCCCACCCACGTCCACGAGGAGGAGCAGATCGTCGTCGTGCTCGAGGGCGAGTTCGAGTTCCACATCGACGGGGAGTC
>Ga0081538_10004916_pt1 | contig 12176 bp, 9 predicted proteins | sample TabmetS5T2R1_FD_71022 | JGI IMG/M metagenome (GOLD analysis project Ga0081538, IMG submission 71022) | Tabebuia heterophylla rhizosphere microbial communities from the University of Puerto Rico - S5T2R1 | ecosystem: Host-associated > Plants > Roots > Rhizosphere ... | reverse complement strand
TCATCGATGCCTGGCTCCGCGTCTATCCCACCGACCGCGCCGGCGCGCGCGGTTTTCTGGAAGGGCTCGTGCCCCACTTGGGCGAGGCCTGCCTTGGCACCGTCAGTGAGATTTTCGACGCTGAACCCCCTTTCACGCCCCGTGGCTGCGCCGCCCAGGCCTGGAGCGTGGCGGAAGCACTGCGGTGCTGGGTCAAGACAGCCGGGTAGCGCCCGTGGCAGCCGGTCGTCGGCGCTAGCTTACACCCCGTAGATCGGCACCTTGCCGGATCAGCTCCCGCTGGACCTGCGCTGCCGGAAGGTCTCGAGGCGTCTTGCCGGCACGCGCGGCTAAGGCAGCGCAGACTCCGGCCGCTTGCCCTGTGGCCATGGCGATCGGCATGACGCGGTAAGACGAATGGGCTTCGTGTGTCCCGGAGATGCAGCGGCCTGCCACGACGAGTTGATCGACCCCCCGGGGCAGGAGGCACCGCAGCGGGATGTCATACGCCTCACCATCCGGCAGCCGCTGCAGGACCGTGCCGCTGCCGGTGGGACTATGGATATCAATGGGATAGGCCCCGCGGGCGATGACATCGTCAAACTTCCGGGCCTCCAGTACGTCGGCGGCCGTCAGCTGATACTCGCCGACGATGCGGCGCGTCTCCCGCACTCCGATATGCACGCCGCTCTGCACCACATAAGTGTCCTCAAATCCCGGCACGTAGCGGCGCAGGAACGCGGCGATCTGGCGCATCTGCCGCCGACTTTGCCACTCCGCATAGGTCAGATCCCAGACATCGGTGCCTAAGACGCCGGTCACACGCGTGCTATTGACGCTCAGCTCGTGCTCTCGCGGGGTGCCGAAGAACAGCACGTCTTCCCTGGGCAGGTCCAGCTCCCCAGCCGCCCTAGCTTTCGCGATCAGATCCCATAACCCATGCACCCCACGCCACTGGTCTGGATGTGCCTTGACATAGGCCGCGAACGCGCTGCGCTCGAATTCCACCATGCGAAACATCAAGGTCATCGGTTGCACCAGCTCATCGCTCTCACGACCCACCTCAAAAGCCGCCCCGGCGCGGGCAGCGATATCGCCGTCGCCGGTGCAGTCTACCACCGCCCGCGCCTTGACCACCACCGGCCCTGACTTTGTTGCGAGAACGACACCCTCGGGGGAATGCTGCCCGATCACATCGGTGGCAAAGGCGTGCAACAGGAACTTGACGCCGGCTTCATCGAGGACATCGAGCGCGACCAGCTTGAAAACCTCGGGATCAAACGGCACGACGAATCCGGTCTGCTCCGAGGGAACAATAGCGCCCCCGGCTTCTACGAGGCATCTCAGGAACCGCCTGAACGCACCGGCCACTACGGGTTCGCCCGGGCCATGGTCCTGGGGCAAAAGACGATTGAGGTCGACGTGCATCGGCCTGCCGCGTTGCGTGAAGGACGACATCAGCGGCATGACCAGGGCGGCCGTCGCATTGCCACCCAGGAAACCATAGCGTTCGGCCAGGACCACCTCCGCGCCGGCGCCTGCGGCGCCGAGCGCCGCGCCCAGTCCCGCTGGTCCTCCGCCGACCACCAGAACGTCGGGCTCGGCGACGACTTCCGCTGTCCGTGCCGGGAGGGTGAGCAAGTGGCGGTGGCGTGGACGAGCCAATGGCGGCATCGTAGTCTCCCCTCTACACACCGACCGCGGGCCGCATCCCTTCCTCTACAGCCGTTCGATTTAATAGCAGGCGCACGGCGATTTTGTTGGTCTCGCGGGCACGCTCCTGCAGTGCAGGCAGGGCCCGGTCGATGCGGGCTTGTAAGTCTCTACGCAAATCCCATGAACGGTCGATGTGGGCGATGAGTCGCCCGGCGTTCACTTGTTGCAGCGGCGGCATGGGCATCTCCAGCGCATCCAGGAAGCCTGTGACCTTCGAAGCATACGGCAAGGCCACAAAGGGCACCCGTTGCAGCGCCGCAAATATCAGAAAGTGCAGGCGCATGCCGACGGCAAACGCGAACTGGCCGATGATCGTCAACATTTGGCCGGAGGTATACTCCCCCTTCAACACTGTAGCCCGTTGGGCATAGGCCATCTTCGCCACCACGGCATGACAGTGCTGGATATCAAGCACCTGGCGCTCCATCGGCACGAACACCAGGTCAGCGTCGAGGCGGTCGACCATATAGTCGGCGGCATTGGCCAGCAGCGCGTGGTAATGATTCTCGTCGATGTCCGGGGCAGCCGCGCCCGGCTCGCGTACTGATATCCCCACGAGGCGCCGGCCTTCCAGGCTTTCACGCTTCAGCACATCGGCTGGCAGTGGCTCAGGTTGAACCAGCAGGGCCGGGTCGGCCGTGATCTCGATGTCACGATGCACGCCGATCTCTTCCAGCACCTGCAGGGCTCGTCTCTCCCGCACGGTCACCGCCGCGGCGCGGTTCAGGCAGGTGCGCGTCAGCCTCTGTGCGGCTGGATTATTTAACGGCCCAGCGCCTACGGCATAGACCATCACGGGTACCTGCCGCTCTTGCGCCAAGGTTACCTCGCGGAGATACAGATGAGCCTCGGCATCGAACAGAATCCCTCCGCCCCCAAGAATGAACAGGTCGAGCCGTTCGATCTCGGGTAACACCTCGTCGCGCGACATCTCACGCACCGGCACGGCACGCTCGACGCAATGCCGCGCCAGCGTGTCCTCCGGGTTGCGCGAAAAGACCGTGATCTCCACCGGCAAGGCCCGACGCAGCTCGGTCACAATGCCCTCCAGTATGGCCTCGTCACCCAGATTAAGACCGCCGTATGAACCGGAAATTCCGACGCGGAAAACGTGCTGGTCTTTGCTCATGATCCTCGCAGCTCCTCTCCCACCCGACAAGATCTCGCCACCTTCTCCACCCTAGCGCCCGCGATGAGCGAGCCATCATCGTTAGCTCTCGTTCTGAGCAGAACACCACCCTCAGAGGCTTCAGGCTCTCGGTTGAGTCATCACGGCCAAGCTAATGACGCAAGGCCCATGCCAAGGAAAATCTTGCGATTATGTGCGGGAAACGGCAAGATAGGAACCTGTCCCCGTCTTGGTAGTGAGGTTAGGGTGTTGCTACCCAGCGGCGGGAAACGGCGACCGAGCTCAGGCAGACGGGCCATTCGGCCGAGCGAGCCCCCCATGAAAGGCACTTCTCAAAATGGAAGTGGAAGCTTTCCACCTGTCTCATTATGAGTAGCGGTGATACACTGTCTTCTCTATTGCGCGTCTCTGCCTTTCACCCCCACCCCGCTCTCCTAGGTGGACAGGGGGGTGAGGGCAGAGTCGGGCTGTGAGAGCCCTTGAGGGTATCATACCGAACGCCCGAACCACTGGCGCAGTTTCGCTTTGCCTTGGTCGGCAAGAAATTGCGCTAACGTACGCCAAGGGCTGGCCTGGACCGGGGCGGCAAGGAGCGATGGCGCCGCCGGCCCAGAGGCCCCCTGCGCCGCGCCCGCTGCGGGTGACGGTGGCGGGGAAGACAGGGCAGCAAGCTGGGTATTCACAGCGGTGAAGAATTGCCCCACCATCATCTTCGCTGCCCCTTCGAGTAACCGTTGGCCCACACTGGCGATCGGCCCGCCGACTTGAACATCGCCCTCATAGGCCACCTTTGTCCCCTGCGGATCCTCGGACAGCCCCAACAACCCTGTCCCCTGCATAAAGCCGCCCGTGCCCTTGCCCTCCACCTGCATCTTGAAGCGCTGCGGCGCCTCTTTCTCCGACAGCGTCACGCCGCCGGTATACTTCCCCTTGACTGCGGCGATACCAACCGTGAGCGTCACCCGATATTGGTCGGGGCCTGTCGCTTCCATCGACTCGCAGCCGGGCAGGCACTCCTTCAGAAACGTTGGGTCGTTGAGAAGCTGCCAGACGCGATCCCGTGGGGCATTGAGGAGATGCGTTCCCGAAACCTTCACGATGTGCCTCCCTGCGCCCGCGTCAATGCACGCAGCAGCGCTCGTTTGGTGTATACCCGCGCCAGAGCCAGACGATATTCCCCTGACGCATGCAGATCAGAAAGCGCGTCCACGCCCGCGCTCGCATGCTCGGCCGCCGCGGTGATCGCGGCCTCATCGATGGCTTTGCCCTCGAGCGCTTGCTCGACGCCCTTGGCCCGAAACGCCGTAGCCGCGACGCCGGTGATGCCGACACGACCCGCGCTCGCATGCTCGGCCGCCGCGGTGATCGCGGCCTCATCGATGGCTTTGCCCTCGAGCGCTTGCTCGACGCCCTTGGCCCGAAACGCCGTAGCCGCGACGCCGGTGATGCCGACACGAGCCGTCTGGCACGTCCGCCCGTCCGCCCCGAGCGTCACCCTGGCGGCCACGCCGACGATGGCAAACCCCGACGCCTTCTGAAAGACCTTCATGTAGGCGGTACCCGTGCGTGCCGGGGACACCTCCACCTGAATTTCCGTTAATAGCTCATCGGGGGCCAGTGCCGTTGTGAGTAAATCGACGAAGAACTGCTCGGCCGGGACCGTCCGCTCGCCACCGGGGCTGATGAGCTTGAACTGTGCCCCGCCCATCTGCATGACGGCGGGCAAATCGCCAGCCGGATCGGCATGTGCCAGGCTACCGCCAATGGTCCCCCGGTTGCGCACCTGCACATCGCCTATCATCCCGGCTGCCTCCGGCAGTGCGGTCAGGCGTTGGCGCAATAACTCAGACGACTCCACCATAAAATGCGTCGTCAAAGGCCCGATCTGTATGCCTCCGCCGCTCTCGCGGATGTAGGCGAGATTCGGAATGCGCCCTAAGTCGATGAGGTACGCCGGTGCGGCAAGCCGCAGCTTCATCATGGGCAGTAGGCTATGTCCGCCGGCCAACACTTTGGCCTCGTCCTTGTGGGTCGAGAGCAAGGTGAGAGCTTCTTGCAGACTCGTCGGAGCCATGTATTCGAATGCGCTTGGGATCATCTCAGGCTACCTCCCCGATGCACGGTGTTCCCGCAGAATACGCCAGATTTTCTCTGGTTTCAGCGGCATGTCGAGGTGCCGCACTCCGAGGGGCGAGAGCGCGTCGACCACGGCGTTCACGACCGCCGGGGAACAGGCGATCGTTCCGGCTTCGCCCACCCCCTTGACCCCCAGCGGATTGACCGGCGAAGGTGTGACCGTGCGGTCGGTCTCGAAGTGCGGCAGGTATGACGCCTTGGGCACCGCATAATCCATCAAGGTGCCGGTGACCAACTGGCCGTTTTCATCGTATACCACCTCTTCGAACAGCGCCTGCGCCAACCCTTGCGCAATGCCGCCGTGGACTTGACCATCAACCAGCAGCGGATTCAGCACGCGCCCGCAGTCGTCGACGGCCACATAGCGCCTGAGAGCGATGTCGCCGGTTTCACCATCCACCTCGACGATGCAAGCGTGCGCCCCGAAGGGGAAGGTGAAATTCGATGGTTCAAAGGAGCTCGTCGCCTCCAGGCCGGGTTCGGTGTCGGCGGGGAGGTTCAGCCCACGATACGCGGCTTTCGCCACCTGTGTGAACGTGACCGCGCGATCGGGGCTACCACGGACATAAATCCGGCCGGCCTCGAACACCATGTCAGCCGGCGCAGCTTCAAGCATCTGGGCCGCCAGCTTCTTCGATTTATCTTGCACCTTCGCCAGGGAGAGCATCAAGGCCGCGCCGCCGACCGCCGAGGCGCGACTTCCAAACGTTCCAATGCCATATTGCACCATGGCGGTATCACCGTGCACGACGGTGACATCGTCGATGTCTACTCCCAACTCGTCGGCGACGATCTGCGCGAACGAGGTTTCTTGCCCTTGGCCGTGCGGGGAGATCCCCGTCAGCACCGTCACTTTGCCCGTCGGCTCGACGCGCACCGTGGCGCTCTCCCAACCGCCGGTCGAGATCGCTGACGATGGCCCGACGCCGCAGATCTCCACGTAGGTTGAGAAGCCGATGCCCAGGTATGTCCCCTGTTGACGCAAGCTCGTCTGCTCCTCCCGGAAGCGCCGGTAGTCGATGAGCTCTACCGCTTTGTCGAGGCTGGCCTGATAATTGCCGCTATCGTAGGAGAGCCCCGCGGCTGTCGTAAAGGGGAACTCGGACGGGGCCGGGAAATTCCTGCGACGCACCTCCACCGGATCCATGTTGAGCTCCATGGCCAGCAGGTCGATCATGCGCTCGATCAGGTGCGTCGCCTCCGGCCGCCCGGCGCCGCGGTACGCGTCGGTGGCGGTCTTGTTGGTGAAGACACCGCGCAGCTCGAAGCGGAAATTAGGGACCTTGTAACACCCGGGGGCGAGAAGCCCGGTGAGGGTGGGAATCCCCGGCGTGAAGAATTGATAGTACGCCCCCATGTCGGCGAGCACCCGGGCGCGCAAGCCGGTGATCGTGCCATCCCGCCTGGCGGTGAGCTCGACGTCCTGGATTTGATCGCGCCCGTGAATGGTCGCGACGAAATTCTCCCGGCGGTCCTCGGTCCACTTCACCGGACGCCGCAACCGCATTGCCAGATACGCGGCGAGGATGTCCTCGGCATAGATATCGGCCTTGCTGCCAAACCCCCCGCCGACTTCAGGAGCGACGACACGGACGCGGTTTTCCGGTAGGCGCAGCGTAGTGGCGAGATATGTGCGCAGGACATGCGGCACCTGCGTCGACGACCACAGCTCCAGGGTTCGCCGGGCGGCATGGTAACTGGCCACCACACCGCGCGACTCCATGGCCAGCGGTACCAGCCGCTGGTTCACGATGCGCTGGCGGACGGTCACCTCGGCCTCACGGAGGGCCTTGTCGATGTCCCCCGCAGTCATCGCATACGTATAGGCCAGATTATCGTTCCACTCCTCATGCAGCACCGGTGCACCTGGCTCCAGCGCCTGTTCCATGGCCACAGCGGCGGGGAGCGGATCATAATCCACCGCGATATGCTCCAGCGCATCACGGGCCGCATAGCGATCGGTGGCCACGACCACTGCCACCGGCTCCCCGACATGACGAACCTTGCCGACGGCGAGCGGGTAATGTTTAGGCAACTTGAGATCGGGAAGATCGACCTCGCCGATGGCCAGCGCGCCGGGGAATTCTGCGATGTCATCGCCCGTCAGCACGGCGAGCACACGCGGGTCCCGGCGTGCTGGCTGCGTGTCGATGGAGGTGATGCGAGCATGCGCATACGGACTGCGGAGGATGTCCATATAGGTCATCCCCGGCAGGTGCAGATCATCGACGTAGGTGGCGGTGCCCGTGATCAGGCGTGGGTCCTCCCGCCGTTTGATAGGCATGCCAACGAATTTCGGTGCAATCGCCATGGCAGCTGCCTCCCCCAACAGCCCGAGTGATGGAGCGCCTGACAGCTATCGTGCCTGGATTTTCCCAAAGGCCATCCTGAGCACATCAGCTCGGTCGATCAGCGAGCGGATTTCTCCAGCGTCATATTTTCCCCCAAATTTGTCAAGCACAGTGCGGTCAAGCACGGATCCAGGGGCTCCTCCGTCCCATCAGTTCTTGGTAACTGGCAGACAGTTCCCTTGTTCATATCTGACTTCCGGCCACATCGCCGCCCTAGAACAAGAAAGCCAGGCCGGAGTCTAACAGCCCACGCTCCGGCCTGGCCCTTGGAACAACGATGATGTGCGACCTATACCCGTGCGCTCGCGCGGGTCAGAGCGCGTTTGGTGTAGACGCGGGCGAGATGCGCCCGATACTCGGCGGACGCGAAGATGTCCCCCAGCGGCTCTAGGCCGTCGGCGGCTTTGGCGGCGGATTCCTGGATGGATTGGTCGTTGAGGCGCTTGCCAACGAGGGCTTGTTCCACCCCCACGGCCGCCACCGGCTTCCCGCTGATGCCGTTCAAACCGACGCTGGCCTTCTGGCACACGCCGCTAGCGTCCGTCGTGACCACGGCGGCGGCGCCGACGATAGCATAGCGGGACGCGGGATTGGGGAATTTTTCGTAGGCACTGCCGGTACGCGGTGCGAAAACCGGCACGCGGATCTCGGTGAGGATTTCATCGGGCTGCAGCGCGGTGGTCAGAATGTCGATGAAGAACTCCCGCGCCTTGAGGGTCCGCTCCCCCCGTGGTCCAACGGCCTTGAGCTGCATATCCAGGGCGACCGCGGCAGCCGGTAAGTCGCCCGCTGGATCGGCGTGGGCGATGCTCCCCCCGATGGTCCCTCGGTTGCGCACCTGGACGTCGCCGATGACGGCCGCCGTTTCAGGGAGGATGGGCACTTTTTGCTTGAGGAGAGGCGAGCTTTCCAGCAGATAGTGCGTCGTCATGGCGCCGATGACGATGGTGCCATTCTCCTCCCGGATGCCCGACAAACCCGCGATCTTGCCGATGTCGATCAGCGCTTTCGGCTGGGCGAGGCGGAGATTCATGATGGGGAGTAGGCTATGTCCCCCGGCCAGAATCTTCGCCTCCCCGCCATATTGCGTGAGAAGTGAGAGGGCTTCCTGAAGGGTGGTTGGAGCATGATACTCAAACGCGGTCGCCGGCATAGCTATCCCCTCCTCGCCTCAGCTTGCTGGATCGCCTGCCATACCCGCTCGGGTTTGAGGGGCATGTCGAGATGCTTCACACCCAGTGGAGCGAGAGCATCCACGACGGCGTTGACGACCGCGGCGCTCGATGCGATTGTCCCCGCCTCGCCGATGCCCTTGACGCCGAGGGCGTTGACCGGCGATGGAGTCTCGGTGCGATCGAGCTCGAAATTCACCAGGTCGTCGGCTTTGGGCACCGCATAGTCCATCATCGAACCGCTGACGAGCTGCCCATTCTCGTCATACACCGCCTCTTCATACAGCGCCTGGGCGATGCCCTGGGCCAACCCACCGTGGATCTGCCCATCGACCAGGAGGGGGTTGATGACCCGGCCACAGTCATCCACCGCCACATAGCGCCGCAGCTTGACCACGCCGGTCTCAGGGTCGACCTCTACCACCGCCACATGGGTGCCAAACGGCCAGGTGAAGTTGGACGGATCGTAGAAGCTCGTGGCCTCCAGGCCGGGCTCCAGTCCGGTGGGGTACTTATGCGGCACATACGCGGCAAACGCCACCTGTTGGATGCCGACGTCCCGTCCGGGCGTCCCTCTGACGAAAAATTTGCCGCCTTCGAAGACCAGGTCGGCCTCAGCCGCCTCCAGCAAGTAAGAGCCGATTTTCTTGGCCTTCTCTTTGATCTTCTCCAGGCTCATCTGCACCGCCATGCCGCCGACGGCAGCGCTCCGGCTGCCGAAGGTGCCAATGCCGAACTGCACCTGAGCGGTGTCGCCGTGGACCACCTCCACATCCTCAAAGGCAACCCCCAAGCCGTCAGCCACGATCTGTGCAAAGGCCGTCTCGTGCCCTTGCCCATGTGACGAGGCCCCGCTGTAGACCGTCACCTTGCCGGTGGGGTGGACACGCACGGTAGCGCTCTCCCAGCCCCCAGCACCGGCGCCGACCGCGCCCAACACCTGGGACGGAGCCATGCCGCAGATCTCTACATACGTCGTCACCCCGATGCCGAGATATTTCCCTTCCCGGCGTAAGCGCTCCTGCTCCTGGCGCAGTTGTTGATAGCCGGCGATCTCGAGCGCTTTGTCCAGGGTCGGTTGATAGTTCCCACTGTCGTACGTCACCCCGGTCGCGGTGGTATGCGGGAAGGCGTTCGCCGGGACGAAGTTCCGACGGCGAATCTCCGCCGCATCGATCCCCAGCTCTCGGGCGGTCAAGTCCATCGCGCGCTCCACCAGGTAGGTGGCTTCCGGGCGCCCCGCCCCCCGGTAGGCATCCACCAGCGTGGTGTTGGTGTGCACGCCGGTGACCTCGCAGGAGATGTTGGGAATGCGATAGTTGCCGGCCAGCATCAGGCCGAAGAGGATGGTGGGAATACCCGGCGCGAAGGTGGACAGATAGGCCCCCATGTTCGCGAGGCTTTTCACCCGTAGGCCGGTGATCGTGCCATCGCGCCTCGCGGCGACCTCCACGTACTGCACCTGGTCGCGCCCATGCGTGGTCGCCACATAGTTCTCGCGCCGCTCTTCGATCCATTTCACCGGGCGTCCCAGCGCCTTCGCGAGGGAGGCGACGATCACTTCCTCGGGGTAGAGGTAGAGCTTTGACCCAAATCCGCCGCCGACCTCTGGCGCGATGACACGCACTTTGTGTTCGGGAATCCCCATGACCATGGAGAGGAGAAGCCTGACCAGATGGGGGATTTGCGTAGCGGTCCACAGCGTCAGATCGCCGCTCCCCGGGTTATACTGCGCCACCATCCCGCGCGGCTCGATGGCATTGGGGATCAAGCGTTGATTGACGATGCGCTCTTTGACCACCACCTCGGCTTCCCGGAAGGCTTTGTCGACATCCCCGCCGGCGATCTTCCAGACGAAGGTCGTGTTATTGGGCACTTCATCATGGAGCTGTGGGGCCCCTGGCTGAATCGCTTTCTCCGCGTCCACGACCACCGGTAGAGGCTCGAAGTCGACCTCGATCAGGTCTAGGGCATCCTTGGCGATGTAGCGCTCCTCCGCCACCACTACCGCCACCGCATCGCCGGTATAGCGCGCTTTTCCCACGGCCAGCGCGGGATGCGGGGCGACCTTCATGTCGGGCAGCGTCCACCCACAGGGCACGTTTTTGCCGTGCAGGTCCGCGCCCGTCATCACTGCGACCACCCCGGGCAGCGCTTTGGCCTTGCTGACGTCGATGCCACGAATCGTGGCATGGGCATACGGACTGCGCAGAATGGCCGCGTAGGTCATGCGCGGCAGCTGAACATCATCCACATAGGTGCCGCGACCCATGATGAGGCGCGGATCCTCTCGGCGTTTGATCCGGGAACCGACCAACGACGTTGCCATGGCCTGACCTCCTCACTTGCCTGCCACCTTGCGGGCGGCGTACTGCACAGCCTTCACGATGTGCTGATAGCCGGTGCAGCGACACAGATTGCCCTCAAGCCCCCAGCGAATTTCTGCCTCTGAGGGATTGGGATTGCGCTGCAGCAGTTGATGAGCTGCCATGATCATGCCTGGGGTGCAGAAACCGCACTGCAGGCCGTGCTCTTCCCAAAACCCTTCCTGTATGGGGTGGAGCTGGTCCTCTTTCCCCAGGCCCTCGATGGTCAACACCTCACCGCCATCGGCCTGCACGGCCAAAATCGTACACGATTTGACCGCCATGCCATTCAACATCACCGTGCAGGCCCCACACTGGCTGGTATCGCACCCGATATGAGTTCCCGTCAGGCCCAGTACATCCCGTAGATAATGCACCAGGAGCAGCCGTGGTTCGACCTCATGGGAGGTCTGCATGCCGTTCACGGCCAGGCTAATCTTGCGTGTCATCGCCAGTCCTCCTCCGTGAATATCCGCCTCGGGTCAGAGTCCGTGCGGAATCCTAAAGAAGCCGTCTAGCCGTGTCAAGCGGAAATGCGTTGCGGGGAAATTACTTGCCTTCGCCTCGACGCCAAGCTCTCATGCGGATCCGGCGGATAGCCGCTACAGCAACGCCGCCAGGAGCAGGCCAAGCTTGGAAGGATCATGACGCGCGGGCAGGCCCGCGGCAAGAACGTCAGCGGCGATGATCTGGCGCTCCCCCTGGCTGGTTTGCAGATCGACTTCGACCGGATGGGCGTGCTCGCCACGGTAGCTCTCAAGCACCTCAGGGACCGGGACCGAGGCGTTGCAGATGACGAAATCCAGCTTGGTGCCCAAGTGGGATTCAATCGATACCACAAAATCAGAAGCCTTGAAGCCATGCGTCTCGCCGAATTTGGTCATCAGGCTACAGACGAAGACTTTTTTAGCGCGCGCCTGGCTAATCGCCCGGGCGACGCCTGGCACCAGGAGATTCGGCAAGATACTGGTATAGAGATCACCGGGCCCGAGGACGATCAGGTCGGCCGTAGCGATGGCCAGCAATACCCCTGGGACGGGGGCGCACTCTTGGGGTTCCAGCCAGACCTCTTTGATGTAGAGGTGTGGGTCATACTTCGGAGCATCGATGTTATGCTCACCGCGTACGATGGTTCCATCTTCCAGGCGCGCGCAGAGCTGAACGCTGGCCTCCGTAACCGGTAGAACCATTTCTCGGACGTGTAGCAAGTGGCATAAGGCCAGGACCGCCTCCAATGGGCTACCTTTGAGCTGATTCAGGGCGGTGAGGATGATGTTGCCGACGGTGTGCTGCCCCAAATCACCCGACCCCGGGAAACGATATAAAA
>Ga0081538_10004915_pt1 | contig 12177 bp, 11 predicted proteins | sample TabmetS5T2R1_FD_71022 | JGI IMG/M metagenome (GOLD analysis project Ga0081538, IMG submission 71022) | Tabebuia heterophylla rhizosphere microbial communities from the University of Puerto Rico - S5T2R1 | ecosystem: Host-associated > Plants > Roots > Rhizosphere ... | reverse complement strand
CGGCCCGCTGGTGACCCGGGCCGCGATCGTCTTCACCCTCGGCCTGGGCGGCGCCATGGTGGCCGCCGGCCTGGCCGGCTTCCGCTCCCCGCGCCGACGCGAACCCGCACGCGTAAGCTGACCGGGTGGTGTGGTCCCTGGCCGGCCCGACGGCCGGCGCGGAGGTGCCGGCCCCGACCCTGGGCCGGCTGCTGCTCTCGTGGGCGCTCAACCCACTGGTCACCGTCGGCCTGCTGGCCGCGGTGATCGCCTACCTCCAGGCCCGGCGGCGCCTGGTCGCCAGCGGGGTGCCCTGGCCGGCCCGGCGAACCGCCTACTTCATGTCGGGCATCGCCGCCCTCGCCGTGGCCCTGCTGTCGCCGATCCAGGCCTATGACACGGTGCTGTTCTCGGTCCACGTGGTTCAGCACATGTTGCTGACCATGGTGGCGGCGCCGCTGCTGGCCCTGGGCGCGCCCATCACCCTGGCCCTGCGGGTGGCCAAGGGCCGGACCCGCCGGCGCATGGTCCGGGTGCTGCACAGCCCGCCGCTGCGGGTGATCGGCCACCCGCTGGTCGCCTGGGTGCTGTTCACCCTCAGCCTGTACGCCCTCTACTTCTCGCCCCTGTTCGACCTGTCGCTGCGCCAGCCGCTGGTCCACGACCTGGTGCACCTGCACTTCCTGGCCGCCGGGCTGCTGTTCTGGTGGCCGGTGGTCGGCCTCGACCCGTCCCGCTGGCGCATGCCCCACATCGCCCGGGTGGGGTTCGTGTTCCTGATGGTCCCCTTCCACGCCTTCCTCGGGGTCGCGATCATGAACAGCGGGCGGGTGCTGGCCCCGACCCTGGAGAGCTTCCAGCGCGCCTGGGGCCCGACCCCCCTGGCCGATCAGCAGACCGGCGGGGCCATCCTGTGGGGCGCCGGCGACCTGATCGCGCTGGCCGCCGTGCTCGGCGTCCTCATCTCCTGGGCCAGCTACGAGGAGAAGGTGGTCGCCGTCCGCGAGGACCGCCGCCTGGCCCGCGAGCGCGAGGCCGGCCGCCCCGTCCGACCCGTCAGCCGCCCCCCGGCCCCGTGACCGGCTCGGAGGACCTGACCGGCAAGGTCCGCGCCTACTGGGACGCGGACGCCGCCACCTACGACCACTCGGCCGACCACGGGCCGGGCTCGCCGGCCCAGCGGGCGGCGTGGAACGCCGCCCTGCGCCGGCTGCTGCCGGCCCCGCCGAGCCGGGTGCTGGACGTCGGCGCCGGCACCGGGTTCCTGACCCTGGCCGCGGCCCGGCTGGGCCACCGGATCACCGCCCTCGACCTGTCGGGCGGGATGCTGGAGCGCCTGCGGGCCGCCGCCGACCGCGACGGGCTGGAGATCGAGGTGGTCCAGGGCGGAGCCGAGGAGCCGCCGCCGGGCCCGTTCGACGCCGTGGTCGAGCGGCACCTGCTGTGGACCCTGCCCGACCCCGGGGCCGCGCTGGCCGCCTGGCGGGCGGTGGCCCCCGAGGGCCGGCTGGTGCTGTTCGAGGGGCTGTGGGGTGGCGCCGACCGGCTCGAGGCCCTGCGTGGGCAGGCCAGGGAGGGGCTGCGCAAGCTGCGCGGCGAGCCCGACCACCACCACGACCACTACCACCCGTCGATGCTCGAGGAGCTGCCGCTGGCCGGCGGGACCCACCCCGACCAGGTGGTGGAGCTGGTCGAGGCGGCGGGCTGGGGACCGGCCCGGCTCGAGCGGCTGGCCGACATCGAGTGGGCCCAGCTGCTCCAGCTGCCGGTGGGCGAGCGCCTGCTCGGGGTCACCCCGCGGTTCGCGGTGGTCGCGGGGCGCCCCTAGACTCGTTCCCGATCCCAAGGAGGGTGATCCGATGGCAACCGACCTCGTCTGTCCCAAATGCCAGGGCCACATGCGCACCTACGAGCGCAGCGGCGTCACCGTCGACCAGTGCGGCGACTGCCGCGGCATCTTCCTGGACCGAGGTGAGCTCGAGCGCCTGGTCGACGCCGAGCAGGGCTGGCAGCGCAGCCACTCGGGATCCCGCGACCGCGACCGCGACTACGAGCGCCAGCGGGAGCGCGAGCCCAGCTTCCCCATGCCCTTCGGCGACCGCTACGACGACGACGATGACGACCACCGCCGCTACAGCCGGGGCTCGCAGAAGCGCCGCAAGAAGAGCTTCTTCGACGAGCTGTTCGACTAGCGCGCGCGCAGGGCGGCGGCCTCCATGGCGACGATCGTCGGGTGGTAGTTGGTCCCGAACTCGTACAGCCGCCGCTCCTCGCCCTGCTTCGCGCTCGCCCGGCTCGGCGAGTAGGAGGAGTCCGGCACCGACCCGTCGGCGGCCTGGGCGTCGACCAGCGCCCGCCAGGCTCGCGAGAAGACCGGCTCGGGCGCGATCTCGAGGCACCGGCAGACCAGGAGCAGCTCGCCGACGAGGTCCCAGTCGCGCTCGGCGAGGTACAGGCGCAGCAGCGCGCCGGTCGCCCACGAGCTCCAGCGCAGCGTGTCCGGCGGCAGGGGTGGCGAGGTGCCGAGCCCCATGTCGCAGGCGGCGAAGAGCACATGGGTCAGGTCGTACACGTCGGCGTCGGCCAGGTGGCCGACCGGCGGCTGGCGGCCGACGATCGACCGGGCGAGGAGGTCCTCCATGGGCGGAAAGCCGTGCCGGACCCGGCAGGCGTCCAGGGCGGCGACGAGGTCCATGGTCTGGGACGGCGTCCGCTCCATCGCCAGCACGTACCCCTCGTCGTAGGTCGACTGGAGCGAGCCGGTCAGCTCGTCCAGCCAGCCGTCGTCGAGCCCGCACCCTCGCAGGCCGCCCACGACGGGCGCGAACAGGTGCATGAGCTGCGGGTAGTCCCCGATCGCGGTCCGGAAGGCGGCCGACCGGGCCGTCTCCTCGCAGGCGGCGACCAGGTTGGCCAGCTTGGCGTCGCGCACCCCGGCCCGGACCAGGCTGGCGCAGGCGAGGGCCAGCTCCGCCGTGGCCTTCAGGGCGACCGGGTCCAGCAACGGCGCCTGGTCGAAGGGCCGGAAGAGGTCGAGGCGCCGGTGCACCCAGTGCAGCGTCCCGTCCAGGAAGTCGGGGAGGCCCTCGGCGGTCGTGGCCGGAGGAGCGGTCGGAAGGGGGCCGGCGGCGGGGACCAGCATCAGCCCCGCCGCCCCACGGCCCCTTGAGGTTCGCGCCATCTAGGCGACGGCCCGCCGGCGCGCGGTGGGCTCGACGTGGGTGAGCCTGCGCTTGGGCGCGAGGAAAAACCGGTGCCCGGCGGTCGGCTCGACGTGGGTGAGCTTGCGCTTGGGCCCGAGGAGGAAGCGCGGACGCTCGTCATGCATGGGGACCACCTTTCTACGGGTGCGGCCCGGTCGGCGCATCGGCGCTGCCCGCCAGGTGCGGTGAGCCGCTCCGCGGATCGTGACCCGGGGCGCATCACCGGATCGTGGCCGCAGCGTGGTCCTGGCGCGGCCGCGGCGCGACCGGAGCGCGACGGTCAGCGCCCGCGGGCGGCCCCGGCGACCCGGAGCTCCTGGACCAGCCGGCGAAGCTGGAAGGTGGGCTCGAGGCCGAGCTCGGCCCGCAACAGCTCCCGGTACCCGGCGTACTCGCGGACGGCCTCCGACTGGTTGCCCTGGGCTAGGTGCACCTGGATGAGCGCGACATGGCCGCTCTCACGCAGCGGTTCGGCCCGAACCGCGGCCCGGGCGGCGCCGGCCGCCTCGCCCCACCGGCCCGCCGCCCGGAGATGGCCGGCCAGCGCCTCGAGGGCGTGCAGGCGCAGCAGCCGCCAGTCCTCGGCCTCCTCCAGCACCCAGTCGTCGTACCAGCCGGGCAGCAACTCGGTCGACAGGGCGGCCACGGCGGCGGTGCCCAGCTCGGACCGGTCGGGCGCCACCGCCGGGTCGAGGAGCCGCCGGGCGAGCCACTGGCCGTGGCGCAGATCGACGGCCACGCCCTCGGCCAGGCCGAGCTCGAGCTTGCTGGAGGCCAGCGCCCGGCGGCCACGGCTCCCCAGCCGCGCCACGGCCGAGCGCAGGTTGGTGCTCGCGCGGCGCTCGGCGATGTCGGGCCAGAGCGTCCCGGCCACCGTGGCTCGATGGACCATGCCACCGCGCAGGGCGAGGTAGACGAGCAGGCGCTGTGAGCTCCGCGGCACCTTGACGACGCTGGTGCCGGTCAGGAGGCGGAACCCGCCGAGCAGCGAGAGGGCGAAGCCCGGGGCGTCGACGACCGGGAGGAGCCCGATCGGGGCGATCCCTCCGAGTTTGACCTCCGGGTGCCGGGCTCGCAGCCTGACCGCATGTGGTTCCGTGGGGCCATTCGCGTTGTTCATCGTCTTCGCCGTACCCGGGTCGTGGAACCGGGAAACGGCCGGGCCATCGGGCGCCTCGCCCTCGCCCGGGCGCTCTCGGTCACCGGTTCGAACGCCGCCGCGATCGCGCTCTCCTACGAGGTCTACCAGCAGACGGACTCGCCGGTCTGGCTCTCGGCGTCCCTGTTCTTCACCCTGGGCGTGACCGGGCTCCTGGCGCCGTTCGCGGGCGTCCTGGTCGACCGGGCCGACCGCAAGCGGGTCCTGATCGCCTCGGACGCCGCCGGCGCCCTGTGCTGGCTCGCCCTGGCCTTCGTCGACCAACCCGTCCACCTCATCGGCCTCGGGTTCCTGGCCTCGGTGGCCGAGCTGCCCTTCGTGCCGGCCTCGGGCGCGGCGGTTCCCAACCTGGTCGAGGGCGAGCAGGCGCTCGCCCGGGCCAACTCGCGGCTGGCCGCCGCCAACCACGTCGGCCACCTCCTCGGGCCCTCGCTGGGCGGCCTGCTGGTGACGGGGTCGAGCGCGGGCACGGTGTTCGTCCTGAACGCGCTCTCCTTCGTCGTCTCGGCCGGCCTCATCGCCGGGGTCAAGGGGTCCTTCGCCGCCCAGCGGGACGCGACCCCGGTCGACGCCGGCGGCGCCGAAGGGTTCCGGCAGCTGGTCCGCAACTCGATCGTGCTGCGGATCGCGGTCGCCTCCACGATCCTGTACCTGGCGATCGACATGACCCTGGTCGCCGACGTCCCGCTGGCCGAGCGGTTCGGGCTGGGGGCGTTCGGCTACGGGCTGATGGACGCGTTCTGGGGCGGCGGGGCGCTGCTCGGCGCCCTGCTCGCCTCGCGGATCGTCACCCGGGCCGAGTCCCTCGCGCTGGTGGCCGGGACCGCCGCCGTCGCGGTCGGGTTCGGCCTGGTGAGCGTGGCCCCCTGGTTCGTGCTGGTGCTGGCGGGCACGCTGCTGGCCTCGACCAGCGACGCCATCGGCGACGTCGCCGCCCAGGGGATCATCCAGCGGCACACCCCGGACGCGGTCCGGGGGCGGGTGCTGGCGGCGGTGAGCGGGGCCGGCCTGCTGGCCAACGCCGTCGGCTTCGTGTTCGCGGGCTTTGCCGTGCGCGCCCTCGGACCGAGAGGGATCTATGGCGTGGCCGGCGCCGCCGCGCTGGTCGCCGCCCTCGTGCTCGGCTCGGTGGCGGCGCGCCTGGCGGCGCCGTGGGCGGCGCCCTCGAGGGCTTCCCGGACCGCCCGGCCGTAGATGGCGCCGAGGAAGGCGTAGCCGGCGCTGGAGGGGTGGAACCGGTCGGCGCTGAACATCTCCCGCTTGCCGGAGAAGGCCGACTTGGTCAGCTTGGCGATGTCGAACACCGAGATGCCGTGCGGGATCAGCGCGGCCCGGTACAGGCGGGTGAACAGCAGGGCGCGGAAGCCGATCAGGTCGCGCAGCGGACGGTGGAAGGCGGTCGAGGTCTCGGCCGGGGGCAGCCCGGAGACGATCACCTTGGCGTCGGGGGCGACCCGGGCCAGGCCCTCGACCAGCAGCCGCAGCTGGCGCCTGGCCTCGCGGATGGTGGTGCCGTGGGTGACGTCGTTGGTGCCCACGCAGACCAGCACGATGTCGGCCTCCAGGCCCTCCAGCTGGGGGAGCTGCTGGCCGACGACATGGGCCAGCCGGGAGCCGGAGACGCCGAGGGCGTGCAGGCTCACGCGGTACTGGTCGCTGAGGGCCTTGGCCACCCCGTAGGTCAGGGTGTCCTCGGCCGCGTCGGCGCCGACCCCGGCGACCGAGCTGTCGCCGAGGACGACCAAGGTAAGCGGCTCGCCGTCCTCCGGGCCGATGGTGCCGCTGATCTCCAGCGGGGGATGGGAAGGAACAAACCGGTGGCGCCGGGCCGCGATCACCTCAGCGGCCAGGGTGGTGGCCAGAGCGCCCGCCCCGAGCAGGGTCGCCCGCGCGATGTGTCGGACGGCGATGCCCAACAGCGCCTCCTCAGCGCCTCCTCGTGGTGTGGCTCTAGCGTACGGTCTGCTGACCGGTTTGTGAAGCTATAACCACCGTAGGCAACGGTGCGTCGCTGTCCGTCACCTGACGATCTGGGCCGGGTCGCGCTGGTAGTGGTCGACCAGCTGGGCCGTGCAGGCGTCGATCCGCTCGTGCAGGGCCCGCCGGTAGGCGGACCGCTTGACCTCGGCCGCTGCTCCTCCTCCCGCAGCGACTCGCGAAGTGTGCGAAGGTCCTCGAGCGGCGCCCGCCACTCGTCCTGCACGCGGTTTCCGGTCACGGCACCCTCCCCAAGCGCGCGGTCCCCAACCTCTCTCGGCAGGTTCGGCCGCCGACTTCAGTGGCCGATCGCTCCGGAGGCGCTTACCATCCGGCCATGCCAGCCTCCCCCAGCGGCGCCACGCCCCGGCGCCGCCGCGAGTCCAAGACCGCCAAGGCGGCCCGGACGGCCGAGATCCGGGCCCGGCTGGCGGCCCGGTACCCGGCCGTGACCACCGCGCTCGACCATCGCTCGGCCTGGGAGCTGCTGGTGGCGACCATCCTGTCCGCCCAGTCGACCGACGTCGTCGTCAACCAGGTCACGCCCGAGCTGTTCCGCCGCTACCCGACCCCTGCCGACCTGGCCGCGGCCGACCGGGCCGAGGTGGAGGCGGCCATCCACGCCACCGGGTTCTTCCGCAACAAGGCCCGGTCGATCCAGGGCGCGGCCGCCTACCTGCTCGAGCACCACGGCGGCGAGGTCCCCGAGACCATCGACGAGCTGGTCGAGCTGCCCGGGGTCGGCCGCAAGACGGCCAACGTGGTCCTGGGCACCTTCTTCTCCCGCAACGAGGGCGTGGTCGTCGACACCCACGTCGGCCGGCTGACCCGCCGCCTCGGCCTGACCACCCTGAAGGACCCGGTCAAGGTCGAGCGCGATCTGATGTCCCTGGTGCCGATGGAGGAGTGGACCATCTTCTCCCACCGCCTGATCTGGTTCGGGCGTGAGGTGTGCACGGCCAAGGACCCGCGCTGCGACCGCTGCGAGCTGGCCGACCTCTGCCCGTCGGCGTTCAAGGTGGGCCGCTTCGTCAAGGCGGCCGATACGACTCATGCTCGTCGCTGACGCCATGACCCCGCGCCCGGTGACGGTGGCGCCGCAGGCCACGGTGGCCGCCGCCCGCTCGGCCATGCGCCGGGGACGGTTCCGGCACCTGCCGGTGGTGGCCGCGGCCGAGCTGGTCGGGGTGGTCGCCCACGGCGACCTGGCGCCGCCGCCGGGCGCGCCACCGGAGGTGGCCGAGTCGCTCGCCGACCGCCCGGTGGCCGAGGTCATGTCCGGCGAGCCGGTCACCGTCTGGCCGGACGAGCCCGTCGAGGTCGCGGCCCGGCTGCTGGCGGAGCACGGCATCGGCTGCCTGCCGGTGGTGGGCGACGACCGGCTGGTCGGCATCCTGACCGAGTCCGACCTGTACAGGGTGCTGCTGGAGCTGCTCGGCGGGGGCGAACCCTCGAGCCGCATCACCCTGGTCCTGCCCGACCTGCCAGGCGCCCTGGGCCGGGCCATGACCGTGGTCGGCGACCTCGGGGTCAACCTGCTGACGGTGGTCACCGAGCCCGGTCCCGAGCCCGGCACCCGCGGGGTCGTGCTGCGGGCCGACACCATCAACGCCGCCCCGGTGGTGGCAGCCCTGGTGGCCGCCGGCTTCCCGGCCACCGGCCCGGGCCGGCCCGCCCGATGAGCGGGGCCTGCGCGCTCGCCGCCGACGACCGGCTGGCCGCCTACGACTTCGGGCCCAACCACCCCTTCCAGGCCGGCCGGCTGGCCGCCGGCCTGACGCTGCTGCGGGCGGCCAAGGTCCTGGACGACGGCGACCTGCTGGCCTTCGGGCCCGCCGCCGACGCCGACCTGGAGCTGATCCACGACCGCGACTACCTGGAGGCGCTGGCCCGCTTCTCCGCCCCCGGGGCGGCCGACCCGGCTGGGGCGGCCCGCTTCGGGCTGGTCGGGGACAACCGGCCGTTCCCGGGCATGGACGAGGCGGGCCGGCTGGTCGCCGGGGCCACCGTGGCCGCCGTGGACGCGGTCGCCAACGGCGACCTGGCCCACGCGTTCGCCCCCGTGGCCGGCCTGCACCACGCCCAGCGGCGCCGGGCGGTCGGCTTCTGCCTGGTCAACGACGTGGCCGTGGCCATCGCCCGCTGCACCCGGGCCTGGCCGCTGCGGGTGCTGTACGTGGACCTGGACGCCCACCACGGCGACGGCGTGCAGGCCGCCTTCTACGACGACCCGCGGGTCTGCACGGTCAGCCTGCACGAGACCGGCCGCTACCTGTTCCCCGGGTCGGGCGAGGTCCACGAGCTGGGCCGGCCGCCGGGGGCGGGCCGCAGCGTGAACGTGCCCCTGGAGCCACGGACCGGCGACGACGGCTTCCTGGCCGCCTTCGACGCGGTGGTCGAGCCCCTGGCCGCCGCCTTCCGGCCCGACCTGCTGGTCACCCAGAACGGCTGCGACGGCCACGCCGACGACCCGCTCAGCGACCTCACCCTGAGCCTGCGCGGCTTCCGGGAGCTGGCCCGGCGGCTGCACCGGCTGGCCCACCGCCACTGCCAGGGCCGCTGGGTGGCCACCGGAGGCGGCGGCTACGACCTGGCCCGGGTGCTGCCGCGGGCCTGGGCGCTGCTCTGGTCGGAGCTGAGCGGACGTCGGCTGCCGGCCCGGGTCCCGTCCGACTGGCTGGCCACCCACCCGGGTCCGGTGTCCTGGCTGGACCCCCGCCCTCGGCGGCGGGAGCGGGCCCAGGCCGAGCGGCGGGAGCTGGACGCCCGGAGCTCCCGGACGGTCAGGACGGTGCGGCGGCTGGTCCTGCCGCCGTCGGTGCGGGTCGTCTACCCGCTCGCCTCCCGGGCCGGCGGCCTGGCCCAGCTGCCGGGCTGGGAGCCCCGGGCCGGCCGGCACCAGGCCCCCCAGGGGCCGCTGGTGCTGCGCGACCGCTGCCCGGGCTCGCTGCTACGCCGGCTCGAGGTCGACCCCGGCATCCACGCCTTCACGCGCGCCCCCGAGCAGGAGCGCGAGGTGCTGGCCCGGATCGCGGAGGAGCCGACCGGCGAGGTGGTGGTCGCCCACACCCCCGAGGGGGTGGTGGTCGGGTACGTGGCCGTGCTCGACCCCGAGCCCGGGACCCGCTTCGCCAGCCTGCCCGGGCTGCTGGAGGTGGGCGCGGTCGAGGTGGCCACCGGCTGGCGGCGGGCCGGGGTGGCCAGCGCCCTGCTCCGCTTCGCCGTCGAGCCAGACCCGTTCGAGGACCTCATCCTGATCGCCTCCGGCCTGTCCTGGCACTGGGACCTGGAGCAGAGCGGGCTCTCGGCCGTCGCCTACCGCCAGGTCCTGCGGCGGGTGTTCGAGGCCGCCGGGTTCGAGTCGCTGCTCACCGACGAGCCCGAGATCGCCTACGACCCGGCCAACCTGTTCGTGGCCCGCATCGGCGGCCGGGTGCCGCCCGCCCGCCGGGCCGCCTTCACGAGCCGCCTGGTCCGCGGGCACCGGGTCGGGTGACGTGTGCGACGCTTGACCGGTTGTTGAGACGAACCCCTCGACCCTGTTTCATACGCGGTCTGTGAAAGGGACCAGGGAGATGGCGCAGCCCCCCCAGACCACGCGCCGCCCGGCTGGCGCGGCGTTCCTGGCGATCCCGCTGTTGGCGGTCCTGGTCCTGGCCGGCGTCGGCGCGATCACCAGCCTGCGGGAGGGCGCCCGGGCCGAGCGCGTGCGGGACCTGGTGCCCTTCGTCGGCGCCCTGACCACCCTGGTCCACGAGCTCCAGCGGGAGCGGAGCTTGTCCGTGGCCCCGCCGGCCGGCCAGGAGCCCGGAGGGGCCGGCACCGCCCTGGAGACGGCCCGGCGGGCGGTCGACGACGCCGTCACCGGCTACCGACTGGCCGCCATCCAGATCGAGCTGTCCGGCCGCGACCGCCGGCTGGACCAGCGCCTCGCCGCCGGGCGGGCCGAGCTGGCCGGGCTGCCGGCCCTGCGGGCCGTCGTCGACACCCCGGGGGCCGGCGACCCGGGGGCCGCGTCGGCCGCGGTGTCCCGCCGCTACGGCACGATCGTTGGCAACCTGCTGGGCGTCGGCGCCGACATCGGGCTGCGGGAGGCCGGCCAGGACGCCGGGCTGCTACGGGCCGTGACCGCGGCCGGCGCCTTCTCGCGGGCCCGGGAGCTGGCCGACCGCGAGCGCCTGGCGGCCGCCCGGGTGGCGGCCGGCGGCCGCTTCGATCCGGCCACCAGGGCGCAGGTGGCCACCGAGACCGGCCGCCAGGACGCGTTGCTCGCCCAGTTCGACGCGCTGGCCAGCCCGGAGCAGCGGCGGTTGTACCTCCACGCCTTCCCGGCGGCCGAGGTCGACCAGGCCACCGCCCTGCGCCGGGCCGCCCTGGAGGGCGGGTCGGGCGCCACGCCCGACCTTGCCGGCTGGTCGCGGGCGACCACGGCCCGGGTGGAGCGGATGGGCGAGGTCGAGGGAGGCCTGGACAACGAGGTGGCCCGGCTGGCCGGCCTGGCCGAGCGCGACGCCGACCGTCAGGCCGCCGCCTACGGCGGGGGGCTTCTCCTGACCGCCTGCGCCGCCACCGTCCTGCTGGTCCTGGCCGCCGGCCGCTCCCGCCGCTCCCGCGACCGCGACGCGACCGCCGACCGCCCGGCCTCGGAGCGGTCCGGCGCCGACCGGTTCGGCGCCGACTGGGGCGTCGCCGAGTGGGGCGCGCTCGAGCCCCACCCTCCGGTGGCCGGGCCCCCAGTACGGGAGGGTAGCCCGGCGGGGTTGGAGCTGCGCGGGGCTGTCCACACCCCCCTGGCGGAGGGCGGCAACTCCCTGGCGGAGGGCGGCAACTCCCTGGCGGGGGGCGGTGCGCCCCTGGCCGAGGGTGGCGCTCCGGGCGCCCGCGCCCTGCCGCCGCTGCCGCCCGACCCGGCGGCTGGGGCGGGGCTGGCCGACCTGGCCAGGCGGAGCCAGGACCTGGTGGACCAGCAGCTGGAGCTGCTGGAGCAGGTCGGGCGCGACCACGCCGACCCGAGGCTGCCGGGGCGGCTGCTCCAGGTCGACAGGCTGGCCGCCAGGGCGCGGCGCAACGCCCACAACCTGATCGTTCTGGCCGGCGGCCAGCCCAGCAACGACCACGACGGCCCGGTCCCGCTGGCCGACGTGGCCGCGGCGGCGGCGCGTGGCAACCCGGACGCCCCTCGGGTCGACCTGGCCGTGCCCGAGGACCTGCTGGTGCCCGGCCCGGCCGCCGACGACCTGGCCAACCTGCTGGCCGAGCTGGTCGACAACGCCACCGCCTTCTCGGCCCCCGAGACCCGGGTGCGGGTGAGCGGGCAGCGGGTCGGGTCCGGCCACGTACTGGAGGTCGAGGACCAGGGCCTGGGCATGACCGACACCGAGCTGGAGGCGGTCAACCGGCGCCTGGCCGGCGACCCGGCGGCCGGAGCCGGCCTGGAGCAGGGGCTCGGCACCTGGGTGGCCGGCCGCCTGGCCGAGCGCCACGACGTCCGGGTGCAGCTGCGCCGCTCGTCCTCGGGCGGGGTGACGGCGCTGGTGTTCTTCCCAGAGCCGCTGGCGACGCGGACCGAGCCGGCCGACCGGGGCGCGCCGCCGCCCGCCGGCGACAGGCCCGGGGACGCCGCCCTGGCCAGCCTGCCCCTGCGCCGCTACGTGACCCAGGTCCCCGAGCGCGAGCCGCCCCTGCCCAAGCGGGCCCCGCACGCCAGCCTGGCCCCCGACCTGGCCGCCGCCGGCGACCCGGGCCGTCCCGGCGACCCCTCCAGCCGCGCCGCCGGCCGCTCGCCCGAGCAGGTCAGGAGCATGCTGACCAGGTACCGCTCCGGCCTGGAGCGCGGCCGGGCGGCCGCCGCCCGCGACC
>Ga0081538_10004914_pt1 | contig 12177 bp, 10 predicted proteins | sample TabmetS5T2R1_FD_71022 | JGI IMG/M metagenome (GOLD analysis project Ga0081538, IMG submission 71022) | Tabebuia heterophylla rhizosphere microbial communities from the University of Puerto Rico - S5T2R1 | ecosystem: Host-associated > Plants > Roots > Rhizosphere ... | reverse complement strand
GGATCGGCCACCGCCAGGCCGACCCACTGGTCCGGCCGCAGGCCGGCCCGGACAGGCTTAGCGGCGGAAGCTCAGCTGGTCGGACAGTGCCTCCTTGAGCCCGGGATCCGACAGCCGGTACCATTGCTGCAGCAACAGGCACTTAAGCAGAACCAGCGGCCTGTACGACGGCCGCCCGACCGGCGCGGCATAGATGTCGCCGAGCTGGCGCTCGAAGGCCGGCCACTCGACCAGCGCCGTGATCTTCTCCAGCTGCCGGTTGCGCCCGGCGCCCGGCCCCTCGAGGCGCCGGGCGGCGCCCCTGGCTGCGGGTCAGCCTTGGCAGTCCGCCCGAGGACTCCCAGGGCGCCGGTATCGCACCGACGGGCCGGGCCAGCCTGCGCGCGACGATCGCCGCAGATCGAGCCCGGGCCCGCCAGGGCAATCAGCCCTTGCCGCCGCTCGCGGCCTGGGCGCCACCGAACGCCTGCGCCGGCTTCGCCTCGCTGGCGGTCGAGCCGCCGGCCCGGCTGGCCGCGCCGTCCAGCACGCTGATGTTGCCGGCGATCTGGCCGCCACGCTCGAGCTCGAGCTCGCCATAGCGCACGGTGCCGGTGAGCTTGCCCGTGCCGCGCACGAACAGCCGCTTGCGGACCGTCAGATCGCCCTCGTAGACGCCGCTGATGTCGGCTTCCTCGACCTCGCAGCCGCCGGTGAAGCGCCCGGATTCGGCAATCTCGAGGGCGAGGGTGTCGTTCAGGGTCGCCTCGACCGCGCCTTCGACCACCAGCCGGTCGCAGGAGCTGATCTCGCCGGAAAGGCGAATGCCCTTCCCGACGATCAGCCGCTTGCCGCCGTACTGATCCAGCTCGGCCTGCCTGCCTGGCGGCAGGCTGCTGCCCGGCTGGGCGGCGCCGGCGATCGGGCCGGCCCCCGAAAGGTCGACCTTGCGCGGCGGCAGCTCGGTCGGCGTGCCTTCGCCAACGGACCGGCGAAGAATGCCCTCGCCCCCGGTCGAACCCTCGCTATCCGTATCTTTCTTGCGGAACATGCTGACCGAACCCCCAGGTTGTAAGGCTCCTTGCGGAGATCTTACCGTGGAACCGTAACGATGCACGCCTTAATGCCGAAGTAACCGTAAAGATATCATGAAGCCCCACAGCCTTGCCGCATCGGGACGATCAGGCGCCCCCCGGCGGCCCTAGCGGACGCTGGCCGCACCGACCCGCAGCCGCTGCGCGGTGCCGCCGCGCCGACCGAGGCCCTCGAACAGATGCACCATGAAGCAGGTCGCAAGCACCGGCGCAATCAGATTGAGCACCGGCACGGTCAGCAGCGCCGCGATCCACACGCCGGCCCACCACAGCCGGGCCCGGGCGGCACGGCGCAGCTGCGCCACCGCCCGCCAGTCCAGCCGGCGCTGCGCCACCTGCTCGAAATATTCGCGCCCGAGCAGATAGCCGTTGAGCGCGAAATACAGGACCACGTTCGCGCCGGGCAGCAGATACAGCGGCAGCACCAGCAGGTTCAGCGCGAGCGCGACCAGCGCGAAGCGGATCGCGCCCAGCGTGCTCTGGGTCAGGCCCATGCCGGGCGCCGGCGGCAGATCAGGATAGTGACGTCGCTCGACCGCCAGGATCACCTCGTCCGCGAACAGGCCCAGGCCCACCGCGATCACGAGCGGAAAGAGCAGCCACGCCAGCACGACCGCACCCAGCGACCCGAGCACCGCGAGCGTGCCGTCGAGCCAGGCAAGCCCGGTCGGATCGAGGGCGCCGAGCCCGAGCCCCACGCCTGCGACCAGCAGCGCGAAGGTGAGGAGCGCCAACAGCACGCAACGCACCAGGACGCGCCGGATCGCCGGGTCGAACAGCTGCCGGATGCTGAGGATCAGAGCTTTGAGCAAGACGACGTCCGCATGCGACCTCGCCTGGCGACGAGCATGGCGCCGCGAGGCGCCAAGCCACCAGGATGGTCAAGCTTTACACCCTAAACTTATACTTCGCACCGTAAGACTGGGCGCCTCGTGGGGGCGCCGATGGCGGCCGCCCTGACATCGGAGGATCCTGCCTGATGACCACGCGCGCCCCTGATGCGACCGAGCTCGACGTGCTCGGCCTCGGCAACGCGATCGTCGACGTCCTGACCGAGGCCGACGATCGCATGCTCGAGCGGCTCGGTCTGGCCAAGGGCACGATGACCCTGGTCGACGAGGCGCGCATGGCCGAGCTGTACCGCGGCGTCGGTCCAGCGGTCGAGGTGTCGGGCGGCTCCTGCGCCAACACCATGGCGGCGCTGGCCTCGCTCGGCGCGCGCGTCGCCTATGTCGGCAAGGTCCAGCGCGACCAGCTGGGCGAGGTGTTCGGCCACGACATCCGGGCTGCCGGAGTTGCGTTCAACACGCCGCCGCTGGACGACGGTCCGCCCACCGCGCGCTGTCTGATCCTCGTGACGCCGGACGCGCAGCGGACGATGGCGACCTACCTCGGCGCCTGCGTCGAGCTGGGGCCGGACGACGTCGAGGAAGATCGGGTCGCCGCGGCCCGCATCACCTATCTCGAGGGCTACCTCTGGGATCGGCCCGAGGCCAAGGCGGCCTGCCTGAAGGCGGCCGAGCTCGCGCATCGCCATGGCCGCCAGGTCGCGCTGACCCTGTCGGATCCGTTCTGCGTGGCGCGCTGGCGCGCCGAGTTTGCCGATCTGGTCGCGCACCATGTCGACATCGTGATCGCCAACGAGGTCGAGATCTGCGGCCTCTACGGCGCCAACAGCTTCGATGACGTGATCGATGTCGTGCGCAGCCAGAGCAGGATCGCGGCGCTGACCCGCGGCGCCGACGGCTCCGTGATCGTCGCCGGCGACCAGACGCTGGCGATCCCCGCGATGCCGATCGCCGCCCTGGTCGACACCACCGGCGCGGGCGACCTCTACGCCGCGGGCCTGCTCTACGGCTTGACCCACGATCTGCCGCTCGCAGCCTGCGGTCGCCTCGGGAGCCTTTGCGCGGCTCACATTCTCGGCCACTACGGCGCCCGCGCCGCGCGGCCGCTCAAGCCACTGGTCGCGGCCGCCAACGCCGCCTGACCCGCCTGCCACCTCGCCGTCGACCAGCGGCGGAGAGGAGCACCAGCCCCTCTCCGCGCCAACAGTCGTGCCGGGATCGCCAGCCTAGAGGTAGTCTTTGGCGTTGTCCTTGTTGACCACCACGGCACCGGTATCGACGACCGGCGGCAAGGTCTCGCCATTGATCAACTTGAGCAGCGATTCGACGCCGATCGCCCCCATGTTGTAGGGCCGCTGCGCCACCGAGATCTCCATCTCGCCGTCGAGGATCGCCTGGGCAGCCTCCGGATTGCCATCGAAGCCGACGACCATGACCTGATCGAGCACCTTGGCGCCCTTCAGCGCCTCGATGGCACCCATGGCCATATTGTCGTTGGATGCGAACAGAGCCCTCAGATTCGGATTGGCGGTGATGATGTTCTCCGTGACCGCCTGGCCCTTGGCGATGTCCCATTCCGCCGTCTGCTCGGCGACGATGTTCATGCCGCAGGCCTCGAGCGTGTCGTGGCTGCCCTTGGCGCGCGCCTGGCCGTTGATGATGGCCATCACGCCCTGAAGGATGGCGACGTCGCTGCCTTTTTCGATGTTGTCGCAGATGTGCTGGGCGCCGAGCGCCGCCGCGGGCTCATTGTCGGTGCCGACATAGGTGATTCCCGACACGCCGCCGGGCCGGTCGATGTAGACCACCTTCACGCCCTGCTCGAGCGCCTTCTCGATGGTGGGGTTCAGGGCCGCCGGATCGGCCGGAGCGATGGCAAGGCCGGTGATGCCCTTCGTCAGCTGGTCCTCGACGAGCGCGATCTGACCGGCAATGTCGGATTCGCCCCCCGGCGAGCCGAGCGCGGTCACCTCGACGCCCAGCTCCTCGCCCTTCTCGAGAGCGCCCTGCTCGACCAGCGCCCAGAACTGGTTCGCCGAGGGAATGTTGCCCATGATCACGGCGAATTTCTCAGCCGCGAACGCGCTGCCGTCGGCTGCCAGAAGCAAGCCCGACGCGAGTAGCAAGTGCTTGAGTCTCATGATGTGCCTCCCTGTTTCCACTCCTGTTGCGTCAGTGGCCGATCCCGTGCAGGAGCGCGCACCGGGCATCGGTCATTCCTTGTTGCCGGTCCGACGGCGCAGCACGTCGACCCAGACGGCCAGAATGATGATCACGCCGATCAGCGTCTGCTGCCAGAACGCGCTGATGTTCATGAGGTTGAGGCCGTTGCGCAGCAGACCCATCACCAGCACGCCGGCGAACACGCCGAGCACCGAACCGCGCCCGCCAAAGAAGCTCGCGCCCCCGATGATGACGGCAGCGATCGCGTCGAGCTCGGCGCCGATGCCGAGATTGGGATAGCCCGCGCCGGTGCGTCCGGCCATCAGCAATGCGGCAAGTCCCGCAAAGAACCCCGACGCGGCGTACACGAATACGAGCACACCGTCGACATTGATGCCGCTCACCCGCGCCGCCTGCGGATTGCCGCCAACGGCGAAGATATGCCGGCCCAGCGAGACCTTCTTCAGAAACAGGCCGACGCCGGCATAGCAGACGAACAGCACGACGGCGCTGACAGGTATGACGGCGAACTTGCCGCCGAACGGCAGCGGGATGTCCGCGATGCCGAGAAACCGCACCGCGTCCGACACGCCTGACACCGGCCGGCCATCGGTGACCAGGTTGCACAGCCCGCGCACGGCGTTCAGCGTGCCAAGCGTCATGATGAAGGGATGCGGCAGGCGGAGCAGCGTCAAGCCGAGGCCGTTGACGATGCCGAAGAAGGTTCCGACCGCCGGACCGATCAGCAGGACCAGCGGCCAAGGCACGCCTGACACATCGGCAAGCGCCAGGAGCATGATCGACAACGCCATCACCGAGCCGACGGACAGATCGATGCCGGCAGTCAGGATGACGAGATAGAGCCCGAGCGCCAGCAGGGCGTTCATGCCGATCTGCCGGATGATATTGGTCAGGTTTTGGGCCGACAGAAAATATTCAGGTTGCAGGATGGTCAAGACGCCGCCCATGACAAGGACGACCATCATGATCCCGTAGTCACCGAGCAGGCGGGAGCGCCAAGTAGATCCTCGTTCCTGAGGAACGGCGACCTCCGGGTATTGGGCCGTGTCCGACACGTCAGGTTGCCTTGTCATGCTCGAGAGCTTCGGTATGGTCCATGGTGCCCATGATCCAGCCGATCACTTCGTTCCGATTGGTTTCGTTCAGCGGAGCTTCGGCGAAATTACGCCCATGGAACAGCGCCATCACCCGGTCGCAGACGTAGAAGATGTCATCCATGCGGTGGCTGATCAGGATGACGCCGACGCCATGGTGCTTCAGGCGCTTGATCAGGTCGAGCACCTTGCCGACCTCCTTGATGGCAAGCGCGGCCGTCGGCTCGTCCATGATCACCACCTTGGCGTCGAACGCGGTGGCTCTCGCGATCGCCACCGCCTGGCGCTGGCCGCCGGACAGGTCCTCGACATTCTGGTCGATCGCTTTGACCTGGATCTGCAGCCGCTCCAGGTGCTCCGCGGCGAGCCTGCGGGCCCGGGCATGGTCGACCAGGGTCAAGCCGCCGAAGGTCCGGCCCGGCTCACGGCCGAGATAGATGTTCTCGAAGATCGGCAGGTTACCGGCCAGCGCCAGGTCCTGATAGACCATCTCGATCCCGGCCCTGTGGGAATCCCGCGGCGAATGGAACTGCGCCGGGCGTCCGTCGACCAGGATCTCGCCTTCGGAAGGTCGGAACAGGCCCGACAGGACCTTCATGAGCGTCGACTTGCCGGCGCCATTGTCGCCGACCACGCCCAGGACCTCGCCCGCTTCCAGCCGCAGATTGACGCGATCGAGGGCGGTCACCGCGCCGAAATGCTTCGAGATGCCGCGAGCTTCAAGCGCCGGCGCGGCGCTCGCCGTGTCCCCGGACGACTGCACTGGCTCCCCCCTTTCGCCACGCGTCTGCGCGTGTGGCCGACGCTCCCTGCTCCCTGGCTTGCGGCCTGCTAACTGTCGAACCAGAAGGTGTCGGGGCGGTAGATGCCGAACTGCGCGCCCGGCTCCCAGTTGTAGACCGCCTCGTCCGGCAGGTTGCGCAGCGTGGTGCGCGCCGCGACCGGCTGCATGATGCCGCTGATCAGGCCGATCGAATACACCTGGTCGCTGTAGATCGCCAGGATCGCGTGCCAGATCTTGCGCCGCTCCTCGTTCGTGCGCGCGCCGCGCCACTCGTCGAACAGCTCGAGCAGCTTCTTCGCCTCGGGCGTGTCCGGCGCCTCGCCAGCCTGGCCTTTGGTCTCGAAGTACTGCCCCCATTTGGGCCACTGCAGCTGTTGCTGATTGGTCGGCGCAAACTCCGCCGGGCTCATCTCCGCCGTCGGAATGCCGTTCTCGAGGCCGTACCAGATCGACATCAGCGTCTCGCCCGAGAAGATCCGGTTGCGGAACGTCTCGCGCTGCGAGGGCCGCGTATGAATCTTGATGCCCAGAGCAAGCCAGTCCTCGGCGACCAGCTCGAGGATGTCGGACTGCTCGGACTCCTCCCCGGCCGTCTCGACCACCAGCTCCATCGGCCGACCGTCGGGCAGCAGCCGCAGGCCGTCGGCGGAGCGCTCGGTGAGGCCGATCTCATCGAGCAGGGCGTTGGCCTGCTCGGGATCGAACGAGGCCCAGCTGTCGCGGTATTCCGGCTGGTACAGCGGGCTTTGCGGCAGCACGGTGTTGTTGCCGCCCATGCCGAGCCCGTAATACATGATCTGATTGATCTCGTCCCGATCGATGCCGAGCGAGAGGGCGCGCCGGAAACGAACATCGCGGAACAGCTTGCGCCAGACCTCGTCCTGGGCATTGAGGTTCGGATAGAGCGCCAGATGCGCGCCTTGGGCGGTCGTCCACAGATGCGTCGCGAGGTGACTCTGCCCCTCGCTCTCCTTCAGGAAGGTATAGTCCTTGAAGAACAGCCCGCGCGACTGCAGGTCGGTCTCGCCGGCACCCGTCTTGATCGGAATCAGCTGGTCGTCGACCACGTCGAGCATGACCTCGTCGATGTAGGGCAGCTGCTGCCCGTTCGGGTCGACCCGATGGAAATAGGGGTTGCGCGCGAACACGAACCGGGTCGCGGGCGGCGGGTTGGTCAGCATCCAGGGCTGCAAGGTCGGCAGATCCGGATTGTCGAAGTCGTACATGCCGTCCTTGCGGCCGTGCAGCTGCGCCCAGTCGCGCGCCTGGGTCTCCTCGACCAGCTTGGCCAGCTTGTCCGGATCGGCGTAGCGCTCGTGGAACTGCTTGAGGTAGTGCGCCGGCATGTAGATGAACAACGGCGTCGCCTGGGCCAGCAGCGGCAGGAAGAATGGATTCGGCTTCGACCAGCTGTAGCGCACGGTCAGCTCGTCGATGATCTCGACGGTCGGAGGCTCGCCGTCGACGAACAGCTCAACCGGCGGGCCGACCGGGTACAACGCCGCGTTGTTGGCGACGTCCTCCCACCAGTAGCGGAAATCCTCGCTGGTGAACGGCTGCCCGTCCGACCACTTGTGCCCCTTGCGCAGATGCAGGGTGAAGATCCGGCCGTCCTCGACCTCGACGTCCTTCAAGATGTCCGGCACGAGCTCGAGGTTGTGATCATAGCCGACCAGCCGCGCATAGCCGTAGACCACCATCAGGCGGGTGTCTCTCGGCCGGGCGACCAGCATGCGGAGCGTACCGCCCGGTTTGCCGATGGTCTTGCCCGCAGCCTCGAAATCGACGACCAGCGGCTCCTCGGGCGGCCCGGCCGCGGCCGGCAGCGACGCCAGCGTCAGCGCGCCGGCGAGGATGGCTGCGGCCAGGATGCTGCTATGCAGCGTAATAGACGGCTTGAACATTGGCTTCTGCGCTCATGCGCACGGAGTGGTGGCCGCCGAGATCGGCCAGGTGGGTTGGTCCATCGCCGAGCGTGAACGGCGCCGGCCAGGCGGTCGGTTCCGATGATTTTCCCGCCATCAGGGCGGAAAAATCGAGCGGTTGCGCAAGGTCGGGCTCCGGCACCGCGGCGAGCAGGGCCTTGGTGTAGGGATGCACCGGCCGTGCGAACAGCACGTCGCACGGCGCCACTTCCACGATCCGGCCCGCGCACATCACCGCGATCCGCTGGCAGATGTACTTCACCACCGCCAGATTGTGCGAGATGAACAGATAGGTCAGGCCGAGCTCGGCTTGCAGGTCCTTGAGCAGGTTGAGGATCTGCGCCTGGACCGAGACGTCGAGCGCCGAGACCGGCTCGTCGCAGATCAGCATCTCCGGGCCCAGGGCGAGCGCACGCGCGATCCCGATCCGCTGCCGCTGACCGCCGGAGAAGCTGTGCGGGTAGCGTCGCAGGTGCCGCACGTCGAGCCCGACCGCTGACAGCAGCGCCTTGACCCGCTCCGTCCGCTCCTTCTCGGTCGCGATGCCGTGGATCACCAGCGGCTCGGCCACGATGTCGTACACGGTCATGCGCGGGTTGAGCGAGTGGAACGGATCCTGAAACATGTACTGCAGGCGCGGCCGGAACTGCTCGAGCGCGTTGCCCTTGAGCGCCAGCACGTCGATCGGGCCGCTCTCGGCATGGAAGACGACCCTGCCGCTATCGGGACTGACCGCGCGCATGATCGACTTCGAGACCGTGGTCTTGCCGCAGCCGCTCTCGCCCACGAGGCCGAACGACTCGCCGCGCTCGATCGTGAAGCTGACGTCGTCGACCGCCAGAACCGCCTCGGCCTTGTTGCCCAACCAGCCGCTCTTGCGGATGCGGTAGGTCTTGCTGAGGCCCTGGACCTCGAGCAGCGGACCCGTGCAGCTGCGCGCCGCCGGGCGGGCGCCGTAGCCGAGCAAAGCGCGGCCGCTGGCCGGCACCTCGCGCAGCGGCGTCAGGCGCTCGTCGGCCGGCATGCGCAGGCGCGGCACGGCATGCAGCAATGCGCGCAGATAGGGATGCCGGGGCCGGCTCAACAGGTCGGCGCAGCTGCCGCTCTCCATCACCCGGCCGCGGTAGAGCACCACCACGTCGTCGGCCATGTTGGCGACCACGCCGAGATCGTGGGTGATGAACAGAATCGCCATCTGGAACTCCTTCTGGAGCTCCTGCATCAGCTGAAGGATCTGCGCCTGGATGGTCACGTCCAGGGCGGTGGTCGGCTCGTCGGCGATCAGCAGGGCCGGATCGCACACCAGGGCCATGGCGATCATCGCCCGCTGGCGCAGCCCGCCCGACAGCTCAAACGGATAGGTGCGGAAGGCCTGGGCGGGATTGGGGAAACCGACCCGACCGAGCATCTCGACCGTGCGGCGCTCGCCCTCGGCGCGATCGGCATCGGTGTGCAGCAGCAGCGCCTCGCTGATCTGATCGCCGATCGTGTGCAGCGGCGAAAGCGAGCTCATCGGCTCCTGAAAAATGATCGAGATCCGCCCGCCGCGAATCGAGCGGCGCACCGGATGATCGTCCGAATAGGCTGCGAGGTCGAGCGGCTCGTGGCCGCGCCGCGGGTCGCGCAGGATGACCGCGCCGCGCGTGATGCGCGCCGATGGCGGCAGGATGCCGAGGATCGCCTGCGAGACCACGGTCTTGCCCGAGCCGCTCTCGCCGACCAGCGCCACGGTCTGGCCGCGCTCGATCGTGAACGACACGCCGCGGACCGCCTGAATCAGGCCCTCGTCGGCCAAGAAATCGACCGCGAGGTCCTGCACCTCGAGCAGCGGGCCGCTCATTGCGCCAGCCCCGGCTGCGCCGGAAACAGATCGGCAGCGCTGCACAGCACGGCGCCCGGATGGGTCGCGAGCACGCCCAGCAGCCGGTCGAGAAACCGCCAGCCGGGCTCGTCCATCGCCAGATGGTGGCTGAGAATGCCGATCGGCTCGTCCGGATCGAGCACCGCAATCAGGCGCTCGAGCGCTGCCACCTCGCCGACGAACAACCGCTCGCCGCGCCAGTCGATCGGATCGAGGTGGGTGTTGATCTGGATCAGGCCGGCGGCGGCTTCGGAGGCGTCGCGCCTGCCATAGGTCGACAGGCCGCAAAAGCCGCAGGCCGCAAGCCGGCCGACCAGCTGTCCGTCGAAGCGGTTCCACGGCGGCACCAGGACCGCAAGGAAGGCCGCGCCGAAGGCATCCACCAAAGTGGCTCGGCCATGCGCGAGCTCGGCCTCGATCACGTCGATCGCACGGCCGCCGAGCTCACAGGATTTCCGGCCGGCCGGCGCATGGTTGCGGTGGGCGAAGCCATGCTGCAGCACGCTCGCCTGCGGGCTCGCCGCGATCCTGGCCTGCCCGCCCGCATCGAGCCAGACCGGCACGACCGCGAGCGCGAGCGGCAGCGCGCGCCGCTCGGCCAGCTCCAGGAGGCGCTCGAGGCGCGGATCGTCCCGACCGGCATCGTCGTCGCGCCACCAGAGGCGGATCGCCTTGCCGCTCCGGGCGACCGCATCGAGCGCCGCTTCCAGCTCGCGCCAGCCGGTCATCGCACGGCCGTCCCGGGATTCCCAGCGTCTGGCGGCTGGCGCGCGAGTTCCATGACCAGCCGCGCGGTCGTCGCGGCACCATCAAGGTCCAGCGCGGGGCTGGCACTCACCGGCCGCCGATACGCGGCATCGATCGCTCGCGCCAGGCTGCTCGCCGCCAACTCACTCTCCCAAACGGCCTCGGCGAGCCCCAGCTCCGCCAGCCGCTCTGCCCGAATCCGTTGCTCGGTCTCGGTCGCGGTCTCGAACGGCACCAGGACCATCGGCTTGCCGAGCCGTAATCCCTCCACGACGGTGTTGTACCCTGCCTGTGAGACAGAGAGAAGGCTGTTGGCGAACAGGGCGTCGAAATCGCCCCTGTGCCGATCGAGCACCATGCCTTGCGGCAGCCTTGCCTTGAGCGCATCGAACCGATCGGCCGCGAGCTGGCCGCCGGCGACCAGTCGCCAAGGTCTTCCGGCGAGGCTGGTCAGGCCGCGCGCCTCGATCGCGGCGTCCAGGAGGGCTGCGCCGACCCGCCCGCCGCCGGCCGAGACCAGCACCTCCGGCGGGTCCGACCGCTCGGCAGGCGCGGCGCCGGGATCGACGACATAGCCGGTATCGATCAGCCGGTCGGACAGGTCGGCCGCGAAGGGAAAGGTGAGGCCGAACGGGATCAGCTGCGGATCTGTGTGCACCAGGATGCGATCGTAGTGCGCGAGCGCCAGATCCCGCATCCAGGCATAGCTCTGGCGCGTGGGCTTGCGCACCAGGATGTCGCGGACCGAGCACAACCGCCAGGGCCGGGGCCGCATCGCCGCGGCAGCATCCAAAAGGGGCAGCAGCTCGCGCCGGAAGGCGCGCCGGCCGAACGGGAACATTTCCGTGATCAACACCTGCGGCCGGCGCAGCGCGAGCAGGCTCTGCAGGCGCGCCTGGCGCTCCTGCCACAGGGGCTCGTCGACCGGCCGGCCCGCGGCGTCGACCAGCTGCGCAAAGCTGAGGTCGTTGGCGCGGATCGCCGGGAGCTGGATCACCTCGACCCCGTGCGGCATCGGTCCCGGATCCAGCCCCGGCACCGGCGACGCCATCGGCACGCCGCCGGCTGCCAAAGTCACCTCCAGGCCCCGCTCCGCCATCGCCCCGGCAAGGGTCGCAGCACGCTTGACGTGACCGCTGCCGAGCAGCTGCTGGACCCAGAACAGGACCCGCATGGCTCAGGACTTGTCGACTGCAGCTCCTAGCCGGCCGCTGCCATATGCCGCTCGAGCCAGGCGGTGCTGCGCCGCCAGGCCTTGCCCGCGGCCTCGGGGTGGTAGCTGCCCCGCTCGTCGCAATGGAAACCGTGGCCTGCGCCCTCGTAGACGTGGACCTCGCACTCGGGCCGCTTGGCCTTGACCAGGTCGACGTCGCTGAGCGGAATGCCCTGATCCGCCGCGCCGAAGTGCAGCTGGGTCGGACAGCGCGGCACCTCGTCGGCATGGGCGGCGATCTTGCCGCCATAGTAGCCGATCGCGGCGGCGATGCCGTCGATCCGGGTCGCCGCGAGGAAGGCGACCGAGCCGCCCATGCAGAAGCCCACGACGGCGACCGGCCCGGCCGAGCGCACGCTGTCGACTGCGGCCGCGACGTCGCGCATCATCGCATCCCAGTCGACCTCAGCCAGAAAGGCGCGGGCGCGCTGCACTTCATCCGGCGAAT
>Ga0081538_10004913_pt1 | contig 12181 bp, 12 predicted proteins | sample TabmetS5T2R1_FD_71022 | JGI IMG/M metagenome (GOLD analysis project Ga0081538, IMG submission 71022) | Tabebuia heterophylla rhizosphere microbial communities from the University of Puerto Rico - S5T2R1 | ecosystem: Host-associated > Plants > Roots > Rhizosphere ... | reverse complement strand
CGCGAGAGCATCGAGCGGATCGCCTCCCACCAGCAGGCCATCCGCCAGTGCCGCATGTGGCTGCGCCACCACTTCCCCACCACCCTGGTCACCGAGGAGCCCGACACCGCCGAGGCGGCCCGCATGCTGGCCACCGGCGAGCTCCCGGCGTCCACGGCCGTGATCGCCGCCGAACGCTGCGCCGAGCTGTTCGGCCTCCGCGTGCTGGAGCGCCGCATCCAGGACCTGAAGTTCAACTTCACCACCTTCGTGGCGGCCGGCCCCCGCAGGGAATGAACGACGGCCCAGCCGGCAGCAGGCCGACCCCACAGGGCCCGGAGAGGCCCGGGGAGCCCAAGGGTGGTGGGCCGCTGGGTCCGGAGGTGCGGCGCCGGGTGTCGCTGGCCGTCCGGGCCGGGGAGGCGGTCACCGACCCGGCCGACGCTCCGGCCGCGGTCGAGCTGGCCCGGCTGGCCCAGCGCCGGCTCGAGGACCGCACCCTCCCGAGCGCCCTGCGCATCAGCGGCGGGATGGTGCTGATCTGGCTGATCCTGGTCGTGGTGCCGGTGACCATCAGCACCGGCCTCCACCTGGCCGCCATCGCCGGCGGCCTCGGCATCGGCCTGCTGCTGTTCAGCGTCATCGTCCTGCTCGGCCACCGCCAGCTCCGCCTGGCCCGCCAAGCCGAGCAGCGCAACCTCCGCCTCATCGAGGAGGGCCGGCCGCCTCCTCGGGGGTGACCGTCTCCTCCGCGGGGAGAGGCAGGGCCGCCCGCCCTTGCCCGGGCGCCGCCTACCCGGCCCTCCCGACAGCGCGAGCGTGCCCGTTCACAGGGCGAGCAGGGCGCGGGTCTCGGTGACGAAGTAGGCGAGGGCGACCAGGGCAAGGAAGACGCCCACGGCCAGCCGCAGCCGCCGCTCGGCGGTCCGGATCGTGAGCGCGGCCCCGATCCGCGCCCCGGGGATGACGCCGATGGCGAGCAGGATGGCCAGGCGCCAGTCGATGTCCCCGAGGAAGGCGTGGGTGATGGTGGCGGGAACGCCGAAGATCCCCACGCAGACCAGTGACGTGGCGATGGCCGACTTCAGCGACATCGAGAGCAGCTCGTTAAAGGCCGGCACCATGATCACCCCGCCCCCGATCCCCAACAGCCCGGACAACAACCCCGCCACCAGGCCGATCCCGGCCGCAATCCAACGCTGCCGTGGCCCCAGGCCACCCGAGGAGCCGGCAGCGGCACCGGTGCCGGAGCCGGAGCTCGGTGCTCCCGGGCCGGGCGCTCCTGGGCCCCGTGCTCCGCCGACCGTGAAGTGGGGTGCTCGCGGCTGTCCCCAGCTCCCCCGTCCCCTGCCCTCCTATCCCGACCCTCACTCCCCTCAGCCCCACCCCCCTCAGCCCCACGTCCCCCGGCCCCGCTCTCCCCAACCCGGGTGGTGGGCGGGCCGTCGTGCTCGCGTGCCGTGCTGGGGCCGGTGAAGGCGGTGCGCCAGGCGGTCAAGGCGAGGAGGACGGCGATGAGCAGCAGCAGGAGGTGGCCTTGGCCGGGGACGGCGTGGGAGAGGAGGGAACCGCCGACCACGGCCAGGAGCCCGGCGGCGGCGGCCGGGGCGATCAGGTGCCAGTCGATCAGGCCCTCGCGGCGGTAACGCAGGGTGCCGGAGATGGCGCCGGGAAGGATCGAGGGGAGGGTGGTCCCCACGGCGACCAGGGGCGCCGCCCCCAGGGCCCGCAGGCCGGGGTTGCTGAGGATCGCCCCGCCGATGCCGAACAGGGCGCTCAGCACCCCGGTGAGGAACCCCAGGAGCAGGGCGAGCACGTCCCGCAGCAGCCCGCCCTTCATGGCTCCTAGCCGACCGGGCCGCGCAGGGCCGTGGCCACCTCCGGCTTGGCGAACTCCTCGAGGGCGTAGGCGGCCGCCCGCACTCCCCGGTAGTAGTTGGCCAGCAGCAAGCGCTCGTTGGGGGCGTGGATGCGGTCCTCCGGCAGCATCACCCCGAGGTAGACGCAGGCCGCGCCCAGGGCGTCGGACAGGGCCCGCTCCGGCCCCGACCCGCCCTCCCGGTTGAACAGCGGCTCCTTGGCGAACGCCCTGGCCACCGCTCTGGCCGCGGCCCGGTTGCCAGGGTGGTCGAGGGGGGTCAGGGCCGGCTTGACCCCGCCGAAGGAACGGACCGACACCTGCACGTACTCGGGCACGCGGTCGCGCACCCAGCGCTCGAACAGCGGCTCCAGCCGGGCCGGGTCCTGGTCGGCGACCAGCCGGAACGACACCTTGGCGTGCGCCTCGGCCGGGATGATGGTCTTGGAGCCGGCCCCGGTGAAGCCGCCCCAGATGCCGTTGATGTCGGCCGTCGGACGGCCCGACATCCGCTCGTTGGGCGAGTACCCCTCCTCGCCCGGCAGGGCGCCGACCCCGGTGACGGCCTTGAACTGCTCGGGGTCGAAGGGCAGGGCGGCGAAGTTGGCCCGCTCCTCGTCGGTGAGGGGGACCACGTCGTCGTACCAGCCGGGGATGGCGATGCGGCCGGCGGTGTCCTTGAGCCCGGCCAGCAGGTCGACCAGCTCGGCGATGGCGTTGGGGACCGCACCCCCGAACACTCCCGAGTGCAGGTCGGCCGGGGCCGTGCGCAGGTCGATCTGGAAGTAGATGAGCCCCCGCATGGCCGTGACCAGCGACGGCACCTCCTCGGCGACCATCCCGGTGTCGGAGACCAGGACGAGGTCGCAGGCCAGCCGCTCGGCGTGCTCGCCGAGGAAGGCGTCGATCGTGGGCGAGCCCGACTCCTCCTCGCCCTCCACGAAGAACTTGACGTTGACCGGCAGGCGGCCGTCGGCGGCCAGCAGGTGCCGCATGGCCGACACCTGGAAGTGGATCTGACCCTTGTCGTCGGAGGCGCCGCGGGCGTGCAGGCAGCCGTCGCGGACGGTCGGCTCGAACGGCGGGGTCGTCCACTCCTCGAGCGGGTCGGCCGGCTGCACGTCGTGGTGGCCGTAGACGGTGATGGTGGGTGCCTCGGCCCCGGCGCCGAGCCATTCGGCGTACACCGCGGGCTGGCCGCCGTCGGCCGCCAGCACCTCGGTGTCGAGCCCGGCCGCCTCCATCAGCCCGGCCAGGTGCTCGGCCGAGCGGCGCACGTCGGCCGCGCGCTCGGGGTCGCTGGAGATGGAGGGGATGGCGCACCACTCGGACAGCTCGGCCACGAGCGCGTCCGCCTCGGCCTGCACGAAGGCGTCGATGTCGGCCACACGGAACTCCTGGGAAGCACGCTGAAGTGGACCAAACGGCGACAGGAGGCTACCAGAGGTCCCGCTGTTGGCCGGGCCGGTGCCGGTCCGTCCGGTTGCGCCCTATGCTGCTGAGGTGCTGACAACGGTGCGGATCGGGATGGTCGGGGCGGGCGCGGTCGCGGCCCGCCACGTGCGGACCCTGCTGGCCATGGACGGGGTCGAGGTGGCCGGGGTCGCCGACCCGGCCCTCGGCCGGGCCAGGGAGCTGGCTGGCCAGGCCGGCGCGGCCGCCTACCCCAACCACATGGAGCTGCTGGACGCCGAGCGCCTGGACGCCGTCTACATCTGCGTCCCGCCGTTCGCCCACGGCGCCCCGGAGCTGGCCGTGATCGACGCCGGGCTGCCCATGTTCGTCGAGAAGCCGGTCGCGATCGACCAGGAGACGGCCGCGACGGTCGCCGCCCGGCTGGCCGAGCGGCCGCTGCTCACCTGCACCGGCTACCACTGGCGCTGGCTGGACATCTTCGACCGGGCGGCCGCGCTGCTGGCCGACCGGCCGCCCCGCCTCGTCCAGTGCCTCTGGCTGGACAAGGTCCCCCCGCCGCCCTGGTGGCTGCGCCGGGACGGCTCGGGCGGCCAGGTCATCGAGCAGACCACCCACGTCCTGGACACCGCCCGTGGCCTGGCCGGCGAGGTGACCGAGGTCCACGCCTTCGGCGCCCGGGCGGCCTCCTTCCCCCCCACCCCCGGATCCGTGGGCCCCCGAACCGGGAGGGTAGCCGACGGCGGCCAGGAGGCCCGGCGGTTGTCCACAGCCCCCGCCGAGGCCGCGCTGCCGGCGGCCGACATCCACGACGTCTCCGTGGCCGCCCTCCGGTTCGCCTCCGGTGCGCTCGGGACGGTGGCCTCCACCTGCCTGCTTCCCCGGTTGCACCGGGCCGGGGTCCAGGTGGTGGGCGACGGCCTGTCGCTGGAGCTGTCCGAGACCGAGCTGGTGGTGGAGGTGGACGGGCAGCGCTCGGCGTGGACGGCGGCCGCCGACGCCAGGCCGCGGCCCGACGCCGACTTCATCGCCGCCGTCCGGGGCGGGCCGGACAGGATCCGGGTGCCGTGGCCCGAGGCCTACCGCACCCACCTGCTGGCCTGCGCCATCACCCGCTCGGCCGAGGAGCGTCGGCCGCTCCCGGTCACCCCCGGAGGACGGCGTGGCTGACCGGCGGCCGGTGCGGCTGCTGGTGATCGAGGGCCCGGGGCAGGCCCGGGTGGTGGACGAGGACGAGCCGGCCCCGACCGCCGGCCAGTTCCGCCTGGAGACCCTCTACACCGGGCTGTCGGCCGGGACCGAGCTGACCTACTTCAAGGGCACCAACCCCTACCTGCACGCCGCCTGGGACAAGGGGCTGGGGGTGTTCCGGCACGACCGGCCGGCGACCGGGTTCCCGGTGCGTGCCCCCGGCTACATGGAGGTGGGCCGGGTCACCGAGACGGCCAGCGACGCCGTGGCCGTCGGCGACCTGGTGGCCATGGCCTACGGGCACAAGACCGGCCACACCGTCGACCCGGCGGTCGACCGGTTCCTGCCCCTGCCGCCCGACCTGGACCCGGTGCTGGGCATCTACGTCGCCCACATGGGGCCGATCTGCGCCAACGGGCTGCTGCACGCCGCCGCCGACGCCGCCGGGCCGGGCGCGCTCCAACTCGGCGACGGGGTGCGGGGCCGCCACGTGCTGGTCACCGGGGCCGGGGTGGTCGGCCTGCTGGTCGCCCTCCTGGCCCGCCACCACGGCGCCGCCGAGGTGCTGGTGGCCGACGCCACCCCCCAGCGGCTGGCCACCGCCCGGGCCCTCGGCCTGGACGCGGTCGACGACGCCGAGGGGACCGCCTGGCTGGCGGTCAAGGAGCGCTGGCGTCGCGACCCCACCGACTGCGGCGCCGACGTCGTCTTCCAGTGCCGGGGCCGCACGGCCGCCCTGGCCGGCGCCCTGCGCAGCCTCCGGCCCCAGGGGACCGTGGTCGACCTGGCCTTCTACCAGGGCGGGGCGCCCGACCTGGCCCTGGGCGAGGAGTTCCACCACAACGGGCTGACCATCCGCTGCGCCCAGATCGGCCGGGTGCCCCGCGGCATGGCCCACCTGTGGGACCGGCGCCGCCTGGCCGCCGAGACGGTCGAGCTGCTGCGTGCATCCGGCCCGGCGATGCGCCAGCATCTGGTCACCGACCTGGTCCCGCTCGACGACGCGCCCGCCCTGCTGGGCGACCTGGCCAGCCGCCGTCGCCACGTCCTCCAGGCGGTGTTCGCCTGCCCGGCGGCGACGACGACCTAGGCGCGATGGGGGGGGGAGATGGGAGAGGGGAGCGGAGGTGACTGCTCTGCCGGCTGCGGCCGGCAGCTTCTCAAGCTGCGGAGGCTTGACCAGAGCCCAGCCCGGCCCTGGCTACGATGTTCCGCGCCCCGTTCAGGTCGGCGTCCAGTTCACCATGGACGGGACAGACGACAGCGTCCTGTCGGGGCCGGTTGCATCTCGCCCCGCAGGCGTGGCAGTTGATCGAGGTGTAGGCGGGGCTCACAAGAACCACTCGCCGTCCGGCGCTTTCAGCCTTGGCGGCAAGGATGCTCGTGAACTGGCTCCAGCCTGCATCCAGGATCGACCGGTTCAGCCCGGCCTTGGCGGCGACACTGCGGCCGGGATGCTCGACGGTGCCCGCGGCCGTGGCGGTCATGGCGGCCACGCGGAGCTGTTCGAGGGCGAGGGTGTCGTAGGTGTCGACCAGCGCCCGGGCGGTCTTGTGGTGGAAGTCGCGCCGCTGGTTGCGGAGCTTGCGCCACTCCTTGGCGAGTGCCCGCCGGAGTCGCCTGCGGCTCCCGGAGCCGGGCCGGGCGCGGGCCTTGCGGCGCTGCAGGTCGGCGATCCGCTCCTGGGCGGCGTCGAGGAAGTGCGGGTTCGGGACGACCTCTCCGTCGCTGGTGGTCAGGAACCGCGCCACCCCCACGTCGACGCCGATCTCTCGGCCACTGGTTGGCAGCGGCATGGTTTCAGCCTCGGCGACGACGATCACATACCAGCGGCGGCCCTCCCGCTTGAGCTGCAGCGTCTTGACCCGACCCACAACCTGCCGGTGCTGTCTCACCTTGACTCGTCCGACGGCCCGGAAGGTCGCATGGGCCCACCGGACACCGTCGGCCGGCTCCCACCTGGCGCCGTCCCCGGCGACGAACAGTACCTGATCGAACCGCTGGCGCGACTTATAACGTGGGTAGCCGACCCTCCGCTGCTCGCCCTTGGCGTCTCTAACACGCCTGAAATAGGCAGTGAACACGGTATTGAGGCGCCGAAGGGTCTGCTGCTGGGCGGTGAAGGAGTGGCGACCCTGCCCGGCTGGGTCGCCGGCGCGGATCTCTCTGAGCTGCGCCGACTGGTCGCCGTAGCTGACCCTGACCGTGTGCATACGCCAGGCCTCGCGGCGCTCTTGGAGAGCAGCGTTGTACAGGGCACAGTGGTCAGCGAGCAGCCGCACCGCCCGGCCCTCCTGCGGACGGGTTGGGTAGGCGCGCAGCTTGAAGGCCCGTTTCACGGCTTGCCCTTCTCCGGCCGAGTGGTCTGCTCAGCGATGTACCGACGAATCGTCGCCTGCGAGACTCTTCCGACCGAGGCGACCAGGTACGACTTGGACCACAGCGTTGGCAGTCGCGAACGTAAGTGCGGGAACTCAGTGCGTAGTATCCGAGAGGTAAAGCCCTTGCACTGGTGGGCGACCAGCGCGGGGGAGGCATCCGGCCCAGTGCACACGAACAGCTGGACGTGGTCGGGCGCGATCTCCAACGCCCGGACGGTCCATCCTCGCTCGGCGCATTTGGCGCCGATCAAGGTGTGGAGCCGGTCGGCGACCTGGCCCTCTAGCACCGGTCGCCGGTATTTCGGGCACCAGACCAGGTGCAACCCGATGCTGTGGACCGCCCCAGCAGTGCGGCCGTATTCGCTGAGCGAGGCCATGCCAGGATTATACAGCGATCAGGTGTCTAAGCAGCGGCTCGGCTACTGGCTCTCGATTCCCCGCCAGCGAAGGTGAGCAGTCCCATAGGGAGGAACGAGATGGAGACCGACAGCGGATGGGTCGTGGTCGGCATCGACAATGGGGGGACCAGCAACAACACCACCATCCTGGACGCCTCGGGGCGGTTCCTGGTCGACCGGCTGGTCGAGATGCCCAGCCTGGTCACCGAGGGCCCCGAGGTGGCCGTCGACGCCATGGCCCGGGCGCTGGACAACGTGCTCGCCCTGACCGGCGTCCCGCCGGCCGCGGTCCGCGGGGTCGGGCTGGACACCCCCGGCCCGGCCTCGGCCGACGGGGTCATCTCCTCCAAGGGGGCGACCAACTTCGCCCAGCCGGCCTGGCGGGGCTTCGACGTCCGTGGCGCCCTGGAGGCCCGGCTGGGGCTGCCGGTGGTCTACAACAACGACGCCAACGCGGCCGCCCTGTACGCCCACCACGTCCGCTTCGGGGACGGAGCGGCCGGCCACTCCTCCATCTCGGTCATCGTCGGCACCGGCCTGGGCGGCGGTGTGATCGAGGCCGGGCGGGTCGTCAAGGGCGCGGCCGGCATGGCCGGGGAGCTCGGCCACGTCCAGATCCCCATGCACGGCCTGCTGGCCGAGGGCCAGCCGATGCCGGTGTGCAACTGCGGCTTCGTCGGCGACGCCGAGAGCGTGGCCTCCCTGACCGGGATCCAGCGCAACCTCCTCCCCTACTGGCTGACCCGCTTCGAGAACCACGAGCTGAGCCGGGTCGCCGACACCAAGGAGGCGGCCAAGCTGGTCCGCGCCTACGGCGAGCGGGGGGACCCGCTGGCCATGCGGATCTTCGAGCAGCAGGCGACCGCCATCGGCCGGCTGTTCACCATCGCCGCCAACTACAGCGACCCCCACACCTACTTCCTGGGCGGCGGGGTGGTGGAGACCACCCCCAAGTTCCGCCAGTGGTTCCTCGCCAAGGTCCGCGAGCACACCGCCCTGCGCGACGAGCAGGCCCGGGTGGCCACCCTGGCCCTGGTCCCCGACCTGGACATGGCCGGCGCCCGCGGGGCCGCGATCGGCGCCCTGGCCGCCCTTCAGGTCCCGGTCCGGGCCAGGACCTCCCTGTAGAGGCGCAGGTAGCCCTCGGCCATCACCCCGGAGGAGAACCGCTCCTCGACCGACCGCCGGCAGGCCGCCGGGTCGATCTCCCCGGCTCGCGGCAGCAGGCGGGCGAACTGGGACTCGTCGTCGGCCAGGAAGCCGTTGCGGCCGTGGTCGATGATCTCGGGCAGGGCGCCCCGGCGGGTCGCGATCACCGGGGTGCCGCAGGCCAGCGCCTCGATCGCGGCCGTCGCCCCCGGCTCCTCCCAGGAGATCGGCATCAGCACCGCCCTGGCCCGGCCGACCAGCTCGGACTTGGCCGCCCCGCCGACCGCGCCCACCCAGCGGATCCGCTCGCCGTCCTCGAACGGCCGCACCGCGTCCAGGTAGTGGCGCACGTCGCCGTAGCCGTGCAGCGGGCTGGCCGGGTCCGCGAGGGCCGCGGCCAGCTCCCGCGGCGAGGCCACGCCGGCGACCGGCCCGGCCATGACCAGGGGCACGCCCAGCTCCTTGCAGATGCGGGCGGCCACGGCCTGGCCCTTGAACGGGGTGACCCGGCCCAGGACCAGGTAGTCCTGGCCCTTGTCGGCCCGGAACGGGTGCGCGGCCAGGTCGACGCCCAGGTGCACGGCCCCCAGGCTCTGGCTGCGCAGGTTGTCGGGGGCGGTGTCGAGCTGGGCGTTGGAGACGGCGTTGAAGAACACCCGTCCCTTGCCGTCGAAGGCGCCGTAGAACTCGGGGTGCTTGCGCAGGTCCCAGTGGAGGGTCTGGAGCACCGGCGGGGCGTCGCCGTCGATGGCGCCGAGCACGCTGGGGCCGACCACCTCCAGGTGGTCGTGGACCAGGTCGATGTCGCGCCGGGAGCGCAGGGTCTCGAGCACGGTCGCCATGTGGGCGTGGGTGATGCCCATGACCTGGGCGTAGGGGCCGGCCAGGCGCCCGAACTGGCCCTCCCCGAAGGCGCAGCGGCGGTCGTCGACGGCCACCGTGCTCTCCTCGACGGTACACAGCACCACCTCGACCCCGCGGGCCCGCAGCTCGGGGATCAGGGTGGCCAGGACGTTCTCGATGCCCCCGTAGTCCGGCGGCGGGACCGGCAGCCAGGGGCCGGCGTTGATCAGGACGGTCAGCGTCATACAGATCCCGCAGATTCGGGAGTTCCGGACCCGCCCCATGTTGCCACGCGCCCCTCCGGTCAAACCTCGGGTACCGGAGGGGTACGGGCGTGCCTCGCGCGGGCACCCCTTGATCGGGTCGGCCCCTGCCGGGCATCGCTTGAGCGGCCCGGATGGTTGAAGCCGTCCCGGGCGTGCAAGGATCAGCAGGTACCAGCCCCGAGACGACCGGGAGGGCCGCAATGGCCGGCTCGATGACCGAGATCCCCCTCAACGGCGACGTGGTCCCCGCCTACATCTCCCTGCCCCCCTCGGGCAGCGGGCCGGGCGTGGTGGTCATCCAGGAGTGGTGGGGGCTGGTCCCGCACATCCGCGACGTCGCCGACCGGCTGGCCGCCCAGGGATTCGTGGCCCTCGCCCCCGACCTGTACCGGGGCAAGGAGACCACCGAGCCCGACGAGGCCGGCAAGCTCGTCATGGAGATGCAGCTGGAGCAGGCGGCCAAGGACATGGCGGCCGCGGTCGACGCCCTCCTGGCCATGCCCGAGACCACCGGCGAGGGCGTCGGGGTGGTCGGCTTCTGCGTCGGGGGCGGGCTGGCCCTGTTCCTGGCCTCGCGCAAGCCCGAGGTCACGGCCGTGGTCTGCTACTACGGCTTCCCCCGCCAGGGCATGAGCTGGGACCTGTCGGCGGTCAAGGGGGCCGTGCTCGGCCACTTCGCCGAGGACGACGACTTCTCCCCGCCCGAGCTGGTCTCCCAGATGGAGCGCCAGCTGCGCGACGCCGGGGTCGACGTCACCTTCCACCGCTACCCGGGCACCACCCACGCCTTCTTCAACGACGACCGCCCCGAGGTCCACGACGCCGAGGCGGCCGAGCTCTCCTGGCGGCGGACCCTCGAGTTCCTCCGCCAGCACCTGGGCGCGACGTCGTGAGCGCTCCCGATGGTCCGGTATGCTGACCGGCGAAGGGGAGTAGTCCAGCGGGGCCGGTGCCCCGTCGAGCACGCCGTCAGGACGGTGGGCGCCAGCGCCCACCCGGTGCCTCACCCGCCGCGCGGGCGGACGAGACCTTCGAGCCGTCTGGCGTCCCCGCAAGGACCCGACCGAGCCGGAGGAATCCTTGGCAGCTGATCCCGAGCAGACGGCCATCCGCACCACCAGCGGGCCGGTCCCCCTGGCCCTGGCCGTGGCCGCCTGCATCCCGGGCAGCTACCTGGGCCTGGCCGAGCTGTTCCACTTCGGCCATCCCGAGCTGGCCCCGCCGCTGCTGGCCCTGACCTACGGGGTGGCGGTGATCGGGGCGGCGTTCGTGCTCGCCTGGGCGGCCGAGGCGGCCCAGCTGGACGTGTCGGCCAGCCTGGCCATCGGGGTGCTGGCCCTGATCGCGGTCCTGCCCGAGTACGCGGTCGGGTTCGTGTTCGCCTGGAAGGGCGGCAACGACGTCGAGCAGTACGGGTCCAGCTGCCAGGCCCCCGACGACCCGACCAACAACTGCTCGCTGGTCCTGGCCAACATGACCGGGGCCAACCGGCTGCTGATCGGCATCGGCTGGTCGATGATCGTCTTCATCGCCTACTGGCAGTGGCGGCGGCGGGGCGAGCGCCATCACGGTGTGACCATGGACCGCTCCAAGGCGGTGGAGCTGGCCTACCTCTCGCTGGCCTGCGCCTACTGCCTGACCCTGCCCCTCAAGCGCACGATCACCCTGATCGACGCGGTCATCCTGGTCAGCATCTTCATCGCCTACACCCTGCGGATCTCCAGGGCCCCCCAGACCCATCCCGACCTGATCGGCCCGGCGGCCTGGGTGGGGGCGATGGGCAAGGTGACCAGGCGGGCCAGCGTGCTGTCGATGTTCGCGGTCGCCGGGGTGGTGATCCTGCTGGTGGCCGAGCAATTCGCCGAGTCGCTGGTCGAAACCGGGACCGAGCTGGGGGTGAGCGAGTTCCTGCTCGTCCAGTGGCTGGCCCCGCTCGCCTCCGAGGCCCCGGAGCTGCTGGTGGTGGCCTTGTACGCCTGGCGGCTGAAGACCAGCGAGGCGCTCACGGCGGTGGTCTCGTCCAAGATCAACCAGTGGACCCTGCTGGTCGGGACCCTGCCGCTGGTGTTCGCGATCGCCTCGGGCAGCCTGCACGGCCTGCCGGTCGAGGCCGCCCAGCGCGAGGAAATCCTGCTCACCGCCGCCCAGACCGTGTTCGCGGTGGCCCTCCTGGTCAACCTGTCGATCTCCCTCCGCGAGGCGTTCGCCCTGTTCGGGTTGTTCTGGGCGCAGTTCTTCCTCGGCGCCGTGGTGCCGCAATCCGCCAAGGGCGTCGAGCTGCTGGTCCTGTCGGCGGTCTACATCCTGCTCGGGGTGTGGCTCCTGGTCCGCAAGCACCGCGACTTCCGCCACCTGCTGCGCGACGGCTTCCGCACCCCCTACTCGGAGCTGGAGCCGGAGGCGGCCGCCGAGGGGTCGTCGCAGTCTCAGGTCACGAAGTAGAAGATCAGCCCGAGCACGGCGTACACGGCCAGCAGCTGGAGGCCCTCGAACCAGGTCGACTCGCCCTCCTGGGTGACCTGGTTGGCGACCAGGATGGCCAGGAAGATGGCCCCGATCTCGAACCCGTTGAACACCAGCGCCATCGGGAACGGCCCGACCAGGAACGACAGCAGGACCAGGACCGGGGCCACGAACAGGGCGATCTGGGCCGAGGAGCCGATGGCGATGTTGACCGCCAGGTCCATCTTGTCGCGCAGGGCG
>Ga0081538_10004912_pt1 | contig 12181 bp, 12 predicted proteins | sample TabmetS5T2R1_FD_71022 | JGI IMG/M metagenome (GOLD analysis project Ga0081538, IMG submission 71022) | Tabebuia heterophylla rhizosphere microbial communities from the University of Puerto Rico - S5T2R1 | ecosystem: Host-associated > Plants > Roots > Rhizosphere ... | reverse complement strand
AGTGGTGGGCCGACTACCCATCCGCTACTTCCGACCCGCAACGGTCGGCCTCGACCATCCCCGGATCGGGCGGATCCTGTTGGAGCTCTCCCAGCTGCGCCTGGTCGAGCACCCCGACCTCCTCATGGTCGTGCAGGTGCCGGCGAGCAACGACGATCGCCAGCGGGTCACCTCTGGATTGCGCCGAGCCGTGAAGCGAGAGAAAGGGATGGCTCTGACGGCGAATGGGGGACCACCATCCGCTTCTACGATCCTGAGATCGACGCATGGCGATCGACATGGCTCGGCCCTCGAAACCGCGTCGTCATGCCATTCATCGGGCGGCTCATCGATGACGAGATTGTTCTCGAAGGATCATTCGAGGAAGGCGTGACCACCCGATGGATCTTCGCCGACATCACTCCCGACTCGTTCTCGTGGCGGAATGTGGATTCCGCCGACGGCGGTGAGACCTGGACGCTGAAGCAGGAGATGAAGGGGCGGCGCCAGGCCGGCTGAGCAGGCGGTTGGGCTCGCCAGTCTGTTCGAGGCGCTTGAGGCCGCTCGCGGCGACTTCGGTGAGGCTTCGGGCACCGGCGCGCCATTGCGGTAGAAGCGACGGACGAGCCTCCCGAACACGATGGGCAGGCCAGGTCGCTAGGAGGGAAGGAATCGGCTTCTGCGCGCGACGGAAGGGGGACAAGGGATGGACACCGTCGTTTCGCCAGATGGCACGACGATCGCGTTCGATCGGCTTGGTGAGGGTCCACCGGTGGTTCTCGTCGCCGGCGCAGCGGTTGATCGAAGCTCGGACGCTCCGCTCGCCGAGCTTCTGGCCGCGGACTTCACGGTCTTCAACGTCGATCGACGCGGGCGAGGCGACAGCGGGGACACCCCGCCGTACGCCGTGGAACGAGAGGTCGAGGACATCGCAGCCGTGCTCGAGGAGGCGGGCGGGTCGGCGAACCTGTACGGGCACTCCGGTGGGGCGGCGCTCGCGCTCGAGGCGGCGGCCGGAGGGCTGCCGGTAGGGAAGCTGGCGCTCTACGAGCCGCCGTACCTCCTCGATGAGACCAGACGGCCCCCCCTCGACCACGTGGAACAGCTCGAGAAGATGATCGCCGAGGGTCGGCGGGGCGATGCGGCCGCGTACTTCCTGCGTGAGGTCGTTCGGGCCCCGGCCGAGTTCGTGGCCGAAGCCCGCACCCAGCCGTGGTGGGCGGGGCAGGAGGCACTGGCGCACACGCTCGCCTACGACGCGCGCATCCTGGGCGACTACGCACTCCCGACGGGTCGGGCCGAGTCCGTCCGCGTGCCAGCGCTCGTGCTGGCCGGGGGGATCGACTTCCCGTGGATGCGGGACACCGCACGGGCGCTCGCCAACGCGCTGCCTCAAGGTCAGACGCGGATGTTGGAGGGACAGGGCCACAACGTCGACGCGGCGGCGATCGCCCCCGCACTGAAGGAATTCTTCGCATCAGCGCTCCCACAACCATGATGCATGGAGCTCCGGGCGAGAGGGTGGCCGGCTTCGGGCGGGCCTGTTGCTTGCCGGTGCGGGCGTGGCGGTGCTGTATCCCCTCGGCGTCTCCGCCGCGCTGGCGTCGGTGCCGGGGGAACCTGCCAGGGCCGGCACGCGCCTCACGATGGCCAACGGTCTCGCGGTCCTGGTCGCGCCCTTCATGCTCGGCGCCATCGCCGACGTGGCGGGTGTCGCCACCGGCTGGACCACGATCCTGGGGCTCGTCGCGGCGTCATCCGTGCTGGCCTTCGGCCTTGGGCGCCGGGGCGGGGGTCCAGTGCCCTCGACGAAATCTGATCGCGGTGCGGTTCACTTCGATTGCAGACGACTCGTTACCTGGATTTCCGAAGAGTCTGTTGACGGCCGAGAGTGGACGGTGGGAGACGGGTGATCGCGCGGCTTCCGCGCATAGACGCGCGTGATAGCTTGACCCGATGCAATTGACTCGAGGACCGGCTCCGGACATCGGCCTCATTGGGGCTCCGTCGAGCATCGGGCTCCGCCCCGACCATAGGACCGGCGAGCCTCAGCATGTCAACCAGGCGCCGTCGACGCTTCGGTCGGTTGGCCTCGTGGAGCGGCTAGAGGCGAGCGACCGCGGCGACGTGGTTCCGCCCCCCTACCAGGACTTCAAGCGTCCGCCGGGTCGGCCTCGCAACGAAACGGCGGTCCACGAGTACAGCCGTTCGCTCGGCCGTGCGATCGGTGCAGCGACAGGCGAACACCGATTCCTTGTGGTCCTTGGCGGCGACTGCAGCATCGTGCTCGGCTGCCTCGTCGGCGCCGGCCACACTCGCTCCCGCGTCGGTCTCGCGTACGTAGATGCTCACGCCGATTTCGCGACGCCGGAAGAATCCGAAACCGGATCGGCCGCAAGCATGGCCCTCGCACTGGCCGTTGGGCATGGCGACTCGGCGCTGGCGCGACTCTCTGGGTCATCGCCGCTCGTGCAGAGCAGCGACGTCGCTCTGGTCGGACGTCGCGACTTCGAGCAGCCGTCGTACGGTCACGCCGCCCTCGCACGGTCGGGCATTCTCGACCTACCCGGCGCAGCGCTGGACCCTAGCGCGATCCCGGCGACAGCGAACGCCGTGCTCGACCGCGTCGCACGGCCCGACCTGGGCGGTTTCTGGATCCATGTGGATTGCGACGTCCTCAACCCGGACGCCATGCCAGCAACAGGTGCTCTGGAGCCAGGCGGACCGACAGGGGAGGAGTTGGCGAGATTCCTCAACCCCCTTGCAAATCATCCGAAGGCGCTCGGATTAGCGCTGACGCTGTACGACCCCTCGCTCGACATCGATGGTGCTAGCGCAAGGCTCCTTGTCGAGGTGCTCGTGGCGGCCACGCCGCCCGACTCACGGCTCTCCCGACACCCGGACCTTCGTGGCGCACCATGAGGCGGCTCCACGTCATCGGCGCTCCGACCAGCGCGGGGCCCACGCACCGGGCCAGGAGCGAGGCCCGAAGCCCTGCGGGCTGCCGGCCTGCTGAGTGCCCTGCGGGCTCAAGGCAGCGACAAGGCGGATAGGTTGGTAGATGTTGGGTCTGCCGGCCGAACTGGCAGGAGGAACCTGGCGTCCTCCTGGAGTCGGACGGGCTACATCCGGTCGGGGGTGGTGATCCCCAGCAGCCCCAGCCCGACCGCCAGGACCCGGGCGGTGACGTCGCAAAGGACCAGGCGGCTGGTGCGGACCTCACCCTCGGCGCGCAGCACGGGATGCCGCTCGTAGAACGTCGTGAAGCCGGTCGCCAGGCCGTAGAGGTAGTTCGTGAGCCGGTGCGGCTCCAGCGACTCGGCCACGTCGCCCAGCACGCCGCCGAACTCGAGCAGCTCGATGGCGAGCGCGCGCTCGGCCGGCTCCGACACCACCACCCCGTCGGCGGGGCGGGGTGGCCGGACGCCGGCGCGCCGGAAGATCGAGCAGATCCGGGCGTGCGCGTACTGCAGGTAGGGCGCGGTGTTGCCGTCGAAGGACAGCATCCGGTCGTAGTCGAAGACGTAGTCCTTGGTGCGGTCGGTGGAGAGGTCGGCGTACTTGACGGCGCCGATGCCGACGGCCTGGGCGACCGTGGAGCGGGTCTCGGGGTCCAGCGACGGGTTCTTCTCGGCGACCGCCGCGGCGGCGCGGGCGACGGCCTCGTCGAGCAGGTCGATCAGCCTGACGGGGTCGCCCGACCGGGTCCGCAGGAGCTTGCCGTCGGCCCCCAGCACCGACCCGAAGCCGACGTGCTCGGCCCGCGCCGGCGGGACCAGCCAGCCGGCCTCCCGCGCCGCCTCGAAGACCATCGCCAGGTGCTGCCGCTGGGGCAGGCCGACCACGTAGAGCAGGCGCGTGCCGCCCAGGTCCCGGATCCGGTGCCGGATCGCGGCGAGGTCGGTGGCGGCGTACCCGAAACCGCCGTCGCGCTTGCGGACGATCAGCGGCAGGGGCTCGCCGTCGCGGTTGGTGAAGCCCTCCGGGAAGACGCACCAGGCGCCTTCGCTCTCGTGGAGGAGGCCGAGCCGGTCGAGCTCGTCGACCACGGACTGGAGCTGCCCGTTGTAGTAGCTCTCACCGACGAAGTCCGCCTTGGTCAGCCTGACCCCGAGCCGCTCGTAGATGGCCATGAAGTACTCCATCGACTGCTCCACGAGCACCCTCCAGAGCCTGAGGGTCGTCTCGTCACCGTGCTGGAGGAGCACCACCCGCCGCCGCGCCCGCTCGCGGAAGGCCGGGTCGGCGTCGAACTTCTTGCGGGCCGCCTTGTAGAACCCGTCGAGGTCGCCGACCGAGAGCTCGCGGGACCCCTCGGCCTCCCCGATGTCGAGCAGGTGCTCGACGAGCATGCCGAACGGCGTGCCCCAGTCGCCCAGGTGGTTCTGGCGGATCACGGTGTGGCCGAGCCACTCCAGGACCCGGACCGCCGCGTCGCCGATGATGGTCGACCGGAGGTGGCCGACGTGCATCTCCTTGGCCGCGTTCGGGGCCGAGTAGTCGACCACGGCGGTCTCGGGGCTGGCGGTGGCCGGCACCCCGAGCCGGTCGTCGCGGGCCACCTCGGCGAGCATGCGCCCGAGCAGGCCGTCGTCGACGGTCAGGTTGAGGTAGCCGGGGCCCGCCACCTCGACCGAGGAGCAGACGTCTTCGAGCCGGGCGTGCCGGAGGACCTCGGCGGCGAGCTCCCGAGGGTCGCGGCCGAGCCGTCGCGCCAGGGCCAGCGCCCCGTTCGCCTGGAAGTCCGCCCGCTGGGACCGCCGCACGACGGGGTCGGCCGGTTCCCCGGCCACCGCCGCGAACGCCGGCGCCAACCGCTCGCTGAGCAGGTCCTTTATGCTTGCCATGCCCCCAATCCTAGCCGAACCGATGTGGCGGCCGCCCCTTCGGGCGTGGACGCCGACCGGGGTGCGGCCGCACAGCCGCACCCCGGGTGCGCAGCGTCCCCGTCAGGCTCAGGCTGCCCGGCGTTGCCGCGGCCTGGGACGGGTGGGTGGCCGGGCGGGGGAGGGCCGGGTCCCGGAGGGCCTGCCGGCCCCCGGGTGGGTCACTGCCGGCCGCCTCGCCACGCGGTAGCGGTCGGCCAGGCCGCGCCGCTGCCCGAGCCAGGCCAGCGGCGCCATGACCGCCCGCACCACCTCCGGCGCGAAGGCGGCGCGCACCTCCTGCTCGAACTCGCGCATGAACAGCGCCAGGTCCAGTGGCCTGGGCATGCCCGTCGGGAGGGTCCGGCCCTCCTTGGCGAGCGCCACGGCGGTCTCGAACAGCTGCTCCATCCTGAGGGCCGGCGTCACCTGCACCCTGACGACGGCCGGCTCGTCGCCGACGTTGCTGAACTTGTGGTAGGTCCCGGGTGGAACGACGACGGTGTCGCCCGCGGTGGCGACCACCGACCGCAGCCCCTTCCTGAACCTCATGGTCCCGCGCACGACCTCGAACCGCTCCTCCTGCACCGGGTGCACGTGGCCGCCGGGAACGTGGCCGTCCGGGTCGAGGGTCAGCTCGAACGCGAGCAGCTCCCCGCCGGTGTCGCCGGCCGTCCGGTGGAAGACGAACCGTTCGCCGCTGACCGGGTTGTCGATGACCTGTCCGCTGTACGCCATCTCCGGGTCTCCTGTCTCCGTCCGGCTCGTCCGCCGGTGGCTGGCTCGATGGTTCGATCATCGGCCCGCGGGGGCGGCGTGCCATCGGACGGTGGGCGGCTTGCGGACTGCGCCGCGTGGCGCACGCCGGACGCCCGCGTACGTCGGCTGCGGTGGGCGGGAGCCTGCCCGGCTACGCCAGCCGGCCGCGTCCCGGCGCGGCGGCGCCCTTAACACGGCCTTGAATCCGCCGAAGTACACTGGAGTCGTCCGGTCGAGGGGAGTAGCCCTCCCGACGCCCCGTCAGCACGCCGCAGCCTGCGCGGCCGGGGCTCGGGCCAGCTTCCTTGGCGGCGAGACTTCGCCCGGACCGGTCGGTCCCGGCCGTCGTCGGGGCACCAAGGCAGGCACAGGAGCACACCATGACAGGTAGGAACTACTTCAAGACCACGCTGCTGCTGGCGGGCCTCAGCGGCCTGCTGCTGGCGATCGGCGCGACGCTGGGCGGCAACTGGATCACGATCATGCTGGTCATCGCGATCGCGTTGAACGGCGTCGCGTACTTCTTCTCGGACAAGATCGCCATCCGCGCGGCCGGGGCGGTGCCGGTCAGCGAGGCGGAGTTCCCCGAGCTGTACCAGATCGTCCGCGGCCTGGCGGACCGGGCGAGGATCCCCATGCCGCGGCTGTACGTCTCGCCGAGCCCCCAGCCCAACGCGTTCGCGACCGGCCGCAATCCCGAGAACGCGGCGGTCGCGGTCACCCAGGGCATCCTGCCCATCCTCGACCGGCGCGAGCTGGAGGGCGTGCTCGCCCACGAGCTCTCCCACGTGCAGAACCGCGACATCCTCATCTCGTCGGTGGCCGCGACCATCGGCGCGGTGATCACCTGGATCGCGCAGCTCGCCTTCTTCCTGCCCCTCGGGGGGGACGACGACGACGGCGGCAACCCGCTCGCGGGCCTGCTGATGCTGATCCTGGCGCCGATCGCGGCGCTGCTGATCCAGATGGCGATCTCGCGCAGTCGCGAGTTCGGGGCCGACTCGACCGGCGCGCGGATCACCGAGGACCCGCTGGCGCTCGCCAGCGCGCTCCGCAAGATCGAGGCCTACGCGCGGGGCACGCCGCCGGCGACCACCAACCCGTCCACCGCGCACCTGTTCATCTCCAACCCGTTCAGGAACGGCGCCGGCGCGGCCAGGCTCTTCTCGACCCACCCCAGCACCGCCGAGCGGGTGGAGCGCCTGGAGCGCATGGCCTACGGCAGCCCCCAGGCATAGCAGCGACACGCCGTCCCCGCCGCGGCCCGTCCGGGATCACCGGGCGGGCCGCCGGTCGTCTGGCCGGGCGGACGGTGCGCCCTGCCCGGCGGCCGCGGCCCGCGGGCCGGTCAGCCGAGGCGTCGGCGTGCCAGCCAGGCGGCCACGCCCACGGCCAGGACCGCCACCCCGGCCAGCAAGGTGGCCGGCGGCAGGCTGGCGGCCAGCACCAGGCAGCCGGCCAGCCCGAGGCCGGCCAGCCAGCGCGGCCAGCGGCGCTCCGCCGGGCCGAGCGTCCACGCGGCCGCGTTGGCGACGGCGTAGTAGGCCAGCACCAGGGTGGAGCTGAAGCCGATCGCGCCGCGGACGTCGACGGTGACCACCGCGGCGCCGACCAGCGCGGCCGCGGCGAGCTCGGCCCGGTGCGGCACCTTGTTGCGGGGGTGGACCGCCGCCAGCGCGCCCGGCAGGTCCCGGTTGGCGGCCATCGCGAAGCCGGTGCGGCTCACCGCCGCCTCCAGCGACAGCAGCACCCCGAGCGAGGCGACCGCCGCGCCGGCCCGGACGGCCGGCTCCAGCCACGCCAGCCGCCCCGCGGCCACCGCCTCGGCGAGCGGCGCGTCGGCCGTGGCCAGCGCCGCCGGGCCCACGGCCAGCAGCGCCGCGCCGCACACCACGGCGTAGACCGCCAGGGCGACGCCGAGCGCCAGCGGGATCGCCCGCGGGATGGTGCGCGCCGGGTCGGCGACCTCCTCCCCGAGGGTCGCCACGCGGGCGTAGCCGGCGAAGGCGAAGAACAGCAGCCCGGCCGCCTGCAGCACCCCGTACAGGCCCTGCCCGCCGGGCGGGTCGAGGTTGCCCAGCCCGGCCTGCCCGCCGAACAGCATGCCGGCGACCGCGGCGGCCAGCGCCGCCAGCACCAGCGCCACGATCACCCTGGTCACCACGGCGGTCTTGGCCACCCCCTGGTAGTTGGCGACGGTGACGGCGGCGAGCGCCGCCAGCGCGACCGGGCGCGCCAGCCCGGGGGCGGCGTAGCTGCCCACCGTGAGGGCCATCGCGGCGCAGCTCGCCAGCTTCCCGGCCAGGAACGCCCAGCCGGCCAGGAACCCCCAGAACGGCCCGAGCCGTCGCCGGCCGTAGGCGTAGGCGCCGCCCGACTCCGGGTAGCGGGCGGCCAGCTCCGCCGACGAGGTCGCGTTGCAGTAGGCGACCAGCCCGGCCAGGGCCAGGCCGAGCAGCAGCCAGGCGCCCGCAGCCCGCGCGGCCGGCCCGACCGCGGCGAACACCCCGGCGCCCAGCATCGAGCCGAGCCCGATCACCACCGCGTCGCCGGTGCCGAGGCGGCGGGCGAGCCGGTCCGGCTGCCCGGCGGCGCTCAGCTCGCCTCCACCTCGGCCAGGCGGCCGCTGAGGTAGGCGCGCTCGACCGGGTTGTCGGCCAGCTCCAGGGCGCGCCGGTACGCGGCCGCCGCCTGCCCGGCGCGCCCGAGGCGGCGCAGCAGGTCCGCCCGCCCGGCGTGGAGCAGGTGGTAGCCGGACAGCGTCCCCGTGGCGTCCAGCTCGTCCATGAGCGCCAGCCCCGCCTCCGGCCCGTCCGCCATCGCCACCGCCACCGCCCGGTTGAGCGCCACCACCGGCGAGGGCGCCACCCCCAGCAGCCGGTCGTACACCCCGACGATACGCCGCCAGTCGGTGGCTTCGGCGGTGGACGCCGCCGCGTGCAGCGCGGCGACGCAGGCCTGGAGCTGGTAGGGCCCGGGCGGGCCGCGCCGCAGCGCCCGGTCGAGCAGCGCCACCCCTTCGCGGATCCCGGCGCGGTCCCAGCGGGCCCGGTCCTGGTCGCCGAGCAGCACCAGCTCACCGCCCGGGCCGACCCGCGCCGCGCTGCGGGCGTCGTGCAGCAGCATCAGCGACAGCAGCCCCAGCGCCTCCGCCTCGTCCGGCATCAGCGTGACCAGCACGCGGACGAGGCGGATCGCCTCGCGGCACAGCTCGCGCCGCACCAGGGCGTCGCCGGCGCTGGCCGCGTAGCCCTCGTTGAAGATCAGGTACAGCACCGCCAGCACCGAGCCGAGCCGCTCCGGCAGCAGGTGGTCGGGCGGCACGCGGTAGGGGATCCCGGCGTCGCGGATCTTCCGCTTGGCCCTGACCAGGCGTTGGGCCATGGTCGGCTCCGGGACCAGGAAGGCACGGGCGATCTCGGGGGTCGACAACCCGCCGAGGGTCCGCAGGGTGAGGGCGACCCTGGCCTCCGGGGCGAGCGCGGGGTGGCAGCAGGTGAAGATCAGCCGCAGCCGGTCGTCACCGATGGCGTGCATCTCGGGCTCCTGCCTGCGCTCGTCCTCCAGCACGACCAGGGTCGCCTGCCGCGCGGCCAGCCCGCGCTCGCGGCGCAGCCGGTCGATGGCCTTGTTGCGGGCGGTGGTGGCGATCCACGCGCCGGGGCGGTCCGGGACCCCGGAGGCGGGCCAGCGCTCGATGGCCACCACGAAGGCCTCCTGGACCGCCTCCTCGGCGCGGTCGAAGTCCCCGAGGACCCGGATGAGGGTGGCGACGACCTGGCCGGACTCCTCCCGGAAGACCCGCTCGACGACCTCGCGGGTCGCGTCGACCACCCCCACCTCCGGATCGGTCAGGCGGGGAACTCCATGATCGGGCGCACCTCGATGGAGCCGTTACGTGCCCCAGGGATCCTGGCCGCGGTCTCGATCGCCTCGTCGAGGTCCTTGCAGTCGACCACGTAGTAGCCGCCGAGCTGCTCCTTGGTCTCGGCGAAGGGGCCGTCGGTGGTCAGCGTCTCGTCGTTGCGGACCCGCACGGTGGTCGCGGTGCTGGTCGGCTGGAGCGCCTCGCCGCCCTGCATCAGGCCCCGGTCGACGATGTCCTTGGTGTAGTCGTTGTACGCCTGGGACACCGCGGCCTGCTCGGCCTCGGTCATCCCGGCCCCCGCCTGCTCGTTGCCGTAGATCAGCAGCGCGTAGCGCATGCTCCCTCCTCGTGGACCCGGCGGCGCCGTTCGCCGCCTCCATCCTGACGACGAACGGTCAGGGACGGAATCGACATCCTGCGTAGCCGCGTGGTCATCGGTAGTTCGAGAAGCGCAGGGGGAGGCCCTCGTCGCGCTCCTTGAGCAGCGCGATCGCCTTCTGCAGGTCGTCCTTGTTCTTGCCGCTGACGCGCAGCTGGTCGCCCTGGACCTGGGCCTGGACCTTCAGGCCGGACTGGCGGATCGTCTTGGCCAGCGCCCTGGCCTTGTCGTCCGGGATGCCCTGGAGGAACGAGCACTCGATGCGGTAAGTGCCGCCGCCGGCGGGCCGCGGCTCCGAGGCGGTCAGCGCCTTCAGCGACACCGAGCGCTTGACCAGCTTGTCCTTGAGCACGTCGAGGGCGGCCAGCGCCCGCTGGTCGGTCTTGGAGACGATCACCACCTGGTCGCCCGACCACGCGACCGAGGTGCCCGTGTTCTTGAAGTCGAAGCGCTGGGTCAGCTCCTTCCTGGCCTGGTTGACCGCGTTGTCGACCTCCTGCCGGTTGACCTTCGCAATGACGTCGAACGAGGAGTCAGCCATGGTCGTGCTCCTTCCGTGCGTTCCCGCGGACGCTAGCAGAGTTCTGTTGGTACACTGCCGCGACCCCCGGGGTAGCCAAGTGGCCCAAGGCAGCGGTCTGTAAAATCGCCATTCGTTGGTTCGAATCCAGCCCCCGGGACCACTGGTCATCACCACCCGACCGACGAACCGCGGGGAAGTCAATGCCCTCCACTGCCCAGGCCCGCGACCGGCTGGCGCTCGTGACGCGGGGCCTGGAAGAGGTCCTCACCGAGCGGGAGCTGGCCGCCCTGCTCGCCTCCGAGGTCCCGGCCCGGCACTACATCGGCTTCGAGATCTCCGGCAAGATCCACGTCGGGACCGGGCTGCTGTGCATGGCCAAGCTGCGCGACCTCCAGCGGGCCGGCGTCGAGACCACGGTGTTCCTGGCCGACTGGCACACCTGGATCAACGACAAGCTCGGCGGCGACCCGGAGACCATCCGCGAGCTCGCCTGGGGCTACTTCGCCGAGGGGATGAAGGCGTCGCTGCTGTGCGTGGGCGGCGACCCGCAGGCGGTGCGGTTCGTGCTCGGCTCCGACCTCTACCGCGAGCACGACGACTACTGGGCGACGGTGGTCGAGGTCGGCAAGCACACCTCGCTGGCGCGGATGCAGCGCAGCATCAGCATCATGGGCCGCGAGGAGGGCGAGGCGGTCGACTTCGCCAAGCTGATCTACCCGGCGATGCAGGTGGCCGACATCTTCAAGCTCGGGGTCAACCTGGCCCACGCCGGCATGGACCAGCGCAAGGCGCACGTGATCGCCCGCGACGTGGCGCTGCAGGTGCAGCGGAACCCGCTGGTCGGCCCCGACGGCGCCAGGGCCAAGCCGATCGCGCTGCACCACCCCCTGATCCTGGGGCTGGGCAAGCCGCCCCGGTGGCCGGTCCCGCCGGACAGCAACCTGCGCGAGCTGACCACGGCGATGAAGATGAGCAAGTCCAAGCCGGGCTCGGCGATCTTCATCCACGACCGGCCCGACGAGATCGTCGCCAAGGTGGGCAAGGCCTTCTGCCCGCCCCGCGTGGTGGAGTTCAACCCGGTCATGGACTGGGCCCGGCTGCTGCTGTTCGGCGTGTTCGAGGAGCCGCTGCCGGTGCCCCGCGCGGAGCGCTACGGCGGACCGGTCGAGTTCAAGACCTACGAGGAGCTCGCGGTGGAGTACGCCCAAGGGGCGCTGCACCCGTTGGACCTCAAGAAGGCGGTTGCCGACCGGCTGGTCGAGGTGCTCGCCCCGGCCCGCCGGCACTTCGCCGACCCGGCGCGGGCCGAGGCGCTGCAACGCCTCGACGGGGTCCTGGGGTCCGAGCCGTCGCCGTAGCCCTACCCTGCGCGTGGCACGCCGGTGGTCTGGCCGACCTCGATCAGGTGGCCGTCGGGGTCGCGCATGTAGCAGCGGATCTCGCTGGCGTGGACCTTGGGCGGCGTGAGGAACTCGGCGCCCTGCGAGCTCCATTCCTGGTAGGCGGCCTGGATGTCGGCCACGCGGAGGTTGAGGAAGGCGGTGGCCAGGTTGGGGTTGCTCGGCGGCTCCAAGACCACCTCGGGCTTGTCGTCGGTCGGACCGCCCCCGACGTTGATGATCACCCACCCGTTGGCGAGCTTGACGATCGTCGGCTCGCCGTCCAGCACCACCTTGCCGCCGAGCACGCCGACGTAGAAGTCGCGCGAGCGCGCCACGTCCGCCGACACGATGAAGTGGGTGAGCACGAACCCCTCGCTGGGGGCAGGGAAGTCCTCGCCTGCCATGTCGCCTCCTTCGAACGGGTTC
>Ga0081538_10004911_pt1 | contig 12181 bp, 11 predicted proteins | sample TabmetS5T2R1_FD_71022 | JGI IMG/M metagenome (GOLD analysis project Ga0081538, IMG submission 71022) | Tabebuia heterophylla rhizosphere microbial communities from the University of Puerto Rico - S5T2R1 | ecosystem: Host-associated > Plants > Roots > Rhizosphere ... | reverse complement strand
CACAGATCGAGGCCGTCATGGGCGAGCCGGCCAGGGCCGAGCCCATCCGGGTCTACGTTGGGCTGGGGAGCGCCGCCACCGAGGCCCAGCGGGTCGCCTTGGCCATCGCGGAGCTGGAGCGCACCGGGGCCTTTGACCGGTCGCTGCTGATGGTGATCTCCCCCACCGGCACCGGCTATGTCAACTACGTGGCCGTGGAGACCGCCGCCTACCTGACCCGCGGCGACATGGCCTCGGTGACCATGCAGTACTCGCTGCGACCCTCGCCGCTGTCGCTGGACCGCGTGGCCGAGGGCCGCCGCCACTACCGCATGCTCATCGACGCCATTCACAACGCCCTCCGCCGCCGCCCCGCGGACAAGCGGCCCCGGGTGGTGCTGTTCGGCGAGAGCCTGGGCGCCTGGACCAGCCAGGACGCCTTCGCACATCGCGGCACCCAGGGGCTGGTCGACGCCGGGGTGGACCGGGCCATCTGGATCGGCACCCCCTACATGAGCAAATGGAAGGCAGAGGTCCTCCACGACGACCGCCCCGATGTCGACCGCTCCCTGGTCGGGGTGTTCAACGACTTCGGCCAGCTGGAGGCCCTGGACCCCGAGGCCCGGCGGCGGCTGCGCTATGTGATGATCACCCACGCCAACGACGCCGTCGGCCACTTCGGCCTCGACCTGCTGGTCCGAGCTCCCGACTGGCTGGGCCCGGCCGCGACCCGGGCGGCCACCGTGCCCGGGGCCCAGCAGTGGCGCAGCCCCACCACCTTTGTCCAGACCCTGGTCGACATGAAGAACGCCGCCAACGTCATCCCCGGCCAGTTCGAGGCCAAGGGCCATGACTACCGGGCCGATCTGGCCCGCTTCGTCCGCGAGGTCTACGCCCTGCCGGCCAGCGACGACCAGCTCGTCGCCATCGAACAGGCCCTGCGCGCCGCCGAGCTGGAACGCAAGCACCTGCTCGACGCCGCCAAGGCCGCGGCCGGGGCGGGCGAGGACGGTCAGGCCGGCGGGTCGTGGTCGAGCTCCTCGAACGCGGCGTCGAGGTCGTAGCCGATCGGGAGCGCGACGTCGGGCGTCGCCTGCACCACCCGGGCGATCCCGCTGATCGGCGCCACCGCGATCATGGTGCCGAGGATCTCGTCGGGGGTGGCCCCGGCGTCGAGGGCGGCCCCGACGTTCCACTGGTAGGAGACGGGCGCCGCCCCCAGGGCGAGCAGGGCCGCCAGCCGGACCAGGGCGAGGGTCTTGGGGCTCAGCCGGAGCGCCTCGTCGTCGTCGGGCGGGCCGGTGTCGAGGTTGACGGCGAGGACGGACTCGATGAACGCCTCGTCGTGCAGCGCCAGACGGCGAAGCTGCTCCTCATGCGCCGCCATCGGCCATCGCACCTCCCCTACTCCACCAGCAGGCCCAGGTTGCGGGCGTGGCGGATGGCCTCGCTGCGGGACGACACGCCGAACTTCCGGTAGATGGACATGGCCTGCGACTTCACCGTGTGCTGGGACAGGTACAGCTGGACCCCGATCTCCCGGAACGAGTGGTGCGTCCCCAGCAGCCGCAGGAGCCGCACCTCGGCCGTGGTCAGCGACGACGCCCCGACGGCGTCCATCCGCATGGTGTCGAGCTGGGCGCGCAGCTCGGCCGCCTGGTCCCGCAGCAGCCCGAGCCGGGGCCGCCGCGACATGAGGTCGTCGACCTCCCACAGCATCGTTCTGGCCGCGGGTGCGTCGGTGAGGGCCAGGTAGGTCCGGGCCATCTCCAGGCGCACCTGGACGGCCAGATGGGGCAGGGCCCAGGTCAGCAGCGGCCGCAGCCGCTCCGCCCGGGCCAGGTCATCCCTGGCCCTGGCGGCGTCGCCGCGGTGGATGGCGAGGCGGGCCGTCACCGCGTGCAGCAGCGCGCCGCACGCGTACCGCTCCAGCCAGGCGCCGCGGGCGCCGGCGGCGGCCCGCCCGGCCAGGGCCTCGGCCTGGCCCCACTCCCCCCGGGCCATGGCCAGGATCGCCCGCTCGGCCAGGGCCAGCATCCCCGCGTCGGCCCCGGCGTCCTCCCCCACCTCGGCGGCGTCGGCCAGATGGCGCTCGGCCTCTTCCTGGCGGCCGGCCAGCAGGTGCGAGATCCCGAGGAGCAGCTGGGCCGCGGCCTGCCGGGCGCCGCCCGCGGGCGCCAGCACCAGGGCGAGGTCGGCGTCGGTGCCCATCTGCTCCACCCCGCCGCGGCAGAGGGCGGCGCGGAGCAGCGCCTGCGGTCCCCCGCTCCGGCCGGCCCCGGACGCCGCCCCGGCCGGGGCCCGGCCGACCGCGCCGGCCCAGCGGTCGGCCGCCACCGGGTGACCGGTGAGGGCGCCGATCCAGGCGCCGAGCACGGCCAGGCCGGCGCGCCCCTCGACCTCGCCGTTGGTCTCGAACCAGCCGAACCACCGCTGCAGCTCGTCCAGGCGCCCGTCGGCGAGGACGGCCGGGGCGGCGTCCACGACCAGGCCGGCGGCCCGGTCGGCGTCGCCGGCGGCGATCGCGTACCCGATGGCCGGCTCGGGGAGGCCGTTGGCGGCGCACCACTCGGCCGCCCGCCGGGTCAGCTCCACGGCCAGGCCGGGGTCGCTGCGCTCGAGCTGGCTGCGGAGCAGCTCCCGGAACAGCCGGTGCAGCCGGTACCACTGGCGGCGCCGGTCAAGGGGCGTGGTCATGACGTTCGATCGGGCCAGGGACTCGAGCAGGTCGGCCGACCCGGTGGCGCCCAGCACGGCGTCGCAGAGGGGGCCGGACATGCGCTCAAGGACCGAGCAGCGGGTCAGGAACGTGACCAGCCGCTGGGGCAGGCGGGAGAGCAGCTCGAACTGGAGGTAGTCGGCCAGGAACCGGTCGTCCCCGGTCAGGGTGACCGCCCGGTCGGCCCGGCGGCGCCCGGCGGCGGCGCGGGCCGCGAGGTGCAGGGCCACCGGCCAGCCCTCGGTCCGCCGGACCAGCTCGTCGACGTCGGCCGCGGCCAGGTCGACGTCGGCAACCCCGAGCAGGGAGCCGGCCTCCCCCGGGTCCATGGCCAGCTCGTCGGCGCCGACCTCCGCCACCCGGCCCTCGGCGCGCAGGCGGGCCAGGGGCAGCGGCGGCTCGCCGCGGCTGGCGATGGCCAGCTGCGACCCCTCCGGGAGATAGTCGACGAGCCGGGTCACGGCGTCCAGGCAGTCCTCGTTCCCCAGCAGGTGGACGTCGTCGAGCACGACAACGGACGGCAGCTCGGCCGTGGACAGGGCCGAGCCGAGCTGCGGGAGCAGGGCATCGACGACCTGGGACCCGGCGGCGTCGGCGGCCTCCAGCAGGCCGCGGCCGGGCGCGATCCGCTCGAAGGCGGCGGCCAGGTTCCGGAGCAGGACGGCCGGGTCGTTGTCGCGCCGGTCGATCGTCAGCCACCCGAACGCCCGCGGGTCGTGCCCGGCCCACTGGGCCAGCAGGGTCGTCTTCCCGTAGCCCGGGGGGGCGAGGATCGCGGCCACCGGGGTCCGGCTGGAGGCTTCGAGGAGGTCGAGGAGCCGGCGCCGCGGGACCTGGGCCTGGGACCCGAGATGCGGCTGGAGCTTCGGCTCCAGCGTCAGCACGGACTGGCTGGTCATCGCTTGCGCCCCACCTCTCTCGCCGGCACCAGAGCAACCATGCCCGGTCGCCCGGCTGCGATCATCATCCAGATGGGGTGATTCGACGCGGTTCGCCGGGAAGGAGCCCGGCCCCGGCCAGCTTGGAGGCGGCGGACAGGACCCGTGCGCTGCCCACGAGCGGCGCGATCGCCCTGAAGACCCCGAGGATCCTGGCCGGCGGGAGCCCGAGCTCGGCGGCGGTGGCCAGGTGGGCGCGGTAGGAGACGGGGGCGGCGTCGGTCGCGACCAGGGCGGCCAGCCGGACCAGCAGGTAGGTCTCCGGGTCGAGGCGGGAGCGCTCCCGGGCCCCCACCTGCATGTCGGCCAGCGACTCGAGCACCGAGGTCTGCCCGTCGGCGAGCGCCCGCAGGCGGTCCTCGGGCGTCGGGTACGACTCGATGCCCATGGCGGTCAGGGACCGTGCCGGGCCAGCTCGGCCTCGGCCCTGTCGGCGGCGGACAGCGGCTGGAAGGCGGTTTCCCGCGACGCCAGGGCCGCGGCCACCGCCGCGGCCGCCAGCAGGGTCGCGTACACGGCCGGGGCGACCGGGCTGCCGGTCCGCCGCACCAGCCAGGTGGCCAGGAACGGCGCCGTGCCCCCGAACAGCGCCGTGCCCAGCCCGTAGGTGATGGCCAGGGCGGTGGAGCGGACCGCGGTGGGGAACAGCTCGGCCAGGTGCGACGGCACCACGGCAAGGCAGCTCAGCGACAGCGCGACCAGGACGAAGCCGAGGGCCCGCCCCGGCGGGCCGGCCCCGCGGATCAGCAGGAAGGCCGGCAGGGTGCCGAGCAGCAGGCCGGCCGTCCCGGCGAGCAGGAACGGCCGCCGGCCCACCCGGTCCGAGAGCCGCCCGGCGGCCAGCCCGGCCGCCGCCGCCAGCAGCAGGCCGGCCAGCGCGGCGGGCAGGGTCGCGGCCAGGGAGATGCCGAGCGCGGCGGCCAGGTAGCTGGGCAGGTAGATGAAGACCAGGTTGAACACCAGCGACGCCGCGGCCACCAGGGCCAGGCCGCGCAGCAGCCGGTCCCCGTGGCCGGCCAGCGTGTCGCCGACCGGCCGCCGGGCGACGGCGCCGGCCCGCTGCAGGCTCCGGTACCGCGGGGTGTCGTCGAGGGCCACGCGCAGGTAGAGCCCGACCAGCCCCAGCGGGACCGCGGCCAGGAAGGCCAGCCGCCAGCCCCGGTCCTGGAGCGTGGCCGCGGGGAGCGCCCGGGTGAGCACCAGGGCGGCGCCGAGCCCGCCGGCCACCCCGAGGCTCAGGGTCGACCACGGCCAGGCCCCGTACCAGCCGCGCCGCCCCCCGGGCGCGTACTCGACCACGAAGGCGGTGGCGACGGCGGCCTCGCCGCCGACCGAGAGCCCCTGGAGCGCCCGGAACACGACCAGGAGCAGCGGCGCCAGCACCCCGATGGCGGCGCGCCCGGGCAGCAGCCCGATCCCGGCCGTGGCCGCCGCCATCAGCAGGATGACCGTGACCAGCACCTGGCGGCGGCCGACCCGGTCGCCGAGCCGGCCGAACACGACCGCGCCGACGGGACGGGCCAGGAACGCCGTGGCGAACACGGCGAAGCTCGCCGACAGCCCGGCGACCGGGTCGCCGCCGGGGAAGTAGGTGGCGGCGATGACGGTGGCGAACGCCCCGTAGACGGCGAAGTCGTACCACTCGACGACGTTGCCGACGCTGCCGGCGACCAGGGCCCGCCCGGACGTCGAGACCGTCTCCATCGTGGCGATCCGACCTCCCCGCTCAGGTCCCTGGTCCGTCGTGCTTGGCAAGGTACGGAGGAGCGGGCGGGCCGGCATCCCCCCGATCGGGTGAACCGGGTGATCCGGCCGCCCCGACCCGCCGCTCCTGGCCCTGCTTGACCGCGACGAGCATGACCCGCAGGACCACGCCCACCACCAGCAGGTCCCCGACCATCTGGGCCATGGTGGCGATGCGGGCGGCGTCGGTGACGGGGGTGATGTCGCCGAACCCGACGGTGGCGAACACCGTGATGGTGAAGTAGAGGGCGTCGGTGCGGCTCAGGGGCTCGGTGAACGCCCCGTCGGTGGTGTCGGCCAGCTTCACGTAGGTGGCCGCGAACACCAGCAGGAACAGCGGGATGGCCGCGCCCAGGGCCTCGATGGCCCGCAGGGCCGGGTAGTCCGCATGCAGGATCGACCGGATCTGCCAGGCGATGACGGCGGCGAACAGCGCCAGCCCGGCGGCCAGCAGCCCGAACGTTGAGGCGTCGACTGCGCCTGTGAAGGGCAGGCGGTAGTACAGCACCACCAGCACGGCCGAGGTCAGCGATGCCCGCAGCACCGCCACGAGCAGCCGCCGCCGGGGTGCCGCCACCGACCGACCTCCCCCGGTCTCGTGATGTCCGTGCCCATTATGGGACCGCGGACCCGGCCCTGGCGGCATCCTCCTGATCGGGTGATCCCACCCCGCCGGAAAACTCATCCCAAACGGGTGATGTCGCGGCCTCGGCCCGGTGCCATGGTTCGCTCGGCCATCCAGAGCGGCCCGCCGGTGTGGCCGGCCGCGGACAGAGGAGGGAACCAGCGATGTCCAACGAGGCCTATCAGGCGTCCGCGGCCCGCGCGGACCGGGAGGCGAGCGGGTGGGCGGTCGGCTTCATCCTGTTCGCCGCGATCATGATGATCATGGTGGGCATCTTCCAGGCCGTACAGGGCCTGGTGGCGATCTTCGAGAACGAGTTCTACGTGGCCACCCGCAACTACCTGTTCCAGCTCGACGCCACCAGCTGGGGCTGGATCCACCTGCTGATCGGCCTGGTCGTGGCCTTCGCCGGCTACGGGCTGCTGTCGGGCCGGACCTGGGCCCGGGCCGCGGCCATCGCCCTGGCCGTGCTCAGCGCCATCGCCAACTTCCTGTTCATCCCCTACTACCCGTTCTGGTCCCTGCTCATCATCACCCTCAACGTGTTCGTGATCTGGGCCGTCGCCGCCCACGGCGGCGCCATGCGGGACCGGGTCTGACGGCAGGGAGATGGGGGGCAAGCGCCACGACGGCGGTCGCGTCTGCCTCTGCGACCGGCCCGACGGGAGCTGCGCTGCCCTGGCGGTCCAGCGGCTGAGCCGGGACCGCGTGCGCGACCTGGCGGAGGAGATCTGGACGGCCTCGTCCGGTCTCCTTCCGCCGGTCCGCGCCGTCGGCGACCCGCGGGCCAGCCGGGCCGGGGCCTCCGCCCAGGTCGCCTACCTTCGGCGGCGCGAGCAGGAGCGCGCGACCTGGCGCCCGGGGTGGGCCTGGCGCTGGTGGGGGGTCGCCGGCGCCGCCCTCGCCGCCGGGCTGCTGGTCGGCCTGACCGTCGGGGCCTGGCTGGGCTGGCCGGCGGCCATGGTGGCCGGGGCGGTCGCGTGGTCGCGGCTGCGTTTCCGGCCGTCGGCCGGGGTGGGCATCTGGCGGCGCCAGGCCGCGATGGCGCGGCGCACGGGGGCCGTGCTGCGGTCCCTCGGCCGGGACGGCTGCCTGGTGCTGCACGACGTCACCCTGCCGGGGTGGCTGGACAGCGTCGAGCACCTGGTGGCCGGGCCGACGGGCGTCTGGGTGGTGGCGTCCTGGCGGCGCCGGCGGCTGCTGCCGGGCGGGTCGCCCCCGCCCGCGACCGTCCGTGGCCTGCGGGGGCGGGCCGACGCCGTGGCCGAGGCCCTGGACGGCCTGACCCGGGTCCCGGTGCGGCCGCTGCTGTGCGTGCACAGTCCCTGGCCGGCCGCGCCCGAGTTCGCCGACGGCCTCATGCTGGCGGCCCCGCGCCAGCTCCCCGACGTCGTGCGCTCCGGGCAGCCGACCCCGTCCGGCGAGCTCGAGCAGGCCACCGGCCGCCTGCTCGGCCTCCTCCGACCGGCGGCCTGAGCGCCCTCAGCCGTTCTGGGTGAGCGGCAGCAGGACCTGGAAGCGGGTGTCGCCCGGGGCCGAGGTGAAGCGCAGGTCGCCGTGGTGGCGCTGGACGACGATCCGCCAGCTGATGTCGAGACCCAGGCCGGTGCCCTTGCCGACCGGCTTGGTGGTGTAGAAGGGCTCGAGGACGCGGGTGGCCGCCGCCTCGGGGATGCCGGCGCCGTTGTCGCCGATCTCGACCAGCACGTGGTCGCCCTCCCGGGCCGTGCGCACGGTCAGCCGGCCGGTGCCGTCCATGCCCTCCATGGCGTCGACGGCGTTGTCGACCAGGTTGGTCCAGACCTGGTTGAGCTCGCCGGCGTAGGCGGGCAGCTCGGGCAGCGACCGGTCGTAGTCCCGCACCACCTCGATGCCCGTCTCCAGCTTGTGCTTGAGCATCGTCAGGGTCGACTCGAGCCCGTCGTGGACGTCGACCTGCTGGAGCGGGCTGCGGTCCATCTGGCTGTACTGCTTGGCCTTGCCGATCAGGGCCGAGATGCGCGCGGAGGCCTCGCCGACCTCGTCCAGCAGGCTCTGGGCGTCGCAGGTGATGGCGGCGAGCCCGACGGCGTGGGGCAGCGCCCCGGCCGGGACGGTGGCGGCGACCCGCTCCAGCCACCCGGTGTCGACCCCGGCCGCGACCAGCGGCGGGGCCAGGTCCCAGGCGCCGGTGACGCCGTGCTCCTCCAGCCAGCCCCCCAGCTCGTCCTCGCGGTCGGAGGCCTCCAGCGGCGACAGCGGCGCCTGGTCGGCGCGGCCGGCGGCGGCCTCACCGACGAGGGCGACCAGCTCGGCCAGCCGCCCGCCGTCGACGCCGCCCCCGGCGAGGGCGGCCAGCTCGTCCCAGAGGCCGCGCAGGCGCTCGGCCAGGGTGGCCGTGGCCCGGGCGGCGGCCGTGGCCGGGTTGTTCAGCTCGTGGGTGAGGCCGGCGGTGACGGTGCCGAGGGCGACCAGCCGCTCGCGGGTGCTGAGCGTCTGCTGGGAGCCCATCCCCTGGATGGCGAACCCCTCCAGCATGTGGGTGGCCATCGGGAACCACTCCCGCACCGCCTGGCCGAAGTCCTCGGCGGGCAGCACCCAGAAGCGGCAGTCGGTCACGGCCCGCAGCCCGGTGCCGTAGGAACGGGCCAACGGCAGGTCGAGGTAGGCGAAGAACGCCCCGGCGTAGGTGCCGCGGTAGTCGGTCCGGTTGACCTCGATCTCGCCGCCGGGGGCCCGCATGACCAGCGACAGGGTGCCCTCCAGGAGCACGTACAGGCAGGTCGCGGGTTCGCCGACCCGGTAGATGGTGGTGCCGGCCTCGTACGCGTTGACCTCGCCCCGCTCGGCCAGCCAGGCCAGCTGGTCGTCGCTCAGGCGCTCGAACAGGAACAGCCCTCGGAGGGCGCCGGGGTCGAGCCGCTCGGTCATTGGCGCTCCTCCCGCTCGCGGACGGCCTCCTGTGCGCCCGCCGTGCTCACTGCGCCTCCAGGTAGCGGTGGACGAGCTGGATGGCCATGGCGCCCTCCCCCACCGCCGAGGCGACCCGCTTCACCGAGTTGGCGCGGGCGTCGCCGGCGGCGAACACGCCCGGGACGCTGCCCTCCAGGTAGTAGGGGTCGCGGTCCAGCGGCCAGCCGCGCGGCCGCCGGCCGCCGCGGAGCAGGTCGGGGCCGGTGACGACGAAGCCCCTGGCGTCGCGCTCGACCACCTCGTCGAGCCAGTCGGTGCAGGGCGCCGCCCCGATGAACACGAACAGGAAGGCCGCCGGCACCTCCTCGACCTTGCCGTTGCCGTTGCCGCTGCCGGTGTCGCAGAGGCGCAGGCCCTCCAGGTGCTCGGTCCCCTCCACGCCGACGACCTCGGTGTTGGTCCGCACCTGGATGTTGGCGGAGTCGCGGATCTGGCGGATGAGGTAGTGCGACATGGAGCGCTCCAGGCTGTCGGCCCGGACCAGCAGGGTGACCCGCCGGGCGTGGCGGGACAGGAACACGGCCGCCTGGCCGGCGGAGTTGGCGCCCCCGACGACGTACACGTCCTCGTCGGCGCAGGCCGGGGCCTCGGTCGCGGCCGACCCGTAGAAGACCCCGCGGCCGGTGAGCTCGGCCACGCCGGGCACCTTCAGGGTGTGGTAGCTGACCCCGGTGGCCAGGACCACGGTGTGGGCGGCGACCTCGCCGCCGTCGGCGAAGCGGACCACCCGGGACGAGCCGCGGGCCTCCAGGCCGGTGACGGTGGCGGCGGTGAGGACCTCGGCCCCGAACTTGCCGGCCTGGCGGCGGGCCCGGTCGGTGAGCTGGACGCCGCTGACCCCGTCGGGGAAGCCGAGGTAGTTCTCGATCCGGGCGCTCTGGCCGGCCTGCCCGCCGGTGGCCTCCCGCTCGACCAGGACGGTGCGCAGCCCCTCGGAGGCGGCGTACACGGCCGCCCCCAGCCCGGCGGGGCCGCCGCCGACGATCACGGTGTCGTAGAAGCCGGTGGCCGGGGTGGTCGGCAGCCCGACCCGGGCCGCCAGCTCCTCGGTGCCCGGGTCGACCAGGGTGTCGCCCTCGGGGGTGACGACCAGGGGGACGGCGGCCTCGTCGAGCCCGGCCGCCTCGAGCAGCCGCCGGCCCTCCGGGTCGTCGGCGGTGAGCCAGCGGTACGACACCGAGTTGCGGGCCAGGAAGTCCCGCACCTCGTAGGAGCGTGCCGACCAGCGGTGCCCGACGACCCGGGTCGCGCCGGCCTGCTCGTCCCCGGTGTCGCGCCACAGCTCGATCAGCTCGTCCACCACCGGGTAGAGCTTCTCGCCGGGGGGCTCCCACGGCTTCAGCAGGTAGTGGTCGAGGTCGATCACGTTGATCGCCTGGATGGCGGCGTCGGTGTCGGCGTAGGCGGTGAGCAGCGCCCGCCGGGCGTTCGGGAACAGGTCCATGGCCTGCTCCAGGAACTCCAGGCCGCTCATCTCCGGCATGCGGTAGTCGGCCAGCAGCACCGCCACCGGGTCGCCGCGGAGCTTGATCTCCCGCAGCGCCTCCAGCGCCTGCGCGCCCGACTCGGCCCGGACGACGCGGTAGTCCTGCCCGTAGCGCCGGCGCAGGTCGCGGGCGACGGCGCGCGACACCCCGGGGTCGTCGTCGACCGTGAGCAGGACCGGCTTGGTTGCCTCCATGGTGCCCGATGGTAGGGTCGGGGCCGGACAGCAACAACCGCACGGGGGACGCATGGCGCGCCTGGACCATGACCGCTGCTGCGACGAGGTCGTCGCCCAGACCACCTTGCTCAGGGACACGGTCTCGGGCGCCGACCTGTCGCAGGTGGTGCCGACGACACCGGACTGGACCCTCGGCGACCTGGCCCGCCACGTCGGTGGCAACCTCCGCGCGGGCGAGCAGGCCGTCCGGACCGGCACGGCCGTCACCGAGCCGGAGCGGCAGGTCCCCGGCCACGGCGGCCCGGCCGGCGACGACCCGGCGGCGCTGGACGCCTGGCTGGCCGAGGCGGCCGAGCGGTTCGCCGAGACGCTGCGCAAGGCCGGTCCCGCCACCGAGGCCCAGCTCTGGGTGATCCGCTGGCCCACCGGCGCCTGGGCCCGCCGGGCCGCCCACGACGTGGTCGTCCACCGGGCCGACGCCGCCGGGGCGGTCGGCGCCGCCTACCTGGTCGACCCGGAGGTGGCCGCCGACGCCGTCGACGAGTTCCTCGACCTGCTGAGCAACCCTCAGGTCGCCGGGTCCGGCGACGCCGACGGGGACGCCGGCCTCCGCGGGACCGTGCACCTGCACGCCACCGACACCCCGCCCGAGCTGGCGTCGGAGTGGCTGGTCGAGCTGGCGCCCCCGACCTTCAGCTGGCGCCTGGCCCACGAGCAGGCGGCCGTGGCCGTCCGCGCCCCGATCGCCGACGTGCTCCGGGTCGTGACCCGCCGCCTGCCGCCCGACGACGGCGCCGTGGAGGTCCTCGGCGACCGGGCCCTGCTCGACGCCTGGCTGGAGCGGCTCGTCCTTCGCTGACCCGGCGCCCCGGTCAGCCGCGGCGGCCCCGGGTGCGGTCGAGCTGGCGCCGGTCGCGCTTGGTCGGGCGGCCCATGCCGGGGTCGCGTCGGCCCGGCCACGCCTGGGGGTCGCGGGGCGGTGGTGGCGGGCTGCGGTCGATCAGGCACCCGGCCGCCGGGCCGGCCCCGACCCGGGTCTCGATCAGCCGCACGACCTCGACGACCCGTTCCCGGTCCCCGACCCGGAGGCGGACCGTGTCGCCCTCCTTGACGGTCGCCGCCGGCTTGGCCCGGGCCCCGTTGACCTGCACGTGCCCGGCCCGGCAGGCCTGGGCCGCCCCCGACCGGGTCTTGGTCAGCCGCACCGCCCACAGCCAGCGGTCGACCCGGACCTTGTCCACCTGGTGCTGGGTCAGCGGGCGTCGTACGGCGGCTGGAGCCGCCTGCTCTCCGGCGCCGGGCCGGGCTCCTCGGCCTCGCCGAAGGCGCGGCTGATGGACCGCAGGGCGGAGGTGACCTCGCTGGGGATGACCCAGAAGGTGCTGCCCTCGCCCTTGGCCAGCTGGGGCAGGGTCTGGAGGTACTGCCAGGCCAGCAGCTTGGGGTCGGCGTCGTTCTTGTGCACGGCCTGGAACACGGTCTCGATCGCCCGGGCCTGCCCCTCGGCCTTGAGGATGGCCGACTGCCGCTCGCCCTCGGCCCGCAGGATGGAGCTCTGCTTC
>Ga0081538_10004910_pt1 | contig 12183 bp, 15 predicted proteins | sample TabmetS5T2R1_FD_71022 | JGI IMG/M metagenome (GOLD analysis project Ga0081538, IMG submission 71022) | Tabebuia heterophylla rhizosphere microbial communities from the University of Puerto Rico - S5T2R1 | ecosystem: Host-associated > Plants > Roots > Rhizosphere ... | reverse complement strand
CCCTGGACGTCGACGCCGGTGCTGATGCCGAGCCGGTCGAAGGTGGCGGCGAGCACCTCGGTGGGTGCGTTGCCGGCGCCGGCGCCGAGGGCGCACAGGGCGCCGTCGATCTGGCGGGCGCCGCCCTGCACGGCGAGGACGCTGTTGGCAACGCCGAGCGACAGGTTCTGATGGCCGTGGAACCCGACCTGCGCGTGCGGCCCGATCTCCTCCAGCAGCGCCCGGACGCGCGCGCCTGGGCGTCGGACAGCACCAGCGCGCCGGCGGAGTCGACGACGTAGACGCATTGCGCGCCGGCGTCCACCATGATCCGCGCCTGCTCGGCGAGCTGGGCCGGTCCAAGACGGTGGCTGAGCATCAGGAACCCGACGGCCTCCATGCCGAGTTCGCGGGCGGCTCCGAATTGCTGCACGGAGATGTCCGCTTCGGTCCAGTGGGTCGCGATGCGGGCGACGGACGCGCCGACCTCGTGGGCGTGCCGCAGGTGCTCGATGGTGCCGAGCCCGGGCAGGAGCAGGACGGGAATCTTGGCGTTCTCCGCCTCCTCCACGGCGGCGGCGATGAGGTCGAACTCGCTGACGCGGGAGAAGCCGTAGTTGAAGCTGGACCCGCCGAGCCCGTCGCCATGGGTGACCTCGATGACCTCGACGTTGCTGCGGTCCAGCGCATGGACCACGGCGCGGACCTGCCCTTCGGTGAACTGGTGGGCCATGGCGTGCGAGCCGTCGCGCAGCGTGGAGTCGGTGAGGCGGACATGGGTCGCGGTCACGCGCTGGCTCCTTCTCGCCGCGCGGTCAGGTACTCGGCGATGAGGTCGGCGACCTGGGCGGCGGCCGCGGTCATGATGTCGAGTTTGCCGGCGTAGTCGGGCAGGTAGTCGCCGCGTCCGCGAACCTCAAGGAAGACACCGACGCGCGCCATGCCACGCCAGCGGTCGCTGGGAGGGTCGAACTGGGGGTCGGCGCGCAGCCGGTAGCCGGGGACGTAGCGGCGGACGGTGTCGACCATGGCATGGACGTTGGCCTGGATCGTGTCCCGCTGCGGCCCGGGCTCGGCGGCTTCGGGGGGAATGGTGCAGAACACGGTGTTGCGCATGAGCATCGGCGGCTCCACGGGGTTGAGGATGATGATCGCTTTGCCCTGCTCGGCGCCGCCGACCTCCTCCAGACCGCGGGCGGTCACCTCGGTGAACTCGTCGATGTTGGCACGGGTCCCAGGGCCCGCGGAGCGGGAGGCGATGCTGGCCACGATCTCGGCGTAGGGGACCTCGACGGCCCTCCTGACCGCGGCGACGACCGGGATCGTCGCCTGCCCGCCGCAGCTGATCAGGTTCAGGTTGGGAGCGTCCAGGTTGACGTCGAGGTTGACGGCCGGGCACACGTAGGGACCGACGGCGGCGGGGGTGAGGTCGACCGCGCGGATCCCCGCCTCCGCGTACCGGGGGGCGTTGGCGGCGTGCGCGCGGGCGCTGGTCGCCTCGAGGACGACAGCGGGCCTTGGGCGCTGCTCCAGCAGCCAGTCGACGCCGCCGGCGCTGGCCTCCAGGCCGAGCCTGCTGGCCCGGGCGAGCCCGTCGGAGGCGGGGTCGACGCCGACCATGTAGCGCGGCTCGACCGCTCGCGAGTGGCGGAGCAGCTTGAACAGCAGATCGGTGCCGATGTTCCCGGAGCCGACGATGGCGGCAACCAGCTTGTCGCTCATGGGGTCTTCCGTTCGGTCAGTCGAACACGGCGGTGACCGTGCCCAGGTGGTCGAGGGTGGCGGTGATGGTGTCGCCGGCCTGGACGGGGACGGCGGCGGTGAGGGACCCGGTGAGGATGACGTGGCCGGCGGCGAGCTCGGCGCCGCGGGCGGTGAGCGTGTTGGCCAGCCAGGTGGCCGCCTGCAGCGGCGAGCCCATGACCGCGGCACCTGCCCCCGTGTGCTGGATGCGGCCGTTGCGCCGCAGGACACAGCCGAGCAGCGAGAGGTCACGACCGGCGATCGCGGTGGGGGTGCCGCCGAGGACGACGCCGCCGCTGGAGGCGTTGTCGGCGATGGTGTCCTCCAGACCGATGCGCCAGTCGGTGATGCGGCTGTCGATGATCTCGATGGCGGGCAGGGCATAGGCGGTCGCGCCGAGGACGTCGGCGACGCTGAGTCCCGGACCGCGCAGCGGCCGCGCGAGAACGAGCGCGATCTCCGGCTCGGCCCGCGGCTGCAGGAACACGCTCGTCGGGATCGATGTGTCGGCGCCGTGGAGCATGTCGGCGAACAGGTGGCCGTAGTCGGGTTGGTCCACGCCGAGCTGCTGCTGCATCGCGGCCGAGGTGAGGCCGATCTTGAAGCCGACGATGCCCGCTCCCCCACTGGTGCGGGTGTCGGTCTGGCGTTGCTGGATGGCGTAGGCCTGGTCGACCGTCAGGCCCGGGTAGGTGCCGGTCAGCGGCGGGACGGTCCTGCCCGTGCGATAGGCCGCCAGCAGCTCGTCGGCGACGGAGTCGATGTCGACGCCGCTCATGCCGGGCTCCTTTCCCGAAGGTGCTGCCACAGCCGTGGCAGCAGCTCGTCGCGGACCGCCCGCCACGACGCGACCTCCTCCACGGTCAGCGGTGTGAGCGGACCGGTGGCTCGCGTGGTCAGGAAGGCGTCGCAGGCGGCGGACAGCAGCCACATGCGGGCGACCGCGATGCCGGGCGTCGCGCCGAGGGTGAGCGCGCCGTTGCCGCGCAGCAGCAGCGCTTCGCCGGTCGGCAGGCACCGGGCCGCGCGCTCGGCGAGCGCCGCCGACCGCAGCAGGTGGGCGCTGTCGTGCACGGGGATCGATTCGCCGAGCCAGGCGGCCTGCCCGTGCAGTGGGACGAGCGACGTGGTCGTGGCCGCCGTGGCGAACGCGCTGGCGGGCTGGGCGCGCGCGATCGCGCCGGCATCGGGCCTGGCGCGGTAGAGGGCGAGGTGCGCCCAGGCCTCCGCGGGAGCGGTCGGCGGCAAGGAGGACGCCGCCAGCGGCACCTCGACGATGGTGGGCTCGACGACGGTGGCCAGGTCGGCGGCGGGCGTGATCAGCATCGACGCGCCGGCGCGGGCCGACACGTGCCCGTACGCGGTGACCAGCCCGAGCCGGGCCAGCACGTGCGCCGCCTCGACGAGGTCGCGTCGCTGCGTCGACACCGCGATCACCGTCCCTCCCGCCTTGCCAACCGCTGGCCGACACCCTAAACTGTATACACTCTTTCGGGAAGGGGGAAGGCCGTGATCTCGGGACTGCACCACTACGCGCTGGAAGTGCCGGACCTGGAGGTGGCGGAGGGGTTCCTGCAGGACTTCGGCCTGGAGACCGGGGAGAAGGACGGGAACCTGGTCGCCCAGTGTCCCGGCCGTGACCAGGAGCAGGTCCGGATGGTGGAGGCGCCCATCAAGCGGCTGCACTACGTCTCGTTCACGCTGCGCCCGGGCACGCTGGACTGGGTCCGCGAGGCGCTGGAGCGCGCGGGCACGCCCGTCATCGCTCCCCCGGCCGGCGCCAGCGAAGCGGGCCTGTGGATGCGCGATCCCGACGGTAACGCGGTGCAGCTGCTCGACGAGGCGCCGGCACCGCCGCGTCCGGTGGCCGAGGTGCTGACGAACCAGGGCGCCAGCCGGCAGCGGATCGGCGTGGCGCAATGGCAGCAGGCTACCGAGGACGTCCTGCCGCGCCGGCTGGGGCACTCGCTGCTGTTCACGCCCCAGCAGCAGAAGATGACCGACTTCTACACCCAGGTGCTGGGCCTTCGCGTGAGCGACCGCATCCCCGGGAAGGTGACGTTCCTCAACGCCGGGCCCGGCGATCACCACATCTTCGGCTTCATCACCAGCAGCCACCGCGGCTTCCACCACGCCAGCTTCGAGGTGCCGTCTCTCGACGCGATCGCCATCGGCGCCGACCGGATGCGCGCCCAGGGACGCGAGGCCGGCTGGGGCCTTGGCCGTCACACTATCGGCTCGAACTTCTTCCACTACAACCCAGACCCTTGGGGCTCCTGGATCGAGTGGTTCTCCGACATCGACCAGGTGGACGACAACTGGGTCGCGCGCGACTGGGACGTGCCCCCGCATCTGTGGGGGACGCCGCCGCCGGAGACGTTCCTGAGCAACCTCGAGCCCAGCGACTGAGGTCAGGCTGCCGCAAGGAACGGCTGGACGACGGCGAGGAAGTCGGCCGTCCGCTCGATCATCGTCCAGTGCCCGCAGCGGGAGAGGACATGCAGCCGCGCGTCGGGGAGCAGGTCCACGAGCTGCGCGGACGAGCTCCGCCAGGGCACCACGCGGTCGTCGCGGCCGTGCACTAGCAGGGCCGGCGCCGTGATCGCCGCGAGCTCGGCGCCGGGCAGCGCCAGGTCGTCCACCCAGCGTTGCCGCGGCGCCGGGAACATCGCCGCCCACGAGTCCCGCACGGGCGGGTCGAGGCTGGCCCGGTAGCGCAGCTCGACGAGCTCGTCGGTGATGAGGTCGCGGTTGTGGGCGAACAACCCGATGACCCGGCGCATCTGCTCCATCCCGGGGGTGTAGCCCCAGACGGCGTCCAGCCCGCCGGGGAGCGCCATCGCCACCCCCATCGAGCCCATGAGCACCAGGCGCCGCACCGCCTGCGGGCGGGTCGCCGCGATCGACAGCGCGATCGCGCCGCCCATGGAGTTGCCGATGATGTCGACCGTGCCGATCCCGAGCGTGTCGAGCAGGGCCAGGGCGTGGTCGGTCCAGACCGTCCGGCCGTAGGTGCGTGGCTCGCCGGTCGCCGTCCCGCCGAAGCCGAGCTGATCGGGCGCGACCACGCGGCGGCCGGTGGCGAGCGCGGGGATGATCGGACGCCAGTTCGCGGTGGCGGTCACGCCCGGTCCGGACCCGTGCAGCAGCAGCACCGGTGGCGCGGCCGCCCCGACCGGCACGCCGGTGTCGATCACGGCGGTGGAGACGCCCGCCACGTCCACGCGGCCGGCGGCCAGGGTGGGCGCGGTCACGGCGACCCCGCCAGCTCCGGCAGGAACAGCGCCGACACCGCGGCGTCGCGCTGGCTGTCGGCCCCCAGCCGCCTGATGAGGTCGGCGACGGCCACGCCGCGCACCCCGGCCAGGGTGATCGCACCCCGGTGCTTGGTGGCGATGCAGCGGTCGACGCGGGCGGCGTGGACCGCCTCGCAGTGGGCGGCCAGGCCGTCGGCAGTGCCGCTGAACGCCGGGGAGGCCGCGAACCTGGCGAGGGCGGCCTCGTCGGCCACCACCACCTCCAGGGCGGCCTGATACTGCAGCTCCGGTGGCTTGAACAGGATCACGCCCGGGTGGTCGAGGGCGGCCTCCAGCGGCTCGAACAGGTGCCGCCGCAGCTTCAGGACCTCCGGGGAGCCGGCGTAGGCGGGCTCAAGGGTGTCGGTGACGAACCGGCGCAGCGCGGCGGCGGGGACGTCGGCGCGGCGGCGCAGGAAGAGCAGGTGCCGCACCAGGCCGTCGTGGCCGTCGGGGGCGGTGTCGCCGAGCTTGTCGATCACCGTGGCGCTGTTGCCGCCGAGGCTGCTGTAGGTGATGACCTCCCCGAGGAAGTTGATGCCGTCCACCATCTGGACGTGGGCGTAGGCCTGGAACAGCTCGAGGTCAGTCATGGTGGGGAAGGTCGCCTCGGGCACCCCGTGGAACTCGTCCTCCGGCTCGGGCCGATGGCTGACCCCAGGGAGGGGGGGCCAGAGCTGGCGGTCGAAGGAGACGACGTGGAGCCAGATGCTGCTGATGCCGGGGAAGCGCGGCGGCAGCGTCACGTGGGCGTTCAGCCAGTACTGGTAGAAGTCGGGCAGCGGCATCCCCGCCTTGGCCCGCAGCGGGATGACCAGGGTCAGGGCGACGTCGGGTCCCATCACGACACCGGCCTGATGTTGTAGTTGATCCGGAAGAGGTTCTCGGGGTCGTACTGCGCCTTGACGCGGCCGAGCCTGGCGTACTTCTCCGGCCCACCGAAGGCCTCGACGACCCGGTCCATCTCGTCGAAGTTGAGCATGTTGACGTAGATGCCCTTCCCGGTCCACGGTTTGAGGTCGCCCACGATCTTGCGGGTGCGGTCGATGTAGTCCTGGTCGTTGGCGGGGTCGTCCCAGCTCATCGCGAAGTTCAGCCACAACAGGTAGCCGCGGTTGGAGAAGGCCGTGGCGTCCTCGGGGACGTCGCCGATGGCCCCGCCCAGCCCGATGATCTCGACCTCGCCGTGCATCGGCATGTTCTTCCAGAAGGCGACCAGGGTGTCGATCGCCTCGTCGGCCAGGTCCGAGACGTGCGCCTCCTTGGTGTAGTAGCGGTGGCCGTCGGCGAACTCCTCGTCCAGCAGCTTCTGCACGCGGCCCGCGAACGGCATCACGGTGGTGGCCTTCACGGCCGGCCGGCCGACGGCGTTGAGGCGCTCGATGAGCTCGGCGCCTGCCGGGTCGTCGGCGTCGTCCAGCCACATCGCGACCAGCATCAGCAGCCTGCGGCCCGCCAGCTCCGGCGGCACGAACGGCAGCGCCGGCATGACGTCCTTGAGCGCGGCGTGCCAGCCGACGGTGCGGGGAAGGGTGGGGACGATCTCGGCGTACTCGCGCAGCGCCCGGGCGGCGTCCTCCGGTTGGTACAGGGACACGCCGATGCGCATCATCGGGCCGAACCGGTGCGCCCGGAAGGTGAACCGGGTGACCACCCCGAAGTTGCCGCCGCCGCCCCTGAGCGCCCAGAACAGCTCGGGGTGCTCGGTGGCGGAGACGTTGATGACCTCCCCGCTGGCCAGCACCAGCTCGAGGGAGACGAACTGGTCGCAGGTCAGGCCGTGCTTGCGGGAGAACCAGCCGATCCCGCCGCCGAGGGCCAGGCCGCCGACACCGGTCTCCGACATGATCCCGGCGGGGACGATCAGCCCGTGGGGCGCGGTGGCCTGGTCGATGTCGCCGAGCAGGCAGCCGCCGCCGGCGTGGACGAGCTGGTGCTCGGCGTCGACCGTGACCTCGCGCATCCCGCTCAGGTCGATGGTCAGGCCGCCGTCCGACAGCGCCTTGCCCGACACCGAGTGCCCACCGCAGCGGACTGAGGGCGGTAGCCCATTGGCGCGCGCGACGTTGACGGCGGCGACCACGTCCTCGGTGCTGGTGCAGCGAAGGATCACGCCGGGGCGCTTGTTGACCATGGCGTTCCACACCAGGCGCCGCTCGCCGTAGTCGGCGTGGTCCGGACCGATGACGTCGCCCTTGAACCCGGCGCCCAGCTGGTCGGCGATGCGGAGCCGCAGCTGCTGGTCGACGGCAGAGGATGAAGTCAGTGACATGTGCCCGTGCCTCCTGCTGCGACTGGGATGGTCAGGCCCGCACGAGGCCGCCGTCGACGAGCGCGTCTCTGCCGTTGGCGCCGCCGGTGACGACGGCCCGCCCGTGGTGCCGCCCGCTCATGCGGTCACCGTCTCGGGTCGCTCGGCCTGCTCAGCGCCGATCTGGGCGAACAGCGGAGCCAGGTCGATGTGGACCCGTAGGGAGGTGACCTTGCCGTCGGCGCTCCGGTCGAGCAGAGAGACGCAGGGCACGGCAACCGCGGCGCCGCCCTTGGTGGTGTAGTGGGTGACAACCTCCAGCACGGCCGTGGCGCCGTCGTTGACGAACCAGAGGTTGCGCCGCTCGTGGCGCAGCCCGCCGATCATCGACCAGAAGCCGCCGATGGCTGCGCGGATCGCCTCCTTGCCGACGGACGGCGGGTTGTTGCCGAACACGACGCTGGCGTCGTCGCTGTGCCGCTCGACGAAGGCCTCCAGGCGCATGGCGTCGACGTCGGCGTAGTAGTCGTCGATCCAGGTGGACATGGCTCCTCCTCCGGTGGTCAGGCGGCCTCGCCGCGGGCGATGCGGCGCATCGCGTCCAGCGTGGCCGCGACGGCCTTGAGGTAGTCCACCGTCATCCCCTCCGCGTACTCGCGCTCGGCCTGCGAGCCGCCCTGCACGCCGGCGACCACGAGGGCGAAGCTGAAGCGCAACTGGAGAGCATCGTCCGGGCCCTCGATCTCGTTGGCGATCGTGCCGAGGACGGGCCCGGAGATGCGGGTGAAGACGACGCGGTGGGGCTCCTCGAGGGTGATGCGCTCGCGGAACTGCTGGCCGCGGAACTCGATGTCGCGGTCGAAGCTGGCCGGTCCGTACCGCTCCACGATGTCGCACCGCGTCATTGCGGGGACGAAGGGCAGGGCGTTGTCGGCCTTGAGCACCAGGCCGTTCCACACGGCCGCGCGGTCCAGGTGCGGCTGGCCCTCCTCGTTCACGGCCAGCGCGTGACTGACGAAGATCATGGCTCCTCCAGGCGCGAGCGGGGCGGGGTTGGGTGGTTGGCGGCGACGATGCGGTTGACGAGGACGCCGAGCTGGTCGATCTCGGCGCGGACCACGTCGCCGGGCCGCAGGCTCACGCCCCGGCCGGCGCCCACCCCGGCCGGCGTTCCGGTCGAGATGACGTCACCCGGCTCCAGGGTCACGGCCTGGCTCGCCGCCGCGACCAGCGTGGGGATGTCGCAGATCATGTCCGCCGTGCTCCCGTCCTGCTGGAGCTCGTCGTTGACCCACAGGCGGATGCGGAGATCGTGCGGGTCCGGGACGAGCCAGGCCGGGGTCAGGCCAGGGCCGAGCGGCAGCGAGCCGTCGCGGGCCTTGGAGGCGAACCAGTCGTAGCGGAAGGCATCCGCGGGCACGCTCGCGCGGCGGTGGTACCCGCGCGCGGTGATGTCGTTGGCCACGCAGTACCCCGCGACGTGCGCGAGGGCCTGTCCAGGCGGGATGTCCCGCCCGCCGACGCCGATGACCACGGCCAGCTCGGCCTCCCAGTCCAGCCGTGCCGCCTCCGGACCGTCGACGGGGACGTCGTCGAACGGGCCGACGACGGTCGTGGTCGGCGGCTTGAGGAAGAAGAACGGCGTCCAGTCCGCCGGCGGCGGCTGGGTGCCCATCTCCGCGATGTGCCGCCGGTAGTTGACGCCGGCGCAGATCACCTTGCGCGGGTAGCGCAGCGGCGCGAGCAGCCGGACGCCGGTGAGCGGGACCGCGGCCTCGACATCCATCGCGTGAAGGGTGGAGGCGGCCGCGGGCCAGCCGTCGACGAGCTCGGTGAGGCTCCCCCACTGTTTGAGCGCCGGCACCTCCCGCAGGCTCCCGTCGCCCACCCGGACGGCGACGAACGGCTCGCCGTCGTCGACGACGGTGACGAGCGACCAGGTGGTCACGAGGCGCTCCCGGGGTCGGCGGTGGCCGGGTGCTGGCCGGACAGGAGGTCGTGGACGGCGGCGATGTCCAGGGCTCCCCAGCCGTCGGCCAGTGCCGCGTCGTAGAGCTGCTTGGCGACCGCGAACAGCGGCAGCGTCGTCCCGATCGCCGCGGCCTGGTCCTCGATCTGCTCGAGGATCTCGTGAAGCGTCGCGATCGGCCCGGGCGCGGGCGTCCAGCGCCGCTCCCGGACCAGCGGGCCGCGGCGCTGCCAGATCGCCGACGAGGCGATCGAGTCGTCGAGGGTGCGCTGGACGAGCTCGAGGTCGAGGCCGCTGCGGCGGGCCAGCAGCATCGCCTCGGCGGTGGCGACGGTGTGCACCGCGACGAGCAGGTTGGCGACGTACTTCAGGCGCGCGCCGGTGCCGAAGGCGCCGGTGTACACCCACGGCCCGGAGATGGCGTCGAGCACCTCGCGGACGGCCTCCACGTTCGCCTCGTCCCCCGACACGAAGGTGGTCGCCAGGCGGGGCCGGACCATCGCCGGCGTGCCGCTGATCGGGCAGTCGAGCAGGTCGCCGCCGCCGGTCCGGACGTGGTCGCGCAGGGCCGCCTTCTCGGTGACGTCGAGCGTGCTCATCTCCACGTGGACCGTGCCCGGGCGCAGCTTGACCATGGTCCCGTTGGGGCCAAGGAGGACCTCCCGCAGCGCCGCGGCGTCGGGCAGGATCGACAGCAGGACGTCGGACGCCGACGCCACCTCGGCCGGCGACCCCGCGCCGGTGCCGCCGCAGGCGACCAGCTCGCCGGTGCCCGAGCGCCGGTAGCCCACCACGGTGAAGCCGCGGTCCATGAGGTTCTGGGCGATGGGCAGGCCCATCTTCCCGAGCCCGATCACGCCGACGGTGGTCATCGTCAGCCTCCCTCCGGCCGGCACGCGGCCATCAGTCGATCCGGTAGGTCGTCGTGCCGAACGAGACCCGCACGGTGAGCGAGCCCTCCATCACGCGCCACCCGAGGACGTCGAAGCTGCGCAGCCCCTTGGCGACGAACGGGTCCTTGGCGGCGAGCTCGGCGGCCTCCTGCCCGGTGGCCGTCCTGAGCACGGTGAGGCCCGCGCCCGGGGCGACGCCCGGCCCGGAGGTCAGCGGACCGGAGGCTACGACGTGCCCGGCGGCCTCCAGCCCGAGCATCCATTCCAGGTGGTCGTCGAGGGTGGCCTCGACGTCGGCGGCGGTGACGCCTTCGCGGGGGCGCCAGAGGACGACCCAGAGCCGCGCGCCGAGCATCGCCGAGCGTTCGACCGGCATCGGGCACCTCCTCCGACCCCCGCGGCAAAACTGTATGCAGTTTGGCCGGCCGCCGTCAACCCTCCGACCCCAGATGTGTATGCAGTTGAGCCGCCCGTGACTACAATGCGCACATGGCACCTTCGGCGGCCCGCATCCCCGGGATCGAGCGCCTGGATCTCCCCGAGATCCGGCAGGCCATCCCCCGCCTCCACGCCTACCTGCGCGCCTGCATCCTCGACGGTCGCCTCCCCCCGGGCACCAAGCTGTCGCAGGTCGCGCTGGCCGAGCAGCTCGGCGTGAGCCGGACGCCCCTGCGCGAGGTGCTGCGGATGCTCCAGGAGGAGGGCTTCGTCGAGTTCGAGCCCAACCAGCGGATGCGCGTGGCCGGCCTCGACCCGGTCGAGCTCGACGCCGACTACGCCTGCCGCATCCTGCTGGAGACGCTCGCCCTGTCGATGACCCTGGACGCCATCGGCTCGCGCCAGCGACGGGAGGCCGGCCAGCTGCTCACCGCCATGCGCCGGGCGGCGCGGATCGGGGACTTCCCCGGATGGTTCGAGGCCCACCACGCCTACCACCGGGTGCTGACGGCCGGGGCGGGCGAGCCGCTGCTGCGCACCCTGCAGTCGCTGGAGGACCGCAGCGTGCGCTACATCCGGATCTACCAGCAGTCCGAGCCGTCCGACTGGCAGACCGCCGGCGACATCGAGCACGCGGCCATCCTGGAGGCCCTCGCCGCCTCCGACGGCCGCGCCGCCCTCTCCGGGCTCGCCCACCACCTCGCCCGCACCGCGCTGCGGGTGCTCTCGGACTGCGCGCCGGACTACACCCCCCGGGCCGTCCCGCAGGCGGTGGCCATCGCCGAGGGCGCCGACGCGGCGGCGCCCCCCGCGGTGCCCGCGGGCGCCTAGCTGGCGCGAGCGACCAGGGCTTCCGGAGCGGCCGCGGCGGCCGGTGCCGTGCGGACGCCCTTGAGCAGCAGCCACACGCCGATCACCACCTCGAACACGATGCCAGGCACCCACGCGGCCATGGCCAGGTCCTGGAACTCCGGCAGCAGCAGGCTCACGACGACGCCGACCGGCATGAGCACGAACGACACGATGCCCAGCCCGGCCAGCGGCCGGGGCACGGCCCGCGACCGGTACAGCAGGCCGCAGTAGACGATCGTGCCCAGGCTGAGGAAGAAGATCGTCACGTCGTACCCGATCGTCCGCGCGGTCAGGAGCACGTCGACCAGGGCATGCAGCTGCGCGGGCTCGAACGCCGCGCGCACGCCCTCGCTGCCCACCAGGAGCACGACCAGCACGCCGAGCAGGACCGTGACCGCGCCGACGACCGCCTCGGCCATGCGCCACAGCAGCGCGAGCAGGGCGCGGTCGCGGTCGACACCCCTGAGGACGACGAACAGCGCCCAGGCCAGGGCGACCACGGCGGCGAACATGGCCATGTCGTAGACCAGGCCGGCCCGGAACAGCGTCTCGCTGGCCGCGATGCGCTCGGCGGTCGCGGCCCGGTCCCCGTCGACCACCAGCCGGGAGTCGACCAGGAGCAACGACAGGATCGAGGTGACGATGATCGTCAGGTAGAGCAGCCCCGCCAGCCTGGCGTAGCGGTTCAGCGCCGGTCGGGCGGGTGCGTCGGGAGCAGGCATGGGTGCGTCGGGAGCAGGCATGGCGGGTCCCTTCCTCGTG
>Ga0081538_10004909_pt1 | contig 12185 bp, 11 predicted proteins | sample TabmetS5T2R1_FD_71022 | JGI IMG/M metagenome (GOLD analysis project Ga0081538, IMG submission 71022) | Tabebuia heterophylla rhizosphere microbial communities from the University of Puerto Rico - S5T2R1 | ecosystem: Host-associated > Plants > Roots > Rhizosphere ... | reverse complement strand
CTGCGTCGTTGTCAGAGACCCGGATCATGGGCGCGAGGAGCGCACGCTCGGAGCCGGTGAGGCCGCGGCCGGCCGCCCTTACCCTGCGCAAGTAGGCAGCGAGGAACATTGCCTTGATGACACTCGCTGAGGCGTAGCCCCTCCGGCCGCGGTAGTGGTACGAGCCGCCGTTGGTATCGACGACCGCGAAGGAGACGAGCCCCGAGCGACGCTTCGCGTAGCGGCGCGCACGATCGAGCGCCCAGCGGGAGGGGAAAGTTGCCTCGAGTCCTCGAGACGTGCTCAGCGACGCGCCAGAGATGACCGAGAGCAAGTTCCCCCCCTCGATCAGACGCGCCTGGGCCGGTGCGGCCGCGCAGGCGGCGAAGAGCACGACGGCGAGCGTCGCCAGAGCGAGGCGCCCTGTAGTCAACCTGCCTCCGACGTACCCCGCTGCGAAGCCCTCCTAACCCACTTCAAGCGAGGGGCTGTGTGCGGAGCGGGGGAGAACTCCTGGGTAAGCCACGCCCTACCGATCCGCCGGCTGTCCCGAGAGGAAGCAGAAACGGCGGCCCGACGAGCGAGGTCGTCATCGCCTCCACGTTCGGGTTGAATTCCCGTGAATCGATGTCACAATCGTCGGGCGAAGGCGTTTGAGCCTGAGCGTGGCAGATGGGGTCTGCGGCAATGCCACACACGACGTTCGGTTCGGCTGGTGAGGCACCGGCCGGCGTCGGCGAGGGAGGCACTCGTGCGACGTCCCGGCGAGGCCTCCTCAAGACCGCGGCCGTGCTCGGCGGTTCCGCCCTCGCCACGGGAGGCGTGGTCACCGCGCTTGCCGGGCGTGCGGATCAGGCTCCGACTGCGCTCGACGCCCGAATCCTGAACTTCGTCCTTCGCCTGGAGCAGCTGAAAGCCGCCTTCTATCAGGAGGCGGCGAGCGGAGGTGCCTTGGGCGGAGAGCTCCAGCAGTTCGCGGAGCTGCTCGCACGGCATGAGCAGACGCATGTCTCGTTTCTGCGGCAGTGGCTCGGGTCGAAGGCCGACGACGAGCGAACGTACGACTTCGGCGGCGCCACGACGGATCCGGACGTGTTCGCCCAAACGGCGCGGACGCTCGAGGAGGCGGCGGTTGCCGGATACATCGGTCAGGGCGCGCACCTGACCAGGTCGCTCATGGCGCCGTTCGCGGAGATGTGCTCCGTCGAGGCGCGGCACGCTGCCTGGATCGACGACTTCCTCGCGAGCCCTCCGGCCCCGAAGGCTGCCGACGAGGCGATGCCTCCTGCGGAGGTGCTCGCGGTGATCGAAGAGACCGGTTTCGAGACAGGCTGAGCATGTTGGCGGTATCGAAAGGACGACGTCTGGACTTGTGAGCGACTTGACGCTCGAGCAGCTGGACGGAGACGGCGCGCTCCAGGAAAGCATCGCCGACTTGTACGGAGACACGCGCGCCGAGCTCCTGCGCAAGGCGGTGATCGGCGGGACGACGCTACTCGCTGCACTCGCGTCACCGCCCGCTCTCGCTTCGGAGATGTCCAAGGCGAACGACGTTCGGATTTTCCAGTACGCGCTCAACTTCGAGTACCTGCAGGCGAGCTTCTACACCGAGACCGAGCGCGCGGGTACGGTCGCGAGGATGGAGGAGGCGAAAGCCGTATGGGCGCGGACGCTCGGAGCGCACGAGCGAGCGCACGTGAAGATCATCAAGAACGTGCTCGGCGACGCTGCCACCAAGAGCCCGTTCTTCGACTTCCAGGGAAACACCGAGAGCGAGTCGAGGTTTACCCGGACCGCGGTCGCGATGGAAGACCTGACCACGGCACTCCTGACTGGAGTGACGCCCTCGCTGCGTTCACAAGGGCTCGTCGCGGCGGCGTTCTCGCTTCTCACGGTGGAGGCACGGCATGCGGCCTGGGCTCGGCATCTCGCGGGCATCGTTCCCGTGGCTGGTCCGTTCGATCGCTCAAAACCGGTCTCGGAGGTTGACCGGATCGTCGCGTCCACCCGCTTCGCCAGGACGCTCGTGCCGAAGATGACGGCGCGGATGAAGCCGAAGTTCGTGGGGTGAGGACGAGGGCACTCTCGCGACGCCACATGCGCAGCGCCACCTTCGTACGGCCCGCCCTCATGGTTTCCGTCGCGGTCGGACTCGCGGTGGGCTTGCCGTCGGTCTTGCGCGAAGGCGGTTCCGGGGATGCCTTCGAGCAGGCGGCCTCCCACCGAAAGGCTGCCTCCGCCCGCCCAAGCCTTCCGGAACCCGTGGAGCCGGCGTTCGTGCCCGGCAAGCCGACCCTCCTCCGCGTATCCGCGCAGGCCACGCGATGGGCCGTCGTCCGCGCCGCCGCGACGGCGCGCGTGGCCCCGCGCGCCCGCGCGCCCGCGATCACCGAGCTCGAGACCAAGACGCCGGAGGGCACGTCGAACATCGTTCTCGTTCTCGCCAACCGCGTCGACGACGCAGGTCGCTTGTGGATTCGGGTGCGACTGGCCGTTCTCGACGAGCCGAGCACCGGCTGGGTTCCGCGAGAGGCACTCGGGGGTTACGGAACGGTCACCACGCGTCTCATCGTCGACCTCGATTCTCTGCAGGCGACGCTCTTCCGAGATGGGCGAGCGGCCTTACGCGCGGACGTTGGGGTCGGGAAGCTGTCGTGGCCGACGCCCCGAGGTGAGTTCTACATCCGAAACAAGCTGACGGGGTATGCGAGCCCAACGTATGGACCGGTGGCGTTCGGCACGAGTGCGCGCTCGCGCGTCCTCACCGACTGGCCCGCCGACGGCTTCGTCGGGATCCACGGGACCGATCGGCCAGACCTCCTCCCGGGCCGAGTCTCCCACGGCTGCATCCGAATGCGGAACGACGACATCCTCCGCCTGGCGAACCTCATGCCCATCGGAACACCGCTCACCATTCGCTGAGATGAGGATCGTTACGACATCCCACCGGCGGCGGATCGCGATCGCTCTCGGATGCGCCGCGCTGGTCTTCATGCTCGAGCTTGCGGATCCTGTGGCGGGTCACGCGCAAACGAGCAGCCGCGACCGTGTGCCGTCCGAGCTATGGAAGACGTACCCGCTCGAACCGAGAGTGGGGGACGCACGCCTCCGTTCGGGGAACCAGTCCGACCAGCTGCAGGTGCCCCTGCCGGGCTTGGGCGACGCGCCGGCCGGACGCACCACCGAACCTGTCGGAGGGCGACCTTCCGCAAGTGGGGACGGCTCGCCAGTCCCGGGCGCTCTTTTGGTCTTGGCACTCTCGCTCGTCGGCCTGCTCGTCATCGTGCTCGTCGCGCGGCCCGCCGCGAGGGTCGGTCGCCACGTGCCTGTCTCATTGGCGCGGTTCGGATCGGCGGTCGCCTCTCCCGTGCGGTCCCTTGCGTCGGTACCGCGGCCGAAGCTCGCGGGGAGAGGATTCGAGGCGGCGCCCGGCCGGGCCCCCGCGCCGGCCCGGCCTGGAACTGCGGTTCGCCGACGCGCATCGCAACATCTCCGCTTTCGTGTGCGCGGTGCAATGGGAGCCGGTCTCGCGCGAACCGGCGGCAGAGCCGCGCGCCTGCCGTTGCGCGTCGGGGCTGCCGTGGGAGCTGCTCTTCGCTCGGCGATGGTCGCTATCTACTCGAAGCGCGGAGAGATCTTGCTCTACGCGGTTATCGTTGTCGCCAGCACCGCTGTCGGAGTCGCAGTCACCTTGTTGCTGAGCGACGGTTGACGCTCAGGGCTTGGCCAGGCCTCGCACCCGTTCTGTAGTGGCCCGGAAGCAGCAAGTGGAGCACGCCCCCCGCGTAGCGAACGCCCTGGGCATGTAGGGGAGGGCTCCCATGACGAACCGTCCGGTCACTCGATGGCGGGCCGGGCGATGGCGGGCGGCTCGCGGCCGGCGAGGAGCCAGCCCGCCGCGGTGGCGGCCAGCGGCACGCCGAGGACCGCGAGGCCGAGGTAAATGACCGGCACGTCGCTCAGATAGCCGAGGTCGTCGTAGTACATCGCCAAGAGGACGACGTAGGCGCCGGCGACGCCGAGGAGCGCGCCGAGGAGGGCGAGTGCGCCGGCGGTGGCGGCGGTCACGGTGCGGCGGATCCTGCCCGTTGCTCCGGTCGCGGTCAGGGTGCGGAGGTCGCCGGCGCTCTCGCTGCGGATCAGCCCGACCGTCAGCGCGAGGATGGCGAGCGCCAGGATCGCTCCTGCGGCCGTAGCGCTGGCCATGAGCGCCGGGAGTCCGCTCTCTTTGTCCTGGACCTCGATCGAGAGGCCGGCCTCCGCCGCACGCTCGCGTGCGTCCGCGATCTGGTCGCTCGTCAAGGGCTGGCTCGACTCGACGAGCCAGCCGCCGGGGACCTGCTTCCAGCCATTCCGGCGAAGACCATCGAGAGTGATGAAGTTCGCCGGCTTCCGGCCGCTGTCGGCACCGAAGAGATGCCGGCCGACCTCGATCCTCTGGACGTTCGTGACGGGGAGCTCCCTCTGACTGGTGATCGTGAGCTCGTTCGCCGCGACGCTGCGGTCGAGGAGGAAGTCCGCGCTCGGATCGATCGTCGCGGGGTCGATTCCGAGATACCTGAGCACCGCCGGCGTGGCGACATACAGCTGCGACTGGGGGGTGAACAGCCTTCCGTTCTCGGATGTCGCCAGGTCCAATGTGGGCAGGACTCGGCTCTCGCCCATGACCATGGGAGTCGCGCCCGGTTCCACGACCTTCCGGAGCGGGAGCATCGTCGCATCGTCCAGTTGGGACGCGACCTCTTGAGCGCCTGCCGTCAGTTGGTCGATCTGAGCGGGTGCATCGACCGGGGTGAGCTCACGAGCCTCGGACGGCCCGAGGTAGACCCGGATCTGTCGGTCGGAGAGGCTGGCCGGCTCGCCTGCGGCTTTCGCCTCCTCAGCCGAGGCCACGACGACGATTGCCGCCGCGATGCCGAGAGCGAGTGTGACGGCGGCGAGCGCCGCTCCTGAACGGGCCTGATATCGGGCTAGGTCCCTCAGCGCCAGTCGCGGCGCGATCGGAACGCGCCCGGCCACGCCGGAGAAGGTGCGGATCGCCAACGGGCCGAGGAGCAGGCTGCCGAGGATCGTTGCCACGAGCCCGGCGACGATGAGCAGCGGTCTGTCTCGGTTGGAGAGGGCGAGACAGCCGATGCCGCCGGTGATCAGGGCGGCGGCAGCGATGGCAGAGTGGTGTGCGGGCCTCGGCTTGGGCGGCCGTCCCGAGAGGGCGAGCATGACGGGGAGGCGGGCGACCGTTCGCGCGGGCCACCAGGCGGCAGCGGTTGCGCCGAGGAGGGCGAGGAGGACGGTCATCGCGATCAGTCCCCACGGAAGGCCGAGGCGGTCCAGGCGATGGTCGACCGCGGACTCGAGCGTCGGGGCGAATCCGGCCCAGAGCGCGAAACCGGCGATCGCCCCGACGAGTGCGGCGATCGCCCCGACGAGGGCGCCGTTGGTCAACAGCACGAGGCGGAGATGCTTCTCGGTGGCGCCGGTGGCGGCGAGCATGGCGAGCTGGCGGAGCCGTCGCTGCGCCACGACCGCGAAGCCTGCGGCGGCGACCAGTGAGGCCAGGAGAACGAAGACGGTGGCCACGGAGAACATCGCCAACGTCTCTGCCGCGCTGCTGACGTCGTTTCCGCGAAGCCGACTGCCCGCGAAGGCCCAGCGCTCGTGATTTCGGTCACCTAGGGCTTGATAGAAGGACTGGGTCGACGTCGACGCGTCGTCGGCGCCGACGAGGACGGTTACGCGGTCCGACGAACGTGCGGACGAGGGGGAGAGGAGAACGAACTCGTCGCTCAGCCTGCGCGGGTTCTCGACCATGCCGACGACCTTCCGGCGAACGCCGTCGAGCGCCACAGTCGAGCCGATTTCGAGCCGCAGAGACTCAGCGACGCCATCAGTGACCGCGACCTGCCCTGAGCTCGTCGGGTAGGCGCCCCGGCGGAGCGCGAGCAGAGCGCCGCCGTAGGGGCCGTCGGGGGCCTGTGCCCGGTAATCCACGGTCTCGACGCCGCCGGGGACAGGAACAGAGCGGTGCCCGATGACGTCGATCGTCCCGAACGACCTCCTGGCGAGGTCGAGCCCCGCCTGGAGCTTGCGCGGATCGGAGCCGTCGAACTCGAGCTTCTGATTGGCCGAGCCGAACTCGGCGGCGTTGTCGGCGGTGGCGCCCGAGTTGGAGGCGATCGTCATGGCGCCGATCGCGGCAGCGACCGCGACGGCGAGGAGTGTCACCACCAGCAGCTGCTGCCGCCACTCGCGGCGGAACATGCGCCCTGCCCAGCGGACGACTGCCCGTCGGGCGGCGACGCCGCCGTTGGTGCGTCCGCCCAAGGCTGACCGGTGAGCGAGCGTCGTCATCGCCGATCACCAGCCGCGAGGAGTGACTCGGGACCGGGAGGAGCAATCGTCTGGTCGACGACGTGACCGTCGCGGAGGAAGACGACTCGGTCGGCCCAGGAGGCCAGGTGAGCCTCGTGGGTGACGACGACACCGGCGACTCCCCGATGCGCGGCGGCGCGCAGCAGGCGCATCACGGCCTCGCCGTTCACGGAGTCGAGCGCACCGGTCGGCTCGTCGGCCAGCAGCAGTCCCCGCTCGCCGACGATCGCTCGCGCGATGGCGACCCGCTGGCGCTCGCCGCCCGAGAGCTCGTCGGGGTAGCGATCCGAACGGTCGGCCACACCAAGCTCCTCCAATGCCTCCAGGGCCGTCACGCGGGCGGCCTTCGCGCGGACGCCGTCCAGCTCGAGCGGCAGGGTGGTGTTTTCGAGCGCGGTCAACCCCGGGAGCAGGTTGAAGTCCTGGAACACGTAGCCGATCGACCGGCGTCGCATTTTGGCCCGGTCCGAGCGCGAGACGGCCGCGAGGTCGACGCCGTCCACGAGTACCTGGCCGCTCGTCGCCTCCTCGAGGCTGCCGGCGATCGTCAAGAGCGTGCTCTTACCCGAGCCGCTCGGTCCCATGACGGCCACAAGCTCGCCCCGCTCGACGAAGAGGTCGACCTCGCTGAGTGCGTGAACCTCGGTCGGCCCCGAGCCGTAGACCTTCGATACCTGGCGCAGTTCGAGCGCGCTTGTCATTGCGAGACCTCCATCGTGCGAGTTGGTTCGAGAGGAACGTCGGCCGGTGGGGCCGGCGCGGGGGAGGGTTGCTGCCTGAGGCGGACGTCTGCGGCGTCGAGCCAGCGGACGATCGCCTCGAGCCGGAAGAGCTCGGCGTCGGCGACGAGCGCCAGCGGCACGTCGTCCTCCGCAGCGGCCGCCTTGACCTTGGTGTAGCGCTGCATGATCTCGATCACGTGGCGGCGGTGTACCTGCAGGATCTCGTGGACGTCCGTGCCTTCGATCTGGAGGGCAACCAGCACCTTGATCACGAGCTCGTCGCGCGGGGGAGGCACGAGGTCAGGGGGAGTGCGAAGCCAGTCGGCCAGCTCACGTACGCCGGCGGACGTGATCCTGTACCGCTTCCGCGAACGCTCGCCTTCGCCGTCGTCGGTCTCGACGAGCCCGTCCCGTTCGAGGCGCTGGAGGGTCGTGTAGACCTGGCCGACATTGAGCGGCCAGACTTCGCCCGTCCGGGACTCGAACTCGTTCTGCAGGCGCAGGCCGTACTTCGGTGCCTCACTCAGGAGGGCGAGCAGGGCATGGGGGACGCTCATGAAGGGGTCCTGACCGTGAACATACTGGGTACTATACCGGGTATAAGCCGCTGGCGCAAGGTCCTCCCGCCGGGACGCGCGCTCGATTGGTGAAGATGCGCGCGTGCGAACGTACGAGGATGTCGCAGCCGCCGTCGGCACGCCGTTCTACGCCTACGACGCCGATCTCTTCCGCGGGCGGTTCGGCCGCTTCCGGGCTGCCTTCACGGAGACGCCGCACTCCGTCTGCTACGCGCTCAAGGCCAACGACGCTCTCGCTCTGATCCGGATCGCGGCCGACGAAGGGTTGGGCGCCGACATCGTCTCGGGTGGGGAGCTGGCGAAGGCCCTCCGCGCTGGGATGCCCGCCGGCCGCATCGTCTTCTCGGGGGTGGGAAAGCGCCGGGAGGAGATCCGGGCCGCGCTCGGAGCCGGCGTGCGCGTGCTGAACGTGGAATCGCTCGGAGAGCTCGACGCGGTCGCGGAGGAGGCCGCCGCGCTACGGGTGGCCGCGCCCGTTTCGGTACGCCTCAACCCCGATGTCGAGGCCAACACGCATGCATACGTCGCCACCGGTGGGGCGGCGAGCAAGTTCGGGCTCGGCCTCGAGGATGCCCGGACGGCCTTCGCACGTGCCGCGGCCGACCGGGCGCTCGACCCGGTGGGGCTCTCGTTCCACGTCGGCTCGCAGCTGCTCGACCCGGCACCGGTGCTGGCGGCGGCGGAGAAGGGGGCCGGCTTCTGGCGGGAGCTCGCGGCGAAGGGCATCGCCCTGCGCGAGCTCGACGTGGGCGGGGGGCTCGGCATCGCGTACGACGGCGGCAGCGAGGCGGAGGTCGAGCCGTATGCCGATGCGCTCGTCGAGGTCGCCGGGAAGCTCGGCGCGGAGCTCGTCCTCGAGCCGGGGCGGTGGCTGGTCGGTCCCGTGGGCACCTTCGTCACGCGCGTCCTCTACGTGAAGGACGCGCCGGGCCGGCGGATTGCCGTGTGCGACGGAGGTATGAACGACCTGATCCGGCCGGCGCTCTACGGCACGGAGCATCCGATCTCACTCGTCGGGGACGACGGGCGCCCGCGTGCGGTGGTGGACGTCGTCGGCCCGGTCTGCGAGACGGGTGACTTCTTCGCGCTCGGGGTCGAGCTCCCGCTCCCGGAGCCCGGCGACTTGCTCGCAATCGCGCAGGCAGGTGCCTACTGCCGCGTGATGGCGTCGACCTACAACGCGCGCCCGCTCTGCGCCGAGGTGTTGCGCGAACGCGGGTCGTTCCGGGTCATCCGCGAGCCTATGCCGGTAGGGGACCTCGCGGCACGCGAATCGCTCTAGCCGGGCTCAGCGCGTCTGGCTAGCCGCTCGAGGGGCGCGTCTGCGTCCGCGTCGATCCCGATCGGCTGACCGCTGGGCGCGTAAGGTGACCGTCCGGCGACCATGGGAGGCGAAATGCAGTACGTGAACTTGGGCGACACGGGCCTGCGCGTCTCGCGTCTGTGCCTCGGGATGATGAGCTTCGGCGAGCACGAGAGCCGAGCGTGGGCGCTCGATGAGTCAGCGGCCGAGCCGATCGTCAAACGGGCGTTCGAGGGCGGGATCATCTTCTTCGACACCGCCGACGTCTACAACGGTGGCCAGAGCGAGATCGTCACCGGTCGCCTGCTCCGGAAGCTCTTCGGCATGCGTGAGGAGTACGTCGTTGCGACGAAGGTGCATGGAAGGACGATGCCGGGGGAGAACGGCCGCGGCCTCTCGCGCAAGCACGTCCTCGCCTCGATCGACGCGTCGCTGCAGCGCCTCGAGCTCGACTACGTCGACCTCTACCAGATCCACCGTTGGGACCCTGCGACGCCGATCGAGGAGACGATGGAGGCGCTGGACGACGTCGTCAGGGCCGGGAAAGCACGCTATGTCGGCGCCAGCAGCATGTACGCCTGGCAGTTCGCGAAGGCACAGCGTGTCGCGCTCACGCGCTTCGTCTCGATGCAGAATCACTACAACCTGGTCTATCGCGAGGAGGAGCGGGAGATGATCCCGCAATGCCTCGACCAAGGGGTCGGCGTTCTTCCGTGGAGCCCGCTCGCACGGGGGCTCCTGGCCGGGAGCCGCACGGCCTCCGGCGAGCGGCTGACGCCGCGCGCCAACACCGATCCCTTCCTCGACTCGCTCTACCTGCCGGACCTCGACTTCCCGGTGATCGACCGCGTCGCCGAGATCGCGGCCGAGCGCGGCGTCTCGTCGGCACAGGTTGCGCTTGCGTGGCTCCTGCACAAGCCCGGGGTAACGGCTCCGATCGTCGGGGCGACGAAGGTCGAGCACATCGAGGACGCGCTCGCGGCCGAGGCACTGTCGTTGAGCGACCAGGAGATCGAGCGGCTCCAGGAGCCGTACGTGCCGCACGCGATCTCGGGCATCGAGTTCTGACCGGCCTGCGTAAGCAACACTCAGGCGGGACGACAGCACTGCGGCGACGACCGTTAGCTCCGGCCAAGGACGCCGGGACGGACCTCCCGGAAGCTCGTCCTCGTACTCGGGCAAGACGACCCGTGCGCCGAATCATTCTCGCCTCGCTGATGGTTCTCCTCTTCCCGTCGTCGGCGACGGCCGGCGGCTGGTGGTCGTTCATCGACACGGATCGATCGACGGTTGCCGTCGGACAGCGGGTCGAGGCCGAGGCAGAGGTCCTCTTCGCCTCGATCCCGGCTGCGCGGGAGGCGCTGGACGACCGGTTCTACGTCTACGCGCTCCGCGGTTTCGACTACTCGATCGTCCAGCGGGCAATGAACGAGCCGTCTCCCAAGGGTTGGTGGTCGCTGGGCGATGCCAACGCGGTGGAGCTCGTGCCCGTTGCCCTGCGGATCTCCCAGGCAAACTTCGGCCGAGCTCGGGCTTCGTTCACCGTGCCGGAGCTGCCTCCCGGAACGTACGCCCTCATGTTCTGCGACGCAGGGTGCGCCAGACCGCTGGCCGACGTCGTCCCGACGCGGGGGTTCACCGTCGTAGCCGATCCGGCCACCGCCGAGCTGGCCAAACGCGCGACGCGTTTGCAGGAGCGCCTGGCGAATCAAGCGCAGGCGCTTGCCGCCGCCCGTGCCGTGACCCGAAGCGCACGCGCCGCCGTCGTGAATGCCGAGTCCGAGCTCCGTGCCCTCGGCTCCAAGCTGCGCACTCTTGACCGGGCGGTCGCGGAAGCCCCGAGCTCCCCGTCGCCTCCGTTCTGGGCGTTTGGCGGATGGGTCGTTGCCGGAGCGCTCGCGGGAGCATTCGCATTCCTCCTGCTCCGCCGCCGCTCGGCGAAGCAGCCGCCGCCGGCCTTGGGCGGCTGGCAGCCGAGCGACGACGAGCTCAGGGCTCTCGCCGCCTCGCAGGGGTCGCGCCGCCGGCGAGCTCCTGTTCCGTGATCGACCCGGGATTAGAGTCCGCTCAGCTCGCGCCCATCGCCGCGTAGACGAGCTCGTAGGCGCGGACGGCGTCCTTGGTCAGCTGTGCTTCGCGGAGGGCGGCGTCGTCGATCCGCGCGGCGATGCCGTCGATGAACCGCCACTGGAGCACGCTGCGGCGCACAGCGGCGACCGCGTCCTCCGTGTAGGGGTAGAGGTCGAAGCCGAGCCGCTCGCCGTTCGAGCCGTAGCCGGCCCGGCGCAGCTCGAGGGCGAGCTCGAGCGTCTCCATGAAGGCGGTCGCGCCGACGATGTTGTCGTCGTCGAAGTCCCCCCAACCCGAGTTGGCGTGCTGGTGGCCGAGGAGCCTCTCGGAGGCGAGCAGGGCGGCGTACTCCGCGAGGCTTTCCCGGTTCATGAGCAGGTGTTGCCAGTCCATGTTCACCTTCACGTTCGTGAACCCCTGCGCGCGCAGCTTGTGGATGACGTGCAGCGTCATCCCGATGTTCCGCATCAGGATCTTCATCGCCGGTTCCGAATTCTTGTGCTCGAGGAAGAGGAGGATCCCGCGGTCGGCGCACCGTTGCGCGGCCTCGCCGATCCCGTCCACGAGCCAGTCCCAGCTCTCGCGGTAGGCGCTCTGGAAGGGGTAGTTGTAACCCTCGATCCCTGGCCAGATGATGAAGTGCGCGCCCAGCTCGCCGGCAAAGTCGATCGCGGCGGTCGTCCGGCGCCGGGCCTCGGTGCGCGTCGCCTCGTCGGGTGAGACGAGGCCGCCGCGGCCGAAGCGCGGGTCGAGGTGGAGGCCGGTGGCCATGCAGTAGACGTCGTGGTCGCCGAGGGCCGCGCGCACCTCGTCGAGGTTGTCCTCGTTGAGCTCCTGCGGGTAGTGGAACTCGTAGCCGTCGATCAGGTCGCCGAGGCCGTCGACGGCCCGGCCCACGCGCTCGGCGGTCGTCTCGCCGGCGTACTCGGGCTTGTAGCCGCCCGGGACGAAGCGGGTCACCATCGGGCCGAGCGCCCAGATGCCGAGACTCGTCTTCAGCTCGTTGCTCATGTCTGGTAGTCCCCCAGGATCGTGGTGAGCTCGATGAGGTTGCCGAACGGATCGCGGCAGAAGAAGCGCGGCCGGTTCGGGATCGGGGTCTGGTCGCTCGTCTCGACTCCGGCGGATTCCAGCTTTCGGCGCCAGCCTTCTAGGTCGTCG
>Ga0081538_10004908_pt1 | contig 12186 bp, 14 predicted proteins | sample TabmetS5T2R1_FD_71022 | JGI IMG/M metagenome (GOLD analysis project Ga0081538, IMG submission 71022) | Tabebuia heterophylla rhizosphere microbial communities from the University of Puerto Rico - S5T2R1 | ecosystem: Host-associated > Plants > Roots > Rhizosphere ... | reverse complement strand
GCCCGGCGGGAGGGGGGGGCGAATGGGCACGGTCGCGTCCCACACGCGTAAAATTTTCGCCCGTCCGCTGGAGGCGGGGGGGGGGGGGCCGAAGGCCCCGGGGGTAGAGTTTCACGGGAATGGGCGAGGCGCTTCGCATCGGTGTTCTGGCGGTCCAGGGGAACTTCCGCGAGCACGTGGCGATGCTGCGGCGGCTGGGCGCGGAGCCGGTCGAGGTGCGAAAGCCCGAGCAGCTCGAGGGGCTCGACGGGCTCGTCGTCCCGGGCGGCGAGTCGACCGCGATCCGCCGGCTCATGCGCATCGGCGGCCTCGCACGGCCCGTGGCGGAGTTCCCAGGCGCGCTCTTCGGTACCTGCGCCGGGATGATCCTCTTCGCCCGCTCCCACCTGGGGTTGCTTGACATCGACGTCGACCGGAACGCCTTCGGGCGCCAGGTGGCGAGCTTCGAGGCCGACGTCGAGCTCGAGGGGGAGACGGAGCCGATCCGAGGCGTCTTCATCCGCGCGCCGCGAGTGACGGCGACCGGGGATTCGGTCGAGGTCCTCGGCCTGCTCGAGGACGAGCCCGTGCTCGTCCGCGAAGGGCGCATCCTGGCCGCCTCGTTCCATCCCGAGCTCACCGACGACACGCGCGTGCACGAGCGCTTCCTCGAGCTCGTGCGCGAGGAAAAGCATGTCCGGGCATAGCAAGTGGTCGAGCATCAAGCACAAGAAGGGCGCTGCCGACGCGAAGCGCGGCAAGCTCTTCTCCAAGCTGACGCGCGCCATCATCGTCGCGGCGCGCGACGGCGGGCCCGACCCCGAGGGCAACGCCACCCTCGCGACGGCAATCCAGAAGGCGCGCGACAACTCGATGCCGAAGGAGAACATCGAGCGTGCGATCGCCCGCGGCTCCGGCGCCACGGCTGAAGGCGAGTCCTACGAGACGGTGACCTACGAGGGATACGGGGCCGCCGGCGTCGCGGTGTTCGTCGAGGCGCTCACGGACAACCGAAACCGGACAGCAGCGGAGGTTCGCCACATCTTCACGAGGAACGACGGCAACCTCGGGACGAGCGGCGCCGTTGCCTGGCTCTTCGAGCGCAAGGGCGTCGTCATCGTCTCGGCCGACTCGGTGGACGAGGACGAGCTCATGCTCGTCGCGGCCGACGGCGGCGCCGAGGACGTCGAGCTCGACGGCTCCAGCTACGAGGTGACGTCGGCCCCGGACGACCTCGCGGGGGTGCGGGAGGCGCTCGACGTGGCCGGCATCTCCTACGAGTCGGCCGAGCTGACCATGCTGCCCAAGACGACTGTCGCGGTCGCGGAAGAGGCCGACGCCAAGAAGCTCCTCCGCCTGATGGACGCGCTCGAGGAGAACGACGACGTTCAGGCGGTCTACGCAAACTTCGACATCCCCGAGGGGATCCTCGAAGCGGTCGCTGCGTAGAGCGCCGAGCGGGCTTTCGGGCCGTCCGACTCCACGCCGATACTCCCGGTCCGGCGATGCAGATCGAGATCAGCGACTCGGCCTACTTGGGCTCCTTGCGGGCCTACCTGCAGGAGCAAGGGTGTCCGAGCGAGCCGCGCGGCGCCGAGATCGTCGAGGTCCGCGTCCTCTGGTCCCCGGACCGGCCCCTGACCGAGGCCGAGATCCGCGCCAAGATCTTCGGCCACCTCCGCGAGTGGTGTGCCGCCAACCCCGGCGTCAAGGCGAACCTCCTCTCTTAAGAGCTAGGAGCCCGGCAGGAACGTCCGAGCCGGCGCCTAACCTCGATGCGTGAAAGTCCTCGGCATCGACCCGGGAACGGCAGCGTGCGGCTTCGGCATCGTGGACGCAAACGGCGGCCGCCTCACCTCCGTGGAATACGGCTGGTGGGAGACCTCGCCTCGCGACGCGCCGGCGGAGCGCCTCAGGCGGATCCACGACGAGGTCGCCGACCTCATCGTCCGGCACGAGCCGGCTGCGGTCGCGCTCGAGGAATCGTACGTCGGCGCCGACGCCCGCATCGCGCTCTCCGTCGGGCAGGCGCGCGGGGCCGCGCTCGTCGCGTGCGCGGTGGCCGACGTGCCCTGTGTCGAGTATCCACCCGCGACCGTGAAGCAGGCCGTGTGCGGCTATGGCCGGGCCGAGAAGGAGCAGATGCAGCGCATGGTGCGCGCCGTGCTGGGCCTCGCCGAGATCCCGCGCCCGCATCACGCCGCCGACGCGCTCGCCGTGGCCATCTGTCACGCGCTGTCGCCGCCGCTGCTTGCGCTCGCCGGAGGCCGCCGGTGATCGCGCGCCTCCGCGGCGCGCCGGTCGCCGCCGACCCCACGGGCCTCGTGCTCGACGTCGGGGGCGTCGGCTACCGCTTGCACGCGACCCCGTCCGCGATCCGCGAGGCGGACGGCGCCCAGGAGGTCGTGGTCGAGACCCACCTGCACGTCCGCGAGGACGCGCTCCAGCTCTACGGCTTTGCCGACGCGGCCGAGCGCGAGCTCTTCGAGCAGCTCCTCGCGGTCTCCGGCGTCGGGCCCAAAGTCGCACTGGCGATCGTCTCCGGCTACACGCCGGCCGAGCTGCGCAAGGCGATCGTTCGCGAGGACGCCGCCCTCTTCCAGACGATCCCCGGCATCGGCAAGAAGACCGCGCAGCGGGTCGTGCTCGAGCTGAAGGAGCGCATCGCTCCGCTCGCGGCCGTCGACGATGCGCCGCACCTCGGCGCCGGCGACGGGCACATCGTCGCCCGCGATGCCCTCGTCGAGCTCGGCTACTCCCCGGCCGAGGCTGAGCAGCGACTCGCCGAGACCGATCCGGACCTCCCGCCGGCCGAGCGGGTCCGCCGGGCGCTCCGCGCGGCCTGACGTTTGCCGTCGGCTCCGGACGGCCGCTCGAAGGACGTAGGAACGTCCGCCTCGGCGCCTAATCTCGTCTCGTGTCCGAACGTGTCACGACCGCTGTGCTGGTCCCGGGCGAGGAGGAGCTGGACGGCTCCCTGCGTCCGCGCTCGCTCGACGAATTCGTCGGGCAGGAGCGCGTCAAGGAGCAGCTGGCAATTGCGCTCGAAGCCACGAAGGGAAGGGGGGAAGCGCTCGACCACGTCCTGCTCGCAGGACCGCCGGGGCTGGGCAAGACCAGCCTCGCTTACATCGTTCGTGAGGAGCTGGACGTGGGCCTCCGGAGCGTGGCCGGCCCGGCCCTGGAGCGCAAGGGCGACATCGCCGCCATTCTCACCTCACTCGAGGAGCGCGACGTCCTCTTCATCGACGAGATCCACAGGCTCAGCCGGGCGGTCGAGGAGATCCTCTACCCGGCGCTCGAGGACTTCCGTCTCGACATCGTCGTCGGCCAGGGCCCGGCGGCCAGGACGCTGACGCTCGACCTGCCGCCCTTCACGCTGATCGGCGCCACCACGCGAACGGGCCTCCTGACGACACCGCTCCGCGATCGCTTTGGGATGACCTTCCGGCTGGAGCACTACGAGCCCGACGAGCTCGTGCAGATCGTGCGTCGGTCGGCGCGGATTCTCCGCGTCGAGATCGCCGAGGAGGCGGCCGAAGAGATCGCCCGACGTGCCCGCGGCACGCCGCGCGTGGCCAACCGCATCCTGCGGCGCGTGCGCGACGTCGCGGAGGTTCGCCACGACGGCGCCGTCTCGCTGGACGTCGCGCGCGAAGCGCTCCAGCTGCTCGAGGTCGACGGCCGAGGGCTCGAGCGCGTGGACCGGGAGCTGCTCCACGCGATCGTGAGGAAGTTCGACGGCGGGCCGGTCGGGCTCTCGACGTTAGCGGTCGCCCTCGGCGAGGAGCCCGACACGATCGAGGACGTGTACGAGCCGTACCTGCTCCAGCTCGGGCTCATCCAGCGCACGCCGCGGGGGAGAATCGTGACGAAGCTGGGGCGGGCCTACGTCGGCGGCGTCGCGGTCGACGGCGCGCTCTTCTAGCGCCGGAACTGAAGCTCGTGCCAGGAGGGCACGGGGGCGAGCTCGAGGAGGGCGCGGCCGCCGTCCGGATCCCGGTAGCCGAACTCGGCGGTCTCGCCGTCCCAGTCGACCTCGAGGAGGTTCTCCTTGACGCGCTGGTCGAGCCAGGCGCCCCGGAAGATGAGCTTCCGGAGCCAGTAGACGAGCGACTCGTCGTTGACGAGCGCGACGCGCTCCCAGTGGCGGACCAGGTACTCGCCGAGGGCGCTCTGCGGATCGTCGATGCGCCCGTGCGCCGTCAGCTCGACGAGGTCGGCCGTCTCGGCCTCCTCCAGCTCTCCGGGCTGGACGAGCCGCAGCCGCACGGCCGCCGCGTTGACGCGCTGCTCGAAGTCGAGGGCGTTGAAGCTGAAGCGATACCCGAGGAACTCGACGACGTAGTCGCCCCCCGACGTGTAGTTCGACTCGCTCACCCCGGTCTGAGGATAGCCGGGGCCTTTCGGGCCCGCACCAGGAGCCCGACGGCGTTCCGTCCGACCCGCGGCCTACGGTGGAACGCAATGTACGAGGGCACCTGGACCATGCGTCCGTGCCCGCGCGGGGAGGTACGAAAGCTCGCCCAGGCGCTCGGCGTCGGCGAGGTGACTGCAAGCGTCCTCGTCCGCCGCGGCTACGGCAACCCCGAGAAGGCACGGGCCTTCGTCGCCGCGGCGCGGCCCGAGCACGACCCCTTCCTGCTCGGCGACGTCGCGGGCGCCTGCGACCTCCTCCGCGAGACGATCGCCGCCGGAGGGCGCATCTGCGTCCACGGCGACTACGACGTCGACGGGATCTGCGCGACCGCGCTGGCCGTGACGGCGCTCAGGAGTCTGGGCGCGGACGTCGACTGGCACCTCCCCAGCCGCTTCGAGGAGGGCTACGGTGTTTCGAGAGAGACGCTGGCGCGCCTCTCTCGCGAAGAGTGCAGTCTCGTTCTGACCGTCGACTGCGGCATCACGGCGATCGAGGAGGTGGCGGAGGCGAGAGCTTCTGGGCTGGAGGTGATCGTCACGGACCACCACAGGCCCGGCGCAGAGCTCCCGGCCTGCCCGATCGTGGCGACGAAGCCGTCGGGCTATCCCTTCCCCGAGCTCTGCGGAACGGGGGTCGCCCTCAGGTTGCTCGAGGCGCTGGGCGTCGAAGGACTCGAGCGGCACCTCGACCTGGTGGCGCTCGCAACGGTCGCCGACGTCGTCCCCCTCCTGGACGAGAACCGCGCGCTCGTCGCGGCGGGCATGCGGCGGCTGGCGCGGACGGACAAGCCCGGCCTCCAGGCGCTCATGCGCGCCGGCGGGGTCGACCCCGCGGCCCTCGACACCGGGTCGATCGCCTTCCGCCTCGCCCCGCGCATCAACGCGGCCGGCCGACTCGGACATCCGGGCGCTGCCCTCGAGCTCCTGCTGACCGAAGACGAGGACGAGGCGCGGCGGCTGGCGGGCGAGCTGGAGGCGCTCAACCGGGACCGGCAGGCCGTCGAGGAGCGGATCCTCCGGGACGCCGTGCGCCAGTTGGAGGAGTGGCCGGAGCCGAAGCGGCGCCGGCTCGGATACGTCATCGCCGGAGAGGACTGGCACCGTGGCGTCATCGGCATCGTCGCCTCGCGGCTCGTGGAGCGCTACCACCGGCCCGTCGTGCTCGTCGCCGGCGGCGAGCCGGGCGAGGACTGGGTCGGGTCGGGCCGCTCCGTGTCCGCCTTCGACCTGCACGGCGCGCTGGGCGCGTGCTCGCACCTGCTCGGCCGCTGGGGCGGCCATCGGGCGGCGGCGGGCCTCTCCGTCGCTCCTCAGAAAGTCGAGGCGCTGGCGGATGCCTTCGCCGAGCACGCGGCGACGGTGCTCTCGCCCGAGGATCTGCGCCCCGTGACCCCCGTCGATGCCGTCGTGCGAGGCAGCGAGCTCACGCTGGGGCTCTGCGAGGAGCTCGAGCGCCTGGCGCCTTTCGGTCTCGGAAACCCGAACGTCACGCTCCTCGCCGTCGGCGCCGAGCTCTCGGAGCTGGACGCGGTGGGCGAGGGGAAGCACCTGCGCCTCGCCGTCACTGCCGCGGGGGCGCGCTCGGGCGCGATCGCCTTCGGCCGCGGGGCGGCGATCGACCGCTTTCGCCGACCTGGCCCCTACGACGTCGCGTTCAAGCTCGCCGCGAATCAGTGGAACGGGACCGTTGCGCCCCAGCTCGTCGTGAGAGAGATCTTCGAGACGGAGCCGCGCTTCCACGAGCTGCGGCGACTGCTCCTCGCCGAATGGAAGGCCGGGCCTGAGGGCTGGAGCCCCTGGGCGCGCGCCGTCTTCGCGGAACTGGGGCTGGACGAGGACGCGGACGGCTGGCGGCCGCTCGTCGAGTCACCGGCGTTCCTCGCGGCGCTCCGCGACGAGCCTGCCGCCGAAGCCGCCTAGAACGGGGGTCTGAGCCCGCAAGGCAGGAAGCTAAGATGAGCCCATGGCGGGTCAGGTGCTCACCGCGTCCGCCGAACGGCACCACGAGCTGTTCGACCGGCTCGTGGCGGAGGTGGCGGCGTACAACCCCGATGTCGATCGGGACCTCCTCGAGCGGGCCTACGCCTTCGCCTCGGAGGCCCACGAGCACCAGCAGCGCCGAAGCGGCGAGGACTTCATCCTCCACCCGCTGGGCGTCGCGCTGATCCTCGCCGAGCTCAGAAGCGACGACGCCACCATCGCCGCCGGGATCCTCCACGACGTCGTCGAGGACACCGACGCGACGATCGAGCAGGTCCGGGACGAGTTCGGCGACGAGGTGGCACGGCTCGTCGAGGGCGTCACCAAGCTGACGCGGATCCATTTCCAAAGCCGCGAGCAGGCCCAGGCGGAGAACTACCGCAAGATGATCGTCGCGATGGCCGAGGACCATCGCGTCATCCTCATCAAGCTGTCGGACCGCCTGCACAACATGCGGACGATCGAGTACCTGGGCAAGCAGAAGCAGCTCCAGAAGGCGCGCGAGACGCTCGAGGTCTACGCACCGCTCGCGCACCGCCTCGGTATCCACACCATCAAGTGGGAGCTCGAGGACCTCGCCTTCCAGACCCTGCATCCGCGCAAGTACGCCGAGATCCAGGCGATGGTGAATGAGCGCCGCGCCGAGCGCGAGAAGTACGTCGACGGCGCCGGCAAGGTGCTGAAGCGCGAGCTCGACAAGGTCGGCATCCCTGCCGAGATCTCCTCGCGCGCCAAGCACTTCTACTCCATCTACGAGAAGATGGTGAAGCGCGGGAAGGAGTTCAACGAGATCTACGACCTGACCGCGATGCGCGTCCTCGTCGACCGCTCCGGCAAGGAGGGCGAGCGCGACTGCTACGGCGCGCTCGGCGTCATCCACTCGCTTTGGAAGCCGATGCCCGGCCGCTTCAAGGACTACGTCGCCATGCCCAAGTTCAACATGTACCGCTCGCTGCACACGACCGTGATCGGGCCGGAGGGGAAGCCGCTCGAGATCCAGGTGCGGACGAACGAGATGCACGAGACGGCCGAGAACGGGATCGCAGCGCACTGGATCTACAAGGGCAAGAAGGGGAAGAAGGCGACCGAGGCGGAGCTGGCCTGGATGAAGCAGCTGGCGGACTGGCAGCGCGAAGAGACGGACTCGCGCGAGCTCGTCCGGGCCTTCCCGGAGCTGTCTCTCGACGAGGTCTACGTCTTCACGCCGAAGGGCGAGGTGAAGAGCCTTCCCGGCGGTTCGACCCCGATCGACTTCGCGTACTCGGTGCACACGGACGTCGGCCACCGCACCGTCGGCGCGAAGGTGAACGGGCGCATCGTCCCACTCCATTACCGCCTGAAGAGCGGCGACTTCGTCGAGATCCTCACCTCGAAGCAGACGAGCCGCGGGCCGTCGCGCGACTGGCTCTCGCTGGCGGTCTCCTCGCGTGCGCGGAACAAGATCCGCCAGTGGTTCAGCCGCGAGACACGGGAGGTCGCCGAGCACCGCGGCCGTGAGTCGCTCGAGAACGCGCTCAAGCAGCACAACCTCCCCTACAAGAGACTCTCGGGCTCGCCGCTTCTCGCGGAGATCATCCGGGAGATGGGCTTCAAGAAGGCCGAGGACTTCTACCTCGCCCTCGGCTCCGGAAAGCTCCAGGTCTCGCAGGTCGCGAACAAGGTCCTCCACCGCCTGAAGACGGACGAGGTCGTCGAGGAGGAGGTCTTCCCGCGCAAGCCGAAGGCCCGCGAAGCGGTCGCCTCCCAGAACTTCGGCATCCACGTCCCCGGCGTCGAGGACGTGCTCGTCCGCCTGGCCAAGTGCTGCACGCCCGTTCCGGGCGACGAGATCGTCGGGTACATCTCGCTCGGCAAGGGCATCACCATTCACCGGCTCGACTGCCCGAACGTCAAGGCGCTCATGCGGAACCCGGAGCGGTTCACCCCGGTCGAGTGGGACGGAGGCGCCTCGCAGAGCTTCCGGGTTCAGATCGCAGTCGTCTCGTGGGACCGCCCGCGCCTCCTCGAGGACGTCGCGCGGACGTTCGCCGAGCACGGGACCAACATCGTCGAGTACGGCGGCCACGTGGAGGACCAGATGGCCAAGAACTGGTACGTGGCGGAGGTCGGGGACATCAAGGCGCTCCGAGCGCTCCTAGGCTCCCTCCGCAATCTCGAGTCCGTCTTCGACGCGTACCGGGTGACGCCGTCCTGATGGCCGGCGACGAGCGCCTCGCCCTGCTCGCCGAGCTCGAGCACACGGACGAGGCGATCGGCGCCGAGCTCGCGGAGCTGGACGAGCTCGCGGCGGCCGCGGACGCGATCCACGAGCGCGCCGTCGAGCTCGAGCAGCTCCTCGCCCGGCTGCCTGAGGAGCGGGAGGCCGCGGCGGCGGCGGTCGAAGAGGCCGACCAGGCGGTCGTCGCGGCGCAGGAGGTCCTGGAGCGCGCCCGCGAGGTGCTGGCGGCGGCAGAGAAGGTGGACGACCCGGACCGGCTCGCGGAGGCGCGGCGCTTCGAGGTCAGAGCGCGCGACCGCGCCCACATCGGCGAACGCAAGGCCGCGGCCGCCCGCGAGCACGCCGCCGAGCTCGAGTCCCGCGGGGACGCGGCGCAGGTGCAGGCGGCCGAACTCGAGCGCCGCGCGCAGGAGCTGGCGGATGTGCTTCGCAGGCGGCCCCGGCTGACGGATGACGCCGTCCCGGCTCCGGGCTCGGGGCCATCGGGCGTGGCCGAATGGGGAACGCCGGTGCGTGCCGCGCTGCTCGTCGCCCGCAGCCAGCTCGCAGCCGAGAAGGACGCCGTCGTGCGGCAAGCCAACGAGCTCGGGTCGGTCGTCCTCGGCGAGCCGGTCCCGGCGCTCGCGACGCGCGAGGTCGTCAGGCGCGTCGAGGGCACCCTCGCCGACCGCTAGAGCGATCGCCGACGCTTGTATCGTTCGCGCCCCGCCGCTTTCGTCTGTCCGCGTCCGAGCAGCCCTCGCCCGGGAGGACGAGGACTTCCCCAGGCTGCTCGTAGAGCTGAAGGCGGAGGTCTAGAGACTCGAGCTCCGAGCCTCCCTCGTTCGAGGGACGCCTTCACCCGATCGCGACACTCGATCGAGTGATCGCTGCCCCGTTCGGGGGAGGGGCTCCCTCCTGACCGGGCCGACACCGTGCGAGACGTCACATGGCGAACGGCCTCGACGCACGTGATCGCGGCCCGGGCCGCCAGGCGGCCTGGCTCGAGCTCGTGATCGTCCTCGCGACGGTCACGCTGGTGGCTGCGCTCGGGCGGCCGGAGGCGGTCCATCGCGACGACTGGATCGCGTTCGGCGTGCTCCTGGCACTCGTCGCCGTTTCGCACTTGCTCGGCGCCGAAAGGGCGAAGCACCAGGGCTCGCAGCTCTCGCTCGCGCCGATCTTCACAGCGGTCCTGATCCTGCCCCCGGCGCTGACGACGCTCGTGATCGCGCTGGGCGTTCTCCCGGAATGGCTGCGTAGGCGCTCGGACTGGTACATCCTCGTCTTCAACGTCTGCAACCTCGTGGCGCCGGCGCTCCTCGCCCGCGCGGTGTTCGACGCGGTCGAGGAGAGCACGTCGGCCGGGTGGACGATCGGCGCGGCCCTCGCCATCGTCGCCTTCCTGCTCCTGCACTACGGCCTACTCGCCACCGTCCTCCGCCTGGCCCGAGGCGTGACGGCGGGCGACACGATCCGCCTCGACTGCGTCCTCATCGACGCTGGCCTGCTCTCGCTCGGCGCCATCGCCGCGGCGCTCTGGGGCGACTACCCCGGCCTCGTCGCGCTCACGCTCGTGCCGCTTGCGCTTGCGTACCGCTCCCTCGCCATTCCGGCGCTCGTCGAGGCCACGCGCATCGAGCCCAAGACCGGCCTCTACAACCTGCGCCACTTCCATGCGGCGCTCGGCCAGGAGCTCGGGCGGGCCGGCCGCTTCGAGCGGCCGGTCGCCCTCCTGATGGTCGACGTCGACCACCTGCGGGAGCTGAACAGCCTGCACGGGCACGTTGCGGGCGATCGGGCCCTCGTCGCCGTCGCGGGCGCGCTGAAGCGCTCGACGAGGGAGTACGACGTCGCGGCCCGCTTCGGCGGTGACGAGTTCTGCGTCCTTCTGCCGGAGACCGACCTCGACGGCGCGCTCGCGGTCGCCGAGCGCATGCGCGCACTCGTCGAGGAGTCGACGCGGGCGGCGGGCGTCCCCGTGACGGTCTCGATCGGCGCCGTGGCGCACCGCGGGGCCGGCGCGACCGCGGACGAGTTGATCGGCGTAGCCGACCGCGCCGCCTACGAGGCGAAGGCGAGCGGGCGGAACGCGATCGCGGCAGCGCCCCCGCGCGACCCCGTCGAGCAGGCCGAGCGGATCCTCGCGGACGCCGCAGATTCCCTTTAAGGGGTCCACCGCTCGCCGCCGGTGTCCCATGCGACGAGGCAGTGCGGGGAGATGAGGAGCGCGACGCGCTCGAGGAGGTCCTTGTCCTCGGGCCCGAACGCCGCCGGCAGGTCCGAGTCGACGTCGATCTCGCCGACGACGCGTCCCTCGTAGGCGATGGGCACGACGATCTCGCTGCGCGTGGAGACGAAGCAGGCCAGGTAGCGGTCGTCGGCGTTGACGTCGCCGACGATCTCCGTGACGCCGCTCGCCGCTGCGGCGCCGCAGATTCCTTCTCCGATCGGGATCCGGACGTGCTCGGTCGCCTCGGGGCCCTTCCACGGGCCGAGGACGAGGTCGCTGCCCTCGACGAGGTAGATCCCAACCCACGAGTAGTGCTCGAACCTGCCGTGCAGCACCTCGACGGCCTTCCGCAGCACCTCGTCGGCCTCCGACTCCCGGTTGACGATCCGGTCGACGGCCTCGAGGGCGCCCCTATACGTGTCCACGGTCACGCTCACGAGATCGGGGCCGCGAGCTCCACGTCGTTCCCCTCGAAGTCCGCGACCGCGCGCCGGTAGGCGTCCGAGATCGGCGTCGGCCGCCGCTCCGGGACGGCAACGAGCACCAGCACCTGCTCCGCCGTGCACATGAGGAGGTCGTCCGCGACGCGGTACGCACAGAGCTCGTAGCCGATGCTCGTCACGCCGATCCGCCTCGTCCGCACGAAGACCTCGAGCATGTCGTCGAAGCGCGCCGGCGCCTCGTAGACGACGGAGCACGAACGCATGACGAAGTCCTTCCCGACCGCCTCCTTGCGGAGCAGCCCGAGGTGGCGCTCGTACTCGACGCGGGCAAGGTCGAAGTACGATAGATAGCGGCCGTAGTAGACGATTCCCTGCGCATCGGTGTCCGAGAACCCGACCCGCGCGAACGCCGAGAACTTGAAGGGCGGCTTGCGGTCGGAGGGCTGACCCAGCTCGATCGTCACGACGAGCGCCATCCTAGCCAGCGTCCAAGTTGCAACGGCTCTGACCTGTGGCAGCCTTTGCGCCCTAATCCCGGGAGTGGGACCGAATCAAAGGGGAGTCATGAAACGCTTGCTGGTTTTGGGCTGCGCATGCGTCCTTGCGCTTGCTCTGAGCGCGACGGCCGGCGCGGCCGGCGTCAAGCTCAACTTCTACAAGGCGACGGTGTCGCAGGACGTCTACCGCGACCTCCTCGCCAAGGGCACGGATATCGCCGGGGCGACACAGGTCGCCAAGGGCGTCCGGCTCGAGCTCGTCCTCACGCGTGCGCAGGTGCGCGCGCTGAAGGAACAGGGCGTCGGCGTCTCTACTTCGTAACTCGAAGGGCCAGTCGGCGCGCCAGGCGGCGGCCGCCAGCTCTCGAGCGGGCTCGAGGTGTGGCGGGACCACGGCGGGACGGAGGGGCTCCGCGCCCATCTCTCCGGCGCCGCGGC
>Ga0081538_10004907_pt1 | contig 12187 bp, 9 predicted proteins | sample TabmetS5T2R1_FD_71022 | JGI IMG/M metagenome (GOLD analysis project Ga0081538, IMG submission 71022) | Tabebuia heterophylla rhizosphere microbial communities from the University of Puerto Rico - S5T2R1 | ecosystem: Host-associated > Plants > Roots > Rhizosphere ... | reverse complement strand
GCGGGGGCCCGGCGGCGGTGGTGGGGGGGGGGGGGGGCGCCCGTTGGGGTTTCCCACGGGGGGGCGCGGGGCCCCCCCCCCCCCCCGCCGTCACCGAACAGGCACCGGCGCCAGCCGAAACGTGAGCTCGCGCGCGCGCTCGCGGCAACGCTCGATCGCCTCTTCCCGCGTCGCGCCGACCCCGTAGAAGATCGCGAGGCGGTAGCTCTGCGTGTCGTTTACGCCCTGCTCCGAGAGCAGGCGGCCGGGCCGGACGAGCACTTCGAGGTCGGGCTCAGGGTCGGGAACCGCCTCGACGAAGGCGTCCTCGAAGACACGGAAGCAGTAGCTCACCCCCACGCCGTTGGGCGAGTCGGAGCGCCAAGACGGATCGGCGCCGAGCGCGAGCTGGAAGAGGGCATCGTAGGTGGAGCGCCCGTGCACGGAGAGCATGAGCGGGGCGAACTGCGAGGCGATGCGCCCGTTCACCTCGATGATCTGAGCGGGCCCTTCCTCCGGCACGAAGAACTCTACGTTGAAGAAGCCGCCCTCGAAGCCGAGCCTCGGCACGACGCGCGCGGTCACGTCCGAGAGCTCGTCGAGCCGCTCCTGTGGGAGGGCGCTCGGATACACGAAGCTCTCGAAGCTCAGCGTTCCCGCGTACTTGAGGGAGTCGGTGACGCCGATCGCCGTCACCTGTCGGTCGTGGACGTAGCCCTCGAGCGTCACCTCGTCCCCGGAAAGCAGCTCCTCCGCGAGAAAGCCGTGCGCATGGGACGGGTCGGCGCCCGCGAGCGCGGCAATCTCCGCGTAGCGCGTCGTGTAGCGATCGATCTCGTGCAGCTCGAGGAGATCGCGCGGGTCGTCGATTCGGAAGACATTCTGGGACAGGCGCCCGACCACGGGCTTGACGAAGAACGGGGTCTCGAACGGAACGCGGGTGTCGAGCACCGCGAAGCGCGGGGTCGCCTCCGGCGCCGCACGTTGCTGCACCGAGCGGGAGGTCGGCTTGTGCTGCAGTCGCACGAGCGCCTCGGGGCTCGGGCCCGGGAGGCCACGGCGCTGCGCGAGGAGAGCGGCGAGAAGCGCGGACTGGTCCTTCGTCCCGACCACCGCCTCTGCCGGGATCGTCTCGCACTCGGAGAGAAACGCCTCGGGATCGAACGAGTCGAGCTGGTCGAGATCGGAGCCCGCGAAGTGAAGCCGGTAGCGATCTTCGAGGCCGGCGGCGCGAATCGCCTTCAGGTCCCGCTCTTGCGGGCACAGGACGAGAATGTCGTTCATGGCTGCGCGCCCCCGCGCTCCGCGGAATGCTAGCTGTCTGCTGGCTGCCATGGCGCCGACTACGCTTGCTTCGTGCTCGACGTTCGCACCGACGTCGTCGGGAGCCTGCTCCGGCCGCCCGCCCTGCTGGAGGCCCGCCGTCAGCTCGAAGCCGGCGAGCTCTCGCGCGCCGGGTTCAAGGCGGTCGAGGATCGGGCCGTCGACGCGGCACTCGCGCTCCAGGCGGATGCTGGGCTCGACGTCGTCAGCGACGGCGAGATGCGCCGGCTCTCGTTCCAGAGCCAGGTTCCCGCGGCGGTCGACGGCTTCGGCGAGTGGGATCTCGACGCGTTCCTCTGGGGCGAGTGGCACTCCGCGGAGCTCGGGGACCTCACGGTCGAGCGTCCGCCGATCGCGGTGGTGGCACCGCTTCGGCGGCGCCGGTCCCTCGCCGGAGAGGAGTTCGCGTATGCACGCGGACGCACGGACCGCATCCTCAAGGTCACGCTTCCGAGCCCGAGCCTGTTCGCGAACTTCTACGATCCCGAGCGCTCCCGGGGGGCCTATCCGACCCTCGAAGCCTTCCTCGGAGACGTGGCCGAGATCCTCCGGGAGGAGGTGGCGGAGCTCGTCGAGCTCGGCGCCACCTACATCCAGCTCGACGCGCCGCACTACCCGCTGCTCCTCGACGAGCGGTACCGAGCCTTCTACGAGAGCCGAGGGTGGCCGGCCGAGCGCTGGCTCGACCTCGGCAGCGAGCTCGACAACGCCGTGATCGGTGACCACCCGGGGGTCGCCTTCGGCTTCCATCTCTGCCGGGGGAACCAGGCGGGCCGCTGGCTCGTGGAAGGCGGCTACGAGTGGCTCGCCGGGCGGCTCTTCGGCCGGATCAGGGCCCAGCGCCTCCTGCTCGAGTACGACGACGCTCGCTCCGGCGGCTTCGCGCCGCTCGCGCACGTCGCCGACGACGCGATCTGCGTGCTCGGGCTCGTGACCACGAAGACGCCGAGGCGCGAGACGGTTCCCGAGCTCGAGGGCCGGATCAGGGAAGCCGCGCGGGTCGTGCCGCTGGAGCGGCTCGCCCTCTCGCCCCAGTGCGGGTTCTCGACCTCGGTCGTCGGCAGCTCGCTCTCCGAGGAGGACGAGCGGGCGAAACTCGCGACGATCGTCGAGACCGCGGCCGAGGTCTGGGGTTGACGACCGTCGTCCTGGACGGCCGGAGCCTCACGATCGGGGAGGTCGTGGCCGTCGCGCGCGAGGGCGCGGACGTCGCGCTCGCCCCGGAGGCCGTGGAGCGAATGCGCGAGGCCAGGGCGCTCGTCGAGCGCGTGCTCGAGCGCGGAGACGCCGTCTACGGGATGACGACCGGGGTCGGCGCGAGGAAGAAGGTCCCGGTCCCCGCCGAGGAGATCGGCGCCTTCAACCGCGCCCTCCTCGCCAACCACCTCGTCGGCGCCGGCCCGGACGCGTCCGCCGAGATCGTGCGGGCGACGATGGTCCGGCTGGCGAACGCGCTCGCCGGCGGGACGCCGGGCGCACGCCCCGAGATCGTCGAGCGGCTGGCCAGCGCCCTGAACGGGCGCGAGCATCCCCGAGTCCGCCTGCTCGGCTCGCTCGGCCAGGCCGATCTCCCCGCCATGGCCGACCTCGCGCACGGCCTCTTCAGCGAGGTCGAGTTGGAGGCGAAGGAGGCGATCGCGCTCGTCAACTCGAACGCGTTCTCGACGGGCATGGCGGCGCTCGCCGTAGCCGACACCAAGCGCCTGCTCGAGGCCATGGACGTGGCGGGCGCGCTCGACCTGGAGGCGTTCGCCGCCAACCTCACCCTGCTGCACCCCGCCATCGCACGGGTGCGCCCGTACGCGGGCCTCGCCGAGTCGCTTGCGCGCCTGCGGGATCTCCTCGACGGAAGCTCGCTCTGGGAGCCCGGCGCGGCGCGGAACCTCCAGGACCCGCTCTCCTTTCGCGGCCTTCCCCAGCTGCACGGGGCCCTGCGGGACGCGCTCTCGTTCGCTCGCGGACAGCTCGAGATCGAGCTCAACGCGTCGCAGGAGAACCCAATCGTCGTTCCGGGCGAGGATCGCATCGTCTCTGTCGCCAACTTCGAGGTCCTCCCGCTCGCCTCGGCCCTCGACTTCCTCCGCATCGCGCTTGCCCCGGCGCTCACGACTTCGGCGGAGCGGCTGCTGAAGCTCCTCCAGGGGCCGTTGACCGGGCTCCCGGACGGCCTGGCGCCGCGACAGCGGCTCGCCGAGAACTCGCTGGGCGAGCACGGCGTCACCGCCCAGGGGTTGACCGCCGAGGCGCGCCTCCTCGCCCAGCCTGTCTCCTTCGAGCTGGTGTCGACCACACACGCGGAGGGAATCGAGGACCGCATGACCATGGCGCCGCTCGCCGCCCGGCGGCTGGCCGAGATGGTCGCGCTCGGCGAGTCCGTGGTCGCGATCGAGCTCGTCATCGCCGCCCAGGCCGTGGATCTTCGACGCCCGGCCCGCCTCGGGAAGGGCACGAAAGCCGCGCACGCACGAATCCGGGAGATCGTGCCGTTCCTCGCTGAGGGCGAGACGCTCCTGCGGGACCTCGAGCCCGTGCGAGAGCTCATCCGCCGCGGCGCCTTGTCCGGCTCGGTCTCGCTGGGCTAGCTTCCAGGCATGGCGGTGGAGATCGAACTCGGCGCCGATGAGGACTACGGCGGACCCGAGATCTGGCGGGCTGTCCGTGAGTTTCCCCAACTAGTCGGCAAACTTTCAGCCAGAGGATTGCGTCTACACGAGCGAACGTGATCGACGTGCGACTGGGCTCGAACCACCCGCCGTGGACGCAATTGACGGTGTCACGGCGATGAGCTATAAGCGGGCGCTACCCGCCGGACCAGTACCGGGGAAGGAGAGCACATGGATGCGAAGCAGCACCGTGTCGACGAGTTTCGCAAGACGAGCAGCGAGATCGAGAACAATCTGATCGACGCGCTTACGGCCGGCAGGATCAGCCGCCGCGAGTTCGTGCGCCGAGGGACCGTCCTGGGGCTGTCCCTGTCCTCACTCTCCTTCATCGCCGCCGCCTGCGGCGGGGACGACGACGAGGCGGCGACCGGGACGACGGAAGGGACGGCGAAGCCCGGCGGGGCTCTTCGCACCGGCATCATCGCGCCGGCGATCGAGCTCAACCCGCTCGTGGTCTACGACGAGGGCGGGCTGGCAGTTCTCGGCCAGTCCGGGGAGTACCTCGCGTGGTCCAACGATCAGCTCGAGCTCGAGCCGCGTCTCGCCGAGACCTGGACGCCGAACGAAGACGGCTCGATCTGGACGTTCAAGATCCGCCAGGGCGTCACGTTCCACGACGGCACGCCTCTCACCGCCAGGGACGTCGCCTACACGCTCAACCTCAACGCGGACCCGAAGAACGAAGGGAACGCGCTCTCCGCTTTCGGAGACCCGGGCGGCCTGTCGGCGGGAGGCGCGGAGGCTCCCGACGACGCCACGGTCGTCGTCACGCTCAACGGCCCGAACGGCAGCTTCCCTTACCTCGTTAGCTCGGACAACTACAACGTCATCATCCTTCCCGACGGCTTCGACCCGGCGACGTGGGAGAGGTCGTTCATGGGAACGGGCCCCTGGGTTCTCGACAGGTTCACGGCGCAGCAGGGCGTGACGTACACGAAGAACCCCAACTACTGGGACACCCAACGCCAGCCGCTCGCGGACACGAGCGAGCTGCGCTTCTACGCGGAAGACCAGGCCCGGATCCTCGCGATCCAGGGCGGTGAGGTCGACATCCTGAGCCAGTTCCAGATAGTCGCCGGCGGCGAGGCGCTCCTGAACGACCCGAACATCGCCGTCACCGAGGTGAAGGCGGCACAGCACCGCCAGATCCACATGCGGACGGACCAGGAGCCGTTCCAGGACAAGCGGGTTCGCCAGGCCATGGCGCTCCTGCTCGACCGGCCGACGATCATCGAGGGGTTCTTCCAGGGCAAGGCCGACCTCGGTAACGACAACCCGTTCGCCCCCGTCTATCCGTACACGGACACCAGCGTGCCGCAGCGCGAGGTGGATGTGGAACAGGCGAAGCAGCTCCTCGCCGACGCGGGCAAGAGTGACGGCTTCAAGGTCGAGCTCTCGACCTGGGACAACTACGAGATCCCCCAGCTCGCCCAGCTCCTCCAGGGCGCCGCAAAGGAGGTCGGGATCACGATCACGCTGAACATCACCGATGCCGGAACTTACTACTCGGACTTCTGGCTCGACTCGCCGCTCGGGATCACCGACTACGGCCACCGCGGAGTCCCGACCGTCTATCTCACCGCCGCGCTCGGGAGCAAGGGCACGTGGAACGCCGCTCACTTCATCGACAAGACGCTCGACGGCTACATCGTGGATTTCGTGTCCGCGCTCGATGTCGACGCGCAAAAGGCGGCGGCGAAGACGCTCGAGGAGTACCTCCTCGAGGAGACCCCCGTCATCTTCCCCTATTTCTACGACCATTTGTCCGCCGAACGAAGCAACGTCGCCGGCATCGAGCCGACTGGAATGGGCCACATCGACCTGACGAAGACGGGATTCACCAGCTAACGGGCCGGGGGCGCCAGGAAACCAGGTCCGCCCCGCCCCGAAGGAGCCTGCGATCGCACGATTCCTCCTCAGGCGACTCGGGCTGGCGCTCATCACGCTCTTCCTCCTGAGCGTGATCCTCTTCGCGGCTGCGCAGCTTCTCCCCGGCGACGTCGGTCGCGCGATCCTCGGCCCGTTCGCGGCCCAGGAGGCGGTCGACCAGCTCAACGAGGAGCTCGGCACGAACCGGTCGTTCGTCGTCCAGTACGGAGATTGGATCGGCGGCGTCCTCCAGGGCGATCTCGGCGACTCGTACGCGTTCAACCGGCCCGTCGCCGAGCTTCTATGGCCAGCGCTCCGAAACTCGGCCAAGCTCGCCCTTCTCGCCCTCCTGATCGTCGTCCCGGTCTCGGTGGTCGGCGGCGTTGCCGCGGCACTCAAGGAGGGGCGGACGCGGGACCGCATCATTTCGCTCGGCGGGCTTTCGGCGACCGCCATCCCCGAGTTCGTCTGGGCCGTGCTCGGGATCATGGTCTTTGGCATCTGGCTCGACGCCCTCCCGGTGACAGCTCAGGCCCCGTCGGGCTCCGGCTTCCTGACCGAGGTGAAGTACTTGCTCCTCCCCGCGCTCTGCCTTGTCTTCGTCCTCTTCGGTTACATCGCCCGCATGGCGCGGGCAGGAACGATCGAGGCCCTCCACGCCGACTACACGCGCACCGCCGTCCTCAAGGGCTTGCCACGGCGGACCGTCATTCGGCGCCACGTCCTCAGGAACTCCCTCCTGCCCACGATCGCCGTCGTCGCAACTCAGGTCGGCTATCTCTTCGGCGGCCTCGTAGCGATCGAGCTCATCTTCAACTACAACGGCATCGGGCAGCTCATCTACCGCGCCGCCCAGCGGCAGGACTTCCCACTCCTCCTGAGCGCGTCCCTCGTCGTTGGCGTCGTCTTCCTCGTCGCGACGCTCATCGCCGACGTGCTCTACTCGCTCCTGAACCCCCGCATCCGCCTTTCCTCTGAATCATGAGCAGGCCCGAAGAGCAGGTCATCCTCGCGGAGCATCCGGTGCCGGAGGCCCCGCCGGAGGAGCGCGACGAGGCACGTCTCGCCCGCCGCGAGCGGCTGCGACTCCTCGCCCGCTCCAAGACCTTCCTCGCGGGTGTGTTCCTGTTCGGCGTCTTCGTCTTCTGCGCGATCTTCGGCCCTGCTGTCGTCCCCTACGATCCCTTCGGCGCGCCCACCGATCTTCTCGACAAGCTTCAACCCCCCTCGACGGAGCACCTCTTCGGCACCGATCAGCTTGGCCGCGACGTCTTCTCACGCGTCGTCGTCGGAGCCCGCGACATCCTCGCGGTCTCCGTTGCTGCAACGCTCCTCGGGGTCGTCCTCGGCGCGGCGCTCGGGCTCGTCACAGGGTACTTCCGAGGCGTTATCGACGAAGTCCTCATGCGAATCGTGGACGCGTTCCTCGCCGTCCCGCTCGTCATCCTCGCGACCGTCGCACTTGTCGCGCTCGGGCCGTCCAAGGGCACGCTGATCGTCGTCATCGGCATCGTGTTCGCACCGATCATTGCCCGAACGGTGCGGGCGGCCGTGCTCTCCGAGCGCGAGCTCGAGTACGTGGAAGCCGCCCGGCTCCGCAACGAGCGAGCGCCGTACATCATGTTCGCCGAAATCCTTCCGAACGTCACCGCGCCGATCGTCGTCGAGTTCACGGTTCGCCTCGGCTATGCGATCTTCGCGATCGCGACGCTCACATTTCTCGGCTTCGGGGTCCAGCCGCCATCCCCAGACTGGGGTCTCCAGATCAAGGAGAACTACGTCATTCTGAACGGCGGCTACTGGTGGCCGACGCTCTTCCCGGCCCTGGCGATCGCCCTCCTCGTCGTCAGCATCAACCTCATCGCCGACGGACTCACGCGGGTGGTCGAAGCGTGAGCGGGAGGAACGGCGCCCCGGCGCTCGCGCTCGACGACCTCCGCGTCGCCTACACCGTGCGCGGGATCGATCGTCCGGTGCTTCGAGGAGTCACGCTCGAGATCGCCCCGGGCGAGTCCTATGGGCTCGTGGGAGAGTCCGGCTGCGGTAAATCGACGGCGGCCTTCGCGATCATGCACTACCTGGCCCGAAACGGGAAGGTGACGGGCGGCTCGATCAGGCTTGCCGGGCGCGAGCTCGTTGCCATGAGCGACGCCGAGGTGCGCGCGTTGCGCTCCCGCGAGATGTCGATGGTCTACCAGAACCCGGGCGCGGCTCTGAACCCGTCCATCCGGATCGGTACCCAGGTTGCGGAGGTGTACCGCCTGCTCGGTTCGCCGGCGGAGGAGGCGCGGGAGCGCAGCGAAGAGATTCTGCGGAGGGTGCAGATCTCGGATCCGGCACGGGTCCTGCGGCGCTACCCGCACCAGCTCTCGGGCGGGATGCAGCAGCGGGTCGTCATCGCGATGGCGCTCGCCTCCGACCCGACCCTCCTCATCCTCGACGAGCCGACGACGGGCCTCGACGCAACCGTGGAGGCCGAGGTGCTCGAGCTCGTCGCGGAGCTCCGAAGCGACCTGGGGACGAGCGTCCTCTTCATCAGCCACAACCTTGCCGTGATCGCGAGAATGTGCGAGCGCGTCGGCGTCCTCTACGCAGGCCGCCTCGTCGAGGAGGGGCGGACCCGAACGCTCTTCGAGGACCCACGCCATCCGTACACGGTCGGACTTCTCAGGTGCATCCCGAGAGGCGGACTGCGCAAAGACGCGAAGCGGCTCGACACCATTCCGGGCCTCCTTCCTCAGCTCGGGGCCGAGCTCCCAGGCTGCGTCTTCACCGACCGGTGCGGCCTAGCCCGAACGATCTGTCGCGAGCAGGAGCCCGCGTTCCACGGCCTCGGGGACGGCCACTCGAGCCGCTGCCACTTCCACGACGAGGCGCAGTCGCTCCCACGCGAGGCCCCGACGACGGCCGGGATGCGGCGGCCGAAGGGCGCCCCGGTTCTGCGAGTCGAGCACATGGGCAAGACCTTCCGCCAGGAGGGCCACCAGGTTCGCGCGCTGTCCGACGTGTCGGTCGAGATCCGCCCGGGGGAGACTCTCGGTCTCGTGGGCGAGTCGGGCTCGGGAAAGACTACGCTCGCCAGGCTCCTGCTCGGGCTCACCGCGCCCGACGAGGGCTCGGTCGCTGAGCTCGACGGCCGCTCCCTGCCACCCACGATCACACAGCGGAGTGGCGACGACGTCAGGGCGCTTCAGATCGTTTTCCAGGATCCCGACTGCGCGCTGAACCGCCGGCACTCAGTGCGGCGCATCCTGGGCCGTGCACTCACGAAGCTCCTCGATGTCTCGGGCGAGGAGCGCGCGAGCCGGCTGCGCGAGCTCGCCGCCTCGGTCCGCTTCGACGGGCGCCTGCTCGGGGCACGTCCCGTCCAGCTCTCCGGCGGGCTCAAGCAGAGGGTGGCGATCGCTCGCGCATTCGCCGGAGAGCCGCGGCTCGTGGTCTGCGATGAGCCAACCTCCGCCCTCGACGTGTCGGTGCAGGCTGCGATTCTGAACCTGCTCGTCGATCTTCAAGGCAACCAAGGCGTCTCCTATCTGTTCATCTCCCACGACCTCGGTGTCGTTCGCTATCTGGCCGACCGCATCGCCGTCCTGTACCTGGGCCGCCTGATGGAACTGGGGGATGCCGACACAGTGTTCGAGGCGCCCCACCACCCCTATACGGAGGCGCTGCTCTCATCGGTGCCAACGCTCGAAGGGGAACAGCGCCCGCGAATCCGCCTGCAGGGCGAGATCCCGAGCGCGGCGGACCCGCCGTCGGGCTGCGTCTTCCACACGCGCTGTCCGAGGAAGGTCGGGGAGATCTGCGAGCGGGAGGAGCCGCCCCTACTGGAGGTCGAGCCGGGCCACATGATGCGCTGCCACATCCCATTGGAGGAGCTGCGGCGACTGCAGGCGACTCCTCCGTCTCCGTCGCGTCCGGAAGGCGCTTAACTCCTTAGGGGCACCCCTCTCCCACCACCCGCTCTCGAGCGTATCGCGGAAACCCGCGCATGTGGTGCGTGCGATCGTGCCGGAAGTGTGCCGACCGCCTCAGAAGACGACCAGCTGCCGCACGCCCTCTCCACGCCGAAGCCGCTCGAAGGCGGCGGGAAGGTCGGAGAGCCCGATGCGGTCGGTGACGAGCTCGTCGAGGCGAAAATCGCCCGAGGCGTACAGCTCGAGGAGCCGTGGCACATCCTCGTCAATGCGCGTTGAGCCGAGGAAACAGCCCTTGATCGTCTTCTCGTTGATGAACCCCCAGGTATCGATCGTGACGGATGAGCCCTTCGGCGGCAGCCCGACGACGACGGCGGTGCCGCCCGGGCGAAGCGCCTCCCACACCTCCCGGATCGTGTCCCCTCGACCGATCGCCTCGAAGGCGAAGTCCACGCCGCCCGCCGTCGAGTGGCGCACGCGGCGGGCGGTGTCCGCGGTCGAACGCGCAAGGACCGTCGCGGTCGCGCCCAGCCGCTCCGCGAGTTCGAGCTTCTCCGCCCGTGTGTCGACGGCAATGACATGAGCGGCACCGGCCAGGCGGGCCGCCTGGATCGTCGCTAGTCCGACACCTCCGCAGCCCCAAACCGCGACGCTCGCCCCCGGCTCGACGGCAGCTGTTCGCGTCACCGCTCCCCAGCCCGTCAACGCCGCGCAGCCGACGAGCGCCGCCACGTCGAGGGGAACGTCCTGCCGGATGGGGACGGCCACTGACTCGGGGACGACCGCATACTCGGCAAACGACGACACCGAGTTGAAGTGATGCAGCGTGTCGCCTTCCGCCGAGAGCCGGGACGTGCCGTCGGCCAGCATTCCCGTGGCCGCCATCCGCCCGCCAAGCTCGCAGAAGTTGGGACGACCGCTCTTGCACGACTCGCAGTCCCCGCACGAGGGAACGAGCGCGAGCACGACGTAATCGCCGGGCCGCACGCGTTCCACCCCAGAGCCGGTGTCAACGACGACGCCGGAGGCTTCGTGACCGAGAACGAGAGGAAGGGGCTCAGGGAGATCGCCGTCGACGACGTGGAGGTCGCTCGCGCAGACGCCGCACGCCGCCACCTTGACGAGCACCTCGCCATCCTTCGGCGGAGCCAGCTCGACCTCTCGGACGTCCACCGAACGGCCCGGCTCCCAGAGGACGGCAGCTTGCATGCGCATGGGAGGCGAGCGTACCGACTGTGAGTCATACAATCGCCCGGAATGCGCGCAGCCGTCCTCAGGGAGATCGACGCGCCGCTGACGGTCGAGGACGTCGAGCTCGCCGACCCGGGCCCAGGCGAGGTGACGGTGCGGATCGCCGCGAGCGGCGTCTGCCACAGCGACTGGAACGTGATCACCGGCGCGACCCCGAACCCGCTCCCCGTGGTGCTCGGGCACGAGGGCGCGGGCGTCGTCGAGGCCGTCGGCCCCGGGGTCTTGACCGTCGAGAAGGGTGACCACGTCATCCTCTCCTGGCTCCCCTCCTGCGGCGAGTGCTTCTATTGCGTGCAGGGCCGCGGCGTCCTCTGCGACGTGGCGATGGCCGACATGTTCGCCGGGACGCTGCCCGGCGGGACGCTCGCCCTCTCGCAGGAAGGCACCCCGCTCTACCACTACTCCTACCTCTCGACGTTCGCGGAACGCTGCGTCGTGCCGGAGACCTGCTGCGTGCGCATCCGCGAGGACGCCTCGCTGCAGGTGGCGGCGCTCGTCGGCTGCGCCGTCATGACCGGCTTCGGCGCAGCGGTCCTGCGCGCCCGCGTGGAGCCCGGCAGCACCGCTGTCGTCTACGGCGCCGGCGGCGTCGGCCTCTCGGCGATCCTCGGTTGCAAGCTCGCCGGCGCGCGCGCGATCGTCGCGGCCGACCCGGTCGCCTTCAAGCGGGAGACGGCCCTCGCCCTGGGGGCGACGCACGCCGCCGATCCGGGAAGCGACGACGTCGGACGGCTCGCGCGCGAGCTCACGGACGGTCGCGGCGCCGACTACGCCTTCGACACCGCAGGAGCGCCGGGGGTCGTCGCCCAGGCCTACGAGGTCGTCCGGCGCGGCGGCACCGTCGTCTCCGTCGGCATCCCGCCTGTCGGCGCCACCGCCGACCTGCCGGCGGAGGCGCTCCCGCGCGAGGAGAAGGTGGTGACGGGCAGCTTCTACGGCTCGTGCCGGCCGCACGTCGACATGCCCCTCGTCATCGACCTGTACCTGGAGGGCCGCCTCGAGCTGGACGCGCTCGTCTCCCGCACCTATCCCCTCGACGAGATCAACGAGGCCTTCGCCGCGATGAACGCAGGCGAGGTCGCGCGCGGAGTGATCGTCTTCTGAGCTTCGCCGAGCGAACGCTGATCGGCGAGGGCTTCGCCGGGAGCGGGCCCGGCGCCGCACACGTGAACACGGTGCTCGGCA
>Ga0081538_10004906_pt1 | contig 12190 bp, 7 predicted proteins | sample TabmetS5T2R1_FD_71022 | JGI IMG/M metagenome (GOLD analysis project Ga0081538, IMG submission 71022) | Tabebuia heterophylla rhizosphere microbial communities from the University of Puerto Rico - S5T2R1 | ecosystem: Host-associated > Plants > Roots > Rhizosphere ... | reverse complement strand
CACCGAGGGCAACCCTTTCTTCGTCGGCGAGGTGGTGGCCACGCTCGGCGGGGACGGCGAACCGGGTACGGCGCTCACCCCGCGCGTGCGCGACGTCGTGCGCTGGCGGCTGGCCCGGCTCCCCGACGGGACAGGCCACGTCCTGTACGCGGCGGCGGTGGCCGGCGCGGAGTTCGACGCCGACGTGCTCGCCGATGTGGTCGAGGTCGATCTCGAGTCCGCTCTGGACGCCCTCGAGGCCGCCGAGCGAGCACGGCTCATCCGTTCCACCAGGGTTCTGGACCGCTTTAGCTTCGCCCACGCGCTGGTGCGGCAGACGATCGTGGATGAGCTGCCGGCCGGCCGGCGCGTGCGGCTGCACGCGCGGATCGCGCAGGCGCTCGAACGGGCGGCCGCGACGCGGGCCGTCGCGGTCGCTGACCTAGCGGCGCACTTCACGGCCGCCGGAACGCTCGTCGACGCCGCCCGCAGCGTGCGCTACGCGCGCGCGGCGGGCGACGAGGCCGCGGCGAAGCTGGCCTTCGACATCGCCGCACAGCAGTACGAGCTTGCCCTGCGCGCGCAGGAAGGGCTCTCCCACGTGAACCAGGCCGAGCGGCTCGACCTCGAGCTCGAGCGCGGCCGCGTCCTCAGGCTCGCGGGGGACGAGCGCGCCGACGAGCTCCTGCGCGCGTTCGCCACCGCGGCCGAGGCCAGAGGCGATGGGGAGCGCATGGCTGAGGCCCTGTTGGCGATGGGCCTCGACTGGGCCGACTTCATCGAGGAGGACGCCGAGATGGTTGCGCTTCTGCGTCAGGCGCTCGCGCTGCTGCCGTCCGTTGACAGCGCGATCAGGGCACGGCTGGAGGGCTTCTTGGCGCAGGAGGCGTTCTCCAGCGTGCCCGACAGCGAACGCCGGGCGATGGTCGGTCGAGCCGTGGCGATGGCCCGTCGTGTCGGGGATCCCAAGGCGCTCGCATCCGTGCTGACCGCGCACTCGTGGATCGTGGCGGGCCCGGAGAGCCTCCCGGAGCGCCTCGCGCTGGCCGACGAGCTGGTGGCAGTCGGGCGCGAGGCGGGCCTTCCCTACGCCGAGTGCGACGGGTATCACATGCGCTTCCTGGCGTTGGTCGAGCTCGGTGACGTGGAGGCGGTCGACGACACGCTCGCGGCGGCACGCTCCGCCGGGCGAACCGACAGGGCGCGCGGGACCGTCGCCTTCCTCGATGCGGCGAGGGCGCTCCTCGCCGGCCGCTTGGAAGACGCAGAGGCGGAAGGCGTGCGGGCCCGCGAGGTCCAGCGTGCCGGGGGGCTTCCGCCTTCGGTCGCCGAGACCCTGTTCGTCAGGCTGGTGTCCTGCATCCGCCTTGTCCAGGGACGCTTGAGCGAGCACGAGGGCGCCCGCCGCGCGGTGGCGGAGGGCGTGACCAAGGTCCCGGCCACGTTCTCCGTCGTCTGGGCGCACGCGGCCCGGGAGCGGGACGACCGCGAGGGAGCCCGCGAGGCGTTCGAACGGGCGCTCGACCAAGGCCTGCTCGACCTGCCGCACGGCCCAACGTGGATGGTCTCCCTGACGTGGGCTGCGGACATCTGCGCCTGGCTCGAGGATCGCCGTCGGGCGGCGAGACTGTACGAGCAGCTCGCGCCGTTCGCGGACGTCATGATGTATCAGTACGGGCCGGTCGGACGACCCGTCGGCCGCCTGGCGCTTACCCTCGAACGCCCCGACGAGGCCGAGCAACATCTGCGCGACGCCGTGGCGCTCTGCGAGCGCATGGACGCACGAGCCTTCCTCGCCATGGCCCGCCAGGACCTCGGCGAGCTGCTGCTTCCATCACCCGAGGGCCGCCGGCTCGTCGAGCAGGCACGCGCCGCCGCCAACGAGCTCGACATGCCGGGCCTCACCAAGCGGGCAGTCGCCGCGTACGAATAGCGACTGCCTCAGACGAGGCTGACTGCTCCTCGCGAGAGCGAGAGCGAATAGCGCAGTGACTCAGACGACCGCTGCGGACGACGTACTGCGCTCTCAGCGGCTCCTCCGGGCGCTCGCTTGGTCGGGGAGGCGCGGGAGCACCGATCGGCGCTCCCGCTCGTCACGGGCTCAGGTCAGAGCTTGCGTCCGGCGCTGGCGGACATCATCGCCGGGCGACGCGTGCGCACGTCGGCAGGGCGCTTGCGGCCCAGCACGAGTCGGGTCGCCACGTGGACCGTGGGGATGAGGAGGATGCTGGCGGCAGCCATGGCGCGGTGAGATCACGGTCGGAAAGTGCTTCGCGGGCGAGTGCGCGCCGCGCCCGGAGGCCTGCCGTGGCGAGGTGGATACCGCTCAGGACATGCCCTCCAACGGATCCGGCGTCCGAGCGCTACCGCTAGCCGAGGGACATAGGACCTCCTCGGCTCGCTTGCGCACACCGGAGACCTGCTTCCTGCGCACGTGACCAAAGGGCCAGCCCGCCACTCCCGGGCACCGCCGCCATGCTTGGCGCAGGTCGGAGCGCACGAGCCGCCGGTAGGCGTGCGGATCGCAGCGGATGCTGTGTGGGCGCTCATCCGGGAAGCGCACGCGGGTGCGCCGCTCGGCACGCTCGATCGCGGCCCACATGTCCTTGCTTGCGGGAAGCCGGATGCGGCCAGTGAGGACCGCGGCGATCCACTCGGCCTGTGCCTCAACCAGAGGCAGCAGCCCGCCGGGCGCCTCGATAAAGCCGGCGAAGAACAGGCCCCGGAGCTCTGGCGGCACGATTCGCCGGAAGAGCGGCAGCTCACGACCACTGGCCAAGATCAGTGAGCGAGCCAGGAAGGGGAGACTGATTCGGTATCCCGTTGCGTAGATGATCTCGTCGAACAGCTCCTCAGTCCCATCGCTGAACCGCACCCTGTGGCCGGCGAGCCGCTCGATCTCGGGCGTCACGGTGATCCTGCCGCGGCGAATCGCGGGGAGTAGATCCGAGGAGGGAATCGGGACGCCCTCCAGCAGGCGATGGGCGGGAGCAGGCCACGAGGCGGGAGGCGGTCCAAGCTCGCGAGCGGCGGCGCGTCGGAATAGGAGATTGAGCAGCGGCCAAGGCATCCGATTGAGCAGCCCCACGTCACGCTTGTCGTAGGGTTCGCCGGCGATCCAGCGGGGGATGACGTGCGCGCCGCGCCGGACAGACATGCATGTGCGCGCGGCGCAACTCGCAACCTCCACCGCGATCTCAGCCGCCGATGGTCCGGCCCCGACGACGAGCACACGGTGCCCCGCGAAGGGCTCGGGCGTCCGGTACTCGTGGGAGTGGACCGATTCGCCCGAGAAGTGGCCCGGGAAGCTGGGAAGCTTGGGGCACCAGTCGTGCCCGACAGCGATGACCACGTCCGTGTAGCGCCGGGCCGAGCCATCGGCAAGCGAGACGGACCACATCCCGTCTGGTTGGGGCTCAAGCCGCTTGACCGAGGCGCCGAACCTGATCAGCTCGCGCAGCGAGAACGCGTCGGCGTAAGCGCTCAGGTACGCGGCCATGTCGCTGTGGTGGGGGAAGTCGCCGTACGAGGCCGGCATTGGGAAGCTCGGGTACCCCATGCGCAGCCGCGAGACGTTGGTGCGCAGCGATGCGTAGGCCGAGGACAGCCCGTTGTCGTTTTCGTACCGCCAGAGGCCGCCGACCTCCGATCCGCGCTCGAAGCACTCGACGGCGACGCCGCCCTCGCGCAGCGCCTTCAGGACGGCGAGACCCGAGGAGCCAGCGCCGATCACCCCCACCTTCGCCGGTGCGGTGCGGCTCTCGGCCTGATCGCTCGATCGCACCACCGGACTGAGCACTGGACCTCCGATCGCTATCTTTACGCAGGAACCCTGCGAATATTACGCAGGTTCCCTGCGATTGTCAAAGAGGGAGGAAATGCCAGACGAGCGCTCCCGTGTCGTCACGCTGATCGCGCTCCTTCGCGAGACCGCTCGCCTGATGGTGGAGGAGTTGGTGGAGCGCCTGCATGCCGCCGGCTACCGCGACCACACGGCCGCCCATCATCCCGTCTTCGAGAACATCGACCGGGAGGGGACTCGGCTGACCGTGCTGGCCGCGCGGGCCGGGATGACCCATCAGTCCATGGGCGAGCTCGTGCAAACGCTCGAGCGCCGCGGCTACCTTGAGCGCCGGTCCGATCCCTCCGACAGACGCGCGACGCTCGTGCTGCTCACTCGCCACGGGCGAGAGGCCGCGCGTCGAGCCGTCGAGGAGATCGCCGAAATCGAGGCCGCGTGGCTCGAGCGCTTCAGGCAAGCAGGCCTAGCTACCGACCTGCGCGCGGTGCTGGAAGCGGCGCTGCGCGAGCGGGACGCGGAGCGCAAGCCGCGGGTCGGCTGATCAGCTCGCTTTCCTGTCTCCGCAGCGGTGCCCGCCTCGGCGCGAGAGCGCTCTCGCCTTTGGACGGGAGCAGGCCGGCACAGGCTCGGCGCCGTCGCCAATGCTGGAACCGTATTAATGCGACAACGCGCACCGGATCCGGGCAACTTCCGCCTCGGACGAACGGCGACGGCGCCGCGCCGCGCCGCGGGCTAGCGCCAGATAGGCGGCATTGGAGAGGTGACGCGGGTTCGGCACCCCGTTCGGGAGCAGCGGCGGCTCGAACAGCCGCGCGTAGTTGGCGCGCATCACCTGCGCCGCCGAGATCGCCGCCAGATCGGCCGCCCGCTGATGCCGACCCTTGGCGCCCAGCGCCTGGCCGAACGCAAACAGCACCACCAACCCGGCGAGCAGCGCGGCCACCACCCCCAGCAACAGCAGCGAAGCCTGCCCGGCCTCGCCGTTCGATCCGCCCAGCCGCTGCCCGAAGAGTTGCAGCATCGGTCCAAGGAACAGTGGCCCGAGGAGTTAGCTCGACATCTCCCTGCCGCGGAAGCGCTTCCCCGCACCGCCTTTGCCGACCCGAGAGCATGGTTCAAGCAGCCACCCGCCGACCCGTCGGCTGAGGACTCGATCCTGCTGGCGCTGCGCCCCCACCGCCCGGCAGGCACATACTCCGACTTCTTCGCGAGCGGCACTGTCGCTGGGGTTGAGCATCTTCTTCCTGGTGTTTCCGCAGGTCTTTGGTCGCGCGCTCTGGCGGCGCCGACGACGGGCGATGTCGACCTGTTCCTGAGTAGGGATGGGGCCACCGTGGTCTCGTGCAGACCAGCCCGGGTTGGCCTCGGAATTTGTGCTGGCCTGGGTGTGGCCCTGGCAGAGTTTTAGCCCGATGTTCCGGGTCGTGGGAGCCGCCAGCGCAAGCTCTTTCGTCTTTGTTGCGGAGGCTTTCGGGTTGTGACAAACCTCATTGCTTTGGATCTGCTGCTCCTTGAGGAGGCGGCGGCGCCGTCACCCACCCAGCCTGTCCAGTCAACGGCGGCCGCGCTCGGGCTCGGGCGCGACCTCGGGCTTGCGAGCGGCGCGGGTCATCGCGGGGAGCCCACGGCTGCGGATCGTCAGCGCGAGCGTGCCGACGCCGAGCGCCGCCGCGGCCAGTCCGTAGGCGAGATCGGCGTCCCACGCCTCGAGAAGCAGCCCGCCGAGGATGGGCCCGACCGCGTAGCCGGCCGCGTAGACCAGGTTCTGGACCCCGTAGGCCAGGCCCCGCTCGCTGCCGGGGAAGGCCTCGTCGAGCCACGGCACCGCCGCCGTCATCATGAGGCTGAAGCCGGCGCCGTAGATAGCGAGCGCCACGGCGGTGCCGCCGACCCCGGGCAGGACCGCGAGGGCCACCATCGAGATCCCCGTGACCGCCAGTCCCACGATCGCGGGGCCGCGCCTGCCGCGCCGGTCGCCCCAGCGGCCACCGAAGGGCGACACGGCCGCGTCGACTGCGATCGAGGCCGCGAACAGCAGTCCGATCGCGGAGCTCGAGAGCCCGAGGCGGGCGTCGAGGTCGAGCGGCGCCACCACCTCTACGTAGCCGAGCAAGCAGGAGCTGCCGAGCACGATCGCCGCCGCCCAGGCGCCGAGCCCCGACCGCGTGGCGCGGACGACCGCTGCCAGAGCGGGCATTGCCGAGGCGGTCCGGCGTTCCTCGCGGGGCAGGACGGCGAGCGCCGCGACCAGCAGCGCGAGCGCGAGGCCGCAGAAGATCAGAAACGGGGCCTCGAACGAGAGAAGGTCGGCGGTCACCCCGCCGAGGGCCGGGCCGGCGATCGACCCCGCGCCGGTTGCGCCGAGGGCGACCCCCAGCGCCTCGCCGCGTCGCCCTGGTAGTGCGGTGTCGGATACCAGCACCAGGGCGGAGATCCAACTCGCCGCCGAGCCGACCCCCTGAACGGCACGAGCTGCGATCAGGACGCCGATCGAGCCGGAGATCGCGACCAGGACCGAGCCGACGGCCACGAACAGGAGCCCGGCGACCAACAGGGTCCGGCGGCCGAGCGTGTCGGCCGCGTGTCCGAGAGGCAGTGAGAGCAGCGCGATCGGGACGGCGTAGGCCGCCAGCGCAAGCCCGAGCGCGGCGTCACCGGCGCCCGTGCGCTGTTCGATCTCGGGCAGCAGCGGGGCGATCAGCCCGAGCAGCGCCGAGTCGATCGTCACCGCCGCAACGGCGATCGCGACGATCGCGCGCCGGCGCGGATGGGCTGAGTCGGGCGGCAGCGGCCCCAAACGCGCGTCCAGTCTTATGCCGTGTCGGCGCTCCGCCGCCAGCGCGCCGTGTAGCGCGTGAGCAGCCAGGTGATCGGGACCAGGCTGATCCAGGTGGTCCTTGCCGCGGTCGGCGAGCCCAGGTAGGCGACCGGCACCGAGGCGGCGAAAACGACCGCGGCCGCGAGCGCGTTGACGACGTTGTACGAGACCTCCCCCGGGGTGGGCGCGGTGCTGAGCAGATTGCGGCGAACGGCGACCACGTAGACGAGGGTGTGAAGCACGGACGCGGCAACCACGTTGACGGCCATGATCACGGTCGGCAGGGGCAGGTCCTCCACGCCGGGGTCGCCGACCGCCTGGGTACTGAACGGCAGCAGCACGATCGCCGCGATCAGGAACAGGTTGATCACGATGGCGGTGTAGTCGATCGCCGCGAACGAGGCGATCAGCCGATGGTGCTGGAGCCAGTAGCTCGCTATCACCGCGAAGGCGATCGCGAAGGCAACGAACTGCGCACCGACGGCGTCCTCGAGCGCCCCGAGACTGGAAAACGCCACGCGCGGGTGGTCGACTTCGAGCGTGGTCACGAGCAAGGTCAGGGCTAGAGCGAACGTCGCGTCGACGAATCCGATCGCGCGGTCGAACTCGCCTTGGTCGCGCGAGTAGCGCGGCGAGGCGCCGCTCAAGATTGCCTCCGTCGCACTCGACGGAAGTAAATCCGATCCGGCGTGGCGGGCGCCAGCTTTGCGTTACGCGGACCTTCTCCTCGAAGCGCGGCAATGAGTACGGTGCGTGCAATCACCCAACCGAGGAGACCGAGATGGTTGTGATGACCGACGAGCTGGAGATCCTCGACGTCGGCGCTGCGCGATGAGCCTGTTCGGCGTGCGGCGCCATGCTCCCCTGCCGGCGGAGGGCTACATGCCCGGTTTCGACGGGGCGACCGGCTGGCTGGGCTCGCCGCCGCTCACCGCGGAGGAGCTGCGCGGGAAGGTCGTGCTCGTCGACTTCTGGACGTACACCTGCATCAACTGGCTGCGCACCCTCGCCTATGTCCGCGCCTGGGCCGAGAAGTACAAGGAGCGCGGCTTGGTGGTGGTCGGCGTCCACACGCCCGAGTTCCCATTCGAGCGGGACATCGACAATGTCCGTCCGGCGGCGAAGGACCTGAACGTCTCGTATCCAATCGCACTCGACAGCGACTACGAGGTCTGGCGCGCATTCAGCAACCACTATTGGCCGGCCGTATACATCGCGGACGCGGAGGGGCGGATCCGCCACCACCAATTCGGCGAGGGCGGATACGACGACTGCGAACGTGGCATCCAGCAGTTGCTGCGCGAAGCCGGCGCCGAGGGCGTCGGCGACGACCTGGTCTCCGTGACTCCCGTCGGTCTCGAGGTCCAGGCCGACTGGACGAACCTGCGCTCACCCGAGACGTACCTCGGCTACGCGCAGGGCCAGAGCTTCGCGTCTCGCGGCGGCGCCGAGATCGGCCGACCTGCCAGCTACGACCTGCCCAACATGTTGCTGCTCAACCAGTGGGCGCTCTCCGGGGATTGGACGATCGAAAGCGGGGCGAGCGTCATGACCGGAGGCGATGGACGCATCGCTTTCCGCGTCCACGCCCGCGACGTCCATCTCGTCCTACGTGCGTCCGGCGAGCCCGTGCCGTTCCGCGTGCTCCTCGACGGAGCGCCACCGGGGGACGCTCACGGGCTCGACGTCGACGAGCAGGGACAAGGGACGGTCACCGACCCGCGGCTCTACCAGCTGGTTCGCGAGCCAGGGCCAATCGCCGACCGCACCTTCGAGATCGCCTTCACGGCGCCCGGCGTCGAGGCCTACGTGTTCACGTTCGGCTAGCGCGCTCCGGGCGGGCACACGTCGCGGTAGGGCCGGTCGCCCAGCGCGTCGTCCAATTCGCGCGCAGTGAACTCGCGGCCCGCCACGCTACAGGCGTGTCGCTTCCACGCCTCCAGACGGACGTCGAACCGGAGGCCGCGACCGCGGTCGGACACGGCGAACAGGTGCGAGCCGTCGGGCGTGAAGGCGGCGGAGACCCACGCCTGCGCTTGCACGGTCAGCGGCGATCCGATCGCCGTACGGGCGTCAACGTCCCAGAGCACAACGGTCCCGTCCTCGCTCGCCGAAGCCAGGGTGCGGCCGTCGGGGGAGAAGTCCAGGGTCAGGATGCGAGCCTCCTGCCCCTCCAGCGGGCGGCCCACCGGTTTCCACGTTTCGGTCGACCAGAGTTGTGCTCTACCGGCCCAATCCCCGGTGGCGACGAGACTGCCGTCCGGGGAGAACGCGACGGACCGGCCCCAGTCGGCGGTTCGAAGCCTCGCTTCGAGCTCGCCGGTCCGCGCGTTTCGGATCTCGGTGGGACGCTCGCGTCCCGCAGCGGCGACCAGCTTGCTGTCGGGGGAGAACGCGACGGATGGCGACCCACCCCCGAAGCGCACGCCGGTCAGCGCGCGTCGGCGAATGTCCCACAACCGGACCTCTCCACCCCTGTATCTCGTGCCCTCCCGGTAGGGCGTGCCGAGCGCCGCGACGGCGAGCAGCTTGCCATCGGGTGAAAAAGCGAGCGCCTGCGACGAGGTTCGCAGCCCTCTGAGCTCCGGCCCGGCCGACCGGAGAGTCCGCGCGTCCCACAGCGTCACCTGACCACCCTCGCCCGAGACCGCGAGCAGGCGTCCGGCGGGGCTGAACTCGACCGCGGCCGCAAAGCCGCGCAGCGCGCGCACTATGCCGCGCCGGCGGAGCGTCCGCGTGTCAAAGAACGCGACCGTGCCGTCGTCATGCGTCCGGGCCAGCGTGCGGCCGTCGGGGCTGAGTGCGAGCTCCACCGGGTACCGGTCACCGTCGTCGGTCGCGAACGGCCGGCCGGCGTCGAAGGGCCGGATGAGCCGTCGATCGCCCGCCAAGTCCCACACGATCGCGCGAGCGTCGGTCCCCGCGCTGTAGACAGTGCGACCGTCGGGCGAGACGGCCAGGTCGTAGATGTTGCCCTCGTCGTGGCCGGAGAAGGTCTCGCGGACCTCGCCACGCTCGACGTCCCAGGCGATGATTTTGCCGTCGGCCCCCGAGCCGACCACTGTCCGTCCGTCCGGCGTGAAGCTCACGAAGTCGACGGCGGCGTCGCGACGGGGCCTCAAGCGCCGGACCTGTCCCGAGTCCAGGTCGAGCAGACGCGTGCCGCCCGCGGCGGAGCCGAGCGCGAAGAGGCGGCCGTCCGGGCTGACCGCACCGGCGACATCGCCGACCGGGTAGCGCTTCAGCACGCGCAGGCGTTCCGGGTCGATGGCGTACGTCGCGTTGTCTTGCGGGACGGTGACGAACAGGCGCCGGCCATCGGCGGTCGCGGACAGTCCTCGTGATCCCTGGCGGCCGACACGCAGAGACCGCCCCTCGACCGCCCCGGTCCGAATGTTCACCCGTGTCAGCATCGACGCCGGGGCCTCGAAGGAGTCGAAGTGGGTCTGCTGGACCACCAGGTCGCGGCCGTCGGATAGGAACTCGAGCCCCGGCGCCGCGACGGACTCAATTGGATACGGATAGGCCGGGAGCACGACGCGTCGGTTCCGCTCGCGCGTGCGGGGATCGATCAAATGAACCACCGTAGGAGCTGTCAAGCTCTCGGCGCCGGCAACCGCGAGGATGGATCCGTCGGGCGAGAAACTGAGCTGGTTGACGGCGCCCCCGCGGAACCCACGATACGGCCTCCCGAGCGGCCGGCGGCTGCCCGCGTCGTAGATCCTGACGATGCCGTTCTCGCCGCCGACCGCCACTAGGCGCCCGTCCGCGCTCACGGCCACCGCCCACAGCTCCCAACCGGCGGTGCCGGGCAGCGTGCCGAGCTGCGCCGGGCTCCGCTGCAGGACCCTTAGGAGGCTGCTGCGCGTGGCGGCGGACTCGTCGAGCTCCACCCCCGCGCGCGCGAGGAGCAGGGCGTTCTCGAGACGGTCGGCCGTTTGTCCCTCCGCACCGAGGCGCTGGGCGTCGGCGACGACGGCGGCATTGCGGGCGTCGCCGCGCTGATCGAGCGCCAGAACCCCGGCGGCGATCGCGACGACAAGAAGCGCGCCGGCCCCGCCGAGCAGGGTCCTCAGGCGGCGGTTCGCTCGGCGGCTGCGCTCGGCCTCGTGCTCGCTGACGAGACGGCTCTCCTCCAGGAATCCGCGCTCGAGCCGGTTGAGCTCCCCACCGTGCTCCGCCGCCCAGTCGAGCGCGGATGCAAGGCGAGCGCCGCGGTATAGCTCCCCCTTGTCGCGTCCGCCGGCGTCCCAGTCCCGCGCCGCTTCTGTGAGGCGCCGGTGCATCCGCCGCCCGTCGACGTCCTCCTCGAGCCAGCCGCGCAGGCGCGGCCATTCGCGCAGCAGCGCTTCGTGTGCCACCTCGGCGGTTCCCTCACCCACGGTCACCAGGCGGCTGGCAGCCATCACCTCGAGCACTCGGGCGGCCCGCTCGTCGCGGTCGACCTCGAGCTCGTCGAGCGCTACTCGCCGGCGCACGACCGCCTCGTTCTCGCCGGAGCCGGCCAGCCGCAGCAGGATGCGGCGCGCCACCAGCTGCTCGTCCGGGATCAACTCCCCATAGGCCCGCTCGGCCAGCCGCGCCACCGCTCCCTGCACACCACCGGTCCGCTCGTACTCGGCGAGGCTCATCCGTACGCCCTCACGCCGCTGCCAGAGCTCGAGCAGCGCGGTCGAGAGCAGGGGGAGCCCGCCCGCCTGCCCCGCCACATCAGTCACGAGCCTTGCCACGAGCTCCGGCTCGACGACCAGGCCCGCTCTACGGGCCGGCCCTTCAATGGCCTGCACGAGCTCAGTGGGCTCCATCGGCCCCACGAGAACTTGGCTCTCACCGAGCCGGCGCGACAGCCGGGGATGGGCGGCGCAGGCGCCGTAGTAGTCGGCGCGCACGGCGAGCACGATCGCGACCCTGCCGTCGTGGCGCGGCCCGGCATCCGCCAGCGCATCAATGAACTCGGCACGCTCGCGCTCGTCGCGGCACGCCGCAAACGTCTCCTCGAACTGGTCCACGACGAGCAGCAGCTTGGCCTCCGGCTCGAGCCTCGCGACGGCGGCCGAGATGGGATCCTCGGTGCCGTCGATTCCAAGCGCGAGTCGCAGGCTGGCCAGCGGATGCTCGCCGGGGCGGAACAGGACCCGCTGCCAGCGCTCGCTGCCCGGAAGGACGCCGCTCGCCACGGCCGGTAGCAGGCCCGCTCGCACAGCGGACGATTTGCCGCTTCCCGAGGGACCGACCACCCCGAGCAGACTGGCTCCGACGAGCCGCGCGACCATCTCCGCGACGAGCCGCTCGCGGCCGAAGAAGTAGTCCGCGTCGGAGACCTCGAAGGAGGCGAGGCCCTTGAAGGGACAAACCGGTGTGCCACGCTCGTCGCCGGCGCCCAACTCCTCCCGCCGCGAGGTGGGCGAGTGGACCGCGGCCTTCTCGCGGACGGCGTGGAGGTCCACGACGTCCGAGACCAGCTCTGCTTGGACGGCGCGCAGTTGTCCGCGCCGCGTCGCCGTGCGACCGGCCCTCGCCCCGACTCGCTCGACCGTGGCCCGGGTCGCCCAGTCGGCCACGAGCCCGTGGATGCGCCGCGGGACCCCGCC
>Ga0081538_10004905_pt1 | contig 12190 bp, 10 predicted proteins | sample TabmetS5T2R1_FD_71022 | JGI IMG/M metagenome (GOLD analysis project Ga0081538, IMG submission 71022) | Tabebuia heterophylla rhizosphere microbial communities from the University of Puerto Rico - S5T2R1 | ecosystem: Host-associated > Plants > Roots > Rhizosphere ... | reverse complement strand
GGATCCGGATGCGGGGCGTCTCGCCGAACGGTTTGATGATGCGCATCAGGGTGGTCGGCCGGAAGATCCGGCCGAACTGATGGAAGCGGGGCGCGAAATCGCTGATCTCGACGCCGTCGCCGCTGGCGTCGGTCATGCGCGTGACCAGCACGGCGGTATTGGCCAGATAGGACTGCTCGACCTCGGCGAGATCGTCGAGCTCGACGCTGTAGAAGCCCCGCTCACCCTCGTCGTCGAGCAGCTTGCAGAACAGCGGATCGCCGTCGAAGCGGGGAAAGCAGCTCCAGACCACCGTGCCGCGGCGGTCGATCAGCGCGCTGATCGTGCAATTGCCAATGATTCCAAGCTCCAAGGATGCCATGGTGCGAAAGATCTCGCGCAACCCTAGACGGCGAACGCGCGAAGCAGACCGAGCAGCCAGTCCTGCATGCTGTTGACGTCGCGCTGCCCCCACAGCGCAGCGGTCGGCGGTGCATCGGCCCCGATGCGGATCGAGATGCCGCCAAGCCGGTTGATCACCGCAAAGCCGGGTTCGTCGGTCATGTCGTCGCCGGCGAACACGGGCCGCCGGCCGCGAAACGGCGCCTCCGCCATGAAGGCGGCAATCGCCCCGCCCTTGTCGTAGCCGGGCGGCTTCAGCTCCAGGACCTTCTTGCCCTCGAGCAGCACCAGAGCGCCACCGCTCGCCACTGCAACGGCTTGCGCGAGCGCCTTGGCCTCCTGCTCGAGCTGCGGCGCGTTGCGGTAGTGCAGCGCGAGGGTCAGCCCCTTGTCCTCGAGCAGCACGCCCGGGTGCTCGTCAGCGAACCGCTCGAGCGTCGCGCGCGCCGGCTGGAAAGCGGCGCGATCGGGCTCGGCTCGCACCACGCCGGTGGCGAGGTTGCGGCGCTCCAGCCCGTGCAGGCCGGCTGCGCAAAGGCGCAGCGGCGCAAACAGGCGATCGAGCTGCTCGAGCGAGCGGCCGCTGACCAGGGCCAGCGCCCCGCCGGTCGCCTCGAACAGAGCGGCGAGAATCCGACACAGCCGTTCCGGCACATGAACCGCGCCTGGCTCCTGCTCGATCTCGACCAGGGTGCCGTCGACATCGAGAAACAGGGCGATCTCGTCGACGCGCAGGTCTGGCGGCGCGGGCAGCGATGCGGGCATCAGCGCGAGCAACTCCTGATGGGCGCACGGCCTGGGCCGAGAGGTGGCCCTAGCATTGCCCGCGCCAACAAAAAGTTGCAACCGGCCATTTGCAGGCTACATCTGGCGCGGACAAGGGCGCAGCGAGCGGACGGCGATGAACAGCGGCTATGTGGTCCTTGCCGAGCGCGGCTTGGTCGCCCTTCGCGGCGACGACGCGCGGAGCCTGCTGCAGGGCGTGATCAGCAGCGACATCGAGCGCGTCACGCCGACCTCGGCGAGTTACGGCGCCCTGCTCACACCGCAGGGCAAGTATCTGTTCGACTTCGTGATTTTGCAGCTCGGCGACGCCGTCGTGCTGGACACGGAGCGGGCGCGCGTCGACGACCTGATGCGCCGGCTGATGATGTATCGGCTGCGCGCCAAGGTCGCGATCGAGGATCGCAGCGGCGCGCTCGAGGTCGCGGCCCTGCTGGGCGACGATCTCGCCGCACGGCTCGACCTGGGTGCGCAGCCGGGCGCCGCGCGTGCCCTGAACGATGGCGTTGCGCTGATCGACCCGCGTCTGGTTGAGCTCGGCGGCCGGGCGGTGCTGCCGCGCGGGCATGCCGCGGGATTGCTCGAGGGCCTCGGCTTCGCTCCCCTGCCGCCTGCGGCCTACGAGCAGACGAGACTGGCGCTCGGGGTGCCGGATGGCACCCGCGACCTGGTCGTCGATCGCTCGACCCTGCTGGAGAGCGGCTTCGAGGAGCTGCGCGGGGTCGATTTCAAGAAGGGCTGCTTCGTCGGGCAGGAGCTGACCGCGCGGATGAGGTATCGCGGCCTGGTGCGCAAGCGTCTGATGCCGGTCGCCTTCGCGGGTCCGCCGCCGGCGCCGGGCACGCCGATCCGGCTCGATGGCAAGGACGCGGGCGAGATGCGCTCGAGCCAGGATGGCCGCGGCATCGCGCTGTTGCGTCTGGAGCAGGTGGCAAGGGCGGCCGCGGATGGCCTGCCGCTGCTCGCCGATGCGACCGAGGTGATCCCGCACAAGCCCGACTGGGCCAGATTCTGAGCCCATCGTGCGCTACCTCGCCGGCGGCTCGAGCAGCGCGGCGGTCAGACGCTGCAGCGCGCCGAACGGCGCCTCGCCCGGCGCCAGCGCCAGCGCCCCTGCCCGCGCCGCCCGCTCCAGACCGCGCCGGCCGAACTCGCTGCGGACCGCCTCGGCGAGCCAGCTTTCGGCGTGCGCCTGGCGCCTGGCTTCGAGCCGGCCGCCGCCCGCCAGGTGGCCGGCATGATCCTTGATTGCCTGAACCAGCGCGCCGATGCCCTGCGCCTTCGTGCCGCTGACCGCGACGATCGGCACGGACCAGCCGTCGACGCGCCGGTCGAGCGCTAGCGCGGCTTCGAGATCACCCTGGGTCTTGAGCGCGATGCTGCCGAGATCCGCTTTGCCGATCACCGCGATGTCGGGGATCTCGGCGATGCCGGCCTTGAGGTATTGCAGGCTGTCGCCTGAGCCGGGCTGGACGCACAGCACGACGGTGTCGGCGATCGTCGCGATGTCGGTCTCCGACTGGCCGACGCCGACGGTCTCGACGATCACCCGATCGTACACGGCGCGCATCAGCACGACCGCGGCATGGGCCTCGGCGGCGAGGCCGCCGAGCCGTCCGCGCGCCGCCATCGAGCGCACGAACACGCCCGCATCCTCGGCGTCGAGCGCGAGGCGGACGCGGTCGCCCAGAAGCGCGCCGCCACTTTGCCGCGACGATGGGTCGATCGCGATCACGCCGACGCTCTGATGCTCGCCGCGCAGCGCCTCGATCAGCCGGGCGATCAGGGTCGACTTGCCGACCCCGGGCGGACCGGTCAACCCGATCACGTGCGCGCGGGCACCGTAGTGCGCCGCATCCAGGAGTGCCATGGTCGCGGGCTCGCCCGATGCCGCTTCCATGCGAGCGAGCGCCAGCGCCATCGCGCGCTTGCCGCCGGCGCGGAGCTGCTCCAGCGGCTGCGGCGGTGGACGGTCCGAACTCTCGGCTATGACCTCAGGGCCGCCTGGGCCGCCGCGAGCCGCGCGATCGGGACGCGGTAGGGCGAGCAGGAGACATAATCGAGGCCGAGCTGCTCACAGAACGCGATGGTCGCGGGGTCGCCGCCGTGCTCACCGCAGATGCCGAGCTTGAGATCGCGCCGGCCGCGCCGGCCACGCTCGCAGGCCAGCTCGATCAGCGCACCAACCCCGGCCACGTCCAGCGTCGAGAACGGATCGGCCGCGAAGATGCCGCGCGCCAGGTAGAGCTCCATGAACCGCGCCGAATCGTCGCGCGACAGGCCCAATGCCATCTGGGTCAGATCGTTGGTGCCGAAGCTGAAGAACTCCGCGAGCGCAGCGATCTGCTCGGCCCGCAGCGCCGCGCGCGGCACCTCGATCATGGTGCCGACCTGGTAGGCGATCGCGACGCCGGTCTCGGCCATCATCTCTTTGGCGATCGCATCGATCCCGGCCTTGATCAGCTCGAGCTCGCGCGTCGTGGCGATCAGCGGCACCATGATCTCGGGCACCACCGTCCGGCCGCCGGCCTTGGCCACGTCGGTCGCCGCGCCAAAGATCGCGCGCGCCTGCATCTCGTAGATCTCGGGGAACAGCACGCCCAGGCGGCAGCCGCGCAGGCCAAGCATCGGATTGGTCTCGCGCAGCTCGGCGGCCCGCCGGCGGACGGTGGCCGCCTCGACGCCCGTGGCGCGCGCGACCGCCTCGATCTCCTGCGGCGCGTCGGGCAGGAACTCGTGCAGCGGCGGGTCGAGCAGCCGGATCGTGACCGGCAGCCCCGCCATGATCTCGAACAGCTCGGCGAAATCCTGGCGCTGCATCGGCAGGATCTTGGCCAGCGCCGCCCGCCGCCCTTCGGCATCGCCGGCGAGGATCATCTCGCGCATCGCGACGATGCGCTCATCGTTGAAGAACATGTGCTCGGTGCGGCACAGGCCGATGCCTTCGGCGCCGAAACGGCGGGCCGTGCGGACGTCGTCCGGCGTCTCGGCGTTGGTGCGCACCTTCAACCGCCGGCGCTGGTCGGCCCAGCTCATCAGCGTGTCGAACGCGCCGGACAGCTGCGGCTCGACGGTCGGCACCGCCCCCAGCATGACCGCGCCGGCACTGCCGTCGATCGTCACCAGGTCGCCCTTGGCGACGGTGTGCCCGCCTGCCGTGAAGCGCCCCTGGCGGTAATCGATCACGAGATCGGCGGCGGCGCAGACGCAGGGCTTGCCCATGCCGCGCGCGACCACCGCGGCGTGGCTGGTCATGCCGCCGCGTGAGGTGAGGATGCCACGGGCGGCATGCATGCCGTGGATATCCTCGGGCGAGGTCTCGACCCGCACCAGAATCACCGCCTCGCCCATCCCGCCAAGGCGCTCCGCCTCGTCGGCGCTGAACACCACCTGGCCCGACACCGCCCCGGGCGAGGCCGGCAGACCCCGCGCGATCACCTCGCGCGGCGCGTCGGGGTCGAGCATCGGATGCAGCGACTGCTCGAGCGAGGCCGGCTCGATGCGCAGCACGGCCTCGTCGCGGTCGATCACGCCTTCCTCGGCGAGCTCGACCGCGATCCGCAGCGCCGCCTGGATGGTCCGCTTGCCGCGCCGGGTCTGCAGGATCCAGAGCCGGCCGCTCTGCACCGTGAACTCGATGTCCTGCATGTCGCGGTAGTGGTCCTCGAGCCGCTCGAACACCGCGACGAGCTCCGCATAGGTGCCCGGCATGACCTCTTCCATGGCCGGCAGGGCACCGCCGGTCTCCGCCTTCATGGCGATGGTCAGCGGCTGGGGCGTCCGGATGCCGGCGACGACGTCCTCGCCCTGGGCATTGATCAGGAACTCGCCGTAATAGCGCTTCTCGCCGGTCGAGGGATCGCGGGTGAAGGCCACGCCGGTCGCGCTCTTGTTGTCGAGATTGCCGAACACCATGGCCTGCACGCTGACCGCAGTGCCCATGTCCTCGCCGATCTCGTGCAGGCGCCGGTAGGTAACCGCGCGGGGCGTCATCCAGGAGCCGAACACGGCGCCGATCGCGCCCCAGAGCTGCTCGTGGACGTCCTGCGGAAAGCCTTTGCCGAGCTGGTCCTTGACGATTCCTTGGTAGGTCTCGATCAGCCGCTTCAGGTCCTCAGCGCCAATCTCGGTATCCAGGGTATAGCCGTTGGCGAGCTTGACCTCCTCCAGCTGATCCTCGAACAGAAAGTGATCGAGCCCCAGGACCACGTCGCCATACATCTGGATGAAGCGGCGATAGCTGTCGTAGGCGAAGCGGGCATCGCCGGACCTGCGCGCCAGCCCCTCGACGGTCCGATCGTTCAGCCCGAGATTGAGCACCGTGTCCATCATGCCGGGCATCGAGACCGGGGCGCCCGAGCGGACCGAAAGCAGAAGCGGCTGCTCGGGGTCGCCGAACGCGCTGCCGACCTCGTCCTCGACCCGGCGCAGGGCCGCCTCGACCTCGGCTTTCAGACCGTCCGGATAGCGCCGGTCGTGCTGGTAGTAGTGGCTGCAGATCGCGGTGGTCAGGGTGAACCCCGGTGGCACGGCGAGGCCAAGCTGCGCCATCTCGGCGAGGTTGGCGCCCTTGCCGCCGAGCAGCCCGACCATCTCGGCCGTGCCCTCCACCTTGCCCGCACCGAAGCTGTAGACCCACTTGCTCATCACGCCACCTGGCGCTCTTGCGCCTCCGTGTCCTCGATCAGCGAGAAATCCGCGACCGTGCCGAGCGCCGACCGGATCCGGGCCAGCAGGCGCAGCCGGTTCTCCCGCCGCCGCGGATCGTCGGTGTTGACCGTGACGCGATCGAAGAAGGCGTCGACCGGCCGGCGCAGCTTCGCCAGCGCCGCCATCGCCTCGGTGAAGGCCTCGCGTTCGAGGGCTCCCTTGATCTCGTCAGCGACGCTGGTCAGGCGGGCATACAGGGTCCGCTCTTCCTGCTGCTCCAGCCGGGCGCTGTCGGGCTCGCCGCCATAGCTGCGGCCATCCCGCTTCTCCTCGATCCGCACGATGTTGCTGGCGCGGCGGTGCGCGATCAGGAGGTTCGCGCCGTCATCGGTCGCGAGGAAGTCGCGCAACGCGTCGACCTTGGCCAGGAGGCGGATCAGGTCGTCGTCGTGGCCCGCCGCGAAGACCGCGCTGATCAGGGCGTGGCGCACGCCTTCGGTCCGCAGATGCACCTTGAGCCGGTCGGCGAAGAAATCCAGCAGCTCGGCCGCGACGCCCGTGCGATCGAGATCGGAAAGCTTTGCCGCGTAGCCGGCGAATGCCTGCTCGAAGGCCACCCGCAGGGGCAGGCGCAGGCCGTTCTCGAGGATCAGGCGCAGCACGCCGAGGGCCGCGCGGCGCAGCGCGAACGGGTCCTTCGAGCCCGTCGGCTTCTCGCCGATCGCAAAGAAGCCCGCAAGGGTATCGAGCTTGTCGGCCAGGGCGATCACGACGCTGGTCGGCGCGGTCGGGCACCGATCGCCCGGCCCCTGCGGCGCATAATGCTCGGCAATCGCCGTGGCGACGCTGTCGGGTTCTCCTGCATCCCGGGCGTAGTAACGCCCCATGATGCCCTGTAGTTCCGGGAACTCGCCGACCATCTCGGAGACCAGGTCGGCCTTGCACAAGGCGGCGGCGCGCCGCACCTGCGCGGCATCGGTGCCAGGCACCCTTGTCGCGAGCCTCGGCGCCAGCGCCTGGAGCCGGCGCACCTTGTCGCCGAGCGAGCCGAGACGCGCGTGGAATACCATGCCATCCAGCCCCGGCACGCGGCTCTCGAGGGTCGCCTTGCGGTCCTGGTCCCAGAAGAACTTTGCATCCCACAGCCTTGCGCGCAGGACGCGCTCGTTGCCTGCAACGATCGCGGCATCATCCTCGGCGCGCAGGTTGGCGACAATCACGAAGCGGGCCGCGAGACGACCTTTGTCATCCTCGAGCGCCAGATACTTCTGGTGCTGGCGCATTGAGGTGACCAGCACCTCCTGCGGCAGGTCCATGAAGCGCGGCTCGATCCGGCCGAGCAGGGGCACCGGCCACTCGACCAGGCCGGTGAGCTCGCCCAAAAGCCCGGGGTCGTGCCGGACGCGCAACTGCACCGCGCGCGCCAGTCGGTCGGCCTCGGCCGCGATCTGCCGTTCGCGCTCGGCGCTATCCAGCTCGACGAAGGCGGCCTCGAGCTTTCGCCGGTAGTCGTCGAAGCCGCGCACCTCGATCGGCCCGGATGACAGGAAGCGATGCCCATAGGTCACAGCGCCCGCCGTCACCGGGCCGAAGGTCAGCGGCACGACCTCGCCATCGAGCAGGCAGACCATGCTGTGCAACGGCCGCACCCAGCGCACCGGCCAGGTGCCCCAGCGCATCGACTTGGGCCAGGGGAAGCGGCTCAGGACCTGAGCCAGGAGCGGCCCGAGCACCGCGCGGGTAGGCTGGCCGCGCCGGATGAAGCGGGCGACGTACACCCTGCCCTTCCGGTCGTCCTGTTCCTCCAGCCGATAGTCGTCGACGCCAAGCGACCCCAAGAATCCGTCGAGCGCCTGGGCCGGGGCGCCGACCCTGGGCCCGCGCCGTTCGATCTCGACGTCCGGCTGGCTCGTAACCAGATCGCGCACGACCAGCGCGAGCCGACGCGGCGTGCTGTAGCTCGCAAGACTGCCGTAGGCCAGCTCGGCCTGATCGAGCGCTGCGCCGACCAGCTCGCCGAGACTGGCGGCGGCCCGCGCCTGCATCCGGGCCGGAATCTCCTCCGACAGAAGCTCCAGGAGCAGCTCGGCCATGGCGCCTACGCCGCTTCGGCCATGTGGCCGCGGCCGCGCAGCCAGGCCTCGCAGCAGGCCCTCGCCAGCGCCCGCACCCGGCCGATATAGGCCGCCCGCTCGGTCACGCTGATCACGCGTCGCGCATCCAGGAGATTGAACAGATGGCTCGCCTTCAGGCAGTGATCGTACGCCGGCAGGGTCAGCGGCGGCGTGCGCCGCAAAAGGCTCTGGCACTCCGCCTCGGCGTCGCCGAAATGGCGGAACAGGCGCTCGGTGTCGGCGGCCTCGAAGTTGAACGCCGAGAATTCCCGCTCGGACTGCAAGAAGACCTCACCGTAAGTCAGGCCGCGGCCGTTGAAGTCAAGCTCGTAGACGTTGTCGACGCCCTGGACGTACATCGCCAGGCGCTCGAGCCCGTAGGTGATCTCACCCGAGACCGGCTGGCAGTCGAAGCCGCCGATCTGCTGGAAATAGGTGAACTGGGTGATCTCCATGCCGTCGCACCAGACCTCCCAGCCGAGACCCCAGGCCCCCAGCGTCGGACTCTCCCAGTCGTCTTCGACGAACCGCAGGTCATGCGCCCGCGGATCAATGCCGATCGCCTCGAGGCTCTTCAAATAGATGGTCTGGATGTCGTCCGGCGACGGCTTCAGGATGACCTGGAACTGGTAGTAATGCTGCAGCCGGTTCGGGTTCTCGCCGTAGCGGCCGTCGGTCGGCCGCCGCGACGGCTGCACATAGGCGGCGCGCCACGGCTCGGGGCCGAGCGCGCGCAAGGTGGTCGCGGGATGGAAAGTGCCGGCGCCGACCTCGACGTCATAGGGCTGCAGAATCGCGCAGCCCTGTTCCGCCCAATAGCGCTGCAGGACCAGAATAAGGTCTTGAAAGCTTGGAGCTTTGCGGGTCAACCGGGTCTGCTCACAAGGGGTGGCGGAGCGGGCCGGACCATAGCCAGCGGCCCAGGTGTGGTCAAGGAATACGCTATCAGAAGTTTCGCGGTGGTTGACGCCGCGGACATTTGCACGCCCGCGACGTCGCCGGTCAGAAGCGGGCGTGGCCGGCCTCGTCGCGGCGCACGGCGCAGCGGCACCCCTCGCGCGGATCGACATAGGCGCCACAGCGCGGGCACTGGCGCAGCTCGACGGTGCCGGCTCGGTCCGCCCGCGACGTTCGGGTGGCACGCCCGGCGGAGCGCTTCACTGCAGCCTGACGCTCGCTCGCCAGGCGGCTGACCAGCCCAAAGCCCTTCCAGATCACCACGATGATCAGGATGATCAGCAGGATCTTGCTGAGCGATAGACCGAACACACGGCTCCCCTGCCCGATAACCGCCCCAAGCGCCCTTTCCCTGTAGCATGGCGGCGGCGCAAGCCCAAGTCGGGGGTGCCGGTCACGTCAGACGGCCCTCAAAGGCCATAGCGCGACCACAGCTCGCGCTCGACGAGACTGTCCAGCGTCGCGTCGACCAGTGCCTGCGGCCATGCGTCGAGCCGAAGCCGGCGCTGCCACCAGGGCCGTGCCGTGCTGACCAGCGGCAACTTCACCTTTTGGCCAAAACGTTCCCGCAGCACCGCATGGAGATCGCCAAGGCCATCGATCAGGCCGGCCTCGAGCGCGCCCCGGCCGGTCCAGATCTGGCCTTCGAACAGGTCCTCGTCGCCGCCCTTCAGCCGCGCGCCGCGCCGCTCGCGCACCGTTTCCTTGAAGCCCTGGTGCAGCTCGTGGAGGATCGCATTCAGGCGCTCGACGTCTTCCGGCCGCTCGGGGCGAAACGGGTCCAACAGCGACTTCTTTGCACCTGCGGTATACAGCCGGCGCTCGATACCGAGCCGCTCGAGCGCCCCCGCGAAGCCGAAGCTCGCATGGATCACGCCGATGCTGCCGACGATCGATCTCGGGTCGGCGAAAATCTCGTCCGCGGCGAGCGCCAGCCAATAGCCGCCCGATGCGCCGACGTCCTCGATAAAGGCCACGACCGGTAGCTGCTTCTCGGCCGAGAGCGCGCGGATCCGCCCCGCGATCAGGGCGGATTGGACCGGGGAGCCGCCCGGGCTGTTGATCGAGAGCGCCACCGCCTTGGCGCCACGCAGCCTGAAGGCGCGCTCGAGCGCCGGGTTTACGGTGCTCAAGGAGAGCCCGCCGCCGCGCAGCCTGGGCCCGCCGATCACGCCGGTCAGACGCACGACCGGCACGGCCGGCGGCTGGGCGCGCAGCCGGCCAAGCCAGGCTCGGACGTCAACCATCGCGCCGCGCTCCCGCCCGCTCCTCCCGCAGCACCAGGGCATGCCCGTGCCGCAGCACGGCCTCGGCCGCGGCGGTGAATCTGCCGTCCTCCTGATGCAGGATCAGGCCACGCAGCAGCGTGAGCGGCGCGCGCGAGCCCTTGCGGCCCTGCACCAGCACGCGGCCGGCCGGCTCTTGCGAATCCCCGGGCCACAGCGGAAAGACTACGAGCGCGCCCAGGGCATCGCCCAGCGCAGCCAGGATCTCGCCGATCCGCTCGGCCCGGTGGATCAAGGTCAGCATCCCACCTGGCCTCAGCATGCGCACGCAGCCCTGCAGCCAGGCGGCCAGCGACATGGCGCCCTCGACGTGGGCGATCGCCCGTTCGGGCAGCGGCGACGCGCTTGCGGCCCGTGCCGGGAGATGCGGTGGATTGGTCATCACGTGATCAAAGCTCCCCCACGCGAAGCGCGGCGGCGGCTGGACCAGATCGCCCACCAGCATCTCGACCCGCTCGCCGAGGCCGTTCTGCGCGACGTTCAGCGCGGCGATCTGCTGCAGCGCGCGCTGCAGCTCGATACCTACCACCTTGCAGCCCTGCACGCGCACCGCCAGGCACAAGGCCGCAGCCCCGGTCCCGGCGCCCGCATCCAGCACGCGCTCGCCGGCTACCGCCGGCACCGCAGCCGCCAGCAGCACCGGGTCGATCGCGACCCGATAGCCGCGCGTCGGCTGGCTGAGCGACACCCGCCCACCGAGCAGCCGGTCCAGGGTGAGATCGTCGCTCACCGATCGGCGCGGCTGGCGCGCGCGAGGATCTGCTCGGCCCGATCGAAGGCCTCGTCGGCAACCATCAGGCGGCGCGGGATCGCTCCGATGCTGCCGTCGACGGCGCTGACGTGGTCGTCGAGCAGGACTGAATCGATGCCCTCGGCGGCCAGCATCGCCCGTGCCCAGGACAAGTGAACCAGATCGTTGCTGCGCAGTAGTTCCCGCATCGCGGCGGCATCCTATATTGACGTTGGGGAGCGAGCCAAGTTTGCATTGCCGCATTGGGCCTGATAGCAAGATAAACCCGCCACGCGTGGCATCCTGCAGGAAGGAATCGCCTTGACCGCGGTCAGCACGCAGGTCCAGGAGCGAGCCCACAACAAGCTCGACTCGGTTCAGAGCCTGGTCGAGAGCGATATGCGGCGGGTCAACGAGCTGATCGTGGCGCGTCTCGACAGCCCGGTCCATCTGATTCCTGAGCTGGCCGGCCATCTGGTGAGTGCGGGCGGCAAGCGGGTGCGGCCGATGCTGACGCTGCTGGCGGCGCAGCTCTGCGGCTATCGGGGTGACCGGCACGTGATGCTCGCCGCGGCGGTCGAGTTCATCCATACGGCCACGCTGCTGCACGACGACGTGGTCGACGCCAGCGACCTGCGCCGCGGCCTGGCCACCGCCAACACGATCTGGGGCAACAAGCCGAGCGTGCTGGTCGGCGATTTCCTGTTCTCGCGGGCCTTCCAGCTGATGGTGGAGGATGGCGCTCTGCCGGTGCTGGCGATCCTCTCGAACGCTGCGGCGGTGATCGCCGAGGGCGAGGTCGCGCAGCTGATGACGGCGAACGACACCCAGACCTCCGAGGCGACCTATCTCGAGGTGATCAGCGCCAAGACCGCCACCCTGTTCGCGGCGGCGGCCGAGATCGGCGCGCTGGTGGCGGATCGCCCGGCGACCGAGGCAGAAGCGCTGCGCAGCTATGGCAACAACCTCGGAATTGCGTTCCAGCTGATCGACGACATCCTCGACTACAGCGCCCGCGAGGTGGTGCTCGGCAAGAGCCTCGGCGACGACTTCCGTGACGGCAAGATCACTCTGCCCGTGGTCCTCGCCTTTACGCGCGGCAGCGCCGAGGAGCGCCGCTTCTGGCGGCGCACCCTGGAGCAGGGCGAGCAGCACGAGGGCGATCTCGCGCGCGCGATCGAGCTGATGGAGCGGCACGGCGCGCTGGCCGACAGCCTCGGGCGCGCCGCCCGGTATGCCGCTGCCGCCCGCAGCGCGCTCGAGCGTTTCCCGCCATCGCCGGCAAAGGC
>Ga0081538_10004904_pt1 | contig 12192 bp, 11 predicted proteins | sample TabmetS5T2R1_FD_71022 | JGI IMG/M metagenome (GOLD analysis project Ga0081538, IMG submission 71022) | Tabebuia heterophylla rhizosphere microbial communities from the University of Puerto Rico - S5T2R1 | ecosystem: Host-associated > Plants > Roots > Rhizosphere ... | reverse complement strand
GCCGCCGGGGATGCGGTGAAGTACGGCCCGGAAGGGCACCAGGGCATTTTCAGCGGCGGCCGCCCGGCCCGGTATGGCCTTTCCGGCACCACCGGGGACTACGCCAAAGAGGCCAACCGCCAGACCCTGGTGTGTCTCATGCTGGAGGAGGTGGAGGCCATCGAAAACCTGCCCGAGCTGGTCACCATGCCGGGGGTGGATGTGTATTTCATCGGCTCCGGCGACCTGTCCCAGTCGCTGGGCGACACCGGCCAGCAGACCCACCCGGAGGTGCAACAGATGATGGAGCGCGGCGTCAAGATCATCACCGAGGGCGGGCGCGTTGCCGGGTGCAGCTGCCCCGACAATCATATGTTCTGGAAGCGGAATGTGTATGCTTTCCGTGAGAGCGCGAAAATGTGCTATGCTGCGTGTCCCTCCCCATTTTGAAGGGCAACCTGGGACCCGTGGGGCAGCCTCTGACATGTCGTAGCCAGAGGCAAGAAGCACTATCAGCGCGGCACTCCTTGCCGAATAAGGATTTGCAGCCGACCGCATACAGCGTCCGCTCCTCCGTCGCTCCCGCTTCCAGCGGAAGTCATTATGTCTAGCCTGCCCGCCCCAGGGAGTGCCGGCAGGAACCCGGGGGTTCCTCGGAGACTGTGAGAAGAATTCCGCATATGAAATCAGTCTGCATCTGTGGTAGCTTCGGGTTCTACGAGGAGATGGTCGAGCTCAGAAATGCCCTCCAAGCGCGAGGAGTCCGCTGTGAGTGGCCCCGGCCAGGCCCGCGTCGTGCGCCGCAGGCCATGACCGCAGACGACGCGCGCGACGCCATCATGCAGCATCTGGAGCGCATGGATCGGGCAGAGTGCGTCTTTATATTCAACAAAGGCGGCTATCTCGGGAACAGCGTCGTGATGGAAATCGGCTATGCTTATGCGCGACGCAAACCGATCTATGTGTTTGCTCCTATCCACGATCCATTCCTAAGACCCTTGGTTAATGCCGTCACGAGCATTGAGGAGCTGCTGCAACTGGTGCACCCATAATAGGCATGGTGGGGGCCGCTCGCAGGTGGAGCAACAGCGGTGAGGTGCACCAGACGTTCAACCCCACGCGGCATCACTGCATCCACGCTGAGCAGGGGCTAAGCAAAGGCAGGCGGTAACCCACTCCCGCATATGACAAGCCAGTGGAGCCGACCGGGTACTCGCTACGCTCGGACCCGGCGGCTCACTGCCAGCGTTAGCTTGTACGCACGTCAGCGTGTGGTAAGAGCAGATGGTATTATGACGAATCTCAACACAAAAGCATGGCTCAGCCTCGCGGTGCTCACGATCGTTATGGGTCTTCTGCTCTTTGTCCCCGCCTGGACCGTTCACTACTGGCAGGCATGGGTGTATCTGGCGATCTTCACTGGCACATCGATCCTCACCCCCCTCTATCCCATGAGACACGACCCGGCGCTGCTTGAGCGCCGCATGCGGGCTGGGCCTACTGCGGAAAGGCAACCAGTGCAGAGGCTCATCATGCTGTGCACGTCAATTGGATTCATCGCCCTGCTTGTCGTGCCAGCACTTGACTTCCGCTTCGGGTGGTCCACCGTGCCGCCCGGCGGCGTTGTGGTCGGCGATGTGTTTGTCGTGACAGGGTTCTATTTCATATCCCGCGTGTATCGAGAGAACACCTTTACGTCAGCAACCATCGAAGTCGCCAAAGATCAGCAGGTCATTTCGACCGGGCCGTACGCCATCGTCCGCCATCCGATGTACGCAAGTGCCTCGCTGTACCTGGTTGGCACGCCGCTTGCGCTTGGCTCGTACTGGGGGCTCGTCGTGCTCGGGGCGATGATGCCGTTTCTGCTCTGGCGGCTCTTGGACGAAGAGCGTTTCCTAGCGAAGAACCTGCCCGGATACATGGAATACCAGAAGCGGGTCCGGCATCGTCTTGTGCCATTCGTTTGGTAGGACGGGCATTGGCCTTGAAATGTACAACCTAACACACGCCCTGAGAGGGACTGTCAAGAGGAATGAACGATTTTTTTCAAGGCATGGAGCCGACTGCCGACAGTGCTCGCTGCGCTCCCGCTCTCGGCAGCGGCTGAGCCGCAGCGTTGGGCGTCATGAACGCCGCGCTACGGCTGAGTTCAACCGAAACGGAGGCATCGGTCTAATGGACAATGAAGACCGATGTTCCTCAGTTTCCCCGGTAGGCGTTGATCGCGGTGCACCGCCAGATCAAGGTCCCGTCGCCGCCACGACCAGCTCGGCGGCACACACCGCGTCAAGCGCGAACCTGGGACCGATGATCACCGCCAACGAACTCGATCATGTCATCATCATCTTGTGCCTCACCCTGGAGGGAGGAGCCCCTTACCCAGGCCCGCTCCTCCCGCAGGTCGTTAGCGCCGCGCTTCGAGAATCAGGTTAAAGGGGGTCTCGGCCGCGCGCCGAAAGCGCGTGAACCCCGCCTTGCGGAACACCTCGGCAAGGCGCGCCTCTCCCGCCTGCGCGCCGAGGACGAGGCGCCCGCCCTCCGAGAGCGCGTGCGCACAGCAAAGCGTGGTCGAAGCGGCATAGTAGAGCCGCGCAACCGGCGAAATGTTGTCTTCGACCCGGTCGTTGGCGAACGGCTCGACCAGCATCACCGTGCCGTCGGGAGCAAGGACCCTGGCAGCGTGCTGGGCCGCGGCGACCGGGTCGCCCAAGTCGTGCAGGCAGTCGAAGAAACAGATGAGCCCGTAGTTCTTACTGGGGTAGTCCACGGCCCGGGCCACGTCGAAGCCAACCCGCGCAGCGAGGCCCGCCTCGGCCGCGTTGCGCCTCGCCGCCTCGATCGAGGCCGCGTGCGCATCGAAGCCGTGAAAGCGCGAGCGCGGGAAGGCCTCGGCCATCAACACGGTCGAGTGGCCGTGGCCGCAGCCGACGTCGGCCACCGTGATGCCGGCCTCGAGTCGCTCCACAACGCCATCGAGCGCCGGCAGCCACTCCGACACGAGACTACCGCGATAGGCATTGCGGTAGAAGGCCGCCACGCCGCAGTAGAGGCGACCATCGTGCTCTCCCCACGCCACGCCCTTGCCGGTGCGGAAGGCTTCGATAGCCTTGTCCTCGTCGAACCACATCGATGCCGGCACCTGCCACGCGTTGGGAATGAACACCGGGCTGTCTTCGTCGGCCAGCACCATCGCCTGCTCGGGAGAAAGCTCGTACGTATCGCTCACGGCGTGATAGTCGACGTAGCCGCCGGCGGCTTGCGCATTCAACCACTCGCTCACGTAGCGCTCCGCGCAGCCCGTGCGCGCCGCCAGCTCCTTCGGACTGATCGGACCGGCACCTGCCATGGCCTTGTAGAGACCGAGCTTGCTGCCAAGGCTGACCATCACGCCCCCGTAGCCGGCGGACAGGTCGCCAATGGCGCGCATGACAAAAGATTCGAGCTTCGTTTGATCAATCACGGGTGCGTCCATGATCTTGGCCTCCTGTTGTGATTTCAAGGGTTCCAAACGTCGTGCACAGGATTGCACGGAGACCGACGCGACGCCAGAGTCTGGATCGCCCAGAATCGGTTCGTTTGTGCCACGGCGGACGCGCGACGCGGGCCAACGACCCGTGGTGCCGCAAGCCGGTTTCGCGGTAACATCCCGCGCACCTCGGTCGACCTCACCCGCGCGCTCGCAAGCGGGGGACCTTTGGGAGGATCACTAGCCATGACCAGACCGTTGTTCCACCCCGGATCCGAGCCGCGTCACGTGAGCCTCGTCGCGCTGCCCGATGCGGTGGTCTCCACGCTGAGCGGCATCTTCGATGTCATGAATGCGTTCGCGCTCATGGGCTTGCCCAATGCAAGCGCGGGCGCGCGGGTGCCGTTTCACATCGAGATCGTGGGCGAGGCGGTGGGCCCCCTTGAACTGGCGAGCGGCGTCCCGATCAACGTGCAGCGGGCGATCGCCGAGATCGAGACGACCGATATCGCGATCGTCCCATCGGTGCTGCTGCGACCCGAAGGCTGGGAGAAGGGGCGCTATCCTTGCCTGGTCGACTGGCTCCACACGATGTACGACCGCGGGGCGGTGCTCTGCTCGGCCTGCTCGGGGATCTTTCTCTTGGCCGAAACGGGCCTCTTCGACGGCAAGGACGCGACGGTGCACTTTAGCTACGCCCGCGCATTCGCGACCACATATCCGGCCGTTCCGGTTCATCCGGAACGCGTGCTCATCATCTCGGGCGTGCGCGAAGAGCTGGTGAGCTCGGGCGCATCGATGAGCTGGCACGACCTGGTGCTCTACCTCATCGCGCGTTACGCCGGCGCGACCGCCGCGCAGGAGGTCACGCGCCTTTTTGCGCTGCAATGGCACCAGGATGGACTCACCCCTTACATCGTTTTCGAAGGCAAGCGCGACCATGGCGATGGCGACATCCAAAGCGCGCAGCAATGGCTGGACAGCCATTTCTCGGTCGCCCACCCCGTGGAGGAGATGATCAAGCGCTCGCGGCTCGCCGAACGCACCTTCAAGCGGCGCTTTACGCACGCGACCGGTCTCAGCCCGCTCGCCTATATCCAGCGCTTGCGGATCGAAGAGGCGAAGCGCAGGCTCGAGCGGACGGACGCGCCCATCGACGAGATCAGTTGGCAGGTCGGCTATGAGGACCCGGCCTTCTTCCGGCGACTGTTCAAGCGCACGACCGGACTAGCACCGGGCGCCTATCGCAAGCGCTTTCGCATCCCTGATTTCGCTCGCCCGTAGCATCGAGGTCGGCGGTTCGACGCCTAACAGGCTACCTTTCTGACGCGGCGGTCGCACGCGCTTTCAAACGTCCGATCGGCAAGCCGTCAACCACATCGCGCCGCGCGTCATATCGAGGGCGTCCCCGCATAGTCTCGGGGATGGTCATGGCACTCCGCCACGGACACGAGACGGCAACGCATCTGGGAGGGTACGGACGTTCGACATCTCTGCAAGACGTCGTCAATACAAGAGCAGCACTCCCAAGGGTGCTCGGGCAGGACACTGTGACCAAGCCTCACGAAGGCACAGACTATGTGAAAACCTTCCGAGCTAACCGGGATGTCATAAGCAATCGTACTGAGAGGAGTCGTCGGAACGCGCGCTAGAGCGCAAGATGTCTGGGTTTGACCGGAAGGCTAGAGGTTGTCTTCCTGTGCCATCTTAGAGGGGTGAACAAGCCGCTTCACGCGAGGGCCTCGATCATCGTATTCACCGCGAGGATGAAAAAGCTCGACCGGCCAGGAACACGCCTGGCCGGTCGAGAGCCTAGTGGTGGGTGACGTGTGCTAGTCATCAGCTGACGCGGCCGCTGCCTCGGGCAGACGGTTGTCCACCAGATCGGTGGCACAGGCTGCACCGTTGAGCAGGCCCCAGCGTACCATCCAATGGTAGGTGTCTTCGACGATCTCGTCCGTGTACGGCGTGGTATACGAGTAGCGCAGGCGGGGGAGGTGAAAATCGTCCGGGGTCAGCCCGCCAAACTTAGCCAGCGCGGCGGCAGAGCGTGGATCATCGATGAGATAATGAAGATACTTCCGCTTGTCGGCGTTCAGCATGTCTACGGCCTTGGCGACGGCCCGGTTGATGGCTGCAAAGGTCGCCTCGTCCATGTCATCGCTGGCGTTTTCGGCGCCCAGGTAGTGCCCCTCACAGACAGCCTTACACCCCAGCTTTTCTCCGAGGGCAATCCACGGCTCCATCACCACACAAGCGTCGACTTCACCGTCCCACATCGCTTCGAAACGCTGTTGCGGTGAGCCGTAGTGGACGAGCTTGATCTTTTCCTTGGGAAGGTAACCCTCCAACAGCCGCAGAGCCACGTAATGTGAACCGGCATGGAATTGTACCGCGATCGGTTTGTTGCCCAACGTCCCGGGGTAGTTGTGCGGCGAGTCCGGACGCACCATGATCGCCTGGCTCACGACCGCAGAACGGAGGGCAATGATCTTCGCTCCCTGCTTGCTTTCAAAGGCCCGCCGGACCTGTCCTTCTTCTCAGGCCCGATAGATCGACACCCGAGCTTCTTCGAAGGCGACATGGCCGAGGATAGGATTGACCTCTGCGGGATTTTCCGTATGCGTCACCACACCACTCGAGCGGGCCCGGACGAATTCCATATCGATCCCTTCGGCCTCAAATAACCCATGGTCTTTAGCGATCATCCAAGGCAGGCTGAAGACCGTGCCACTGATTTCACTCACAACCTTTTTCATCACCGCTCCTTCCTTGTCGGTTTCCGGTACGATGGCTGAAACCAAGGACTCCAACGCGGCTCGGGGTTACCTCGCATGTAGCGCCGCCAAACCACGCTAGGTAGCTGCCAGCACTGCAAGATTGGAAACCACGTATTACCCGTCTAAAGCGCCGGCGGTGGTTGTGATATGGCTTCCCCGGCGAGGGATCGGGCAGATACGCGGGCGCCCATTTTAGGCAAACGCTGGAATCACCTCTTCCCCGAACAGCTTAAGAGACTTCAGCGACTGCTCCAGGGGCATCCCCCCGAACCGGTGGTTGGCACAAAACACATCGTAGCCACAGCGCGCTTGCTGTTCCGCCAGCTTGCGGCGCACCGTCTGTGGGCTTCCGACCACGGCCACGCCGCTGTCGACCCACCAGTCGTATGAGGCCCTCTGTTCCCGCGTGCCTCGGGCACGCGCGCTGCGGACGACCGTATCGGGATTGCCTTTGAAGCCAAGGCGTGTCCTGGTGAGTGGCTCGATGCCAAGGCGATCCGACCTCAGGATGGAGGGCTCCGCCTCCGCTCTGGCGATGTCGTCGGTCTCCGCCACATGCACCGCCCGCATGAGGAACATACGGGGCATCGGCCCTGCGTGTCCGCACTCGCGCCAGATGCTCCGGTAGAGTGCAAACTTCTCGGCGATTACCTCATCCACATCCAGGTTTTGCGATACATGGAAGTTATGCCTGGCGGCGTATTCGAGCGACGTCGGGCTATGCGCGGCAAACCAGACGGGAGGATGAGGCTTCTGATAGGGTTTCGGCACGGGCAGGGCCTCATCGAACTGCCAGTACTTGCCCTCATGGGTGACAGTCTCCTCGGTCCAGGCCTTGAGGATGATCTCCAACGCCTCGGTGGACATCTCCCGTCGCTCATCATACGGGATCTTCCAGCGCATGAACTCATGCTCGAGTGTTCCGAGGCCGGCCCCGAACTCCAGTCGGCCATGGGACAGATGGTCGAGCATGGCCGCCTCTTGCGCCAGACGCATCGGATTGTGAAAGGGCAGCTGATAGATCATCACCCCCATGCGGATGCGGGTCGTCGCTCTGGCCACCGCGGTCAGGTACACACTGGGGGCGGTGATCTGCCCGACTGGGGAATTCTGGTGTTCGATAATGAAATAATAGCGGTATCCCAACTCCTCGGCCAGTTGGACCTCACGGATGTGCTGCTCGTAGATGTCAGCCTGCCTAGGAAAGTTCGCCACTTCGTATGCGCCGAAGGCATCCCAGATTCCGAAGGCTAGCGTTGACATGCGCGGGTCTCCTCTGCGAGCGCAGCATGCACATGCCAGCAGGTTCTCCCCTATCCTGCGCTTTGCCATAACCCACGGCCAGGGCGTCGCCTCGCCTGGCCGTGGCAGAGAGGCTACAAAGGCAAGACAGCGGACCTCGATGACCTCATCGGAGGTCTAGCCGGCATGGCCAACTGGCAACTTGGCGCCCTGGAAGGGGCCAATCGTCGCTTCAAAGGATTGGGAAAACGCCAGGATCTCTTCGTTCGACTGCTTCTCCAGGTCGATGGGCCGACTAAAGCCTTGGCGGACGTTGTATCCCGTCTTGTAATAAACCTCGCCGACATTATCCTCAGGGTCAAGGAAATAGATGCTCACCGAAATGCCGTGGGTGACTGTCCTGAGAATCCGCGTGTTTTCTGCCTGGAACCGACGATATAAGTCTCGCAGTTCGTCCAGGTTTGACACGATGAAGGACATCTGACCTAACCCCTGGGTCCGTGGCCTGGCGCCATCAGGGTGATCTGGGCCACGCGCCTGCCCTAAGTTCAATTCATGGTGCTCGTACTCGGGATTGGCGCTCAGGAAACAGCTGCCGCGCTGTGGATCTTCGTCAGTGATCGTCAGACCAATGACACGGGTGTAAAAGTCCCGCATTTTCATGAGGTCATCGCAGATAATGCCTACGTGTCCCAATCCCATGACCATAGCCCTGCTCCTCTCTCACACACCCCCACCCTCGTTGCTCCTTCGTTATACACGGTGGCGCTGCCTGAAGTGTCACGACGAGCATCGTGGGCAGCGCAACTCTCACGCGATCATAACACGCTCAGGGAAAAATAAAAGCCCCTGTGCCACCGCGCGAACGGGAGCCCACCCCCGCATTTCGGATCTTGCTGATATGCCAACTCTCCGTTCCATTATTTATGATTTTTAAGGTCTCGATATGGCTGTTGTCAAATTATCCCCGTAATCATGTTGAAAAAATCAACAAATACAATCGAATAGGGAAGACCAGATTAGGGTATTGACACCATAGCGTACTAGTACAACAATAGCGGCTGACCACTCTCCCAGCAGCAGGGAAGGTAGCAACCTGTTTGGAGAGCAGGCAGAAAGATTCTTGTCGCATCGAACCCTTTCTGACAGGAGGTGCTGCAATGGCTCGCGAGGATATCACCTTAATGGCGCACCTGATGCGGCGCGCTGGCTTCGGTGCCGGCCGCGATGAGCTTGAGGCCCGAGCCGCGAAAGGCTATGAGGCGACGGTCGAGGAGTTGTTGAACCCGCAAGCCGACCCCGTGGACCGATACGAGTTCCTGCGCTACCAGCCCGGATTCTGGAAGCCTGTCACCTCCCCGGGCATGGGGATGGCCGCGTGGTTTTATACGATGCTGAACACGCAACGGCCGCTGGAGGAGAAGATGGTGCTGTTCTGGCACCAGCTGTTCGCCACCGGGCAGTCGAAGATCGATCACTGGCACGAGCTCATCGCCCAAGTGGACATGTTCCGCGAGCACGCGCTGGGCAACTACCGCGACCTGCTGGTCGCCCTGGCCAAGGACCCGGCGATGATCTACTGGCTGGACAACTGCGACAACCACGCCCATGCGGTCAACGAAAACTGGGGTCGGGAGCTGCTGGAGCTCTTTAGCATGGGCGTCGGCAACTACAGCGAGACGGACGTGCGGGAGGCCTCCAGGGCCTTCACCGGCTGGACCATAGGTTACACCCCGCCGCGCGGCTACTATAACCGCTGGGACTGGGAATTCGAGTATAACGAAGAAGATCACGATGACGGCGAGAAGACGTTCCTGGGGCATACGGGGAACTTCGACGGGGAGGACATCATCGACATCATCGTGCAGCAGCCGGCCTGTCACCGGTTTATCGCCCGCCATTTGTACAACTTCTTCGTCGCCGATGAGCCGCAGGTGCCGGCGTGGCAGACGACGCCGCCGCGGGACCCCAAGGCGATCGAGGTGTTAGCCAAGGCCTTCGCCGATTCGCATTACGACCTTCGATCGACGTTGCGGGCGCTATTCCTCTCCGATTTCTTCAAAGAGGCCCGCTTTGCCAGGATCAAAAGTCCCGCCGAGATGGTCGTCGGCATCATGCGATTGGCCGGCGGGTTCGAGTTTCCCGGGCCGGGGATAGGCAATCTGGCCAAGCAACCGACCTACATGGGGCAGGAGCTCCTGAATCCTCCCAGCGTGGAAGGGTGGCACACGGGCGCTGAGTGGATCAACAGCGGCACCCTGATGAAGCGGGTCAACTTCGCCGCCAGCGTGTTGGGGGATCTCGACCGCCCGGGCATTCGTGCCATCCTGGACCGGGTCAAGGCGCAAGGCGACCTGTCACCCGAGGGGTTCGTGGACAGCTGTCTGGACCTCATCGGCCCTCTGGAAGTACAGCCGGAGGTCCGCCAGCGCTTGGTGGAGCACGCGAGCGAGGGGGGCACCCTGCGCTGGGGGACGGATCAGGATGCCAGCACCTCCGGCAAGCGCGTGGGTGAGATGTTGCAACTGATCGCTTCCCTGCGAGAATTCCAGTATTGCTAACGAGGGATGACGAAAGGAGAACACCATGGCTACGACCGAGAAAGCTCCGGTGTTGGTCGTGCTGCAGCTGTCGGGTGGGAACGACTACATGAACACGGTCATTCCCTACAACGACCCGCTGTATCGGGACTACCGCCCGCGAGTAGCGATCCCTGAAGACCAGATCCTACCCTTGGACAATGAGGTCGGTCTACACCCCAGTATGGGACCGCTACGTGAGATATACAACCAGGGGAAAATGGCGATCATTCATGGCGTGGGCTATCCGAACTCGGTGCGGTCTCACTTCCGCTCCATGGACATTTGGCACACCTGTGAGCCGGACAAAACGGGGACCGAGGGCTGGCTGGGGCTCGCGACCCGTGAACTCGACCCGCGCAAAGAGAATATCGTCACCGCGGTCAGCTTTGGCCCCTGCATGTTCCGAGCGCTCGCGGTGTCTGGGGTGCCGGTGGCTTGCGTGGACGACCTCGAGACCTACGGTCTGCTCACCGGGATCTCCCCGGAGCCGCAGCGGGCCAAGATCCTGGAACGGTTCGCACAGAACTACTCGCCGCTGATCGGCACGGACGAGGTCATGAAGTACTTGGGGTCGACGGGGCTGGAAGCGATGGCGGGGGCAGACATCTTGAAAGTGGCTCCTCAACGGTACGCTTCCACGGTGAAGTACCCCGAGACGTCCATCGCCAAAAAGCTCAAGGGTATCGCACAGGTGAACTTCGCCGACCTGGGTAGCCGCGTCTTCTACTGCGACCATCTCGGCTTTGACACGCACGCCAATCAGCTGGGGGTCCATGCCACCTTGTGGAACGACGTGTCCCAGGCCGTCGAAGCCTTCTTCGCGGATCTCAGGGAACACAATGCCGCCGATAATGTGCTCATGCTCCTGTTCACCGAGTTCGGTCGGCGTGTGCGCGATAACGGCTCGGGCACAGACCACGGAGCGGGCGGTGCGGCCTTCGTGATCGGCGACGCGGTGAAGGGCGGCCAGTACGGCGAGTATCCGTCCCGGAAGCCGGGAGACCTGACGCAGGGTGATCTGGCTCCCACCCTGGACTTCCGCGGTCTGTACGCCACCATCCTGGAGGACTGGCTGCACGTCGACGCCAAGCCCATCGTCAAAGGCTCGTTCGAGAAGCCGCGTTTTCTCTAATTTGACAACGCCCCACCCGAACCCTCCCCCTTCAAGGGGGAGGGTTCGGGTGCTTGCTGGGGTCGGTTTTTCGCCCCCTCTCCCTCTGGGAGAGGGTTCTGAAAAAAACCCACCCTTCACCTAAACGCGTAAGTACCTGTGCAGAAGTACGCCAGGATTTCCCTCACGGTCTCCACTGCACTTGTACGAACCGCTAACCACTGATAAGGGGGGAGCGATGCTTACGACAGTAGCAGCCGGCCGAGTCTTCGACTTCAGCCATGCTGTAGGCCGCGGGGCTCTCTCAGGCCAAGGGTTTCGCATGGCGGTCGCCTTAGCCTTAGGTGAGGGCGACACCCTCTATGCCGTCAACCGAGGGTGGGAGCAAGTCCAGAACGTCCCGGCGAACCGGACCCAGCTGGGGACTCGCGTGGGGAAGTTCACCATCGGCCCGGTGCCGGGGGATGAGGAGTTTGTGGCCGATTTCTCCAAGCCCGGCGATGGCCCTGGGGAGCTGATGTGGCCTGCGGGCATCGCGCTTGATAGCCAGGAAAACGTCTATGTCACCGACGAGTGGCTGAACCGCATCTCCATCTTCGATAAGGATGGCAACTTCCTGCGCCTGTGGGGTTCATCTGGAAGCGATGACGGTGAGCTTCATGGCCCCTCGGGGATCGCCATCGACCCGAAGGATGTCCTGTACATCGTCGACAGCCGCAACCATCGTGTGCAGACGTTCACTCGAGAGGGCCTGTTCCTGAAAGCGTGGGGCAGCCTCGGCAGCGCCCCGGGCCAGTTCAACGCCCCCTGGGGCATCACCTTAGACCTGCAGGGAAACGTCTACGTCGCCGACCATAAGAACCACCGCGTGCAGAAGTTCACCCCCGATGGCGAGTTCATCACCCAATTCGGCCGCCTCGGGACAGGCAAGGGTCAATTGAACCATCCCGCCGACGTCGCGGTAGACCCCGAGGGCGATGTATACGTGTGCGACTGGGCCAACCACCGCGTCCAGGTCTTCGACCCCGAGGG
>Ga0081538_10004903_pt1:0-7500 | contig 12193 bp, 10 predicted proteins | sample TabmetS5T2R1_FD_71022 | JGI IMG/M metagenome (GOLD analysis project Ga0081538, IMG submission 71022) | Tabebuia heterophylla rhizosphere microbial communities from the University of Puerto Rico - S5T2R1 | ecosystem: Host-associated > Plants > Roots > Rhizosphere ... | reverse complement strand
CACTCAAGGAGCTGGCGTTAAGAGGGAGGAATAGTCTTTATACGGGATGATACAGGGCTGCCCTGCGGCATAGCGATACACACTACCAGCAATCTCAGGGGTGAGCGCAAGAATAGTAGAGGACACAGTGCCATAGTGCTCATGGTCACGATGCATACAGATGGTCTCGCGATCCTTCACACCGCTTTCGTGATCACGGCAGACTTGCTGCAAAAGCGGCAAACAGCGCTGCCATTCCGTATATGGTGCGTGCTGGAGTAAACGACGCGCCCGACGAATGCGCACTGTCTCAAAATCGTTGATATTGCCATTGGCCAGAATATGTAACCCGGGGTCTAAACGGTGTATAGAGGCTGTCCCTTCGTAGGCTGCCCAGAGGAGATCATGGTGATCCATCATAAGCAGATTAAAGGGATTATAGCGTTCAGGAGACTCGCTTAGGAGGAGGTCAGCGGCCTCTACCGCAGTACTACAGTGTAAGGCTTCCAGACACAAAAGACCGCGCGAGCGACGTTGCGGATCGTTTTCTTGATCCTCCCGTATACGCCGATTAGTCAAGCCAATCACCAAGCCATGGGTGTTAACTCCTAACCATGTGCCGCCAGCGCGCGTATCCCGCCCGCCCCATATAGCTGGGATGTGAGCTAATTGGTGTGGCCCTTGTGTGGGACGGTCATAGTACTCATCGCGATTCGCTACGACAACCATAGGATACCCTGGGACGCCTTTGTGAATCACCATCAAAAGGCACATATGCTCCCTATCTCGTGTCTTGGGCTATCATCTAACACAAGTGCTTCACCTCTCACTGGCATTTCCGTATGCCCTCTGTTACCATGCTAGAGTAACAACACCATTGTAGCATAGCCCTCGTGTGCGCTATGGTTACATAGCCAGGTATAGCCGGACGAAACAACGCAAGCAAGATAGCTAATCCATTGCAGGTACAGACGTGAACACTCGCATTTTTTGTGTCCTCCAGTGCATGATATTATATGTTCTGGCAACTGTGCATCCCGCAGCGACCGCCACGGGAGATGCGCAAGCCGGGAAAGCGATTTATGAACGCTCATGCGTAGGCTGCCACGGTCCAACTGGCCAGGGGGGACGTATGGCCGCTATGTTAGCAGTGCCACCACGCAACCTCACAGATCAAGCATATATAGGCACACGCTCTGATCAACAGCTCTTTGACGTGATTAGTAAAGGTGGAGCTGCCACAGGTCTATCCGCCGCTATGACGGCTTTTGGGAGTCAACTCAGTGAGCAACAGATCTGGGATACTGTGGCATACGTCCGCACCCTGGCTGCTGGCTTGGAAACTGCTGCACAGGTTCCGAGTAGCACATCGTCGAAGGCCAGCGCACCTGCTACCGACCTGGTCATGGCACGTTTGCGGCTCTCCATTTGGCCCGAGTATGATGACCCACGAGTCCTTATCATGTTACGTGGTGAGATGACGCCACGCCAGGCTTTCCCTGCCAGCATTACCCTGCCTATACCTAAAGGCGCTGAGATTATTGGGGCTGGGATGATTTCTGAGCAAAATGAGCTCTTACTCCATCCGCACCATGTATTACCTGGTAATGTCCACGACACCCTGCAACTCAACCTACCAGTACCGCGTTTTTTTGTGGAGTTTTATTACAATCCCTTCACCATGAATGGGTCAGAGAAGCGTTTTGTCTACCCTGCTCCTACGACATATCCTATCGAACTCTTCGAAGTTGATATCCAGCAGCCTCTGAAGGCTACCGCCTTCACGCTCGATCCAGCGCCCATGGAGCGTATGACTGATAACCAAGGGTTTACCTATCATCAGTTTACCTACCGTGATGTTGGGAAAGGACAAAGCCAGACTTTTACCATCGCTTATACGAAAGCCGCGACTACCCCCTCAGTATCGAAGCCGCAGCCTACGCCACAGCCTACGGAGAAGGCACGTGCACGCTCAGATAACACCCTTGTGACATTGAGCATCTTCGCTGGAGCCGTCCTGCTTTTTGCAGGATGTGCCTGGCTTATGCAACGTTCCCAGCGTCAACACATGCCTGCCACAACAGCACCAGCCCCGTCTGCCTCCATGTCAGACACCCTGTTGGTGCTTTTGCGAGAAGATGCACAGCCCCAGGAGACTGGGGCTGTGCCCTCTATGCTGCAGCAAACCAGGGTGATCAATTTTTGTGCAAACTGCGGCCGTAAGCTGCTCCCGGACGATCGTTTTTGCTCAGGATGTGGCAAGCCTATTAAACGATAGGTTCACATAACGCAAGCCCAAGAGAGAATAGACACACACATCTGCATGGCACATATTTCTCCTAGCGATCCGCCACCAACACGTCTGCCACGACTCTGCGCGCAACTCCGTATGCCGGCGTTACTCCGGCGCGGGATGCCAATCATTGTGGCCACCCTGTTCAGCCGTCCACTGGGTTATGTCCGTGTGGCTATTCAGGCCTGGCTCTTTGGGGCTACCGCAGCCATGGATGCCTTCGTGCTGGCATTCTCAGTCCCGAGCATGCTCCAGGTAGTCCTCCTCACCGGTCCGTTAAGTGGCGTGCTGGTACCGACACTCACGGCTTACAGGCATGATCGCCAGGCCCTGAATAGGCTGTTCAACAGCCTGTTTACCCTCTGCCTCCTGGCTGGTGTGGTGCTGACCGGTTTGGCTGCGTGGGGTGCACCGTTGCTCATGCACCTGGCTGGCCCAGGCCTTGCTCCTGAGACGCACGCCATGGCTGCCTTGCTCTTCCGGCTCATGCTCCCCATGCTGGTCTTGCAAGCGCTACTATCGGTCTGTAAAGGAGCACTCAACGCTGTAGACCACTATGGGGCACCAGAGTACGCTGGAGCCGTCTTCAACATGGCCATGATCGCCACCCCACTCCTCCTCGCTTACCGTCTAGGCGTCGTCAGCTTAGCGGTGGGGGCATCCCTCGGCGCCCTGCTGCAACTACTCATGCAGCTGCCGTTTCTCGCCCGCTGCGGAATACGCTACCGTCCTCGCTTACGCTTTTATGTCGATGTGCGGCCGATGGTCCACCTGGCTCACGGAGCTTTTCTCAGCACTATGATTACTCCCCTGAATTCTCTAATTGATCGCGCCTTGGCGTCCTTGCTCTTTCCAGGGGCCATTGCCGCGCTCAATTATGCATTTTTACTTTTTCTGCTGCCAGCGAGTCTCTGTGTGGTGCCACTGGCCACAGTGCTCTTGGCCGATCTGGCTGACCTTTATCACCGAGGCGATATTCCCCAGGTGCGCCGTCGTACTCTCTCAGCCCTGCGTTTGGTCCTCCTCCTGACCATCCCGGTGACAGTTGGAGGCGTACTCCTGGCAGAGCCTCTAACGCGACTCGCCTACGAATACGGTCACTTCCGCGCGGCAGATACCCTGCTCACCTCGCAGGCAGTACGCGCCTATCTGATGGGCCTCCCGTTCTACGGTACGGCGCATCTTCTTAATCGCTGCTTCTATGCTACACACGATACCATGACCCCAGCCATAGTGAGCCTTGGAGCTCTCAGTTTGAACATCATTGCTGATGTGATCTTCATGCAGTTTTTCAGCCACTGGGGCATTGCTCTTGCCACCACTGTGGTGCTGCTTGCTACCACTGTAGCACTCTACGTGCTCTTCCAACGCCGGTGCACACGCCTCGAGAGGAGATGACAGACGCACAGCGAGCAGGTAATATCAGGGCAGTAACGACCAGGTTCACGCTTTGCCAATATTACACAGCCTTGCCCGGGAGGAATCTAAGTATGCCCGAGTTTCGCTATCAGGAGATTTTTGAGCACAGTCATGACAATGCCATATACCGCAAGCTCACCGCTGATTATGTCTCCACCACCACATTCGAGGGGCAGGAGATTCTCAAAATCGCCCCCGAGGCGCTGACGCTGCTCGCCCATGAGGCCATGGACGACGTGGCTCACTTGCTACGCCCTGGCCATCTCCAACAGCTTGCCCATATTCTCGATGATCCAGAAGCCTCAGACAACGACCGCTTTGTGGCGCTCGAACTGCTGAAGAATGCCAACATTGCGGCTGGTCGTGTACTCCCTGGTTGCCAGGACACTGGCACAGCGATTGTGCTGGGTTATAAGGGCCAGCACGTCTTCACCTCTGGCGACGATGCTGAGGCGCTCTCCTATGGCATCTACCAGGCCTACCAGGATCGTAATCTGCGCTATTCGCAGATGGCTCCTCTCGACATGTATGACGAAATAAATACAGACACGAATCTGCCGGCGCAAATCGAGATCTACGCTGAGCCAGGCAACGCCTACCGCTTTCTGTTCATTGCCAAGGGCGGGGGGTCGGCGAATAAGACGTTCCTCTACCAGGAGTCAAAAGCCCTCCTGAATCCTGAGTCGCTCCTCACTTTCGTGGCTGATAAGCTACACGCACTGGGCACTTCAGCCTGTCCGCCATACCATCTGGCGCTTGTGGTAGGGGGGTTGTCTGCAGAGTTCACCCTCAAGACGGTAAAACTGGCCAGTTGCCACTACCTGGATGATCTGCCCACCACGGGTAATGAGTTGGGACGCGCCTTCCGAGATCGCGATCTGGAGGAGAAAATTTACAAGCTCTGCGCTGATACAGGTATTGGGGCACAGTTCGGTGGCAAGTATTTTGCCCATGACGTGCGTGTGATCCGTCTGCCGCGTCATGGTGCCTCGTGCCCTGTGGGGCTAGGGGTATCGTGTTCAGCGCATCGCCAGATCCTCGGCAAGATTACTAGGGACGGGGTATTCCTCGAGCAACTCGAAACCAATCCGGTGCAATACCTCCCAGACATCCAGGACGACCAACTCAGTGGTACTGTCGTAAGGATCGACCTCAACCGCCCGATGGCCGAGATCCTCGCAGAACTGCGTAAGTATCCTGTGGCCACGCGCCTGTCGCTGACTGGCCCCATGATCGTGGCGCGCGATATTGCACATGCCAAGCTCAAAGAGCGCCTCGATACTGGTGATGATCTCCCGCAGTACTTCAAAGACCATGTTGTGTACTATGCTGGCCCGGCGAAGCAGCCCAAGGGATATGCCTCAGGATCGTTCGGCCCCACCACAGCGGGACGTATGGATACCTACGTCGACCTGTTCCAAAGCCATGGCGGCAGCATGGTCATGCTGGCCAAGGGCAATCGCTCGGCACAGGTGCGGGAGGCCTGCAAGCAGCACGGAGGTTTCTACCTAGGCTCGATTGGTGGGCCAGCAGCACGCCTGGCGGAACATAGCATCAAGAAGGTCGAGGTGCTTGAGTATCCAGAGTTGGGTATGGAAGCTATCTGGCGTATTGAGGTGGAGGATTTTCCAGCCTTTATTGTGGTGAACCATGAGGGCAAGGATTTTTATGCGGAACTTGCTACAAAGCGACCGCAGCCTCTGGTGCAGATCCGCACAGGACACTAGAGCAGCAGTACGCGACTTGGTGGGAGGAGCCGCGCCAGAGCTCAGGCGGCTAGGTAGCCTGCAAGGCTACCAGCAGCCTGCTGGTAGGGGGCGCTGGGCGGCTCCGCAGGGCTGCTGCTCGCGTGAAAAGTGGCTTTGTATTTCCCACGAAATCCTCCATGCTCTCTAGGCACACCTCTCCCGTGCGTGGTGATCCTTCCTGCTTGGGTTGGGAAGAGACCACCACGGGTGGCCTACAGAGCTGCACGCCTGCGGGCTAGGCGACCTGGTCGCCCTGCGATAAGGTCACGCTGTAGCCTAGGCGTTCAAGGGCCTTGATAGCCCGCTTGCGTTCACGTTCCTCCTGCTTGGGCAACAGGCGATCATACCGCTCCTCCTCATACAAGGTCCCCTCCAGGAGAAGATGATAGATGATCACCAAAATCTTATGTGCCACCGCTACCGCCGCCTTCTTGCTGCCTACACGGGCCTCCAAGCGACGAAACGTCCGCCCCAAAAATGTCGAGGTCTTCCGCGTCGCCCACGCACATTGCACCAACACCCGACGCAGATACCGATTGCCCTTGCGCGTTCGACCCTTGCGGCGTTTCCCCGCACTTTCGTTGTTGCCTGGCGACAAGCCGGCCCACGCCGACAGCCGGGACGCCGAGCCAAAACGCGTCATGTCCAGACCAATCTCGGCAATGATATCGCGCGCTGTAATCTCGTCGACGCCCGGAATACTGTCGAGCTGCTCGAGTTGGGGGGCCATCGGGCCGAGCACCTCTTGGAGCTGCTGATCAATCTCGGCAATCTGCCGACCCAGCACATCGACCAACTCCAGGGCGCCGGCAATGAGGCTGGCGTGGTGCGCGGTAAACTGCCCTTCGAGGGCCACTTCGAGTTGCGGAATCTTCCGACGCAACGTCCCCAGCGCCATGGCCGACAGCTTGTGCGGATCGCGCTCACCAGCAACAAGTGCATCCAACATCCGCCGACCACTCTTGCCAAACACGTCCGATACCACACTTGCCAATTTGATGTTGGTGTCTTCGAGAATCTTGTACACGCGGTTTTTGGCTTGGGTGCGCGTCTGCACCAGGGAGACCCGCGTCCGGGTCAGATCACGTAAGGCACGAATCTCGGGCGGTGGCACAAAACTCGGCTTGATCAACCCATGCGCCAGCAGCTCAGCAATCCAGGTGGCATCCCGCTGGTCAGTCTTTTGGCCAGGCCGCTGTCGGACATCTTGGCTATTAGCCACACACACCTCGACCGCTTCACTCAAGACATGATACACGGGCTTCCAGTAGACGCCCGTACTCTCCATGGCCACCACCGGACACTGCTGCTCTTGCAACCAGGTACGAAAGGCGATCAGCTCACGGTAGGTGGTCCCACAGTTGACGAGCTCGGTCGTGATCTGGCCATCCTCACTGACTCGACGCAGACAGGCCGTCAGCTGCGCCGAATGCACATCGATACCGCAACAGACTGGGTGGAGCACTTGCATGGGGCGTCTCTCCTGCATGTGGGGGGATTAGTGGCATGGACGCCAGTGCTCCCGGCTCCAGGTGCGCTTTTCCCACGCGTGATCTTGAGTGCCGACTTGGCGGGGTGCCGCGAGCGGGACGGACCGTTTCCTATACGGGTTCAGTGCCCTAAATTCAAAATGTCCTCTGGCTGACGTCCCTTGGACCTCTTTATACAGGATGGGACGCCCGCGTGGAATGGATTTCATCCGGCGGGGTGAAGACAACGTCTTCATGGACGTTTCCTATCCAGCAATTGAGTTGTGGTGCGTCACTGTTGCGGCGTAGGCGTTGAGCAGGACGCGTGCGGTTCTCAAACCGCTCAGAGACACGGTGCGCTGAGAAGTGTGCTGATCCGACAGACTGCGGAGAGGAGGAGCGTGGCATGCCAGCCATCGCACGTGCTGACACGGTCGGGAGCCTGCTCAGGCCGGCCTATCTGCGAGAGGTGCGGCAGGGACGGCGCACAGGGAGTGTGAGTGAAGCCGAGCTGCATGCAGCAGAGGACCGCGCTGTACGCGAGGCTATTGCCATGCAGGAAGCGGCGGGGTTGGACGTGATCAACGACGGG
>Ga0081538_10004902_pt1 | contig 12193 bp, 13 predicted proteins | sample TabmetS5T2R1_FD_71022 | JGI IMG/M metagenome (GOLD analysis project Ga0081538, IMG submission 71022) | Tabebuia heterophylla rhizosphere microbial communities from the University of Puerto Rico - S5T2R1 | ecosystem: Host-associated > Plants > Roots > Rhizosphere ... | reverse complement strand
GCGCGCGCTCGTAGCCGGAGGCTACGGGCGCAACCGAGGACGCCGCATCGCGCCGCCCAGCGCGGCCCGGCGGCACAGGGCTTCGTTTCGAAACGGGTTCTGAAATACGCCTAGGATTCCAGGATGACACTCGTGCTCGAGATCGCGTTCGCGGCGGCCGTAGCGGTCGTTGGGGTCTCGCTCGCGGCCGTTGCGTTCAAGCGCGTCTCCGAGCGGATCCTGCTCGGCCTCACGGTGGTGCTGGCGCTTGCGGCGCTGGCCGGGGCGGTCGTCGTGGGCATCGAGATCGCGGACGGCACCGACGACTCCGAGCTCCTGCTCGTTGCGGTCGGCGGCCTAGCTCTCGCGGCCCTCGCGGAAGCGGGTCTCTACCTCCTCGCGCGCGGCCTTCGCAGAGTACGGGAGGTCGAGCGTCTGGAGGAAGAAGCCCGAGCACGTCTCGAGGCGTATCTGCAGCAGCAACTCGACGAGCGCCGGGCTGAGCTCGACCGGACGCTCGCGCGGGAGCGCGCGAATGCGAGCTACGTGCTCGGCGAGCAGGAGCGACAGCTGGCCGAGGAGCGACGGGACTCGATCGCGCGCCAGGTCGAGCACGCGCGCATCGAGCTGACGGAGGCCGTGACGAGCGCACAGGGTCGCCTCGAGACCCGGCTGATGGCCTGGGCCGCGGATCTCGACCGCGGCCAGCGCGAGCTCGAGGCGCAGCTCAACCGGCTGGGCCAGCGACAGAAGGAGGCGCTCGCCGAGTACGACGCACGGCTCCGAACCGACGCCGAGCGGCTGTCCTCGGCGAGCGAGGAGCAACGGCGCGCGCTGGCACAGCTGCGCTCCGAGTTCGAGCGGCTCATCACCCAGTTCGTCGAGGAGGGCCGCGCCGAGGTGGAGGCGCACGCGGCCGAGCGCCGTCGCGCCCTGCACGAGGTCAGCGAGCGCCTGCGCAACCGCGAGCGCGGCTTCCGCGAGCAGATCGATCGCGAGGAGGCCGAGTCCCGCGGGCGCGTCGCCGCGGGCCTCGCGGAGGCCGAGCGGAGACAGCTCGCCCAGCTCGAGAAGGCCCTCGACCGAGCGGTCTCGCGGCTCTCCGAGGACGCGGAGCGGCGCTTCGACGCCCAGATCAGGGAGTCGCGCGAGAAGTCGGCGGAGCGGCTTTCGCGGGAGTTGGAGAAGTCGATCGAGGAGTTCGTGCGACAGGCCGAAGCCGAGGTGTCGGACCGTATCGTCGAGCTGGCGCGCACAACAGCGGACCGCATGGAGCGTCGTCTCAGAGACGTCGCCCGCGCCGCAGAGGCGCAGGGAGAGGTCGCCGGCGAGCGCCTGCGGCACGTCACGGAGCGGCTCGACGCCGCTCTCGCTTCCGCCGAGCAGCGGATCGCGGCGTACGAGGACGAGGTCGACCTCAGGCTCGAGGCGAAGCTCGGCAACGTCGAACGAGCCGTCAGGGCTACTGAGCGCGACTAGGAGGGCTTGGCCCTCCTAGTCGTTCCTCGCGCCGATCGAAACAAACTCATCGCTGCAGGAAACGTCTCCACGAGAGAGAACCGACGCGGTGATGGATCAGTTGACGCTTCTCGACGAACGGGACCAGGACGAGCGCAGCAAGGTGGAGAGCTGGCGCCTCCACGTGCTGATGGAGGCCGGCTACCCCCTCCCCCTTGCCGAGCGCCTGGCCTCGAGCCACGCCGATCTCCATCTGGCCGTCGAGCTCGTCGGCACCCGCGGGTGCGCACCCGAGATCGCCGCCGAGATCCTTCTTTAGAGCCGGCACCGGCCTGCTACAGACCGTGAGCTACAGTCGAGCCGTGAAGGTCGAGGCGACGCTCCACGGCGACCGCAAGGTCTACTCCGTCTCCGCGTTCAACCGCGGGGTCGGCTCCTGGCTGGCGCGTCTCCCCACGCTTTGGATCGAGGGCGAGGTCACAGAGCTCCGCCGCCAGGAAGGCTGGCAGAGCGTCTTCTTCACGCTCAAGGACCTCGAGGACGGCTCGTGCCTGCCCGTGTCCATGCCCCGGACGACGTTCGACGCGCTGCGGCTCGACGTCGCCGACGGGGACAAGGTGCACGTCTTCGGCCGGCCCGAGCTGTACGAGGCGCGCGGCGTCTTCCAGCTCCGTGGCCTGTCTCTCGAGCCGCTGGGACTCGGAGCGGCGCTGGCGCGGATCGAGCGGCTCAAGCGCGCCCTGGCCGCCGAAGGGCTCTTCGCCGCAGAGCGGAAGCGGCACCTCCCGCTGCTCCCGCGCCGAATCGCCCTCCTCACCGGCAACGAGGCGGCCGCGAAGCGCGACTTCCTCACCGCCGTGACCGCGCGCTTCCCCGCCGCCCGCGTCGTCGTCGCCGAGACGCTGGTGCAGGGTCCGAAGGCGGCGGGGGCGATCGTGTCCGCGCTCGAGGCGCTCGCGCGCGAGCCCGAGGTCGACGTGGTCGTTGTCGCCCGCGGCGGGGGCAGCTTCGAGGATCTCCTCCCGTTCAGCGACGAGCGCGTCGTGCGGGCCGTGGCCGCCTGCTCGGTTCCGGTCGTCTCGGCCGTGGGCCACGAGCAGGACACGCCGCTCTGCGACCTCGCGGCCGACGCCCGCGCCTCGACGCCGACGTCCGCCGCCCGGCTCGTGGTGCCGGACGAGCGCAGCCTCCGTGGGGAGCTCGACCGCCTGCACGGAGCGCTCGGGCGCGACACCCGCCGCATCCTCGAGCGCAGTCGCCATGCGCTCGCGGCGGATGGGCAACGGCTGACGCGCGCGCCCTCCCTCCTCCTCGAGCGGAAGCGCTCCCGCGTGGACGGCCTCGCCGGGCGCCTGCGCGCGCTCTCGCCGCGCGCGACCCTCGAGCGCGGCTACGCCATCGTCCGGACCGACGCCGGCATCGTCCGCTCGGCCAAGGCGGTGACGCCGGGCGCGCAGGTGGACGTGGAGCTGGCCGAGGGCGGCCTGGGCGCGCGCGTCGAGGAGACCTGGGAGTGAGCGAGCAGCTCTCCTTCGAGCAGGCGCGCGCCGAGCTGGAGCGGATCGTCGCCGAGCTCGAGAGCGGGCGGGCCGACCTCGAGGAGGCGGTCAAGCTCTGGGAGCGCGGCGAGGAGCTCTACCGGCTCTGCGTCGGCAAGCTCGACGCTGCGGAGGGGAAGATCGAGGAGCTCGGCCGGCGCGCAGAGGCCGTCAAGCCCGACGCCTGACCGCCACGAGGACGTCCTCGTAGTACTCACCGTTCCGCCGGCCCGTGCGCCGGTTCACGTGGCGGGCCGTCCGCTCCTCGAGACGAAGGCCGGCGTCGGCGAGGATGCCGTCGTATAGACCGCGGCGGTCGTTGACGACGATCACGATCCTCCCGCCCGGGACGAGCGCATCCCGCGCCCTGGCGAGGATCTCCGAGACGGCCTCGCAGTAGCCGGCGATGCCGCGACCGATCTCCTCGTCGTCGCGCCGCTCCAATCCCAGGAGCTCGAACGCGTAGACGTGCTGCTCGTGGTAGTCGATGAGGCCCGGATAGGGCGGCGACGTGACGACGAGGTGGACGGGCCCGGGCGGGTCGAGAACGCGGGCGTCTCCGTGCAAGACCACGGCGTCGTTCGACTGCCGGAGCTCGGCGAACTCGAGCACGCGCTTCACCGCGTCGCGCACGTAACGGCGCAGGAACTTCTCCGCCTCTGCGACCGGACGACACGTCCGCCGGTGCTTGTGGCAGAAGTACTCGCCTCGCACCGGCTCGCTCGGGAAGTCGAGGTCGAAGTGGCGCGCCAGCCGCGCCGATCGGGCCGCGCGCGACAGGACGACGCGCCAGAGCTCCGGGTAACTGGTGTCCGGGATCCGGTCGCGGAAGGCGAGCAGCTCGGCCAGCGCCCGCGGCGCGAACCAGCGCGCGAGGTAGGGCGAAGCCTCCCCCTGCGTCGGAGCTTGCATTCCACCATCCGCGAGCAGCGCGGCATCCGACCGCACCGCCTCGGGCTCGTACACGGCCGTCTTCACCCGCGCGAGGAGGCAGTTGAATGCGGAGATGTCGCAGCCGGACGCGGGCGCGCCGAAGGCGTTGGCCTCCACCAGCGTCGTCCCGGATCCGGCGAAGGGATCCCAGACGAGCCCGTCCGGACGCCCGTAGCGGCCGAGGAAGACCTCCACGAGCTGCGGGACGTACTTGCCCAGGTAGGGATGGAGACGGTGGACGTGCTTCGTCCGCTCCCGCTCGGGGAGCTCCGCCTCGGACCACGAGAGCTCGAGGTCGATCTCCTCGTAGAGCGCGGCCTGGGTGCGCACGGCGCTCAGTTCGCCGCGGCCCCCTCCGGACCTCCCCGGGGTCTATCATCGCCGGCATGAGCGCCCCCATCGAGGCCCTGAGGGACGTCCCGCTCTTCGCCGATCTCGACGAGCGCGACCTGGAGAACCTCGCTCGGCAGCTGCACGAGCGCCGCTTTCCCGAGGGCACGGAGGTCACGACCGAAGGCTCGACCGGAGCCGGGTTCTTCGTCATCGTCGAGGGCAACGCCGAGGTCACGGTCGGGGACGAGCACCGTGCGACGCTCGGGCCGGGCGACTACTTCGGCGAGATCGCCCTCATCGACGACGGGGTCAGGTCGGCCTCGATCGTCGCGGCGACCGACCTGCTCTGCTACGGGCTCACGCCGTGGGAGTTCCGCCCCTTCGTGGAGGAGCATCCGCAGGTGGCTTGGGCGCTCCTGCAGGTGCTCGCGCGCCGCTACCGGGAATCGTCGGCGCACGAGCACTGAGCAGGGCCCGGCTCAACGGCACCGAGATCGCGTACGACGCGGCCGGTGACGGCCCCGCCGTGCTCCTGCTCCACGCAGGAGTCGGCGACCGCCGGCTCTGGGACGGGCAGATGGAGCCGTTCGCCGAGCGGTATCGGGTCGTCCGGCCGGACTTCCGCGGATTCGGCGACTCGCCGCTCCCCGGCGGCCCGTTCTCCCACGTGGAGGACGTCCGCGCCCTCCTCGACCATCTCGGCCTCGACCGCATCGGAGTCGTGGGCAACTCATTCGGGGGCAAGGTCGCACTCGACTTCACCCTCGCTCACTCCGCGCGCGTTGCGGCCCTCGTCCTCGTCGCATCCGCCCTGAGCGGCTGGGAGGGCTCGGCTGCGTCGGACGCCTTCGACGAGGAGGAAGACGCGCTCCTCGACGCGGGGAAGATCACCGAGGCCGTCGAGCTGAACCTCCGGACCTGGTTGGACGGGTACGGTCGTGACACCGCTCCGGTCTCCGCGGTGCTCCGCGAACGAGTCGCCGCGATGCAGCGGCAGGCCTTCGCCACGATCGTCGCGGCCTACGAGGAGATGCCGCCGCCCGGCCCGGTGAGCTGGCCGGAGCCTCCGGCGGCAAGCAGGCTCGACGAGGTCGCGGTGCCGACGCTCGTCGTGGCGGCGACGCACGACCACCCTGATTTCGTCGGCCTGGCCGAACGGCTGGCCGCCGGCATCCCGAGCGCCGAATCGGCCACTGTAGAGGCCGGGCACCTTGCCGGCTTCGAGCAGCCGGAGGCGTTCAACCGCCTCGTTCTCGACTTCCTCGGCCGCCGTCTCTGACCCGGCCGTCTATGCTGCCTCCAAGCGAAAGGGAGGCACACCATGGGATTCCTCGACAGGCTGCTGGGCCGCGGCAAGGAAGCCGCTGAGTCGGCTGGGGACACGGCGAAGGATCTGGGAGAGAACGCAAAGGAGGAGTTCGAAGAGGCCGAGGACCGGGTCACCGGCGACGAGACCCCGGAGGCCCCGCAGGCCTCGGAGGGCTCGGAGGTCTCGCAGGCGGAGCAGCGTCTCGACGACGTCCGCGACCAGGCGGCGCGCGACGAAGGCCGGATGCCCTAGAAGGAAGCTGCGCGGCTAGGCGATCCGCTCGACGCGCTCGTCCTCGTCGACGTCCATCTCCGTCACCTCCGGCATCCGCTTGAGCATGGCGAAGGTGAAGCCTTCCCGCGCGAGGAAGACGAAGCCCAGGCCGATCCCCACAGAAGCCTCGATGGCCTGAAGCCCGATCCCGAAGAGGATTCCGTGGCCGTAGCTAATTCCGTACGGGATCAGCGCGGCCGCAACCGCCGCCTGTAGGAGCCCGATGTTGCCCGGCCAGAACGGGAAGAGCATGACGACGTTCATGACGACGAGCACGAGCGCGGCCGCCTCGATCGACGGGTTGATGCCGAAGGCGAGGAACGAGGTATAGACGGCGAAGAGCTGCGCGGTCCACCCAACCAGCTGGAAGAAGAGGGCCTCGAGGGCCGGGAGGGGCCGCCGCAGGACGGTGAGCCCCCGGCGCGCCATGTGCAGGACGCGGCGGAAGGCGCCAAGCTCCTCCGACAAGGGACGGTGGTGGCGCCGCGCAAGCAGGAAGCCGGCGAGCAGAAGGCCGAGCCCGACGCCGACGACGACGGCGAGGACCGGAGAGGCCCACTCGGGAATCGGCGCGACGTAGAGCGTGAAGAGGACGAGCAGCACCGACGCGACCACGTCGAAGAGCCGGTGGGCGAAGACGGTGCCGACGATGATCGCCCAGGTCCCCGGTCGGCGGCGCACGTGCCGCGTGACGACGGCGACGCGCGCGAGCTCGCCGACCCGACCCGGCAGCGCGGCGTTCCCGAGCAGGCCGATGCAGAACGCGGAAAAGACCGTCCTGCGGCGAGGCCAGGGCGGCAGGATTGCTTGCTTGATGACGATGTTCCACGCGTGGGCGCGGACGACGATCGAGACGAAGTTGATCAGGACGGCCGCGGCCACCCACTCCCACTCGACGGCGCGAAACGCGCGCTCCAGGGGGCCGGGGTCCGGGCCGCGCCAGACGGCGAGGCCGGCGAGCGCGATGATGGGGACGAGAACGAGGATCAGGCGGCCGACTCGGCTCCGAGGCAGCCGCACCCGGTTCATGCCGCCGCTGCCCTAACCGTTGTGGCCGGCGCGGCCATGCGCTCGTAGATCTCGACGAGCCGTGCTCCGATGCGATCCCAGGAGTACGGCTCGGCCGCCTTCCTTGCCGCCGCACCGAACGCGCGTCGACGGTCCTCGTCCTGCAGGAGCTCCACGACCGCCGTCGCGAGCGCCTTCGAGTCGCCCGGCGGGACGAGGATGCCGGTCTCGTCGTGGTCGGCGACCTGCGCGTACCCCTCGATGTTCGAGGCGACCACCGGCGTCGCGCAGGAGAAGGCGCGCGTCAGCACCATGCCGAAGCTCTCCCCGCCGAGGGAGGGCGCGACCAGGAGGCTCGCAGCCTGAAGCTCGTCGGTGAGGTCGTCCTCGTGCACTGCACCGAGCAGGTCGACGCCGTCGAGCGAGAACCCCTGTCGCCGCGCGAGCCAGCGGATCGAGACCGGGTCGGCCCCGATGAGGCGCAGACGAACGCCGGTGCGCTCGCGGATCTCCGGCCAGGCCCGTAGGAGGACCGGAAGGCCCTTGCGGGGCTCGTTCCGTCCGATGAAGACGACGTTGCCGTTGCGGCCGCCCGGGTCCACCCTCGGAGGCAAGTCGATGCCGTTCGGCAGGACGTCGAACGGCCCGCCGACGTAGGGCTCGGCCGCGCGCTTGGCGGACTCCGAGACGGCGATGCGGTAGTCGATCCGGTTCGCGAGGATCCCCCAGAGGGTCTTGCCGAGCGGATACCAGCCGAGCCGTTCCCCGGCGGAATGGACCGTGGCCACGATCGGACACGGCGCCGAGGCGAGCGCGAACGCCGAGAGCACCGGCGCGAACGGCTCATGCACATGCACGATGTCGAACCGCTCTCGCTCCCAGACGCGTCTCATCCGCACCATCGACTGCGGGCTGAGGATGATGTTCGGGAGCGAGGCATTTGCCGGGACGATGACCGAACGCCCGACCGGGATGACGTACTCCGGCGGGCGCCCGTGCCGCCCCTGCTTGGGATGCAGGAGCCACGTGAGCCGGCCGGGCGGATCGTGGCCCATGACGATCCGCGCATCGTGACCGAGCCGGCGAAGCGCGCGAGCCTGGTGGTCCGCGTGCTCCTGGACGCCGCCCCAAAAGGACCACGAGTACGGGACGACGATGCCGACCTTCACGCCCGGAACCCTACCCATCTCACCTGATTGGACGCCCGGCCGCCAGGCCCAGTAGTCGGCGGTCGGGCGTCTAGACTCGGGGCGTGATCAAGAGGGCGAAGCGCCTCGACCCGATCCGGGGGTTCGGGATCGACCGGGTCGCCGCCGCGGCGGATCAGCCTGCGCGCGCGAATCCTGCCTGGCGGGTCCTCCGGATGGAGAACCTCGACACCGACCTGCCGCTCCCGCCGGAAGCCGTCGGGGTCACCGCCAGGAGCCTGGAGACGCCCGAAGCGAACAGCTGGCTGCCCTTCACGGGCGACCTGCACCTCCGAGAGGCAATCGCTGCGTTCATCGCCGGGCGCACGGGGCATCCGTACGACCCCGAGCGCGAGATCGTCATCACTTGCGGCGGCATGGAGGCTCTCCTGAACGCGCTCCTCGTCACCGTCGACGAGGACGACGAGGTGGTCGTCACCGACCCGACCTACGCCGGCATCGTCAACCGGATCCACCTCGCCGGCGGCATCCCCATGCTGGTGCCGTTCCGGGTCGTCGAGAGTGAATGGCGGTTCGACCGCGACGCCCTCGCAGCCTCTATCGGAGCGCGCACGACGGGGATGCTGCTCATGAGCCCGTCGATGCCGTCGGGAGGAACGTTCGACGAGGAGGACTGGCGGCTCGTCTGCGACCTCTGCCGCGATCGCGACCTCTTCCTCATCTACGACGCCGCGATGGAGCGGCTCCTCTTCGACGGGCGGCCGCTCGTGCACCCGCTTCACTTCGACGGGATGGCCGAGCGCACGCTCGTCGTCGGCTCGCTCTCGAAGGAGCATCGGATGATCGGCTGGCGAGTCGGCTGGGTCGCCGGCCCGGCGGAGACGATCGAGGACGCGGGCTGGGCGCACGTCTACAACACGACGTGCCCGGTCGGCCTGGCGCGCGCAGCCGGGGCGGCCGTGTTGCGCGGCCAGCAGGACCACGTCGCCGACTGCGTCGTCGAGCTCGAGCGCCGGCGCGACACGATGCTGAACGCGCTGCCCGACTGGCCGTTCGTCCGCCCCGGAGGCGGGTGGTCGCTCCTCCTCGACGTCGCCGAGCTCGGGCTCGACGCGCCCACGGCCTCGCGGCACCTCCTCGAGGAGAGCTCGATCGCCGCCACCGCGATGGTCGGCTGGGGCGGGCCGGTCGCCGAGCGCCACGTGCGGTTCGTCTTCAGCGCCGAGCCGGTCGACGAGCTGGAGACGATTCCCGACCGGCTGTCCGGCGGGACGCTCGCGGCCGCGGTCGGGAGCCGGGGCTAGCCGCGTGCCGGAGAGCAGAGCCCTCGTCGACGATCTGAGCCGCGAGGGCCTCGCCGAGCTGCACACGCACCTGGGCGGCTCGGTCGACCCCGCGGTGATGTGGACGCTCAGCCACGAGCAGGGGATCGCCCTGCCGGTGAAGGACTACTGGGACTTCGTGGAGCTGGTCACCGTCGACCCGCGAGGCGTCAAGGGCCTTCCCGAGCTCGACGCCATCTACAAGTGGACGGAGCTGATCCAGTCCAGCCCGCTGGCCGTCGAGCGCTCGGTGCACGGGGCCATCGGCGGCGCCTACCGCACCCAGAACATCACGACGCTCGAGCTCCGCTTCAACCCGATGAAGCGGAACCGCGGCGGCGAGCGCGACCTCGACCACATCATCATGGCCGCGTCCCGCGGGCTCGACCGGGCGCGCCTCGAGTACCCTAAGGTACGCGCCGGCCTGATCCTGATGATGGACCGGACGTTCACCCGCGAGCAGAACGGCGTCATCGTCGAGAAGGCGATTCGCTACTCCGACCGCGGCGTCGTCGGGGTCGACATCGCCGGGCCGCGGCCCGACGGAGGCCGCTACCCGTACCGCGAGCTGGCGCCGCTCGTCGAGGAGGCGCGCGCCGGCGGCCTCGGGGTCACCATCCACGTGGGCGAGGAAGGCGGGCGGCACGGGATCGAAGAGATCGGGGAGGTCGTCGAGCACCTGCGCCCGGAGCGGATCGGCCACGGCATCCTCGCGGCGAAGGACGAGGAGACGATGGCGACCCTGCGCGGGACGGGCACGGTGCTCGAGATCTGCCCCAGCTCGAACCTGCTCACGGGCGCCCTGGCCGACGAGGACGAGCTCAAGGAAACCGTCCGCACCTTCGCCGACCAGGGAGTCGCCTTCACCATCGCCACGGACGGCCCCGAGATGATGCAGACGCACCTGCGCGACGAGCTCGCCCTCCTGCTCCGGATCGGCGCGCTCGAGCGGGACGAGGTAGCCGCCGTCAACGAGCGCGGGCACTCGGCGTCCTTCGTACGCCCAAGGGTGTAGCTCGCAAGATCCTCCCGCTGGCCAATAGCCGGCCGGGCGGGTCGTTGCCAAGATCGCCGCCATGCTCACCATCTACGGCGGAACGCGGTTCACCGAGCGGCAGAGGCAGGTCGTCAGGCTCATCGCCGCGGGGTGCTCCAACATCGAGATCGCCGAGCGACTCGGTGTCTCGCCCCGCACGGCGAAGGCGCACTCGGACGTCCTGCGGACCAAGCTCGGCGTGAGCCGGAGGCGGCAGATCCCCGCCGCCTACCGCGAGCTGACGGGGGAAGACCCCCTCGAGAGCCTCGAGGCGGCGCTCGGCGTGCGCGACGACTCTCGCGCGTCGAATTGACCGGCCTCGACGGCTGACGGCCCGCGCCCGCGGCCCCTGCCCCGGGCGCGGGCCCGTCACGGTGGGCCACCTGGTGCAGCGACGGGATAGGCGGTAGGCTCGTGCCCCCGACTCGGGAGCCGCAGCCGTGAAGGACGCGCGGGACAACGCTCTGGCTCCGCTCTTCCGGCGCCACGCGCGACGGCCGCGGCTGACCGCGCTCCTCGACGAGGCGACGGCCCAATCGATCCTCCTGACCGCGCCGGCCGGCTACGGGAAGACGACGCTCGCGCGGGAGTGGCTGCAGGGGCGCGACGACGTGGCGTGGTACCGCGCGACCGCCGCCTCTGCCGACGTGGGGGCGTTCTCCGCCGGCCTGGCGGACGCGGTTGCGCCCGTCGTCCCGGGCGCAGGGGAGCGAGTGCACCAGCGCCTACGGGTGGGCGACGCCACCGAGCGCCTGGCTCGGCCGCTCGCCGAGCTCCTGTCGGAGGACCTCGAGGCGTTTCCCGAGCGCGGCATCGTCGTGCTCGACGACTACCACCTGCTCGCGGAGTCCGCCCCGGTCGAGGACTTCCTCGACTGGCTCCTCACCCTCACGCCGCTGCGCGTTCTCGTCACCTCGCGACGGCGGCCCGGTTGGGCAACCGCCCGTCGGTTCCTCTACGGCGAAGCGGCCGAGATCGCCCGCGACCAGCTCGCCATGACCGATGAGGAGGCAGCCCGCGTCCTCGAGGGCCGCTCGACGGAAGCCGTTCGCGCCCTCGTCCGTCAGGCCGAAGGCTGGCCGGCCGTCATCGGCCTCGCCGCGCTTTCCGCCGACCTCGCCTTCCCAGAGGAGCGCGTGTCGGAGTCTTTGTACCGCTACTTCGCGGAGGAGGTGCTCCGCGCCGAGCCGCCCGATGTGCAGCGGTTCATGCTCGCCGCCTCCGTTCCGGCGGCGCTCGACGTCAGGATCGCGAGCGACGTGCTCGGGTTCGCAGACCCAGAGCCACTCCTCCTACGGCTCCGCGACGAGGACCTGCTCCACGAGATTCCCAACGGAGAGCTCGTCTTCCACCCGCTCATCCGGGACTTCCTCCACCGTCGCCTCGACGCCGACGACCCGGACGCGGCCGTCGCCCTGGCCCGAAGGATGGTGGACGACGGGATCGACCACGCCCGCTGGGAGGAAGCGTTCGAGCTCTGCATCCAGAGCGACTGGAGTACCGAAGCGGCGGAGATAGTCGGACGCTCAGCCCGAAGCCTGCTGGCAGTCGGCCAGAGCGAGACGCTGGAGAAGTGGCTGGCCGGGTGCGGCGCAGCAGCGGTCACCGTTCCCGGGGCAGCGCTCGCCCGTGCCGAGCTCCTGATCCGAAAGGGCGAGATGTCGGCGGCGGCAGCACTCGCGGGCGACGTGGCAGAGCGCCTCCCGGAAAGCCACCCGCAGTTCGCGTGGGCGTCGAATGTCGCCGGCCGCGCCCTTCACTTCACGTCGGAAGAGGAGAAGGCGTTCGAGCGGTTCGAGACGGCCAAACGCTGCGCCAGTGCTGACGAGGATTTGAAGGACGCCCTCTGGGGCCTC
>Ga0081538_10004901_pt1 | contig 12194 bp, 12 predicted proteins | sample TabmetS5T2R1_FD_71022 | JGI IMG/M metagenome (GOLD analysis project Ga0081538, IMG submission 71022) | Tabebuia heterophylla rhizosphere microbial communities from the University of Puerto Rico - S5T2R1 | ecosystem: Host-associated > Plants > Roots > Rhizosphere ... | reverse complement strand
CCCTTTTCCCCCCCCGGGCGCGTCCCCCCCCCCCGGGCGGCCCCCCCCGCCCGGGCCCGCGCGGGCCCCCGCCGCGCCCCGGAGCCGAGCCCTACGCGGCCACCGGGACGCCCGACTCGCCGAGCACCGGCGCGCCGGTGGCGGCCAGCCGCTCGAGCAGCGCGATGGCCCGCTCCGGTCCGTCGTAGCGCCGCATCTCCGCCTGCAGGGCAGCGGCGCGCGCCGCGTGGTCGGGCTCGGCGAGCAGCGTCCGCACCGCCTCGCGCAGGCGCAGCCGGCCCGGACGCTGGGTGCGCATGCCGATGCCCACGCCGGTCCAGTTCACGCGCGCCACGAGCTCGGGCTTCTCCTCGCTCGAGCCGGCCACCACGACCGGCACGCCGTGGGCGAGCGCGAAGTGCAGCCCGCCGTAGCCGCCGTTGGTGACGACCGCGGCCACATGCGGCATCAGCGCCGCGAACGGCACGAAGCGCTCGACCCGGGCGTTCGCCGGCGCCGGCAGCCCGGCCGGGTCGGGTCCGCCGGTGACGGCGATCACCTGCACCGGCTCGTCGCGCAGGCCGTCGAGCGCGGGCAGGAGCAGGTCCTGCGGGTCGGTGGCCACCGTGCCCTGCGTGACGAGCACGACCGGGCGCGGGTCGGCGAGCATCTCGTCCCACCAGGCGGGCAGCTCGAAGTCGGCCGGCACGGGCGGCAGCAGCGGCCCGACGAAGTGCACCTGCGGCGCGAGATCGCCGCGCGGGTACTCGAACGACGGCACGGTCGGCTGCAGGTACAGGTACGGCGAGAGCGTCTCGTCGAACAGGCCGCCCGCGGCCGCCCGCATCCCGAGCTCGCGGCGCATCTCGTGGTACGCGCGGTCGATCGAGCGGTAGAGCGTGCGGTAGATCAGCGCGTTCAGCGCGCCGTCGCGCACGTGCCCGAGCGTGCCCGGCCGCGGCTTGAGGCCGAGCCCGAACGGCGCGGTGTCGCGGCTGCGCATGGCGAAGGCGCTGATGTTGCACGTCGCCCACGGGATGCCGTGGCGCTGCTCGATCACCTTGGCGGCGGCGGCCATCCCCGGCTCGGCGACGATCACGTCGGGGCGGACCTCGTCGAGCATCGCCTCGAGGTCGGCGACCTGGCCGGGCACGGCGGCGATGAAGACCTCGCGCATGTCGAACTTGAACTTGGCCAGGCCCTTCAGCTTCCTGCGCTCGGGGAACTCGGCGTCCATCTGGCTCACGTCGCGGTCGGGGGCGTGGACGTGCGGGAAGAACACGGCGCCCGTGGCCTCCACCTTCGCGCGATACTCGTCGCCCGTGTACCAGGCCACGACGTGCCCGCGGGCGACGAGCTCGTGAGCGAGCGGCACGAGCGGGCCGACGTGTCCGGCAGCGGGCATGGTGGCGAAGAGGAAGCGGGTCATGCCACCAGGGTCGCTGACCCGCCGCGCGCGCACATCAGGGGAATCCCCAATGCGGCGCCGCGTTCGTGGCGGTCCGGCGAGTAGTGGAGGCGAGGGGAATCGAACCCCTACTTCAGCCTTGCAAAGGCCGCGTGCTCCCATTACCACTACGCCCCCGCTGCCACCGGACAGCTTACGCGGCGCCCGCCCCGCGCCGGCGACGAGGCAGGTCGCCGCCGCTCCGGGGGCGACGGAGCGGCGGCAGGGGGTGAGGGGTCAGCTTGTGGGCGGCTTGCGGAGCTGGCCGCGCACCGCACCGCCCGGGAACGCGGCGGTGTGGACGTTCACGTAGAAGCGCGCCGGCCGACGCAGGATCTGCCGGATGAGCGACTTCGCGACGTCCTCGGTGCAGCCCGTGAAGCGGGTGCCGGAGCGGGGGCCGCCGATCAGGTCGACCTCGATGCCGCCGTCCACGCCCTTGCGGCCACGGTGGATGTGGGCGGCGACCACGTCGTCGATGTCGCGGACGCGGATCGTGTAGCAGACGCGCCGCTTGGCGCGGTCGAGCCGCAGCTTGGCGGTTCCGGCGCCATTGGGGTCGGTCGCCTGGCTGCCGCTGAGCGTCGCCTCGAGGCGCTTGACGGCTCCGCTCGCAGGAGCGGCGAGCACCAGCATGGCGGTGAGCACGGCGACGGCCGTCAGCGATCGCATTCGAACCTCCCTCAAGGTCGGCTACGGCGGGGTTAACGCGCCGCGCGCGGCTGCGGTTCGATGCCCTTGGCCGCATAGAGCGCGGCGTCCGCCGCCCGGGCGAGCTCCTCGCCGGTGTGGCCGTCGATCCCGTACACGGCGGTGCCGATCGAGATCGGGACGGCGGCGCGGGCGGCGAGCCGCTCGGCCGTCACCCGCACGCCGTTCGCGCCGGTGGCGGGCAGCAGCACCGCGAACTCGTCGCCGCCGATCCGCGCGACCGTGTCGATCTCGCGCAGCTCGGTCCGCAGCAGGTCGGCGAGCGCCACCAGGGCGGCGTCGCCGGCCTCGTGGCCCCGCGTGTCGTTGATCTCCTTGAACTCGTCGACGTCGATCAGCATCGCCGCGAACGCCTCGCCGGTGCGGCGGGCGCGCGCGAGCTCGTGGGCGACGCGCTCGCCGAGCGCGCGGCGGTTGAGGAGGCCGGTGAGCGGGTCGGTGGACGCCGCCAGCCGCAGCTCGCCGACGAGCCGCTCGATCCGCTCGCTGAGCACCCGCACGACCGCCGCGGAGCCCACCGCGAGCCCGATGGTGGTCAGCCAGCGGCTGGTGGCGATCGGGCCGGGATCGATCTCGATCAGGGCCACCGTGTAGGCCGCGGCGATGATCGCGACCTGCACGGCGGTGGCCACGCGGCCGAAGTAGTAGGCCGCGTAGAGCACGACCCAGAGGTAGTACATCTCGTCCCCGCCGGCCGCGCCGCCGTGGCGCTCGCCGTTGAAGACGAGGCCGAAGGTGACGAAGATCGTGCCGCACGCGGTCCAGACGTAGAAGCTCTTGAGCGGCAGCCGCTCGCCGCCCACCAGCAGCACGCCCGTGAGCACCGCGGCGCCGATCGAGACGAAGGCCAGGCCCTCGGTCTCGAGCTGCGGCTGGTGGGGCAGGAAGATGCTGAGCAGCGTGATGAGACCCGCGGCGCCGAACAGCGCAGCGGCGGTCCGTGCCATCTGGCGGCGGCGGAGCCTCTCGTCCATCACCTCCTGTTAATCGGCATCTGCGCCGATCGACCGGAACGTCGAGTCACCGCGCCGACCGTCGCCGCGTTGATGTCGACGGTGTCGCGCACGTCCTCGGCGTAGCCGCCGGCCAGCACGACGCAGGCCGCGGCCCCGGCGGCGGCCAGCCGGTCGAGCACCAGCTCGTCGCGCGCCAGCAGCCCGGCCTTGGTCAGCGCCAGGCGCCCGAGGCGGTCACCCGCCCACGGGTCCGCGCCGGCCAGATAGAACGCCAGCTCAGCCCCGGCGGCGTGGATCGCGCGGTCGAGCGCGCCGGACAGCGCCTCGAGATAGGCGTCGTCGCCGGTGCCGCTCGGGAGGTCGACGTCGAGGTCCGAGGCGATCCGCTGGAACGGGTAGTTGCGCTCGCCGTGCAGCGACAGCGTGAAGCACTCGGGGTCGCCGGCCAGCAGGTCGGCCGTCCCGTCGCCCTGGTGGACGTCGCAGTCGACGACCAGCGCCCGCCGCACGTGACCCTCGGTGCGCAGCCGAGCGAGGGCGACCGCGACGTCGTTGAACAGGCAGTAGCCGCGCGCGAACGCGCGGCCCGCGTGGTGCGTGCCGCCGCCGAGGTTCATCCCCACGCCCGCCTCGAGCGCGAGCCGCGCCGCCTCGACCGTGCCGCCGACCGAGCGCCGCCCGCGCTCGACGAGCTCCGGCGACCACGGCAACCCGAGCCCGCGCTCCTCGCGCACGCTCAGGCCGCCGTCGCGGATGCGGTCCAGCAGCCCGCCGTCGTGCACCGCCTCCAGCCACGCCCACGGCACCCGCTCGGCCTCGCGCACCTCGACGCCCTCGGCCTCCACCCGTTCGCGCAGCAGCGTGTACTTGTCGATCGGGAAGCGGTTGTGCGCCGGGAGCGGGAAACGCCAGCGGTCGTGCGTCCAGACGATCACCAGTGGGCCCTCCCGCAACGTTCCACCCGAGATCGGCGGCCGCCGATCACCGCCATCCGTCGTCCTCGACCCTTGAAATCCCAGAGGGATTCCTGCGGATCTGCGTCCTCGCCTGGCGGCGCCGGCGACCGGTCTCTCGGGCGCAACGTCACGAGAGGACCCACTAGGCTGCCGCGAACAGCTCGTCGGCCACCCGTGCCGAGGCGCCGGCCGTCCCGCCCAGCAGCCGCCGCGAGAGCTGTGCGCGGCGGAAGTAGAGCGGCGCGTCGTGCTCCCAGGTCGCCCCGATGCCGCCGTGGACCGAGATCTGCGCCCGGGTCGCGTGGTCGAGCGCCGCGCCGGCGGCGGTGCGGAACGCGGCCGCCGCGAGCGCCAGCTCGGCCGGCCGGTCCTGGCCGGCCCAGCCGGCGTAGAACATCAGCGAGCGCGCGTTCTCGAGCCGCCGCAGGATCTCCACCAGCTCGTGCTTGACCGCCTGGTAGGAGCCGATCGCGCGGCCGAACGTGAAGCGCTCCTTGGCGTAGGCGACCGACGTCTCGAGCGCGACCTCGACCGCGCCGAGCGACTCGGCGGCGACGAGCGCCTGCGCCACGTGCCAGGCGGCGGCCGCGTCGGCGCCCTCCACCGCGGTCGCGGGCGTGCCGTCGAAGCGCACGTGGCCGAGCGAGCGGGTGGCGTCGTAGCGGCGGACCGGCTCGACGGCGCCGCCCTCGGTGACCGCCACGCGGCCGCCGGCGCAGACGACGACCAGCACGTCCGCGCCGGGAGCGTCGGGCACCCACGGGACCTCGCCGCGCAGCGCGCCGTCCTCGAGCACGGGCGCGGCGGCGCGCCGGAGGCCCTCGCGCGGGTCGGTGGTCCAGTCCGGCGGTGCGGCGGCCACGAACGCCGCCCGTCGCTCGCCGGTGGCGAGCGACTCGTCGGCGTAGAGAAGCGTTGCGGGCAGGTGGCCGAGCAGCGGGACCGAGGCGAGCACGCGGCCGAGCTCGGAGAAGACCAGCATCGCCTCCATGGCCCCGAGGCCCGCGCCGCCCCGCTCCTCGGGCACCAGCAGCCCTGGCCAGCCGGCCTCGACGGCGCGCGGCCAGAGGTCGGGCAGCTCGCCGCCGTCGAGCGCCTCGCGCGCGGCTTCGACCGTCGCCACGCGCCCGAGCGCGCCGCGGGCGGCCTCGCGCAGCAGCTCCTGCTCCTCCGAGAGCGCGAAGTTCACGACGCCACCCCCGCCCGCTCGCGGGCCCGCAGCTCGCTGAACGGCACGCCCTTGTCGAGCCGCGGCTCGGGCGGCAGGCCGAGCACCCGCTCGCCGACCATCGAGCGCAGGATCTCCTCCGTCCCGCCGGCGGACTTCAGGCCCGGCATGTCCGACACCAGCTCGCCGAAGCGCTCGTCGGACAGCGCCTCGGGGCCGAGGACGTCGCAGATCAGCTCGCCGGCGGCGATCGCGGCGCGGATCGTCGTCACCTTCGCCAGCGCCGCCTCCGGGCCCGGCACGCGGCCCTGCTGGAGCGTGGTCAGCGTCCGGTAGCCGAGGAAGCGCAGCGCCAGGAACTCGGCCGCGATCTCGCCGAAGCGGTGGCGGACCTCGCCGTCGCGGATCGCGTCCTCGTCGCCGACCAGCGCGTGGGCGAAGCGGTCGGCGCGCCAGCCGAAGCCCTCGCCGCCGAGGCCGATCGCCACGCGCTCGAACATCAGCGTGGTCATGGCGACGCCCCAGCCGCCGTCGACCGGCCCGACCTCGCTGCCCGCGGGCAGCTCGACGTCGTCGAAGAAGACCTCGTTGAAGTGCGCCTCGCCGGAGATCTGGCGCAGCGGCCGCACGGTGACGCCGCCGGCGTCCATCGGCACGATGAACATGGTCAGGCCGTTGTGCTTGGGCACGTCGGCGTCGGTGCGGGCGAGCAGGAGGCCGAACGACGCGTACTGGGCGTTGGTCGTCCACACCTTCTGGCCGGACAGCCGCCAGCCGCCGTCCTCGCGCCGCGCGCGGGTCTGGATCCCGGCCAGGTCCGAGCCCGCGGCGGGCTCGGAGAAGAGCTGGCACCAGACCTCGTCGGCGGCCAGCATCGGGCCGAGGTGGCGCTGCTTCTGGTCCTCGTCGCCGTGGGCGATGATCGTCGGCCCGAGCATGCCGACGCCGATGACGTCGAAGATCCCCGGCACGCCGGCCCTGCCGATCTCCTGGTTGACGACCACCTGGTGCAGCGGCCCGAGGCCCTGGCCGCCGTACTCCGCCGGCCACGTGACGGCCGCCAGGCCGGCCTCGGCGAGCTTGCCCTGCCACTCCCGGCGCGCCGTGACGTCGTCCACCGGCGGCGCCTCGTCGGCGTGCTGCTCGAGCCAGGAGCGGACGCCCGCGCGGTAGTCGGCGAGCTCCGGCGTGTCGTTGAGGTCCATGCCGGAACGCTACCCGACCCGACTGGCCGGTCAGCCAACCGTCATTCGTAGACGATCAGGTCCGGCTTCGGCCGCATCCGCATCACCTGACGCGGCGTCATGAGGTCGGTGTCCTCCTCGAAGAACAGCTTGAAGCCGGGATGGAACTCGCGCGCCTCGCGCGCGAAACGGCGGTACTTGGCCTTCTTGATCTCCTGCCCGCCGAAGCCGTCGACGTTCAGCACCGTCGCCAGGTTCTCGCGCTTCTTGAGCTTCGTGTGGTCGACCATGTCGTCGGTGAACTGGTGGATCACGAACAGCTTCTCGGGCAGCCCTTCGCGAGCGACGAGCTGGTCGAGCCAGGCCGAGGTCGCGTTGACCTCGCGCGAGCTGACGTGCCCGATCACCTGCCCCGGCACCTCGCCGTCGCCGACCCGCCACTCGGGGTCGAGCGCGAGCGACACGTCGGGCTCCTCGAGCCACTTCTTCAGTCGCGTGGTCTCGGTGAAGAAGTCGCTGCGACCGGGCTGGATGTCGAGCAGCAGCAGCGCTTTGGCGCGCCGGGCGGCGCGCAGGTAGCGCCGGATCACCTTGTCGGTCTGACGGGCGCGGTACATGCCGTCCTCGCCGGGGTCGGCGTTGGCGATGACGGCGATCAGCTCGAGCGCCGGCAGCTCCGGGCGGTCGGGCCGCCCGTACGCGCGCGCCTGGCGGGCGAGCCGCCGTGCCGCGCCGTCGGGCTTGCCGATCCCGAGCGCGCCCAGCTCGCGGCTCTGCGGCGCGCCGTAGTACGCGACCACGCGGTGCTCGGGCAGCACGCTGCGGCCGCCGCGCGGGAGCTCGGGCGGCGGCTCCTGCGTCTCGGTCGCCGTGCGTTGCGGCTCGTCGTCCTTGCCGCCGTTGCCGAGCAGCAGCGCGGCGGCCACGACCACGCCGGCCAGGCCGGCCACGGCGGTCAGGCGGCGGCGCCAGTAGATGTGGCTGGGCGCGGTCACGGGGCCATTCCCTACCCGCGAACGCGGGCCAGGCATCATGACGGGCCGTGCAACTCGACCGCAGCGCCCTCGAGGACTTCGCCTTCCGGCTGGTGAACACCGCCGGCCCGTCGGGCCAGGAGGGCGCCGTGGCGGCGCTCGTGCGCGAGGAGCTCGAGCGGCTCGGCTACGCCGTCGAGGTCGACGCGCTGGGCAACGTGGTCGGGACGCTCGGCGCCGGGCCGGGGCCGTGCGTGCTGTTCGACGCGCACATGGACACCGTGGGCGTCAGCGACCCCGAGGCGTGGTCGGCCGACCCGGCGGGCGAGCTGCGCGACGGGCGGCTCTACGGGCGCGGGTCGACGGACATGAAGGGCCCGCTGGCGGCCCTGGTCCACGGCGTCGCCTCCGCCGTGCCGTCCGGTGGCCGCGCGGTGGTCTCCGCCTCGATCGCCGAGGAGATGATCGAGGGGTTCGCGACGGTGGAGGTCGCGCGCCGCGTGCGGCCGGATGCGGCGGTGATCTGCGAGCCGTCGAGCCGCCGCGTGGTGGTCGGTCAGCGCGGGCGGGCGGAGCTGCTCGTGCGGGTCGACGGCCGCCCCGCGCACTCGTCGCGCCCGGATCTCGGGGTCAACGCGATCGAGGCGATGGCCGACGTCCTGCGCGCCGCCCGCGACCTGCCCCTGCCCGCGCACCCGCAGCTGGGCCAGGCGATCCTCGTCCCGACCGACGTCGTCAGCCGCCCGTTCCCCGCGCTGTCGGTGCTCCCGGACCGCTGCACGGTCACGTTCGACCGCCGGACGCTTCCGGGCGAGGAGGAGGACGCGGTGGTGCGGCAGCTGCAGGAGGTGGTGGACGCCGCGGTCGCGCCGCACGGGGCGACCGGGACGGTGGAGCTCGGCGTCGACCGCTTCTCCGCCTACACGGGCGCGCCGGTCGAGGCGCGCAACTTCGCGCCGGCCTGGCACACGGGCCCCGACGCCCCGGTGGCCCGGGCTGCGCTCGACGCGCTGGGCGCCGAGCCGGGGCTGTGGGTGTTCTGCACCAACGGCAGCGGGACCGCCGCCCTCGGCATCCCGACGATCGGCTACGGGCCGGGCGACGAGACGCTCGCCCACCGGGTCGACGAGCACATCGAGCTCGACGAGCTGTTCGAGGGCGCACGCGGCTACGCGCGGCTGGCGAAGGCGCTCACGGCGTGAACGAGCGGCTCATCCGCAACCCGCTGGCCGGCCCGCTCGACCTCGGGCCGCCGCCGGCGGCGCCGCTCGTGTTCCACCGCACGCTGCCCGGCTACGCGCCGACGCCGCTGGTCGACGTACCCGCCGCGGCGGCGGCGCTGGGCGTGGCGCGCGTGCTGGTCAAGGACGAGTCGAGCCGGCTCGGCCTGCCCTCCTTCAAGGTGCTCGGCGCCTCGTGGGCGATGCACCGGGCGCTCCAGGAGGCGGCCGCGACGCGGGTGGTGTGCGCCACCGACGGCAACCACGGGCGCGCCGTCGCCCGGATGGCGCGGCACTTCGGGCTCGAGGCGGTCGTCTTCGTGCCGGGCGCGATGATCGAGGCGCGGCGCGCGGCGATCGCCGCCGAGGGCGCGCGGGTCGAGGTGGTCGACGGCACGTACGACGAGGCCGTCGAGCGCGCGGCGGCGACCGGCGAGCTCGTGGTCCAGGACACCTCCTGGCCGGGGTACGAGGCGATCCCGGGCTGGGTGGTCGAGGGCTACTCGACGATCGGGGCGGAGATCGAGACCGAGCCGGACGTCGTGGCCGTGCAGATCGGCGTCGGCTCGTTCGCGGCGGCGATGGTGCGGCGTTTCGCCGGCGCGCGGATCGTCGGCGTCGAGCCGCTGGCGGCGGCCTGCGCGCTCGCCTCGATCGAGGCGGGGGAGCTGGTCGAGGTGCCGGGGCCGCACGACTCGGTGATGGCCGGCCTCAACTGCGGCCGCCCCTCGCCGGTCGCCTGGCCGGTGGTCAGCCGCGGGATCGAGGCGTTCGGCGCGGTGTCCGACGAGCGTGCGCGCGAGGCCGTCGCGCTGCTGGCCCGCGACGGCGTGACCGCGGGAGAGAGCGGCGCGGCCGGCCTCGCCGGCCTGCTCGCCTTCCGCGACGAGCTCGCCCTGCCCGCCGACGGCACGGTCCTCGTCGTCAACACGGAGGGCGACACCGCCGTCAGCTGAAGGCGCGGTCGAGGAGCCGCGTGGCCTGCCTGCCGGGGTCGGGCGAGTCGAGCAGGACGACGCCGAGCCGGCGCGGGCCGCGGCGTACCGACGCGACCAGACAGCGGCCCGCCGCCTCGGTGTAGCCGGTCTTGACCCCGGTCGTCCCGCGGTAGCCGGCCCGCAGCAGCGGGTTGTTGTTGTAGAGGTAGATCTTCCCGCCCTTGATCGGGAACGGGAGGACCGCCGAGCGGCGGCGCACGATCCGCGCCAGTCGCGCCTCGCGCAGCACGGCCCGGGCCATGGCGGCGAGGTCCGGGGCGCATGAGTGGTTGCCGCGGTCGCGGATCCCGCTCACCGACGAGAAGCGGGTGCAGGCCAGGCCCATGGCCCGCGCCCGGGCGTTCATGAGCGCGACGAACTCGCGCACCGACCCCGCCGCCCGCTGGGCCAGCGCGATCGCCGCGTCGTTGCCGGACGGCAGCAGCAGCCCGTGCAGCATCACGCCGACGTCGATCCGCCGGCCGCGCCTGAACAGCCCCACGCCCGACCCGGTGTAGGCGAGCGCCTCCTTGGTGATCGGGACCCGGGTGCCGGAGCGCAGGCGGTCGACCACGACCAGCGCGGTCATCATCTTCGTCAGCGAGGCGATCGGCAGCACCCGCTCGGGGCGGTGGCGCCACAGCACCTCTCCGGTGTCGAGGTCGAACAGCAGCCCGGAGCGCGGCGGCTTCTTGAACCCCATGCGCACGGCGTCGGGCCCGCCGTCGAGCTGCACGGCGAGCGGCGACGGCGCGGTGCCGCCGCCGGCCAGCGGCGCGGTCCCGGAGTCGAGCATCGGGCCCGGCGCGGGCTCCGGCTCGCTCGCCGCCGGCTGTGGCGGCCCGGGCGTGCCGAGACGCGCCGCCAGCGCCAGCGTCACGATCACCGCCAGGACGAGCGCCGCCACCGCGGGTCGCCAGCGGCGACGGTGCCGGCGACGACGGGCGGGCGGGGCCTGAATCAGCGTGTACGGCATCAGCGCTTGTCGGGCGGCTCCGTGAGCGCGCCGATGATGCCGAAGCCCATCAGCGCGAGGACGATCAGCGAGAGCACGGTGAGCAGGTCGGGGCCGGAGACCAGCATCGCGTAGACGGTCAGGAACCCCAGCACGCAGCAGAACGCGAGCGCGAGGATCGTGACCGCCGACCACCTCATGTCATGCGCTCGATCTGGCGGCGTCTTCGCTTCTCGCTGGCGAACGCGCGGATCAGCAGCAGGCCGAACAGGAAGCCGCCGATGTGCGCGAAGTACGCCACCCCGCCGCCGCCGTCGTCCGGGCCCAGCAGGTCGAAGTACGCGAACAGGAACTGCTGGCCGACCCAGATGATCAAGAAGAGCAGCGCCGGCAGCTCGAGGATCGTGAAGAAGAAGATGATGAAGACGACCGTCACGACGCGGGCGCGCGGGAACAGGAGCAGGTAGCCGCCGAGGACGCCGGCCACCGCGCCCGAGGCGCCGATCGTCGGCACCGTCGAGCCGGTGTCGACGAGGATCTGCGCGGCGTCGGCCGCCAGCCCGCCGAGGACGTAGAAGAGCAGGAACTTGATCGGCCCCATCGAGTCCTCGACGTTGTTGCCGAAGATCCACAGGAACAGCATGTTGCCGCCGAGGTGCAGCAGGCCGCCGTGCATGAACATCGACGTGAAGAGCGTCAACCACGGCGACGCCTCGAACGTCTGGCAGCCCTGGGCCTGGAGGTCGAAGTCGGGATCGGTGATCTCCTTCGGGATGACTCCGTACTCGTAGAGATTGCACAGGTACTCGGACGAATCGGGGCTGCCGAGCGAGATCCCGCCGTGCTGGAAGAAGAAGTACATGAGCACGTTCGCGACGATCAGCGCGACCGTGACGACCGGGAAGTGCTCCGTCGGGATGTTGTCTCTGAGCGGGAACACTCAGGCGGCAGCGACCGGCCCGACGCCGGGGCGGTCCTGCTTGACGTGCTCGTCCGCGTGATAGGAGGACCGCACGAGCGGGCCGGCGGCGACGTGCTCGAACCCGAGCTCGTAGGCGGCCGCCTCGAGCGCGGTGAACTCCTCCGGCTCCCAGTAGCGGACGACCGGCAGGTGGCGCTCGGTCGGCCGCAGGTACTGGCCGACGGTGAGCACCTGCACGCCCTGCTCGCGAAGCTGCCCGAAGGCCTCGACCATCTCCGCGTGCGTCTCGCCGAGCCCGACCATCAGGCCGGACTTGGTCGTCACCTCGCCCTCGCCCATCTCGCGCGCGTTGCGCAGCACCCGCAGCGAGCGCTCCCAGCGCGACCCGCGCCGCGCCACCGGGTAGAGCCGCGGCACGACCTCGACGTTGTGGTTGAACACGTCCGGGCGCTCGGCGATGACCTTGGCCAGCGGCATCTCCTCGCCGCGGAAGTCCGGCGTCAGGCACTCGACCTTGCACCACGGCGCCTGCATGCGGATCGAGCGGATCACGCCGACCCAGGCCTGCGCGCCGTAGTCCGGCAGGTCGTCGCGGTCGACGCTCGTGACCACCGCGTGCCGAAGCCCCATCTTCGCCACCGAGCGCGCCACCCGCAGCGGCTCGAGCGGGTCGTTGAAGGTCGGCTTGCCGGTCTTGACGTTGCAGAACCCGCAGCGGCGGGGGGAGGGGTGGCCGGGGAGCATG
>Ga0081538_10004900_pt1 | contig 12194 bp, 10 predicted proteins | sample TabmetS5T2R1_FD_71022 | JGI IMG/M metagenome (GOLD analysis project Ga0081538, IMG submission 71022) | Tabebuia heterophylla rhizosphere microbial communities from the University of Puerto Rico - S5T2R1 | ecosystem: Host-associated > Plants > Roots > Rhizosphere ... | reverse complement strand
ACTGATTACGGCTGGACCGACGCAAGAGCCGATCGATCCCGTACGCCACATTTCCAATCGTTCCTCAGGCAAAACAGGATACGCCTTGGCTGAAGTGGCCCAAAAACGCGGTGCCAAAGTTATCCTGGTTTCTGGACCAACGCATCTGCCTGTTCCCCCAGGTGTCATGTGTATCCGCGTGCAAACCGCCCTGGAGATGCGTCAGGCGGTGTTGGAGCATTTTGACCACGTCGATCTGGTGATCAAAACTGCAGCCGTGTCTGATTTTCGTCCGCAGCACATGGCGACGGAAAAAGTCAAAAAGGACGAGGCAGCGCTCAGTATTCCGCTACAACGCAATCCGGATATTTTGGCGGAGCTTGGACAACGCAAAGGCACGCAGGTACTGGTTGGCTTTGCCGCCGAAACTGAGGATCTCCTAGCCAATGCCCGTCAAAAAGTGCAAAGCAAGCGCCTGGATTTTATCGTGGTGAACGATGTCAGCGATCCGTCCATTGGTTTTGCCAGTGACGAGAACCGGGTGCATATCCTGGATGCGGCTGGTCACATTGAAGAACTGCCAACCATGCGCAAAGAACGCCTGGCCGAACATATTCTTGATCGGGTGCAACCGATGTTGGCCCAAAGGGGGCAGCGGTGAAGCGTCAGGACGCCGCTCCAGTCGTTGCCGCGCTACGGGATTACGTACGTTACTTACAGCGTCTCGGGGTGACCGAGCTACCCTTGCCGCAGTCGCGTGGGGCAGTGCGGTCTGTTGCACCCGTGCCTGCTGCCACCCGGTTGCAGCAGCTTGAAGAGTCTGTGCGTCACTGTGATCGCTGTCGCCTGCACCAGGGACGCACGCAGGTGGTGTTTGGCACGGGCAATGCTGAGGCTGATCTGGTCTTCGTGGGCGAGGCGCCAGGACGCGAAGAGGATGTACAGGGAGAGCCCTTTGTCGGGGCTGCTGGACAATTGTTGACCCGCATCATTGAAGCCATTGGCTTGCGTCGTGAGCAGGTTTACATCCTCAATGTGGTGAAATGCCGGCCACCAAACAACCGCGATCCGCGGCCGGATGAGGTGGCGGCGTGCCGGCCGATTTTGCAGGCGCAGTTGGAGTGTCTACGACCGCGAGTCATTTGTGCACTCGGGACGTTTGCTGCCCAAACTCTCCTGCAGACCGAGGAGCGTATTTCGCGTTTACGCGGGCGCTTCCATAAGCTTGGTGAGATGCACGTGATGCCTACCTATCATCCGGCGTATCTGCTCCGCAATCCCCAGGATAAACGCGCCGTGTGGCAAGATATGCAGGCTGTGCGCCGCCTCCTAGAGGGACATAGCGCTAACGCTTCTTCGTGAAAGGTTGTGGAATTTTCTATGCGTCACATACGCCAGGAGCAACCCAGCACGCCCACGCGTCCACAAACCAAACGCTTTTCCTGGCTGCGTCTATGCGTGTTCCTAATCTGCGGCATCGTCGGACTGGCGATACTTGGCGGTGTCATTGCTGGTGTCGTGGTGTATCAATCGCTGGTACAAGACCTGCCAAACCTCGAAGACTTGGAGAACTACCAGTCGAGCCTGGTGACCCAGGTGTATGATCGACACGGCGAGCTGATTGCCGATTTTTTTATCGAAAAGCGTATCCTGGTGGCACTCGCAGACGTGCCGCTTTATATACGGCAGGCGACGATTGCGGTAGAGGATTCCCGCTTTTACTCCCATCGTGGCATCGACCTGTTCGGCGTCTTGCGTGCCCTCTGGGTGAATCTGCAGGCCGGTGAGGTGCGCGAAGGCGCCAGTACCATTACCCAGCAAGTGGTGCGGACTTTGTTCCTCAATCGCGAGCGGACAGTGAGCCGCAAGTTGCGTGAGGCGATCCTTGCCTACCGTATTGAGCAGCACTTTCGTAAAGACGACATCCTGCGTATGTACCTGAATCAGATTTTTTACGGTCATAACGCCTACGGCATCGAGGCTGCGGCACAGATCTACTTTGGCAAGTCGGTCAAAGATCTGACGCTTGCCGAGGGCGCGTTGCTTGTCGGGCTGCCACAGGCGCCCAACAAGTATTCGCCGCTCAAAAATCTCGACCTGGCTCTGCAGCGGCGTGTCCATGTTCTGCGGCGTATGGTTAAGGAGGGCTATCTCACACTCGAAGAAGCCCGTGTGGCAGAACAAGAACCGGTACACCTGCAGCCGAACTACCAGCAGGTGAATAAGGTGCCTTACTTTGTCGAGTATGTCCGCCAGTACCTCGAAGCGCGTTATGGGATGACGGCGCTTTACCGAGGCGGATTTCAAGTATACTTAACCCTCGACCTCGGCTTGCAGCGTCTCGCTGAACAAGCCATTCGCTATGGGGTCCTGGCGCTTGACAAGCGGCATGGCTATCAGGGAGCGCGCCGCCGCTTGGAGCTGACGGGAGACGTGTTGACGGATATGCGGTTGGTGCAGACGGTCACCAGGCCGGCGGATGGCGATATGACGGTGCACGAAGGGGAAACGCTTTCGGGCGTTGTCCTTGCCGTTGAGGATGCGGCCGTGCGTGTCGCGGTGAAAGATGCGCAGGGCGTGCTCATGCCAGAAGAGAGTTTCGCCTGGGTGCGTGAGCCAGACTTGCAGCAGGATTTCCAGGTGCGCAGACGGCTCACCGCGCACGAGATCTTCCAGCGTGGCGATGTTATCCGGGTACAGGTGTTGCGGCTTGACCCGGCTGGCAGGGCGCATCTGCTCGCGCTGGAGCAAGAGCCTTTGGTGCAAGGTTCCTTGATCGCCATAGAACCTGGCAGCGGTCATGTGTTGGCCATGGTTGGCGGCTACGACTTTGACACGAGTCAATTCAATCGTGCCACGCAGGCGCTGCGGCAGCCTGGATCGGCATTCAAACCGATTATTTACGCCGCGGCTCTGGAAGCAGGGCTGACGACCACGTCGATCATTTATGATGCGCCGATTATTGCAGCGGGTGCAAACGACCAGGAATATTGGAAGCCGCAGAACTATTCGCAGAAGTTTTATGGTCCCACGACCCTCCGTACAGCCCTGACCCACTCACGCAATCTCGTGACCATCAGATTGCTCGAAAAGATCGGCATTCCGGCTGTCGTGGCCTACGCCAGGCGCTTGGGTATTACCAGTCCCCTCACGCCTAACCTCTCCTTGGCACTCGGCTCATCGGGTGTGACCTTGTTGGAGCTCACGGCTGCTTATAGCGTGTTTGCGAACGGTGGCATGTATGTGCCACCGGTGTTCATCACCAAAATTGTCGATGCCAATCAGCGGGTTCTGGAGGAACACTTGCCGCAGGCACAGCGGGTTATCAGTCCTGAGCTTGCCTATGTGATGACCAACTTGCTACAAGGGGTGATCGCCAACGGTACGGGACGCAGCATGCGTGCCATAGGGCGACCAGCGGCTGGGAAAACCGGCACCACGAATGACTTTCGTGATGCCTGGTTTCTCGGTTATACTCCCGGCTTTCTCACTGGCGTCTGGGTTGGTATTGATGATCGCACGACGTTAGGGCACCGGGAAGATGGAGCGCGTGCTGCTGGCCCTATCTGGCTCGAATTCATGCGTGAGGCGTTGCGCAACGACCCCATTACCGATTTTGTCGTGCCCCCAAGCGTCCGCTTTTTCCAGATCGATGCCGCAAGTGGGAAACAGGCCACTGCCTCGACGCAGGCCGAGACGCTTTTTGAGGTATTTATGGAAGGTACGGAGCCCGAGAAGAGGGCACCCTCTTCCCACGATTTGCGTCGGGATATCCATCGCCTTGACCGTGAGCGTCATTCTGCTGCCCGTCACCAGTAGGGGCGCAGCATGCTGCGCCCCTACTCTTCCTCGTTTTTCTAATTCAGCTGCACAATGCGGCCATTGCGAATGGTGAGCAGATACAGAATCTTCTCGGCATTTCCGGATGGGTCCATACTTGTCGTGCCAGAAACGCCAAGAAAGTCACGCACCTGCAACAACCCATCACGGAGTTGCAGACGCGTCTTCGCACCGGCTTGCAACACCTGCACCACCATCATCAGGGTATCGTAAGCCTGGGCTGACAAAAGGCCAGGACGCTCGCCATAACGGGCCTGGAACTTGTCGACAAAGGTGGTGACCAATGGGGACGACGCGTCGGCAAAAAAGCCGTCGACAAAGATCCCCCCTTCCACAAAGCGCTCGCCAATCTTGATAATTTCTGGTGAGTTCCAGCCATCGCCGCCGAGGAGTTGCACCCCGGTAATATTGTAGAAGGCAAGCTCAGGGGCGATCAGACCAACCGTATCGAAATACCCAGGGAGGAAAATCGCATCGTAGGGTTTGGGAGGTTTTTCCACGGTCGATGTCCTCCCAACCGGCTCGATAGCCGGGGCCGTTGGCAGCCTCACGAGGAGGTCGTGCAGGATATCATCCTCAATGCCACCCATACGCTTGATAGACTGCCGGAAGTCGGTTGCCTCTGGAGGATAGGAGGTCACCACGACGACTTCGCCTTGCAATTGAATAATATGCTCGATAAAGGTATCCCGCAACGCCTTCCCATAAGGTTCATCAGGATACAGAACGGCAAAACGCGAGAGATTGAGGACATACCTGGCGTATTCTGCCAAAAAACGTCCCTGCATGGCATCGGTGATACTATTACGAAAGGCGTAGGGACTCAGAAAAGGAAAATGGCTATCCCGTGCGTACGGAGAAATCACAGGGACGGCTAGCTCGTTGATCAGGGGAATGAGACTGACCGCAACCTGGCTCAGGAGCGGGCCAATCACGCCAATGACGTGCGCTTCGTTGACCAGGAAACGTAAGGCGTTGTTGGCGCTGCCAGGCGTCCCCTGTGAATCACGCACGACCAACGACACGTCGAGGCCCGGGTAGTGTTCCCGTAGCGTGCTGAGGGCCAGTTCGATACCCCACAGGGTGCGCTCACCCGCGACCCGGGCTTCTCCAGAGAGGGGTAACAGCACCCCGATTTTGGTTGCATCGGTGACCAATACGGCCTGTAGGGTGTTCAGTCGGTCGCGGACCGACGACACGTCAGGAGCATTTGGGAAAGCGATCAAGAGACGCTGCAGGACTGCCATTTCTTCGATGACGTTCCCTGTCTCACGATAGACCTGCGCGAGTCGAGCAAGGAGCAGCGCCCCAGGATAGGTCTCGGCATAGCGCTGTGATAATTCCTTGAGATCCTCCGTCGCCAGGCTGTTCTGGATGAGCGCAGCCAGATCCCTCTCGGCTTGTTGCCCTAGCTCCGTGTCAGGGCTCGCTTCAACAGCAGCTTTCAACTCGGCAAGTGCTTCCGGGTAGTGTTGTCTCTGGCGCGCGATCATGCCTAGGTAATAGTGCGCTTTGCCCTCTTGCTGCCGAGAGACAGGGACGGTTAGGGCTTGCCGTAGCGAGGAGAGACTCTGATCATAGTCCTGCAGGGCGTACAACTGCACACCGCGCTCGAGATAGGCTTCAGCGAGGTTGGTGGAATTGGGAAAATACTCAATGAGACGGCGGTAATACCCCTCGGCCTGCTGGTATTCCCCAAGTTTGGCCGAGAGGTTTCCCAAGATCAGGAGGGCTTTGTCAGTCAGGGCGCTGGCCGGATACTGGCGCACAAAATCTCTGAAGGCCTGGAGCGCTTGCCTGTCCATCCCACGCATGAGGAGTGCTTCGGCAGCAGCAAAGGCCTGACGTTGTTCCGCAGGCGCCTGGAGATTTTCAGGAGAAACAGGCCGCGCTGACGTCGCCGTGGGCGGAGCGGAAGGTAGTATGGCACGGCAGCCGCCAAGCAACACACTTCCTGTGCCCCACAGGATCAACACGCAAAGGAGCAGCCAGCCATAGGAGCGCAAGAGGAAGGGCCGCACATATGGGATGGTATGGATCAACGTCGCGAAGAGCGAGTGCATGTATCGCCTCGATCTGTCCAAAAGACGACGCATTAGCAGTTGGCCGCGTCCTCGGTCATCCCTTTGCTGGCACAGCGCCCATTTATTCGATGACTTCCAGGACTTGCCGTTTCTGTTTCTGAGCCCGGGTCGCGTTCAAGATCGTCCGCATCGCCGTGATCGTCTTGCCTTGTTTCCCGATCACTTTGCCAATATCGTCTTTGGCAACCCGCAGCTCGATAACAACCGCATGCTCTCCTTCGATCGCTTTCACTTGCACATCTTCCGGCTTCTCAACAATAGCCTTGACGATTTGCTCGATTAATTCTTTCATCGGCGTCCCTCAGTGCAGGTGTGACAACATGCCTCCCGACGTGGACCATCGACAACGTTCAGCATATGTGATGCCGCCATGCTCGCCTCGTTTGAGGGAGGAAAACCTCCCTGTAACCTGCAGAACAAGCCACCAGAAATTATCATTACCGTCTCATCCGGTCGTGTATGGGACGGCGCCAGCTGGCGTGTGCACTTCCACATAGAGCCGATGGAGCTATGAGGGTTAAAGTATATAGTAGTGAGAATAATAGACGGGCGCAAGGGCTTTGCACACTTGTGGGCAGTCTGTCGTGGTGAATCTTGCTAGCTTTGCGATGAGGGGGTAATGGCCCTGGTCATAGCAAGATATGGGTTAGGGAGCGTACCATCTTATACGTCCGAGTCTTGCAAGGCCTCCCAGACGGTAGCGAAGAGGTCTCCCAGTTCAAAAGGCTTCTGGAGTGTACGTTGTGCGCCCAATTGTCTGGCGATGTCGAGTAGATTGCCATCGCCGAGGTAACCACCACCAGACATCGCGATAATCTTGATACCAGGCGCCTCGTGGCGTAAGGCAGTGATAGTCTCAAATCCTCCTTGGTCGGTGAGGAGTATATCAGAGATGATTAAATCGACCGCCGCAGTGCGGTAGCACTGTACCCCCTCGTCGCCATCACAGGCTTCAATGATTTCATACCCAGCCCGTTCTAGCGCGTATCGCAACAGGCGTCGGATTTGCTCTTCATCGTCAATAATCAGAATCCGTGTCACCGTCCCCTCCGTGTTGTGGCTACCACTTCCCCGTGCGTTGCCATCGTCTCGGGATCAGGAAGACCGATATACATCTCGGCTTCCTGATCCCCATATCCCACTCAAAGGAGGGAGCGAGACAGTATCGCCAGCGGTAGGACCGTCTGGTGCTTTCGTAAGACGTCTTCAGGAGAACTCCCGTCGCTGATAATGCTGTCTCCAGGTCCAAGTGCGGTCTCCGCCATGTGCGAACCTCGGTAGTTCTTCTGCCCATGACGGTACACATGCACCAAATAGCATTTGTCTTCCCACTGAAAGTGTTTGCTGAAAAGTAGCTCCTGTGCCATAGTTGCTTTTGCCTCCTTCAGACTCCAAGAACTGTGTTAAGTATCCTTGACAGCAATTCTTATGCCATGCGCCTGACCTCAAGGCTGTCTGCAACGCCTTTCCCAACAGACGCTGTATCTCTCCTATCTCCAGTAGATTACAGAGATAGTCAAAAACGCACAGGAGCGTACGAGGCAACGCGGCAAGAGATGATGGGTGCCCCATGCCTAGAAAATTAGGCAAATCCTCATCAGATCTGGGCAGAAGCAGCCACTTTGGGGGATGTGGGCAGCAGGACAGTGACGACCGTGCCGTGGCCAATCTGACTGGCAATACGGATCGTGCCACGATGTTCTTCAATAATCTTGAGCGTCAATGCCAAACCGAGCCCTGTGCCTTTGGGTTTCGTGGTATAAAACGGGGTGAACAAGGCATCGATCTGGTCGGCTGGAATACCCCCTCCCGTGTCACAGCAGACCACTTCCAGAGCAGTGGCATACTGATCGAGGGCCAAGGAAACTTCCTCTGGTGCATCGCTTCGCACGTCATCCGCACTGGATGGCACTACGTTGAACAGCGAGGTAGGCACTGGACGACCCGTCAGGCGTAATTCGCCGCCCTCTGGCATGGCTTCAATGGCATTCAGAACGATGTTGGCAAAGGCGCGATGCAGCTGCTCAGCATCGGCTTGCAACAACGGCAGAGCCGCATCCACGTCTAACTTGCATACAATCTGCTGTTGGTGCAAGTGTTCTGCATACACGTCCATGATACGTTCTAAGATGGCCTGAATGGACACGGAAGCGTACTGTAACCGCGCCGGACGTGCCAACTCGAGCAGTTCTTCGACAATGCCATTAACCCGGTCTAGCTCTTGGGGTACCACACGATCAAACTGTTCCACAAATTTGCTGTCGTGATATTTGCGACTCACCAGTTGGGCGAAGGTGCGGATAGACGCGAGTGGGTTCTTGATCTCGTGCGCTAGGCCGGCTGCCACTTGTCCCACCGTCGCCAGACGGTCGGCGCGACGCAGCTGGCTTTCAAGTGTCTGAATCGGTGACAAGTCTTCAAAAATGGCCAATAGACCTACCGTGCGGCCGTCCCGGTCTTGCAAGACGGCGGTACGCAACTGCAGCGGCACGCGTCGCCCATCGTGACGACAAAAATCGAGACGCGGGGCGGTCAGTGGGGTTTGATGGCGATGAGAGGCGTCAAGCACTTGCACAAACGACGCATTGTCAGCGAACACGTGCTGATAGTGTTGTCCACGCACATGCGCATCCGACAAGCCGGTTATCGTTTCTGCCATGGTATTGCACATTTCAAAACGGCCATCAAGGGTTAAGGTAAACAGTCCACTCGTCATTGAGGAGAGGATACTGGCGTTATAATTCGCCAAAATGGAGAGTTCACGGACTTTCTGATCAAGCTGGTGGTTCGTTTCTTCGAGCGCCGTGCGGTGTTTACGCAGATCTTCAGCCATGGCGTTGAAGTTGGCAGCTAGGACCGCAAGCTCATCATGGGTACGGACGTGAATCGCTGGCAAAAACTCCCCACGCGCCACGGCCATAGTGCCCTCGGCCAGCACGCGGATTGGCGCGGCGATACGTCGTGCCAGAAAAGCCGCGGCCAGCGTGCTGAGGAGCACCCCCACGGCACCAAGGAAGAGGATCCATTGCCGCGTCTTACGCAGCTCTGCATGCATATCCTGCAGCGATAAGCCAATGCGTACGGTTCCCCATTTTCCCTCTTCTACAAACACCGGCACGGCGATATCGTAGTGCATTGGCCTATGCGGCTCTTCAACCCGCTGGATGAGCGTCTCATGCGCTTGAGCGGCACGCTGGCTGACTGCATCTTGCAGGATCATCCCCTGTTGCTCATCATGGCCACTATAGGCCGCCACGCGCCCTTCTCGATCCAAAATGATGGCGTAGAGCACGTCTGGATCCCGACTGATTTTCTCCGCATCCTGTTCAAGCGCAACGAAGTTATAGGTTAACAGAGATTTGGTGCTGACCGCGGCCAGCTGCGCTGCAATGGTGATACCACGTTTCTCCATTTGCCGGATGATCGACGTGCGCTGTCGGCTTTGGACAATGAGTAACAGGCCAATGACGAGCCCGAGAACCAAGCCAACGAAGGCCAGGAGGAATTTCTGCCGCAGGCTAAACGCCACCCGGGCAAAGCGTCGCGCTGTGCGTTTATGGCGATTTTGCTCCATTCGCAGGGGCCTCATACGTTGCATCCAGCCAGATTTTTTTTCTTGGAAGGTACTGCTCTCCCAAGGCGTTGAGCTTAATACCCCGCACGTACGGCTGAAACAAACCTTCAAAGGTATAGTACAACAAATTCACGGTTGGCGCGTCATGCATGATGAGCGCTTCAGCCTGCCGATACAGCCGCACCCGGTTGAGATAATCAAACTCGCGTCGCGCCTGTTCGAGCAGTTGATCGACCTGGGGATTGTGATAGTTGGCAAAATTGTTCGGGCTCTGTGAATGAAAAAGGATAAAGAGGAAATGATCGGGATCAGGAAAATCGGCATACCAGGCGTAGCGATATAGTGCTCTAGCGCGTTTCCCCAACAATTCGGCTTTATAGAGTTTCCAGTTCTCCGCAGTCCGCAGCTCCGTCGTGATCCCAATTTGCTCTAACTGCTGTTTGATCGCTTCGTGTTCCGCCAGCGCCTCTGGAGACACCACGCTGCTCCACAGCTCCAATGGCGGTAAGTCTTTCCCTCCAGGATAACCTGCTTCTGCCAGGAGCCGCCTGGCACGCTGGGGGTCGTACGTATAGCCCAACAATTCGGGATCGTGCCCCGGCATGCCTGGGGGCAAGATACCACGTGCTTGTATATAACGGCTCTTGCGGATGGTTTCGTTCATCGCAGCCCGATCAATCGCATAATTGATGGCCTGCCGTACTTTCACATTGTTCAACGGTGGATCGCGCATATTGATCCACAAAAACAGCGTCGATAAGATCGGTTTACGGAAGAAGCGGTAATGAGACTCCTTGATCAGACGCTGACGCTCTTGGGCAGGAATCATCGCCTCCTCGACTTCCCCCGCTTCGAAGCGGGCCAAAATCGTCTGCAGGTCATAGGCTGGAAAAATCTGATAGTGCAACTGGTCCAGAAAGGGCCGCCCCTCAAAATAGGTCTCGTTGGCTTGCAAGACGATCTCCTTGCCCGCCACCCACTTGACGAAGCGAAAGGGTCCCGTCCCGATAGGTTGGTGCCCAAACGCACTGCCAAGGCGCTCAATGTCTTCGCGAGGCACGACCTTTGCCTGGGCCACCCCGAGCATGTTGATAAACGGCGCATAGGGCTCCGAGAGGATAATTTGCAGGGTGTAGCGATTCAGAGCCCGGAACCCTTCGACGCGCTCTGCGGTGCCGGCCAGAAATTGATTGGCCCCTTGCACACGATCAAAGAGCCACGCCTGAGGCGATTTGGTCTTCGCATCCAGAAGACGCGTAAACGAGTAGACAAAATCGGCTGCAGTGACCTCTCGACCATTGTGGAAGGTGACGCCTTGGTGGAGCTGAAAGGTCCATGTTAGGCCATCACGGGAAGCGCTCCACGCTTTGGCAATGCTGGGGATCACGTTTAGGTCCGCGTCGAACTGCACCAGTCCGTCAAACAGCTGCTGCACCACGAAAGAGCCATAAATATCCGTGGTGAGAGCCGGATCCAAGGTGATCGGTTCATCTCCCAAAGGAATCCGATAGATACCGCCGTATGAGGGCGTTGAGGCTATCTCTGTAGATTTGCTCTCCTTTGCACGCTGATCGTCAGTACAACCCGTGACCAGGCTGACCGCTCCGAGGCAGAATAAGACAATAACCGTACGCTGCAGTTGTCCAGGCAATATGTCCACAGCTCTCATATGTCCGACCCAACAAATTAAAAAAAAGTGCAAACTTTGTGAAGGTTTACACCTTTTTTAATAAACTTGCAAGTCGGGTTCTAGGGTCCACCGCTGTCGCTGGCATATGCACTACCCACGCTGCTATACTGCGTCACCACCCCACCTGAGGTCAGAAGAGCTACGGCCAACAACACAATAGAAAGAACACGCTTCATCATCGACTCTCCCGTGCATGGCTGCTTATCAAAGCCTAAGAGGAACGTATCTCGTCACAGCGAGAAAATTTTCCTCAACACTCCCACTACTGTTTACTACAACTATCGTCCCAGGATCGATTCATGTTGTTCGTCTTCTTAATAGAGCAAGGGCGATGCCAAAGTTTTTTTTGGCCTAAAATATTTTTAAAGTCTTTTTATATCAATTGGTTATGGGATAAGAGGGGCGGCGGGGGAAAGTTGCGAAATCTGGGCAGTGCCCAAAAGTCTGGGCACCTATGTCCGCGGCAAGGTAGGTAAGTGTTATCAACGCTATGTAGGATAGTCGTAGGGGCGCTTGCCTAATTTTTTAGGCGCACTGCCCATTTTTTTGGGCAATGCGTCCGAGCATGAGGGTGTTGGATAGAAGAGCAGGATATCAGGCTCTTTGACAGGAGGTAAGGTCAGACAAATAGCGGATAGTGGGGGAGGTTGCTCCCCCGGTAGAATGACAGGGATCTTAAGATGTCTCGGTGGCAGTCGTATCCACTTCGGAAGTCGGCCGGATGCGGAGGCTCTCCATTTTCCCCAAGAGGGTATTGCGGTGCACACCTAGACTTCTAGCAGCTTCCGTCTGGTTCCAGCGGCTCTTCTCTAAGGCTTTTAAGATATAGTGCCGTTCAAATTCAGCCTTCGCTTCACGCAGGTTCATGCCACGGGTGAAAATGTCATCCACGGCTTTCTCCCTGACAGAAACCAAATCCAACGGGAGGTCTTCCAGGCCAAGAACACCCTGGTTGCTAATTGCCACCAGTCGTTCGATGACGTTCTCTAACTCGCGCACGTTGCCTGGCCAGTAGTAATGGCTCAGG
>Ga0081538_10004899_pt1 | contig 12195 bp, 7 predicted proteins | sample TabmetS5T2R1_FD_71022 | JGI IMG/M metagenome (GOLD analysis project Ga0081538, IMG submission 71022) | Tabebuia heterophylla rhizosphere microbial communities from the University of Puerto Rico - S5T2R1 | ecosystem: Host-associated > Plants > Roots > Rhizosphere ... | reverse complement strand
ATTCGAACTCCCAGGCCACGATCGCGCCGGAGATCACCAGCAGGCGGTCGGTCAGCGGGTCGAGGAGGGCCCCCAGGCGGCTGTACTGCCCCGTAAGGCGGGCCACCATCCCGTCCAGGTAGTCGCTCGCGGCGATGAACGCGAACAGGATCGTGGCGGCGGTGTCCCGTCCGTCGCCGGACTCGAGGGCCAGCACCAGGAAGACCGGGATCAGGCCGATCCGCACGAAGCCGATGGCGTTCGGGATCGTCCAGGGATGGAGCGGCTGATCGCGCCGCGTCTCGGGCGGTGGCCCGCCCGACCGGTCGAGCCCGAGCAGGCGGCGCCTCGACAGCGGCTGTCTCACGGCAACGTGCGCCAGAGCTCCGCCGCGGCCGCCGCTGCGTCGTGCAGCGGCAGCGACCGCTTCTGCTGACCGCGGCGAACCTGCACGTCGACCTCGCCCGCCTCGAGGCTTCGCTTGCCGACCGTCAGGCGCAGCGGGCAGCCGAGCAGCTCGGCGTCGGCGAACTTCTCCCCCGCGCTCGCGTCCCGGTCGTCGTAGAGGACGTCGAGGCCGACCTCACGCAGGTCTCCGTAGAGGCGGTCGGCCAGCTCGCGCGCCTGCTCGCCCTCCCTCCCGAGCGTCACGAGCTCGACGTCGAAGGGCGCGATCGAGCGCGGCCAGGCGATCCCCTGTTCGTCGTGGAACTGCTCGATCGCCGCGGCGACGATGCGCGCCGGCCCGATGCCGTACGAGCCCATCCAGATCAGCTGCTCGCGGCCCTCCTCGTCGAGATAGCGCGCGCCGAGCGCCTCCGCGTAGCGGGTGCCGAGCTTGAAGATGTTCCCAACCTCGATGGCGGGTTCCACGCGGATCGTGCCCCCGTCGGGCGCGGTGTCGCCCGGCTCAACGCGGCGGACGTCCGCCCAGGCGGGCTGAAAGTCGCGCCCGGGCTCGACTCCGATCAGGTGGACGTCGTGCTCGTTTCCGCCCGCCACCAGGCCGCGCAAGTCACGAAGCGCCTCGTCGGCCACGACCTGCACGGGCGCGCCAACCGGCCCGATGAAGCCGGGCTCCGCGCCAAAGACGTCGCGCACCTCCTCTGCCTCGGCCGGGCGCGCGTGCGCCTTCAGGGCGTTCGCGAGCTTGAACTCGTTGAGGCGGTGATCGCCGCGCACGACCACCAGCGCGGGGCCGCTGCCGTCGACGAACATCGGGAACGCCTTGATCAAGGCGCCCGCGGGCACCCCGAGCATGTCCGAGACCGCCTCGATCGTGGTCGCCCCCGGCGTCTCCACCGGGCGGGGCTCGGCGAGAGGCTCGGGCAGGCCGTCGACCGGCTTTGGCCTCGCCGACGCGACCTCCACGTTGGCCGCATAGCCGGAGTCGGACAGGGCGACCTCGTTCTCACCCGCCGGGCAGGGAGCCATGTACTCGTGGGCGCCGAAGCCGCCCATCATTCCCACGTCCGACTCCACCCGGTACCACTCGAGGCCGCTGCGGTCGAAGATGCGGTCGTAGGCCTGGATGTGCAGCTGGTAGGAGCGCTCGAGGCCCTCCGGATCGCGGTCGAAGCTGTAGGAGTCCTTCATGATGAACTCCCGGGTGCGAAGCACTCCGGCGCGCGGCCGCGGCTCGTCGCGCTCCTTGGTCTGAATGTGGTAGAGGATCTTCGGAAGGTCGCGGTAGCTGCGGATCTCGCGCGATACGTGGAAGGTGATGTTCTCCTCGTGCGTCATCGCGAGCACGAGCTCGGCCCCGCGCCGGTCCTTTAGCCTGAAAACCTCGTCGATGTCGTAGCGGCCGGATCGCTTCCAGAGCTCGGCGGGCTGGAGCACGGGCATCAAGAGCTCGCCCGCGCCGATCGCGTCGAGCTCCTCGCGCACGATCTGCTCCGCCTTGCGATGGGCCCGCCAGCCCGCCGGCAACCAGGTCCACATGCCCGCCCCCACCTGGCGGGCGAGCCCGGCGCGCACCAGCAGCCGGTGGGACGGCGCCTCCGCGTCGGCCGGCGCCTCCCGCAGGGTGGGCAGAAAATAGCGAGAAAGCCGCGTCACAGCGGGCGAGTCTAACCTCGCGGCGCGATCGCGCCGCCTGGTTCGGCTCGCGAGGCGGGGCTGACCGCCTTTGCACTGAAAAGGTCTGGGTTTCAGTAAAAAATGCGCAAAACTTGGCGCATTTCCCCAAGTGCGAGGTACCATGGGCGCCCGGTTTGGGTGGTCCCTTGTGTCCCAGGACTCGCTTTCGCCACTTGTGGTGGACTCGCGGCGGGCGCTCGACGCAATCCTCGGCGCGCTCCCAGCTGCGTATCGCGGCGACCCCCAGTCGCGCCGGGCGCGGGCGGCCCTCGAGCACGCGAAGGAACACTCGCCGGTCCTGCTGCTCCTGCTCCCGCGTGAGGAGCCACCCGGCGGGTCCAGGCCGGCCGGACGCCGGCCGGCGGAGGTGGTCCGGCTCGGCGACCTCGTGTTTCGGTCTGGCGGAAGAGAGGTGTGGCGTGGGCGGCGGAAGATTGGGCTGTCGGCGACGGAGTCCCGACTGCTCGAGTTGCTCCTGAGGCACCCGGGTCAGGTCCTACCGCGGGGGCTCATCTTCGAGCGCGTGTGGGGCTGGGACGTCGCCACCACCTCGAACCTCCTCAACGTCTACATCGGCTATCTGCGACGGAAGACCGAGGCGGGCGGTGAGCCGCGGCTGATCCACACGGTGCGCGGTGTCGGCTATGTGCTGCGGCACTGATCGCGGTCGGTTCTTACGAAGTTCTTATCCGAAGGGGCATCGGACTCTTAGCTTCGTGTGAGTGGATGCCCGCGTGACTCGCGCGGGCGCCCGGGCTTGGGGGGCTCGCTCAAACCTCGGAGAGGAGGCTGGCCATGAACGTGGCCTGCAGGCGCGGTCTCGCGGCGGGTGCCCTTGCCGCGCTGACTGCACTCGCCCTTGCCCCGGCCGGGGTCGTCGCTCAGGACGACGCCTCGGTCCTGCGAACGCTCGACGGCAGTCGCAACAACCTGCGCCACCCCACCTGGGGGATGGCGGGAGTGCAGTACCGCCGGCTGGCGCCCGCGAACTACGCCGATGGGAGGGCTCGGCCGGTGGCCCCGGCGGCGCCAGATCGCTATGTGAGCAACCGGATCTTCAACGACGGCGCCCAGAACCTGTTCTCGGAGAACGGCGTGAGCCAGTGGGGCTTCGCGTGGGGACAGTTCATGGACCACACCTTCGGCCTGCGCGCCACCGCCGGGGGCGAGTCCCAGCCGCTTCCGTTCGACGCACATGACCCGCTGGAGGCATTCACAAACGACCTCGGCGTGATCGACTTCGCCCGGACGCCCGCGGCGCCGGGCACCGGGGCAACCAACACGCGGCAGCAGATCAACACGATCGACTCATACATCGACGGCTCGAGCGTCTACGGAAACTCGGCCGATCGGCTGGAATGGCTGCGTGACGGCCCGGTGGACGGCACGATGTCAAACAACTCGGCCCGCCTGCTGCTGCCGAACGGCCTCCTGCCTCGTAGGGACGCGCGAGGCGATCCCGGCGCAGCCCCGCCCACCGACCTGATCGGTCGTCTCCAGGCGACACCGGACGACGCCGTGGTGGCGGGCGACGTCCGCGCGAACGAGAACATCGGCCTTCAGGCCACGCATCTCCTGTTCGCGCGGGAGCACAACCGCATCGTCGACGCCCTCCCACCCTCCCTGTCCGAGGAGGAGAAGTTCAACATCGCTCGGCGGGTGGTGGGCGCAGAGCAGCAGTTCATCACCTACAGGGAGTTCCTGCCCGCCCTTGGGGTGAACCTGCGGCCGTACCGTGGCTACGACGCGAACGTCGATGCCACGCTGACGAACGAGTTCGCGGCGCTGGGATACCGGGCGCACAGCATGATCCACGGCGAGCTCGAGCCGGCCGGTGAGGTCGCGGACTACACCGCGCAGGAGCTCGAGTCGATCGAGTCTCGGGGGGTGGAGACGGAGATCCTCGGCGACGAGGTCGAGTTCGTCGTTCCCCTGAGCGTCGCGTTCGGCAACCCCAACCTAATGGCGGACATCGGGATCGGCCCGATCATGCGGGGGCTTGGGGCGGAGGCTCAGTACAAGAACGACGAGCAGATCGACAACCAGCTCCGTAGCGTGCTGTTCCAGGTGCCGAAGCCGGGGATTCGCGATCCGAGCGTGTGCCTGGACGGTCCGCCCCTGCCGGATTGCTTCTCCGGGGTGCTGGACCTCGGCTCGATCGACATCGCCCGCGGGCGCGACCACGGGCTGCCGCGCTACAACAACCTGCGGACGGCCTACGGTCTGCCGGCGAAGACCTCCTTCACGGCGATCACAGGCGAGGCCACGGAGTCCTTCCCGAGCGACCCGAAAATCAGGAATTCGCGGCCGATCGACGATCCCGACATCCTCGACTTCGTCGAGCTGCGGGATCGGAGCGGCAGCGTGATCCCGCTCGACAGCGAGGCGGCGGACAGCGATGCGGTTGTCGGCGTCCGCCGTACCACGGTCGCGGCGCGGCTGAAGGCGATTTTCGGGTCGGTGTCCAACGTCGACGCGTTTACCGGAATGCTGGCCGAGAAACACGTGCCCGGCACGGAGTTCGGCGAGCTACAGCGCGAGATCTGGAGGCGCGAGTTCGAGAGCCTGCGCGACGGCGACAGGTTCTTCTATCTCAACGATCCCGCGTTGCCGCAGATCCGTTCGGGGTTCGGAATCGACTATCGCCGCACTCTGGCGCAGATCATCCGTGACAACACGGGCGCCCAGGTGGCGGACAACGTGTTCGAGGCGCCGGTGGAGTAGCCGCCCGCGTCCGGCGTTCGTTCCAGCGACGGGCCCGCACCGGCGGGCCCGTCGTCACGGACGGCGGCAACAGGGTCAGCCGGGACCGCTAGGCGCGCGTGAAGCGGCGCCCCGCCGTGGGAGAGGCGTCCTCGTCCAGCGCGATTCGCTTTGCCTTGGGGGCCCCCGCCATGGGAAGCGACTGCCCGTTCGCGAGCGTTTCGTCGCTCGCCGCGGCGGCCTCCATCGCGGCGATCCGCTCGGGCGTCAGCTCGTCGGCGTTCTCCTCCTCGATTCGCTCGAGCCACGCCGCTCCCTCGGCCGCCTTTCGCTCGTCCACGACGATCCGTCCGACGTCGATCGACTTGTCGATCTCGGCGAACAGCTCGTCCACGAGCCGCTCCTGCGGCACCTTCCGCAGCGGCTTGCCGTGCGCGAAGATCAGGCCCTCGTTCTTGGCGCCGGTGATGCCGAAGTCCGCGTTCGAGGCCTCGCCGATTCCGTTCACCGCGCAGCCGAGCACGGCGACCTCGATCGGGTCGTCGTAGTGGCGGAGGCGCTCCTCGATCTCCGCCACCACGGTGTCCATGTCGAATTGCAGCCGCCCGCAGGTGGGACAGGCAATCAGCACCGGGCCGCGCTCGCGCAGCTTGAGCGCCTTCAGGATCTCCCAGGCGACCTTCACCTCCTCCTCGGCGTGGAAGGTGGAGAGCGAGATGCGGATCGTGTCGCCGATCCCGTCGGCGAGCAGCGTTCCGAGGCCGACCGCCGATTTGAGCGAACCCGACCACTTCGTGCCGGCCTCGGTGATGCCGAGGTGGAGCGGGTAGTCGATCCGCTCCGACAGCAGGCGATTCGACGCGATCGTGTTCGGCACGCTGGTGGACTTGACGGACACCTTGAAGTCGTGGAAGTCGAGGCCCTCCATCAGCTCCACGTACTCGACGGCGGCGCGGACGAGGGCTTCGACCGGGTCCTCTCGCTCCAGCTCGTGGAGATGCTTCGGCAGCGAGCCCGAGTTCACCCCCACTCGCATCGGCACCCCGGCGGCGCGCGCCCGGTCGACCACGATGCCGGTCTTGTCGTGGCCTCCGATGTTGCCCGGGTTTATCCGGATGCAGTGGGCGCCCGCGTCGATCGCCTTGAGCGCGAGGGTGTAGTTGAAGTGGATGTCGGCGATCACGGGGATCGGCGACTCCCGCACGATCCGCTCGAGCGCCCGCACATCCTCGTCGCGCGGCACGGCGCAGCGCACGAGGTCGCCGCCGGCGTCGGCGATCGCGTGAATCTGGCGCATGGTGGCGTCGTAATCGGCGGTCTCGGTCTTCGTCATCGACTGAACGGCGACCGGCGCGCCGCCGCCTATCGTCACCCCGCCGACGTCGATCTGTCGCTTCGAGGCCAAGTGACCTAAGCGTAGCCGTCCGCTGCAGGGCGCTCACAACCCTCCAGAGAACGCCTCGCCGGAGAACTTTGGCGGATTGTGTGTCCCAGGCGGACAAAACCCTCCACACATCGCCCGTGCCGGGAACTTTGGCGGCTTGTGCACCGCCCGGCCCGCCGGCGGCTATGGGCCGCTACGCGTACAGCTCCTCTATCTCGCGCTCGTACCTCCGGTTGATGGGCTTGCGCTTGAGCTTCATCGTCGGCGTGAGCTCGTCGCCGCCCGGCTGCCAGTCGGTCGGCAGCACCTTGAAGCGCTTGATCTGCTCGACCCGGCCGAGCTGCTCGTTTGCGGCGTCGACGCCTCGCTGCACCTCTTCCAGCACCGCCTGGTTCGTGGCCAGCGATTCGATCGACCGGTCCTCGATTCCATGCTGGGCGGCGAAGGCGGGCGCCACGTCGGGGTCGAGCGTGATCAGCGCGACGTTGTAGGGCCGCGCGTCGCCGATCGCGATCGCCTGGCCGATCAGCGGGCTCGACGCCTTGACCTTCGCCTCTATGTTCGCGGGCGACATGTTCTTGCCCCCGGCGCTGATGATCAGCTCCTTCTTGCGGTCGACGATCTTGAGGTAGCCGTCCTCGTCGAACTCGCCGACGTCGCCGGTGTGCAGCCAGCCCTGTTCGTCGAGAGCTTCTCGCGTCTTGTCGGGTTGGTTTCGGTACCCGGGCGTGACCATCGGTCCGCGCATCAGCACCTCGCCATCCTCTGCGAGCTTGATCTCCGCGCCGGGCGAAACGGGGCCGACCGTCCCGATCTTGATCCGCTCGGGCGGATTGCAGGCACCGTAGCCGGTCGTCTCGGACATTCCCCATAGCTCCGCCACTGGGATCCCGATCGCGTGGAAGAACTCGAGCACCTCGCGCGGCGTCGGTGCCGCTCCGACGTTTATCGACTCGATGTGGTCGAGGCCCAGGCGCCGGCGGATCTTGGACAGCACGAGCTCGTCCGCCTTGGCGTACTCCTGCGCGAGCTCCGCGGGCACCTCCGCGCCGGCCTGTTCGGCCCGCACCTTGCGCAGCCCCACCTCGAGCGCCCACTGCGTGGCCGCCTTCTTCGCCTCGTCCTCCTCGGCGGCCACGCCCGCCTCCATTGCGGCCTTCAGCTTCTCGTAGATCCGCGGGACCGCGAAGAACCAGGTGGGCCGAACCTCGGGCAGGTAGGCCACCACCTCTCGCGGGTTCGGGCAACAGGTGGTGGTGAACCCGAGCAGCATCGGCAGGTAGTGGCTGCACGCCCGCTCGGCGATGTGGGCCATCGGCAGCCAGGACACCAGCCGTCCGTCCGCGGGGAACGCGATCACCTCGTCGAAGCCGCGCACCGCCGATTGCAGGTTGGCGTGCGTGAGCTGCACTCCCTTCGGCGGGCCGGTGGTGCCGGAGGTGTAGATCAGGGTCAGGATGTCGTCGGGCCCCACGGCGCGCCAGGCGGCCTCGAAGTCGAACTCCGGGTCCCCTTCGGCCTCGACGTCCGCGATCGTCAGCGCCTCGTCGAGGTTGTCGGCGTCGACGACGACCAGGTGCTCGATGCCCTGAATCGACTTGACGCGGTCGAGGAAGGCCTTCTCGGTCACCAGAATGCGCGCCCCGGCGTCCCGGACCTGGTACTGGATCTGCTCCTGCGCGTAGGTGTTGTAGATCGAGAACGGGGTGGCGCCCAGGTGCAGGGCGGCTGCGTCGAAGAAGTGGAACTCGGGCCGGTTGGTCAGCATGATCGCGAGGGTCCGGCCGGGCTCGAGCCCGAGCGCGACCAGCCCGGCGGCAACGGATCCGACCTTGTCGGCGTACTCGCGCCACGTCATCGTGAACGCGTCCTCTTTCAGGCGCAGGGCTCGCCGCTCGGGATTCGCGGCAGCGGTGAGCTGGAAGGCCTCGGCCACGGTGGCGGCGTCGAGGCCGGGTGGCCGCTCGGTGCGGCGTGGAGTCGCGATGCTCAAGGTGACCTCCCTCGGGCCAGGTGTGCGCGGTCAGCCTATCCGGAACGTGCGTCTAGGGAACCTGGAACCCCTCGCCGGAGAGCCTGTCGATGTCGTTCGAGAGGCCCACCAGGAAGATCAGGATCACCAGCATGAAGCCGACCACGCCGGCGCGCTCCATAACGCTGAACGGCACCGGTTTGCGCCGGATCTTCTCCACGATCGCCCAGAAGATGTGGCCGCCGTCGAGGGGGAGGAACGGGAACAGGTTCACGATCGCCAGGGAGAGCGAGATGATCGCGAGGATCGCGACCGCGTCGGCCACGTCGTTGAGGATCGTCTGCCGCGTGACCTCGTAGGACCCCACGATCCCGGAGATCTCCTCGCGCTTCGCGGGGTCGATCAAGCGGGCCGGTAACTCGATGGTTGCCTTCGTGATCCGCCAGAACTGGTCCGTGGCGACGTCCAGCGCCCGTCCGGGCGGCAGCGTGATGTGGTCGCCGTCCGCGGCGAAGCTGAAGCCCAGCCGCGTGCGCGGGTCCTGGCCCTCCAGGTCCGAGTCGTACACGGGGGTGACCTCGAGCGACCTGCGCTGTCCGTTGCGGTTGATAAGGAGCGTGGCCGGCGTCGCGGCCTTGCACCCGTCGCGTGGCGTCCCCGCGCAACGGTGCTCTTGGATCTGCGCGGACAAGGCCTCCGGAGATCCGCGGACGCCGTCCACGGCGATCAGCCGATCGCCGGGCTCGAGCTTGCCTGCAGCCGGCATGCCGCGCTCGATCTGGGCGATGCGCCCCGTCGTCTCCTGCGGGCCGATCGCCCAGAAGAAGACGAACATCAGCAGGAACGCCAGCACGAGGTTCACCGCCGGCCCCGCGGCGATCACGACGATCCGCTTCCACACCGGCTGCGAGTAGTAGGCCCGGGTCCTGACCTCGTCGGGGAGCTTCTCGTCCGGGTTCATGCCGGTGATCTTCACGTAGCCGCCCGCGGGGATCGCGCCGACCGCGTACTCCGTCTCCCCCACCTTCTTCTTCAGCAGGGTCGGGGGGAAGAAGAGCGAGAACTTCTCCACCCGCATCCCGACCGCCTTGGCGGCCGTGAAGTGGCCAAGCTCGTGCAGGATCACGAGCAGCGCGAAGCCGACGAACGCCAGGAGCCAGCTCACGCCGCCACTCCCCTTGCCACCTCGCGGGCGTGGGTGTCGGCGTCGTAGAGATCCGAGAAGTGGCGCACCGGCTGCGCGGGCATCTCGGCGAGCGTCGACTCGATCACCCGCGGGATCCCGGCGAACGGGATCTCACCGCGAAGGAAGGCGTGCACGGCCACCTCGTTTGCCGCGTTCAGCACGCACGGGGCGGTCCCGCCGGCTTCCGCCGCCTCGCGCGCCAGGCGCAGGCAGGCGAACGTCTCGAGGTCGGGCCGCTCGAACGTGAGCGCACGGACCTGCGCCAGGTCCAGCATCGGAACCGGCACGTCGGCGCGCTCGGGGTGATGAAGCGCGTAGGAGATCGGCACCCTCATGTCCGGGTAGCCGAGGTGCGCGAGCGAGGCGCCGTCGTTTAGGTGCACGAGCGCGTGGACGATCGACTGCGGGTGCACCACGACGTCGAGCCGATCGTAGGGGACGCCGAACAGGTGGTGCGCCTCGATCAGCTCGAGGCCCTTGTTCATGAGCGTGGCGGAGTCGATCGTGATCTTCCCGCCCATGTCCCAGGTGGGGTGTGCGAGCGCCTCGTCGCGGGTCACCCCATCGAGGTCGGTCCGGCCGCGGAACGGTCCTCCGCTGGCGGTCAGCACGACCCGCTCAACGGTGCCGGGCGGCTCGTGCGCCATCAGCTGGTACAGCGCCGAGTGCTCGGAGTCGACCGGAATCAACTCGGCGCCGGTGGCTTCGGCCAGTGCCATGACCAACTCGCCGCCCACCACGAGGCTCTCCTTGTTCGCGAGCGCGAGGTCGATCCCCTCGCCGAGTGACGCGACCGTCGGCCCGAGGCCGGCCGAACCCACCAGCGCGTTCAGCACCAGGTCGCAGTCAACGTCCGTGATCAGCTCCACGAGTCCCTGCGGGCCCGCGAGCACCTCGATCCCGGAATGCTCCGCGGCCTTGGCGGCGGCGTCGGTGTCGGCGAGCGCCACCCGCGGCACCCCGAATCGGCCGGCCTGTGCCAGCAGCGGCTCCCAGCTCGAGGAGGCCGCGAGGCCCACCAGCTCGAGCTCGTCGCTGCGTTCCACCACCTCCAGCGCCTGCGTGCCGATCGAGCCGGTGGAGCCCACTATGAGGATCCTGCGCACCTCGCGGAGTCTAGGGACGGGGAGTTAGGGTTCCGGGGTGCGCTTCGGGATCTTCTACGAGCACCAGAACCCGCGCCCCTGGGAGGGCGAGCGCGCCGACCACAAGCTGCTGAAGGATGCGTTGGAGCAGGTCGAGGTGGCCGACCGGGTCGGCTTCGACTACGTCTGGGAGGTGGAGCACCACTTTCTGGAGGAGTACAGCCATTCCCCCGCGCCGGAGGTCTTCCTGGCGGCGGCGGCCGCCCGGACTTCGCGCATCCGGCTCGGCCACGGGATCGTCCAGATCCCGCCGGCGGTGAACCACCCCACCCGCGTAGCGGAGCGCGTCGCGACCCTCGACCTGATCTCCGACGGCCGCGTCGACTTCGGCACCGGCGAGTCGAGCTCGGGCGCCGAGCTCGGAGGTTTCCTGGTTGAGCGGACGCTGAAGCGCGCGATGTGGGAGGACGCGATGGATGCGATCTGCCGCATGTTCGTGGAAGAGCCGTTCGCGGGTTGGAGCAGCCGCTTCTGGCAGATGCCGCCGCGAAACGTCGTGCCCAAGCCGCTCCAGAAGCCGCATCCGCCGCTCTGGGTGGCCTGCAGCCGCCGCGAGACGATCCAGTTCGCCGCCCGCAACGGCATCGGGGCGCTGTCCTTCTCGTTCATCGAACCGGAGGACGCGGGCCGCTGGGCCGACGACTACTACGCGCTCATCGGGTCGGAGGAGTGCGTGCCGGTCGGCTTCACGGTCAACCCTCACCTCGCCGTGGTCCTCCCGATGATGCTCCACGACGACGAGGCCACCGCCATCGAGCGCGGCATCGACGGAGCCCACTTCTTCGGCTACTCGCTCGCCCACTACTACGGCGTGGGCCATCACCAGCCGGGCCGCACCAACGTGTGGGAGGAGTTTCTGGCCAACCGCGACGAGCGCGGGTTCGCCCGCAGCGTCGTGACGCCCGACGACGCGCCCCTGGCCGTCAAGATCATGCAGCACGGGCTGGGGTCGCTCCGCGGCGCGATTGGCACGCCCGAGCAGGTGCTCGATCTCTGCCGCCGCTATGAGGCGGCGGGGGTCGATCAGGTGGTCTTCGTGCTCCAGGCGGGCCCGAACAAGCACGAGCACATCTGCGAGAGCCTCGAGCTGTTCGCCGAGCGGGTGATCCCGCCGTTCGCCGAGGAGCGCGAGGAGAGGGAGCGGGCGAAGGCCGAGCGCCTCGCTCCCGCCATCGAGGCCGCCCTCGCCCGGCGCTCACCCCCGAGGGAGGCGCCTGCCGGCTACGTGGTCGACGAGTCGGCCGAGCTCGAGCGCGCCGCCCGGGCCCGCCGCGCGGGCGGCCTGCGCGAGCGGGTGGACGAGCTCCGTGCCGAGGCGCTCGGGTGGCTGCAGCGTGGCAGCCAGGAGGCGCTTGCTCGGCTCGTCCGCGGTGCCAGCGACGAGCAGCTCGAGCGCCGCTTCGGCAGCCGGCTGGCCCAGCGAGCGATCTTCACTGCGATGGCGCGTCAGTTCGAGCCGAAGTTCGCCTTCGGCTTCGAGGGCGAGATCCGATACGTCCTCGAGCACCACGGCAACTCGAAGCCCGCCGCGCACTGGACCATTCGCGTTCAGAACGGCGCCGCCGTCGCGGTGCCCGGCCCGAGCGGAGCTCCGGCCGTGACCTTCGGGCTGACCATCCCGGACTTCGCTCGGCTCGTCAGCGAGGAGATCGACCCGCAGGAGCTGCTGTTCGCGGGCCGCTTCGCGATCGACGGCGACCTGACCCTCGCCACGCGCGTGCCCGAGATGTTCGGCGCGGCGCCG
>Ga0081538_10004898_pt1 | contig 12196 bp, 11 predicted proteins | sample TabmetS5T2R1_FD_71022 | JGI IMG/M metagenome (GOLD analysis project Ga0081538, IMG submission 71022) | Tabebuia heterophylla rhizosphere microbial communities from the University of Puerto Rico - S5T2R1 | ecosystem: Host-associated > Plants > Roots > Rhizosphere ... | reverse complement strand
TGCTCGGTCCATTCCTGCGTGGCCATGCGGCCTCGTACGATAGTTGCGCTGGACGAGTGGCTGACTTCCGCGGCGCGCGCCCGCCCCGACCACACGGCGGTCGTCGCCGAGGGGCGTGCGGTCACCTACGCCGAGCTGCACGAGCGGGCAGACCGGGTGGCCAGCCGCCTGGCCGCGGCGCCCGGCGAGCGGGTGACCACGAGGCTGCCGCCGGGGCTCGCGTTCTGCGATCTGCTCCACGCCGTGCCGCGACGGGGAGCCGTCTTCGTGCCGCTCGACCCGGCCGGCTCACCGGCGCCGAAGCCGTCGGTGCCCGCTCGGCCGACGGCCGGCCGCCTGGCGACGACCGTCGACCCGGACGCGGTTCACAGCGTGATCCACAGCTCCGGCACGACGGGCGACCCCAAGGCGGTCGAGCTCACCTATGCCAACCACGCGGCCAGCGCGACCGCGGCGGCCGACGCCCTCGGCGTTCACCCGGACGACCGCTGGCTCTGCCCGCTGCCGCTCCACCATGTGGGCGGGTTGGGCGTGCTGATCCGGTGCGTGCTGAACCGGACCACCGCGGTCGTACACGAGCGCTTCGACGTCGACCGCGTGAGAGCCACGCTCGAGGGCGGGGAGGTGGCGCTCGCATCGCTCGTCCCCACGATGCTCGCCCGTCTGCGTGAAGGGGGCCTGGGCGAGGCGCCCGGGTTACGGGCGATCGCGCTCGGCGGCGGGCCGATTCCGACCGGCCTGCTCGAGTGGGCACGCGACACCGGCATCCCGGTCGTGCCGGTCTACGGCATGACCGAGACCTGCTCGCAGATCGTCGCCGGCAGTCCCGGACGCCCGCTGCGCGGGGTCGAGCTCGAGATCGCCGCCGACGGCGAGATCCTCGTGCGCGGCCCTATGGTCGCCCGCGGGGAGCTCGGCGCCGACGGCTGGCTCCACACCGGCGACCTCGGCCGGATCGACGCGGACGGCCGGCTCCACGTGGAGGGCCGCCTTAAGGAGCTGATCGTGACCGGCGGCGAGAACGTCGCGCCGCTCGAGGTCGAGCAGGCGCTGCTCGCTCATCCCGCGGTCGAGGACGCCGGAGTCGCGGGCCGGCCGGACCCGGAGTGGGGGGAGGCCGTGACCGCCTTCGTCGTCCTGCGCGAGCAGGCGAGCGCCGAGGAGCTGCGCCGCTGGTGCAGGGAGCGCCTGGCCCCGTTCAAGGTCCCGAAGGCCGTTCACGCGGTCGACGCCTTGCCGCGCAACCCGGGCGGGAAGCTGCTGCGCGGACGGCTCGGAAGCTAGTGCTCGCGGCCTGGGTGGTTGGCCGCCCGCGGCTACTGTGTCACTTGGGGGTCGTATACGGACCCCTGGATGACACGGTACGGCCAGGCGACCCTCATCCGCGCACCACTCTGAATGCCTGGGCCGCCACTCGAAATTGGGCATCGTCGGCCTCGACGAGCTCGCCGTCGACGTTGAACCCGGTCGGGCCGTCCGTGCGGATCTCGACCGTGCGCCCATGGCCGCTGCGTACCCTCCGCTGCGAGCGGATGCCCCCCATGCGCAGGCCGTAGGCGTGGACCACGAGGCGGGCCCGTGACGCCGCCTCGAACACCACCACGTCGAGCTCACCGTCGTGTGGATCGGAGTCGAGGCTGGCGCCGCCCCCAAATGCGCCCGTCACCGCGACGCTGGCCTGCCAGGCTCGACCGTCGAACAGCGGCTCGCCCTCGCAGCTCACGCGGCAATGGATCGGGTCCGCGCCGAGCCCGGCGCGCAGCGCGCCGATCGAGTACGCGAGCGGGCCGAGGATGCGCTTGAGGCCACGCCCCTTGGCGGCTGCGGTGGGCGAGAGCCCGATGCTGGCGACGTTCACGAACGGGCGATCCCGCATCCAGCCGAGATCGAGCAGTCGAGTCTCGCCGCCCTCGACCGCCAGCCGGCACGCGGCGGCGAGATCGAGTGGGATGTGGAGCGCCCGGGCGAAGTCGTTCGCGGTCCCGGCCGGGACGACGGCGAGGGGGACCTGGGCGCGAGCTGCGGCCTCGGCCGCGGGGCCGACCGAGCCGTCGCCGCCGGCGACCACGATCCGCTCGGGTCTCAGGGCGATCGCAGCGTCACGCTCATCCAGCCCGAAGCTGCACACCTGGGCGCCGCGTTCGCGCAGCATTCGCACGGCCTCGGGCGCGGCGCCCCGGCCGGACTCAGGGTTGGCGAGTAGAGCGAGGAGCAGAGTTCAGGTCGGAAACCTACTCCGCGCTTCGCGGCCCTTCTGGGCGCTCTTGTTCGTCGCCCTGCGGGAATGGCTGAACGGCTTCTGCAGCCACCGGCCCAGCCGGCCCGGCGCGTTCGAGGCCGCGCTCTGACCAACCCCGAGCGTCCTGTCCACCCCCCGCTGCGGGTGCCGCGAGAGGCGCGGGAGCAGGAAGGCGAGCACCAGCAGGACGATGCAGACGCCGACGATGATTACCACTGTCACGAGGGATTCCTCCTTAGGCTCGCCTTCAGTCCAGGGCGCTCGGCTTGGTCGTGGTTGCAGCTACCCGCTGGGCGGGCGCGCTAACCAACCTCGACGAATATGCGCCCCGAGCTTGGGTACCAGCCCGAAAGAGTCGATCGGAGGAAGGGGTCAGGATGGCCCAGGGCACGTCGCCCTCGAAGGGCAGCGCGAAGTCACCAGGCGGCAGCGCACGGAAGTCGACCGGGGGCTCGCCGCCGGGTGCCGCGGCCGGCCGCCGCGCGCAGTCCGAGAGCCGCGGTCGGAGCGCCGCGACGCGCAGGAGCACAAGCGCGAACCGGTCATCCAACAGTGAGGGCGCCGTCGAGTCCGTGAAGGAGACGGTCCGCGGCGGCGCCAAGAGCACCAAGGACAGCATCACGAGCGGAGTGCAGAGCACGGGCGACGCCGTGAGCCCCGTTGCGAAGAAGGCGAAGGGGCCGGCCATCGCCGGCGCCGCGGCGCTGGCGGGCCTGGCCGGAGGGCTGGCGATCGCATCCCGCACCGGCGGTCCCCGCCGGGTGCTTGGCGTACCGGTCCCGGGCACGAGGCGATCGCTCATCACGATCAACACCCCCCGGCGCGTCAAGGCCCGGAGCGCCAGCAAGGACCTGCTGAAGGCCGCCGGCGAGGTAGGCTCGGCCGGGCGCCGGGTAGGCGAACTGGTGACCGAGCTCCAGCGCGTCCGCGCGGAGCTCGACCGCGGGCGCCAGCGGTCGCCGGTGGAGCTCTTGCTCGAAGGACTCACCTCGCGCCGCGCGCGCGGCTAGAGCCGCTACGAGGGCGCGCCGCGCCCCTGCCGCACCCGGAGGCGATGGCTATTGTCCTCGGGCCATGATCTATGACAAGGACGCCGACCTCTCCATGCTGGACGGGAAGACCGTCGCCATCCTGGGCTACGGCTCCCAGGGTCATGCTCACGCCCTCAACCTGACCGATTCCGGTGTCGAGGTCGTAGTCGGCCTCCGCGAGGGGTCGTCGTCGGTGGAGAAGGCGAGGGCGGACGGCCTGCGGGTCGAGCCCGTCGCGGACGCCGCCAGCGCCGGCGACATCGTGATGGTCCTGCTCCCCGACGAGAAGCAGGCCGAGGTCTGGGAGGCCGAGATCAGCGACGGCGTCGCACCCGGCAACCTCCTGATGTTCGCCCACGGTTTCACGATTCACTTCGGCCAGATCGACCCTGGTCCGGAGGTGGACGTCGGTCTGGTCGCGCCCAAGGGCCCCGGCCACCTCGTCAGGCGCCAGTTTCTCGAGGGCAATGGGGTACCTGGGCTGATGGCCGTGCACCAGGACACCACCGGCACGGCGCGCGAACTCGTGCTCGCGTACGCCAGGGGAATCGGCTGCACGCGCGCCGGAGTGATCGAGACGAGCTTCAAGGACGAGACCGAAACCGACCTGTTCGGCGAGCAGGCCGTGCTCTGCGGCGGCGTCACAGAGCTGGTCCGCGCCGGCTACGAGACCCTCGTGGAGGCGGGCTACGATCCGCGCCTCGCGTACTTCGAGTGTCTCCACGAGCTCAAGCTCATCGTGGACCTCATGTACGAGAAGGGGATCTCGGGGATGCGTTACTCGGTGTCCAACACCGCCGAGTACGGGGACCTCACCCGGGGCAAGCGGATCATCGGCGAGCCGACGCGCGCCGCGATGCAGGACATCCTGACCGAGATCCAGTCCGGCGACTTCGCGCGCGAGTGGATCGCCGAGAACCAGGCTGGACAGGAGAATTTCCAGCGCCTGCGCGAGCGCCAGAAGGGGCACCAGATCGAGCGCGAGGGCAAGGAGCTGCGCGCGATGATGGACTGGATCGACACGGAGTTCTGACGTGGAGCAGGAGCGAAGCGGCGGTTTCCTGCCACCCGAGCCCGCCGGTCCGGAGCCCGAGCTGGGCGACGGCTCACGGCGAGAAGCAACGGCGCCGCAGCCGCAGGTGCCCGTCGGCCAGCCGCCGCCCGCCTACGGCTGGCAGCAGCAGCCCTGGGGCTACGCACCGGCCGCCCGCGAGCCAGACAACGGCCCGGCGGTCGCCGGCTTCGTGCTGTCGCTCGTCGCCGGTGGCCTGTTGCTCTTCTCGGTCGGACTCTCGACGATCGTCTCGATCGGATGCGCCGTCGGCGGGTTGCTCTACTCCCGAAAGGGGAGGCAGAAGGTCGACGCCGGCGAGACGTCGAAGAACCGCGGCCTGGCCCAGGCCGGCTTCATCATCTCGATCGTGAGCCTCGTGCTCTCGATCCTGGCAACGGCCTTCTGGGTGTTGATCCTGGTGCTCGCGCTGACCGACGACGAGTTCCAGCGGGATATCGAGAACGAGTTCGACGACTCGCAGAGCATCCGGGCGTCGCTGCGAATCGTGGGAGCGGCGGTGCGGACGGCCGGCCACCTCCTTGGCTGACGCTATTCTCGCGGCTCCGATGGCGAACCCCTACGTAAAGCAGTATCTGATGACCGCTGGGCCGACGCCGCTGCCGCCGGCCGTGTCGCAGGCGATGGCGCAGCCGATGCTCTATCACCGCGCGCCCGCGTTCATCGAGGTCTACGCGCGCGCCCTGGGGCGGCTGAAGTCGATCTTCCGGACGGGGAACGAGGTGCTCGTCTTCGCCGCCTCCGGGACTGGGGCGCTCGAGTCCGCCGTAGCCAACCTGGTGCGGCCCGGCGGGCCCGTGCTCGTCGCCTCCTGCGGCAAGTTCGGCGAGCGCTGGGCCGAGCTCTGCGACGCGTACGGAGCGAGCACCGTCCACTGGGAGACGGAGTGGGGTAGCAAGGTGGATCCGGGCCAGCTCGATCGGGTTCTGGGCGAGGCCGAGGCCGAGGTCGTATTCACGACCTTCTCGGAGACGTCGACCGGCGTGATCAATGACATCCGGGAGCTCACCGAGGTCGCGCACCGGCACGGGGCCCTGATTGCGGTCGACGCGGTGTCGGGGCTCGGCGCGGTGCCGCTCCCACAGGACGAGTGGGGCGTCGACGTCGTGGTCGGCGGCTCGCAGAAGGCACTCATGTCGCCCCCCGGGCTCGGCTTCGTGAGCGCCAACCAGGTCGCCCTCGAGAGGGCCGCGGCGGCCCCCGGGCGGCGCTTCTACTTCGACTGGGGCCAAACGCTCCGCGGCCAGCTTCAGGACCCGCCCGACAGCCCCTTCACTCCCGCCGTCGGCCTCGTCCAGGCGCTCGACGTGGCGCTCGGGCTGATCGAGGAGGAGGGGCTCGAACGAGTCTTCGAGCGCCACCGGCTGCTCGGCCGGGCGACGCGGGCGGCCGCCGGAGCGCTCGACCTCGAGCTGCTCGGTCCGGAGGACGAGAGCGCGAACGTGGTAACCGCGATCAAGCTGCCCGAGGGCCTCGACGGCGCGAAGGTGCCGAAGCTGATGCGCGACCGCTTCGGCGTGACGATCGCGGGCGGCCAGGCCCGCCTGAAGGGCAAGATCGCGCGAATCGCCCACTGCGGGTACTTCGGCGCCTTCGACATCGTGGTGACGATCGCCGCGTTCGAGATGACCCTGCGCGAGCTCGGGCACGAGATCGAGCTCGGCGCCGGTGTGGCAGCCGCGCAGCGCGTTTTCCTCGAGGCGGGCGTGCCGCTCGCCACCCCGGCGTAGCATGGCCCATGAAGGTCCTCGTACGGGAGAAGATCGGCCAGTCGGGGGTTGACCTGCTGCGCGATTCCGGCCTCGAGGTCGAGGTCGGCACCGACTGGGAGGACGCGGAGCTCGAGCGGCGGATCGGCGAGTTCGAGGGGATTCTGATCCGCTCCGGGACCAAGCTGACGGCCGACCTGTTCGAGCGGGCCGAGCGGCTGCGCGTCGTGGGTCGCGCGGGTGTGGGGGTTGACAACGTCGACGTCGACGCGGCCACGAAGCGGGGCGTGGTGGTGGCCAACGCCCCCCAGTCGAACGTCATCACCGCCGCCGAGCACACGATGGCGATGCTGCTGGCGCTCGCGCGGAAGGTCCCGCAGGCGCACCGCTCGCTCACGGGCGGCGCCTGGGAGCGCTCTCGCTTCAGCGGCGTCGAGCTCTACGAGAAGACGCTCGGTGTGCTCGGTTTCGGTCGCATCGGCCAGCTCGTGGCGCAGCGCGCCCTCGGTTTCGGGATGCACGTCGTCGCGTTCGACGCCTACGTGGCCGGGGAGCGCTTCCGCGAGCTCGGGGTCGAGCGGGCCGCGACCCCCGACGAGCTCTACGCGCGCGCCGACTTCATCACGATCCACCTCCCGATGACGCCGGAGACCGAGAACTGGCTCGACGCGTCGGCCTTCTCCAAGATGAGGGAGGGCGTGCGTGTCATCAACGTTGCGCGGGGGAAGCTCGTGGTCGAGGACGCACTGCGCGAGGCGCTCGACAGCGGCAGGGTCGCGGGTGCCGCGCTCGACGTCTTCCGCGACGAGCCGGTGACCGAACACCCCCTGTTCGGCTACGCGAACGTCGTGGTCACGCCGCATCTGGGGGCGTCGACCACCGAGGCCACCGATCGTGCCGGCTACCAGGCGGCCGAGCAGGTGGTGGCAGCGCTCACCGGCGGCGTGGTCACGAGCGCGGTGAACGTGCCGGCCGTCGCGCCCGAGGACCTCGAGGCGCTCGGTCCGTTCCTGCCGCTGGCCCGCCACCTCGGCCGGATCGGCGTCGCGCTCGCCGAGGGCACCTCGGTGGACGGCATCGAGATCGAGTTTCTCGGCCGGATCGCCAGCCGCGACACCCGCCTGCTCACCGTCCAGGTGCTCAAGGGCGTGCTGTCGGGGCACATCGAGGAGGAGGTGAACGACGTGAACGCTCCCGCGATCGCGGAGGAGCGCGGGATCCAGGTCTCGCAGACAAGCACCGCTCAGGCGCGCGACTTCACCGATCTCGTGCGGGTGACAGTGGTGAGCGGCGGCGCTCGTACCCGAGTCGTCGGCACCACGTTCGGCCGGCTTCATCGTCCTCACCTACTCGAGGCTTGGGGCTCCCGCTTCAACATCCAGCTCGAGCCCAACCTCGCCGTCTTCCGCTACGTCGACCAGCCGGGAATGATCGGCCGCGTCGGGACGCTCTTCGGCCAGGCCGGCATCAACATCAGCGCGGCGGCCGTGGGCCGGCGCTCGGATGCCGACCACGTCGGCGGCGTGGCCACGATGCTCGTGACCACCGATTCGCCGGTCCTCCAGGACGTGGTGGACCGCATCGTCGAGGGCGACGGCTTCGAGGCGGGTCGGACTGTCAGCCTCTGACACACGTCAGCTGACGGGGTTGCGCCGCCGGCCGGTTCGTCTACCCAGCTCGGCGGCGCGCTACTCACCCATGGCGCGGCGCAGGTCCTCTACGAGGTCTTCGGCGGCTTCCACGCCGCAGGAGAGCCGCACAAGGTCCGGCGGAACGGCCGCAGCCGAGTCCTCCACCGACTGGTGCGTCATCGCCTGCGGCACCTCGATCAGCGACTCCACGCCGCCGAGCGATTCGGCAAGCGAGAAGATCGTCGTCGCGGCAGCGATACGAGCAGCCTCGGGGTGGCGGAAGGAAACCATCCCGCCGAATCCCGGCCAGCGGACCTCGTCGACACCGCGCGCGCCCGCCAGGAAGGCGTGTACCGCGCGACCATTAGCGCTGTGCGCCGCCACCCTCAGGTGGAGCGTGCGCAGGCCGCGATGGACCAGGAAGCAGTCGAACGGCCCGGGAACGGCGCCCACGGCGTTCTGCACGAACCGCACCCGCTCGTGCAGGTCGGGATCGCGCACCACGACCGCGCCGCCGACGACGTCGGAGTGCCCTCCGAGGTACTTGGTGGCGGAGTGGATCACGGCGTCGGCCGCCATCTCGAGCGGGCGCTGCACCACGGGGGTTGCGAAGGTGTTGTCGACGGCGACGAGCGCCTCGCCCCTGCGCGCGACCACGCCGGCGATGTCGACCACGTTGAGCAGGGGGTTTGTGGGCGTCTCGACCCAGATCAGCCGGGTCTCGGGCCGCAGGACGCGCTCGAGTGCGCCGAGGTCGGTCTGGTCGACCATGTCGTAGGCGAGGCCGAACCGCGCGAGCACCTTGTCGAGGAGCCGGTAGGTGCCGCCGTAGAGGTCCCGTGGGAGGACCACGTGGTCCCCGGCCCGGCAGTGGGCGGTGAGCAGCGCGTGAGTTGCCGCCATGCCGCTCGCGAAGCACGATGCGAGCCCGCCCTCGAGCTCCCCGAGTGCGGTCTCGAGCGCGGACCGGGTCGGGTTCGCGGAGCGGGCGTAGTCGTAGTCCTCCACGTACTCGTTGGGCGCGGACTGCACGTAGGTGGAGGTCTGGTGGATCGGGGGGATCACGGATCCGTACGCGGGGTCCGGATCGAGGCCGGCGTGCACGGCGCGCGTGGCGAAGCGCGCCCCGTCGGGAAGGCGGGTCATCGAGCCAGCGACTCGAGCAGGTCCGCCCGGGTGAGGATGCCGGCGGCGCGGCCATCCATGTTGACGAGCACCGCCTCGCGCTTGTCGGCGAGAAGCTCCACCGCCTCGCGGACCCCGTCCTCGGCCGCGACGGCGGGGAAGGGCGGCTCCATCACCTCGACGATCTCCGCGCCCAGAAGCGCCGCGTCATCCATGGCGTGCCGCAGCAGCCCGCGCTCGCTGACCGAACCGACAACGCTGTGCGGGTCCTGGGCCGACACCACGGGCAGCTGCGATACGCGGTGCTCGTGGAACAGGGCCACCGCGTCGCGGACCTTGGCGTGAGTCTCGACGGTCAGCAGCGCCGCGATCTCGCCCTCGGCGTGCTTGCGCCGCAGCACGTCTCCGACGGTGAGCTCGGTGTCGCGCTCGAGGAAGCCGTACTGGCGCATCCAGGCGTCGTTGAAGACCTTCGACAGATAGGAGCGCCCCCCGTCGGGCAGGATCACCGCGATCATCGCGTCGGCGTCGTCGACCTCGCGTGCCACCTCGACCGCAGCGTGGAGCGCGAGCCCGCACGAGCCGCCGGCGAGGATGCCCTCGGTGGCGGCCAGCCTGCGGGTCATCAGAAACGAGTCCTTGTCGGCCACGGTGATGTATCGGTCGACGACCGAGGGATCGAAGGTCTCGGGCCAGAAGTCCTCGCCGACGCCCTCGACCAGATAGGGCTTGACCTCGCCGCTCGAGAAGATCGAGCCGACCGGATCGGCCCCGATTATCTCGATGTCCGGCTTCTGCTCGCGCAGGTAGCGGCCCACACCGGTCACCGTCCCGCCGGTGCCGACCCCGACGACGAGGTGGGTCATCTTCCCGCCTGTCTGGCGCCACAGCTCGGGACCGGTCGTGCGGTAGTGCGCTTCCGGGTTCGCCTGGTTTCGGTACTGGTTCGGCTGGAAGGCGCCCGGGATCTCCTGCGTCAGGCGGTCGGCCACCCGGTAGTACGACTCGGGCGATTCGGGGGCCACCTCGGTCGGCGCCACGACCACCTCGGCACCGTAGGCGCGCAGCAGGTCGATCTTCTCCTTCGACATCTTGTCCGGCATCACCGCGATCACGCGGTAGCCCTTGAGGCTGGCCGCGATCGCGAGACCGGTGCCGGTGTTGCCGCTGGTGGGCTCGACGATCGTGCCGCCCGGCTTCAGCTTCCCGTCGCGCTCGGCGGCCTCGATCAGCGCCAGCGCGGCGCGATCCTTGATCGAGCCGCCCGGATTGAGCGCCTCGATCTTCGCCACGAGCTGCGGCCGCAGCCCCGCTCCGAGCCGGGAGAGGCGGACCAGTGGCGTGTCGCCGATCGCGTCGAGGATGGAGTCCTTGATGTCCGCCGACGTGGACGACGCCGTAGCCATGCACCCACGATAGCCCGCGCGGTGCTCTCGTTCACTGCTCGCAGGCGCTTCCGCGCCCGCCTCGCCGGCGGAGCGCAGCGCGGTACCTCGGATGGGGGACAATCGCGGCACATACGCAACGCTGTGGTTGCGTAAACGGACCCAATTCGCCCTCGCCCGCTCGATCGGGGCAAATTGAGTGCAGAGTACGAACATGGAACCCAAGACTCGAGCCCGGGACGGCGAGGCGGCCGCCGGGCCCTTTCCCCTGCCTCGCGGCAGCCGCCGATCGGACTTCTTCAAGCGGGCGATGCTGGTGGGCGGCGCCGGAATCGCCGGCGCGATGGTCGCCGGCTCGCCACGCTCCACCGACGCGGCCCAGCTGTCGCAACCAGACCTGCGCGCCCTCAACCTCATCCTGATGGTTGAGTACACGGAGGGCGCCTTCTACGCCGAGGCGATCCGTCGGAACAGGCTCAAAGGAGAGCTGCTCGACTACGCGCGGGCCGTGGAGGCGCAGGAGAAGGAGCACCTTCAGTTCGTGAGGACCGCTCTCGGCGGGCGTGCGGAGGACGAGCCCAGCTTCGACTTCGGGGACAAGACGGGTGATCCCGATGCCTTCGCGGCGGCGGCCGGCGACCTGGAGGACCTCGCGGTTGCCGCTTACAACGGCCAGGGCACGAACGTGAGCCCGGAGACGCTCGCGGCCGCCGCGACGATCGTCTCGGTCGAGGCTCGGCACGCGGCGTGGATTCGCAGCATCGTCGGTGAGCCACCGGCTCCGGACGCCCTCGACACCCCCCAATCGTCGGACGAGGTCCTCGACGGCCTCCAACAAGCCGGGCTGAGGAGGTGACACGGGTGCAGGAGCTCTCATTCGACCGGTTGGACGTGGACGGCGCTCTCGGAGAGGCGGCCGAGCGGGCCGGGGTCATGTCCCGCGGGACCTTCCTGGCTTCGGCGCTCGGCGGAACAGCGGCGCTCCTCGGAGTCTCCACCGAGCCGGCGGCCGGCCAGGGTGCCTCCGACGTGGCGATCCTGAACTTCGCCCTCACGCTGGAATACCTGCAGTCGTCCTTCTACACCGAGGCCGAGCGCATGGGGATGCTGCGGGGCCGCGCGGCGGAGGCCGCGAAGGTGGTCGGAGCCGTAGAGCGCGCGCACGTCAAGGCTTTCCACGACGTGCTCGGCAGCAAGGCGGACCCGCGGCCGTCGTTTGATTTCCAGGGCACGACCGAGAATCAGAATGCCTTCCTCAAGACCGCGGTTGCCTTCGAGGACCTCTCCGTCGAGGCGTACAAGGGTCAGGCTCCGCGGCTGCAGGGGAACGCCGCGCTCGCGGCGGCACTCTCGATCCACTCGGTGGAGGCGCGTCACGCCGCCTGGATGCGTTACCTGTTCGGGGTCGAGCCCGCCAACCGCGCCTTCGACCAGCCGAGGTCGAAGCCGCAGGTCACCCGGGTCGTGAACTCGACGAACTTCATTACCAGTAGCCCGTCTACCGAGCGGAAGCGTATGCCGAGCTTCACGGGGTGAGTCGGGTGGGCGTCGGCCGCATCGGGCGCGCGCTGGTGACGCTCGTAGGTGCGGGCGTCCTGGGCTTCGCCGCGATGCTGCTCTGGCCCGCCCCCGAGTCGGCGCCGCGTCTGGGCGGCCTGCCCGCTCCGCCGGCGCCCGCGCTCGACGTGCCGGCGCCCACGCGGCTCGAACGGGATCCCGACCTGTCGATGTGGTCGGTGGTCAACCGCGCCGCGACGGCGCGCACCGCACCCGGCGCGGGCGCGGCGCTGGCGCGAGTTCACAGCCGCACCCCGGAGGGCACCGACAACCTCGTGCTCGTGAAGCGCCGCGCCCGGGATGCGCGCGGCCGCGTCTGGGTCGAGGCCCGGCTGCCGGTGCTCCCGAACGGCACGACGGGCTGGCTCCCGCGCGACGCCCTCGGCGGCTACAGGACCGTCCGCACCCACATGATCGTCGACCGCCGGCTGGCGACCGCGGTCTTGA
>Ga0081538_10004897_pt1 | contig 12196 bp, 10 predicted proteins | sample TabmetS5T2R1_FD_71022 | JGI IMG/M metagenome (GOLD analysis project Ga0081538, IMG submission 71022) | Tabebuia heterophylla rhizosphere microbial communities from the University of Puerto Rico - S5T2R1 | ecosystem: Host-associated > Plants > Roots > Rhizosphere ... | reverse complement strand
GGCGGCCGGGCCAAGGCGGGCGCCGGAGCCGTACCGGATGGCGGCCGAGCGGCTCGGGGTGGCCGTCGGAGAGGCGCGGCTGGTCGCGGCCCACGCCTGGGACGTGGCCGGCGCGGCCCGGGCGGGCTGCGCCACCGCCTTCGTCGCCCGGCCTGGCAAGGTCCTGGACCCGCTGGTCGAGCGGCCCGAGATCGTCGGCGCCGACCTCACCGAGGTGGCTGACGCCATCCTCGCCGTCGACTCGGGCTAGGTCGTGGCCAGGGCCCGCTCGAGGCCGTCGAGGATCAGGTCGAGGCCGAACAGGTACTCGTCGCCGTAGTCGTAGCCGGGCTGGAGGACGTGGTCCACGGCGATCTCGGTGAGGTGGGGGTACTCGGACGCCGGGAACTCGGCCATCATCGCCTGCGCCACCTCGGCGGCCTCCTCCGGGGTGTGGAACGGCAGGCTCGCCTCCTGGAGGGCGAACCCGTAGATGTAGCTGTCGAGCAGGGAGTAGGCGTGGGCGGCCAGCTCGACCGAGAAGCCCGCCCCCCGGAGGACGCCGAGCACGGCGTCGTGGTGGCGCAGGTTGGCGGCGCCCGGGGTTGGCCTCGACTCCATCAGGCCGGTGGCCCAGGGGTGGCGCCGGAGGGCCTCGCGGGCCGAGATCGCCCGCCGGCGCATGGCCGCCTTCCAGCCCTCGCCGCCGGAGGGCAGGTCGATCTCGGCGAAGACGACGTCGACCAGGCCGTCCAGGATGTCGTCCTTGTTGGCCACGTGGTGGTACAGGGACATGGCCTCGACCCCCAGCTCCTGCGCCAGCTTGCGCATGCTGAGCGACCCGATGCCGCCCCGGTCGGCCAGGGCGACGGCGGCGGCCAGCACCCGCTCCCTGGTCAGGGGGAGCCGGGGCGTGGCGCTCGGGTCGGTATGCGTCGACATCTTGACAATCTTACACCGTAAGAATACCTTACGGTGTAAGATCACTGGAGGGAGCAGAATATGAGCGCCAAAAGTGAGGCCATGCGGCCCCAGACGGCCACGGCCCGGGAGGCCACCATGAAGGCCATCGTCCAGGACGCCTACGGCACCGAGGACGTGCTGGAGTACCGGGACATCGACAAGCCGGTGCCCAAGGACGACGAGGTGCTGGTGCGGGTGCGCGCGGCCGGCCTGGACCGGGGCGTCTGGCACGTCATGACCGGCCTGCCGTACCTGGTCCGCGTGGTCGTGCCGACCATGGGGCTGAGCAGGCCCAAGGTCCCGGTGCGGGGCATGGACCTCGCCGGGCAGGTCGAGGCGGTCGGCGGGCGCGTCACCCGGTTCCGGCCGGGCGACGCGGTGTTCGGCTGGACCGACGGCTCCTACGCCGAGTACGCCAGCGTGCCGGAGGACCAGCTGGTGCCCATGCCGGCCAACCTCAGCTTCGAGCAGGCGGCGGCCGTGCCCATCTCCGGCCTGGCCGCCCTCCAGGGCCTCCGCGACGTGGGCGAGATCCATGCCGGGCAGAAGGTCCTCGTCATCGGGGCCGCCGGCGGGGTCGGGTCGTTCGCGGTCCAGTTGGCCAAGGCGTTCGGCGCCCACGTCACCGGGGTCGGCAGCACCACCCAGCTCGACCTGATCCGGTCGCTCGGCGCCGACGAGGTCGTCGACTACACCCACGACGACGTCACCGACGGGTCGCGCCACTGGGACCTCATCCTCGACACCGCCGGCCACCGCTCCCTGTCCCAGCTCCGACGGGCCCTCACCCCGCGCGGAACGCTGGTCATCGTGGGCAGCGAGGTGCGCGGACGGTGGATGGGCGGCTTCGACCGCAGCCTGCGGGCGGTGGCGCTGTCACGGCTGGTGGGCCAGCGGCTGCGGATGCTGAGCTCCACACCGCGCCAGGACGACCTCCAGACCCTGCGTGAGCTCATCGAGGCCGGCAAGATCACCCCGGTCATCGACCGCGCCTTCCCGCTGCCCGAGACCCCCGAGGCGATGCGCCACCTGCTGCGGGGCCACGGCCGCGGCAAGATCGTCATCACCGTCTGAGCGGCGCCGGGCCCGCCACGCATTTCCGGATGGCGGCTGGTCGCCGCGATAATCCGCCCCATGCTGCGGGACGAGACGAAGGAGCGCAGCCTGGATCGGGCGGGGCTGTGGCGACGGCTCGACTCGCCGGGCTGGGCGGCCGCCCTGACGGCCGCGCTCGTGCTGGGGTTCGTGGCCCTGCGGCTGCTGGCCAACGGCGGGGACCTCTCGGCGTTCGTGGTCGCCGGCGACCGGTTCGTGGATCCGCGGACCGCTCCGGCCGAGCTGACGGTGCGCGAGGACAGCTCCGGATACGACGGCGCGTTCGTGTACCGGCTGGCCCTCGACCCCTTCACCGATCGGCAGGTGGCCTACGGCATCACCCTCGACAACCCGCCCTACCGGCAGCAGCGCATCGGCCTGCCGGTGGTGGCCTGGCTGGTCGCCGCGGCCACGCCGCTGCCCCTGCCCCTGATCCTGATCCTGGTCAACGCCCTGGCCCTGGTCGGGGCCGGGTGGTTCGGGGCCCGCTTCGCCCAGGCCTACGGGCGGCACGCCAGCCTCGGGGTGCTGCTGGCCGTCTCGCCGGGGGTGCTGATCGGGCTGGCCCGCGACCTCAACGAGCCGCTGGCCTGGCTCGGCCTGCTGGCCGGCTTGTGGTGGTGGCGGGAGGAGCGCTACCGACCGGCCGTCGCGGCCTTCTCGGCGGCGGCCCTGACCCGCGAGACCACCCTGGTGGTGGTGGCCGGCATCAGCGTCTGGCAGCTGGTCGCGCTGGCCCGGGGCGGGCGCGAGGAGCTGCGGCGGCGGCTGCCGCGGGTGCTGTGGCTGCTGGTGCCGCTGGCCTGCGCGCTGGCCTGGCAGAGCTGGCTCTACCAGGTCTGGGGGCAACTGCCCGTCCTCTCCGGGCAGGGCAACATCGGGGTGCCGCCGTTCCGCATGGTGACCTCGCTGCTCGACCACGACGGGGGCTGGCTCGACACCGGCCGGGACGCCCTGCTGAGCCATCTCTGGCTGGCGGAGCGGCTGGGGCTGCTGACCTTCCTGGCGTTCGTCGCCTGGTCGCTGCCGCGCACCCGCCTTCCCCGGGGGATGCGGCTCGGCTGGGTGTTCGCCCTGCTGTTGGCCCTGGCGCCGGCCTGGGAGCGCGACGTGCAGTTCTTCCGGGCCGCGACCGAGGCGATCGGGGTCGGGCTGCTGGTGCTGCTGGCCCGCCGCGACCCCCGGCTGGGGCTGCCGTTGGCCGGGATCGTGGCCATGGTCGCCGTCGTCGCGACCGTCCACGCGCTCGCCCTGTGACCTCCCGCGACGGGATTAGCGCCCGGCGGGCGTTAGGATGTTGCGTCACGCGCAAGGAGCCGATGTGACGGCGCCGGCCAGCAGCGCCCCCGGCCCCAGCCCGATCCGCTCGACGGAGTTGCCGAATGCACGAGGTCACCAGCAGGCCGACCACGACGTCGCCTGACCAGCCGCAGGTCGGGACGACGGCCCCGGCGCGGCCGTCCGGGCGCGCCCTGCTGCTGGAGGGCCTGGCCGTCTATCTCGTCCTGCAGGCGCTGACCGTCCCGTTCCTGGCCGCCTTGCGCTCGGCCCGAGAGACCTTTTTCGATGATGTGTTGTTGGGGTTTTTTGGGCCGGAGAAGCATGGGCTGGCCGAGTTGTTGCGCAGCGGGGTCTTGCCGACCTGGCTGGACAACCAGTACGGGGGGGAGCCGTTGTTGGCCAACCTCCAGCACGGGGTGCTGTACCCGGGCAACCTGCCGTTCTGGGTGCTGTCGACCTCGATGGCCCTGGAGGTGGTGGTGGCGGCCCATCTCGCCTTTGCCGGGTTGGGCATGTGGCTGTTTTGCCGGGTCGCCCTGGGGACCGGGCGGGCCGGGGCGGTGCTGGCGGGGGTGGCGTTTGGGTTTGGGTCGGTGTGCCTGCAGCACATCATCTTGTTGAACCAGCTGCAGGTGATCGCCTGGATGCCGCTGGTGTTGGCCCTGGGCCATCTGGCCCTGGAGCGGGGCCGGCTCCGCTGGGTGGTGCTGTGTGGGGTGGCGGCGGGGTTGCAGCTGTTGGCCGGCCATCCCGAGGAGTGGGTGTACACCCTGTTCGCCCTGGCCACCTATGGGCTGGCCTGGAGCCTGGCCGCGGGGCTGGGGGCCTGGCCGCGGCGGGTGGTGGCGGCGGGGTTGCGGCTGGGGGGGGCGATGGTGGCCCTGGGGGGGTTGTTCGCCTGGCAGTTGTTGCCGACCTTGTTGTTGCAGCGCCAGGGGTGGCGGACCACCCCGGGCTTTGATGAGCAGTATGAGCTGCCGGCGCGGCTGGCCTTCAACGCCTTGTTGCCCGACTACGGCAATGTGTTGTTCGGGGAGAATGTGGGCTTCATCGGGCTGGTCGCCCTGGCCCTGGCCGGCCTGGGGGTGTGGGCCGGCCCGGCCCGGTGGTTGTTTGTGCGGGGGTGGGTGGTGGCCATCACCGGGTTCGGGGTGGTGATGGCCTTGGGCAACCAGCGCGGCCTGTACCGCCTCATCGCGGCCAACCTTGACCTGGTGGCCGAGTTCCGGGTGCCGGCCCGGTATCTGCTGTTGGGCTATTTCGCCCTCGCCGCCGCCGCCGCCCTCGGGGTCGATGCCCTGTTGTATCGGGATGTGGGGCGGCTGTGGGCTCGGGTTGGGCAGGGGTTGGGGGGGTTGGCGGTGGTCGGGGTGGTGTTGGGGTTCGCCCTGGTGGTGGGGGGGCGCAGCGAGTGGGTGGCCAGTCGCCGCTGGTGGCTGGCGGCGGCGGTGGTGGGGTTGGTGGGGTGGGCGGCGGCCAGCATCCGGTGGGTGCCGCGGGTCCTGGTGGGGGTGTTGTTGGTCGGGGTGACGGTGGTGGAGCTCCAGCAGGCCCGACCCCGCGCCGAATACCACCAGCTGGTCCCTGATGTCATCTATGACGATCCGGGTCCGGTGATGGAGCGGCTGGGTCGCGAGCGAGGCCGCTACGTCTCCATCGCCTGGGACCGGCCCAGCAGCGCGGCCGAGCGCGACCTCGTCGAGGTCCCCGAGGGCTGGCCGGCGCGCATGGTCAACTACTACCGGGTCAGCTGGCCGCGGCGGCTGGCCGCCCGGCCGGCCTGGGAGTACGCGACCAACGCCGAGACCATCTCCGGCCGCGACGGCGGCCTCATGCCCTTCCGCACCTACCAGGAGTTCTTCGCCGCCGCCGTCAACCCCAAGGCCCGCCTGACCGCGGGTGTCAACCTCCAGGGACCCTCCCAGTGGCGCTGGCCGGCGCTGGACCTGATGGGGGTGCGCTGGTTCGTCACCGCCGGGCTGCCGGAACGGGAGATCAAGGTGATGGAGGCCAACGGCTTCCGGATCGTGGAGCGGGCCGCCTACTACCTGGTCTGGGAGCGGCCGGCGCCGCCGCTGGCCCGCATGTACTACGACCTGGACCACCTCGCCGACCCCACCCAACGGGTGGCCCGCCTCCAGAACGACTACCCCCTGCTGGAGCGGGCCATCGTCGAGCGCCCCCTCGGCCCCCTGACCACGCCGACCACCCCACCCGCGGTCCAGGTGACCTCCCGAGCCCACACCCGGGTCGAGGTCCAGGTCCAGACGGCCAGCGACGGGCTGCTGGTGCTGGCCGACCCCTGGTATCCGCAGTGGCGGGTGCGCGTGGATGGGCGGCCGGCGGAGCTGTTGCGGGTCGATCACGCCTTCCGGGGGGTGCGGGTGGCGGCCGGGACCCACCGGGTTGTGTTTACCTATCAGGACCGGGCCCTGCAGCTCGGCCTGGTGATCAGTGCCGTCAGCGTGCTCGGCCTGACCGGGCTGTGGCTGTGGAGGCGACGAGGCCAGATGCGCCGATGACCATCGACACCTCTCGCGCCGCGGCCGACCCGGCCAGCGTCGGCGACCCGGGAGAGCCCTCGCGGGCCAAGGCCGAGCTCCGCTGCTTCCTGGAGCTGTTCGTCCTGTGCGGATTCGTGGTCGCCCAGCCGCTGTTCGACGTGGCCGGCCGCAGCCCCGAGTTCTTCCTGTTCCGCCGGGCCGGCGCCGCCGACATCCTGATGCTGGTGGCGCTGACCGTGTTCGGCCCGCCACTGCTCCTGTGGGCCGGGGAGGCGCTGGTCGGGCTGGTCAGCGGCCGCCTGCGCCGGGCGGCGCACCTGGTGGTGGTGGCCGGGCTGCTGCTGCTGCTCACCATCGAGCTGGCCAAGAACCTCACCTCGGTCCGCGGCTGGCCGCTGCTGCTCCTGGGCATCGCCGGCGGGGTCGCGGCCACCGTCGTCTACGCCCGCAGCGCGGCCGTCCGGCTGTGGCTGCGCTACCTCAGCCCGGCCCCCCTGGTGTTCGCCCTGTTGTTCGTGACCGTCTCCCCGGTCGGCAAGCTGGTCGTCGGCGGCGACGACAGCGGGCCGGCCCGGGCGGTGGTCCCGGCGAACGCCCGGGCCCCCATCGTGATGGTGTTCTTCGACGAGTTCCCGATGACCTCGCTGCTCGACTCCAAGGGCCAGATCGACCGGCGCCTCTACCCGAACTTCGCCAAGCTGGCCGACCAGTCCACCTGGTACCGCAACGCCACCGGAATCGGCCCCTTCACCCCGTATGCGGTGCCGGCCATGCTCACCGGCCGCTACCCGACCCGGGCGGGCACTGCCCCCTCCTACACCGAGTACCCGGACAACCTGCTCACCTGGCTGTCGGGATCGTATGACGTGCGGGCGTTCGAGACGGTGTCCCAGCTCTGCCCGCCCCGCATCTGCGCGGCCACGGCCGGCGCCGGCGGCGAGCGCGGCTGGCAAGCCCTGACCCGGGACCTGGCAGGAGTCTGGGCCAAGATCGTGTCGCCGCGGCGGATGGACGAGGACCCCGCCGGCCAGTTCGTGGAGGCCACCGCCGACGCGGCGGCCGGCGCCGGCCAGAAGAAGCAGGGGCCGACCTTCCGCTTCAACCAGCTCAAGGCCAACCAGCCGTCCCGCTTCAACGACTTCCTTGACCAGCTGCGGCCCTCCGACCAGCCGGCCCTGAACTTCCTGCACCTCCTCCTGCCCCACCAGCCCTGGAAGTACCTGCCCTCGGGCGTCCAGTACAGCTACCCGTCGATCAACTTCGGCTACGACCGCAAGGTCGGCTGGACCACCGAGCCGGGCCCGGTCCAGCTGGGCCAGCAGCGCCACCTGCTCCAGCTCGCCTACACCGACCGGCTGGTCGGCCAGGTCATCGACAAGCTCGAGGCCGAGGGCCTGTGGGACAAGTCGCTGGTGATCATGACCGCCGACCACGGCATCAGCTTCACCCCCGGCCAGGCTCAGCGGACCCTCCAGGAGCGCAACGCCCACGAGCTCATGTGGGTGCCGTTGTTCATCAAGGCCCCCGGCCAGGACAACGGCCGCGTCGACGACCGCAACTGGGAGCACGTCGACCTGGTCCCCACCATCGCCGACATCCTCAAGGTCAAGGTGCCCTGGCACGTCGACGGCCTGTCCGGCCTGGGGCCGGAGCGGTCCCGAAGGGCGAAGCACTTCTACGGCAAGCCGGGCCAGCCGACCGAGGTCGACGGGCCACGCAACCAGGCCCTGGCCCTCCGCGGGGTCACCGACCGGGTCGCCCGGCCCGAGGACGGCGTGGCCGGGCTGTACGAGGTGGGCCCGTACGCCGACCTGATCGGCCGCAAGCCCGAGGCGGTCGGGGTGGCGGGGGACAGCGGGCTGCGGGCCAAGCTCTACGACCCCGAGAACCTCGAGGACGTCAGCCCCCAGAGCGGCACCGTCCCGGCGCTGGTCTCGGGCGCGCTGACCGGCTCGCTGCCCGACAGGCCGGTCACGCTGGCCGTGGCCGTGAACGGGACCATCGGGGCCGTCGGCCTCACCTTCACCCAGAAGGACACCCCGCAGACCTTCGCCGCGGTCGTGCCCGACCGGCTGTTCCAGCCGGGCGGCAACCGGGTCCAGCTCTACCAGGTCGAGCGGGCCCGCGCCGGAAGCCGGCTCCACCCGGTCACGGTCGCGGACTGACGCCCACCCCGGCGGGTCAGCGCGCCGGCACGGTCGCCCAGATGGTCGTCCACGGGAACGGGTTGGTCACGTCCCTGACCTCGGCGACCGAGGAGACGAAGCGGACGAAGCCGCGCTTGGACCAGTGGTTCAGGTGCCCGGGGGTGTTGCCCAGGTCGCGCACGTAGCGGCCCGTGAGCAGGTTGCAGGAGCGGAAGATCGGCTCCCGCGGCACCGACACCACCAGGTGGCGCCGGGTGACCCTGGCCATCTCCTGCAGGCCCCGCACCGGGTCGGGCAGGTGCTCCAGCACCTCGGCCGCGACCACCACGTCGAACTGGTCGTCGTCGAAGGGCAGCTCGTGGGCGCTGGCGTGCAGGAACCGGGGGCCGTCGTAGCGGCGCCAGTCGGCCCGCAGCCCGGCGTCGGGCAGGTCCAGGGCGACCACCTCGCCCCAGCGGCGGTGCATCTTGTCGGCGATCACGCCCTCGCCGCAGCCCACCTCCAGGGCCCGCGCCACCCCGTGCCCGTCCCCGGTGACCTGGCCGAAGGCCCGGTCCAGGTTGGCCACCCAGCGCTCGGTGAGGAAGCGGATGGCCGGGTTGCGGGCGGTGTACTTCTGGGTGTGGTTGCCGATGACGACCCCGACGGTCTCGGGGGCTTCGGGAGCCTGCATCGGTCGGGCCTCCATCTAGTCGGTCGCGGTGCGCCGCACGACCAGGTCGGCCAACAGCGCGATGGCCATGATGTTGAACGCGGCCAACCCGACCAGCACCGTGGACCCGGCCACCCGCAGGTCGTGGCGGACCAGGTCGATCCCGGCCTTGGCGAAGGTCGCCGCCAACAACGTCAACGCCACCGGCATCAACACCCGCAACGGGTTGAAGTACATCACCATCCGCAGCACCTGGATGATGTAGTTGTAGGCGTCCTTGAAGGGGTGGAACTTGGACCGCCCGGCCCGCTTGAAGTAGTCGATGGGCACGTACTTGATCTGGTGGCCGTTGGACAGGAAGGCCAGGGTGATGGTGGTCACGCACGAGAACCCCGGCGGCAGCAGCCGCAGATAGGGCAGGGCCACGCTGCGCTTGAAGGCCCGCAGCCCCGAGTTCAGATCCGGGATCTCGGTGTTGGTCAGGTAGGCGGCCAGCTTGCGGATCGCCCACTTGGCCGGCACCCGGAACAGCTTGTAGGTCCCGGCCTCGGTCTTGCGGGCCCCCACCACCTGGTCGTAGGCGTCGTCGAGCTGGCTCACCAGCTCGGGGATGAGCTCATTGGGGTAGGTCATGTCGGCGTCGGTCCAGACCACCACCTTGCCCTTGGCCTGCTGGGTGCCGATGCGCCGGGCCGTGCCCGAGCCCTGGTTGCGGGGCAACACGATCGCCCGGATCCCCGCCATCTGCTCCAGGACCTCGCGGGTCCCATCGGTGGAGCCGTCATCGACACAGATCAGCTCATAGCTCAGCCCCGCCGCCTCCAACGCCGCCCGAATCCGCTTCACCTCAAGCTCGATGTGGTTGCGCTCGTTGTAGCAGGGCAGGACGACGGAAACCTCTGGTGCGCTCAGCGCGCTCATGCTCACGACTGCTTCTCCTGGCCGGGGAACTGCCGGATTGTAGCCGAATCTCCCATCCCACGGGCGACGGCCAGCCGCCGCCGGGCCAGCTCGACGTACTCGGGGATCAGCTCGAAGCCGAGGTAGTGCCGGCCCAGGCGGCGGCACACCACCGCCGTGGTCCCCGACCCCATGAACGGGTCGAGGACCACGCCGCCCGGTGGGCAGCCGGCCTTGACGCACGGCTCGATCAGCGCCTCCGGGAACACGGCGAAGTGGGCCTCGCGGAACTTGCCCAGCGGCACCGACCAGACGGTGCGGCGGTTGCGGCCGGCGGGATGGAAGTACTCGTCCCAGCGGGCGTCGTGGAGGTTGCCGTTGCCCTGGTTCTTGCCCCGCTCGGGCGTCCCGGCCCGCTTGCCGAAGTGCCCGCGGCCGCCGCGCATCCGGCTCCGCTCGGTGAAGGTCACGTGCGGCTCGCGGATGGCGTCGGCGTCGTAGTGGTAGCTGGCCGACTTGGACAGCAGGAACAGGTACTCGTGGTCGGTGGTGGGCCGGGTCCGCACCGAGCTGGGCATGGCGTTGGGCTTGTGCCAGACGATGTCGGCCCGCAGGTGCCAGCCGGCGTCCTGGAGGGCCAGGGCCACCCGCCAGGGGATCCCCAGCAGCCGGCCCCGGCGGTAGGTGTCGCCCAGGTTGAGCCAGAGGGTGCCGTCCTCCCGCAGCAGCCGGCTCGCCTCGCCCAGGCATCCCACCAGCGCGTCCACGTAGTCCTGGGGCGCCTTCTCCCGCCCCAGCTCGCGGGGGTCGCCGGCCGCCGAGTAGGCGCGGTGCCCGTAGTAGGGCGGGCTGGTGACGATGCAGTGCACCGACCCGGCCGGCAGCCCCCGGCTCAGCTCGCGGACGTCCCCCAGCAGGATCTGGTCGAGCGGCGGGCGACCGGACACGCGCCTAGCCGCGGACGATCTGCTGGACGGCCCAGCGGTTGCCGTCGGGGTCAGCGAAGAACACGAACCGCCCCCAGGGGAAGTCCTGGACCTCGCTGACCTCGACCCCACGGTCGGCGAGGTCGGCGTGGGCGGCCTCGATGTCGTCGACCACCATCTGGAGGCCGGTGACCGAGCCGGGCGCGGCGTCCGTGACGCCAACGCCGAGCGCGATCGAGCAGGCCGAGCCGGGCGGGGTCAGCTGGACGAAGCGGAGCTCGTCGCTGATCTTGTGGTCGTGGTCGGCGTTGAAGCCGACCTGCTCGGCGTAGAAGCGCTTGGCGCGGTCGACGTCGCTGACGGGGACCGCGACCAGCTCCAGCTTCCAGTCCATGGCATGTCCTCGGCGGCCGGGGATGGGCACGAGGCACACTATCGCCCGCGCCGGACGCCGTGGCCAGCGCGGGTTCCCTAGGTCACTCCGCCGGGCTCGGCAGTGGCGCTGGGGCCTGCCGGGCGGGCCCGATAGGTTGCCCGGATGCTCTCGGCGGTGGTGACGTCGGCCACCGCCACCGGGGTGAGCGCTCGGAAGCTGGCCTTGGGCCACAGGAACAGCCAGGTGGTGAGCACGAAGGGGGCGGTCAGGGCGGGCATGCCGATCGGGGAGAGCAGCACCGCGATGCCGGCGAACGCGACCACGCTGAACGCCGCGGCCAGTAGCGCGTAGACGGCCGACTTCCAGGTGAGCACGAAGAACAGCCCGCCGATGGCGATGGCGCACAGCACGGCGTTGAAGCCGAACAGCCCGTGGAAGGCCGTGAAGCCGTCGCCGCCCAACGCCAGGGCCGTGAGCAGCCCAACCGCCGACCCCAGCACGGCGAAGAGGGCCGAGATCCGCGAGTTGACCAGAATCGCGATCAGGAAGATCACCCCGGTCAGCAGGTTGTCCTCGAACATCACCTCGCCGACGCCGCGGAACAGGCCATGGCCCAGGTTCGCGATGGTCAGGCCGCCCGTGCCGGTGGCGAGCTCCCGCAGCTCGGTCTGGACAGCGGCCCCCGGCTCGGGCGTGAGCGGAGTGATCAGCTCGGTCGGTTGCAGGAAGTCGAACTGGTAGACGGCGAACAGCAGCAGCCAGGTGGTGAGCACGAACGGGGCGGTGAGCGCCGGCATGTCCCAGGGGGCGAGCAGGTTGATCAGCGCCATCATCACGACCGTGGAGACGGCGGCCCCGAGGACGATGTAGACGGCCAGCAGGAAGTCGAACTCGAAGAAGAAGGCGAGGGCGATCCCGACCAGGATGCCGTTGAACCCGAACAGGCCGGCCCGGATCAGCGCCCGGTCGACGCCCAGGAGGTAGGCGGCCAAGGTGCTCGCGGCCAGGCCGAGCAGGCCGGCCCCGCCGAGCTTGAGCGAGTTCACGAAGATGCCGACGAGGAACAGGAGGCCGGTGAGGGGGTTGTTCTGGAACATGACCTGGCCGACACCGCGCAGGAGGGTGTCCACCGCCCCGACCGCCGGGGACCGCTGGGCCAGCCCGGCCCAGCGGTCCGCCACGCGCCGGGGCGCGCTCTGGGCAGCCATGGCTCAGGAGGTGACGGCGCACTGCCCCCGGTCGGCCTTCCTGGGGCCGTCCGCGGTGGGCCGGATGTCGAAGTCGAAGATCGCGGTCGGCAGGTACAGGGAGGCGCAGGCGTTGGGGATGTCGACGATGCCGCTGATCCGTCCCTCGATCGGGGCCGAGCCGAG
>Ga0081538_10004896_pt1 | contig 12196 bp, 8 predicted proteins | sample TabmetS5T2R1_FD_71022 | JGI IMG/M metagenome (GOLD analysis project Ga0081538, IMG submission 71022) | Tabebuia heterophylla rhizosphere microbial communities from the University of Puerto Rico - S5T2R1 | ecosystem: Host-associated > Plants > Roots > Rhizosphere ... | reverse complement strand
GGCGATAATATAAGCCATATTTCCGGCTCCTTATGCAAGGGTCCTTGACGTCCCACCAGGAGATTTCGCTCTTATTGTACCAATTGTCCCGCACGCTTGCCAAGCTTTTTGCCTGCCTTAACTGAGGGCCACGCAGCTTAACGCGTGACTTAAACATACCTTAACAAACCTGTCAACCCAGCCGTCGCCTGGCGCGCCATCCGCTCACTCTCCAGGCCTCATGACCAGCGGCTCGCCCACCGCTGCCCAGTACGGGAGGGCGACGACCAGAACTACTAGATAGGCCACCAACGTCATCCACAAACCAAAGCGGAAGATCTCCGGGCCACTGAGATGCCCGCGTTCATAGACCACCAGCGAGGAGGCGCTTTGCGCCGGATAGTAGAGCACCGCATCCCCGGCGATCATCATCAACAGGCCACAGACCACGGGGTTCAGTCCAGTCGCCGACCCCACCGACATGGCGATGGGAATGGTCATGGCCAGAAAACCGGTGATGTTTGGGACCAAGAGGCGGACCGGTGCGGCGGCCAGCAGCAGCATAGCGACGATGAGCAGCGGGTGCTGGGCTGCGCCTGGCGTACCACGCACCAACAGATCGGCTAGCCAGTCAGCGGCGCCGCTGGACACCAAGGCCTGCGCCAGCGAGAGCGACGAGGCGAGGACGAAGAGATTGGCCCAGCCGAGCTGTTGCTCAAAATCGCGCCAGGACAGGACGCCGATGCCTGGGGCCAATAAGCACACCCAGGCCAGCAGCGCGGGGATGGCCGGATTCCAGTGATGTACGGCGTCCGTGAGCCACAGCACCGAGGCCCCGATGGTGATGATGGTGGTACGAATCTCCTTGCCCGAGAGTGCCCCTTGCGCCGGCATCGTGGGGACGGACAACATGGCGCCGAAGCCCCGCCGGTACAAGCCATAGATGAGCCCCGAGGCCACCGCGAGCGTCACATAATACGGCACACACATCAGCACCAGCCAGCGTGTCCAGGAGATGCCCCCGATCAACGCCGCGGCGGTAATCGGCGTGATGCCCCCGGTCAAGAGCACGGTTGAGGCGAGGCGGTTGACTGAATTCAGCGCCAGCATGATGGCTTTGGCAAGCGGGGCCCCGCGCGGCACACGACTCAGCTCCAACGCCTGATCATAGACATGGATTAAAATGCCCGTGCGCGTGGTGGCCGACGGCAGGATGAAGGTCAGCAGCGGAAAGGTCAAGAGCATCTGCACGTAGAGGGCTCGCGGTCTCCCCCGCGAGCGCTGCAGAAAAAACCGCGCCACACGTTCGGCCAAGCCGCTTTTCAGCACCGCCAGCCCGATGGTCAACACGCCCATCAGGAAATACGCCACCGGATGGGCGAATCCCGTCAGGGCTTCGCGCAACGTCGGCACCCCGCCCAGGAGCACCAGCAGCACCACCACCAACATGCTCGTGAGACCCATGGGCAGCGCGTCGCTGCTCCACAGCCCGATCGCCACAGCCGCCACCGCGAGCACACGTTGCCCTGCCACCGACAGCCCCGCCGGCGTCGGCATCGCCAGCAATCCGACACAGAGCCCGGCGAGAATCGCCGCGGTCACCGCCGGGCGGCGCCATTCGGTCCAAGCCTCGTGGTATGGTTGCTGCGGTGTGATGACCCCGCGGGCCGCTCGCTGATCCATCGCTTCATCTACCCTACAGCACCTCGACCGGTCGCCGTGCTGCGCTCGCGCGACAGCCCCACAGGCATAGGAGCGGCCGACACTCTAGCACACCTGAACGATCCAGGCAACCCACAAGCGGGCTTGCAACAATCGGGGTTGAACGCCCCGATTTGTGGAGTAGAATGGAACACTCGTGGAGGCCTCGTCAGGACTGATCAACCTCCGAGCCTATCGCCAAGAAGCGACTGTGGCTCTACCGACAGACGGACATCTATCCAGCTTGCGAACGGAGGGTAAGAGGGCATGGCGGTGCCATCGCTGCAGCACGAGATGGATTCCGAAACCTATCACATGGCCGTGCGCCAGCTCGACCTCGTGGCCGATCGCCTCGGGCTCGAGTCTGGCGTCCTGAGCCGGCTACGGCTGCCACAGCGCTGTATGGTCGTGAGCGTTCCGGTGATGATGGATAGCGGCGAGACGCAGGTGTTCATCGGCTATCGCGTCCATCACAACCTCGTCCTTGGGCCGGGAAAGGGGGGGCTGCGCTATCATCTGAGCGTCGGTCTCGGAGATGTGAGCGCGCTGGCCATGTGGATGACCTGGAAGTGCGCCCTGTTGGGATTGCCCTTCGGCGGTGCCAAAGGAGGCGTCCAGTGTGACCCCACGACGATGTCTGCCGGCGAACGCGAACGCCTGACCCGCCGCTATACCCAGGAGATTTTGTTAGTGATCGGCCCGCAGGTCGATATCCTCGCCCCGGACGTCAATACGAACGAAGAGACCATGGCCTGGATCATGGACACCTATAGTATGCAGGTCGGCTATTCCGTGCCGGGCGTGGTCACCGGCAAGCCCATCGTCATCGGCGGCTCGCTGGGACGGCGGGAGGCCACCGGTCGAGGCGTGGTGTACTGTGTCCAGGAGGCCTGCAGTCTGCAGAAGCTCCCGCTTCAAGGAGCCCGCGTTGTCGTGCAGGGGTTTGGCAATGTGGGGTCCGTCACGGCCGCGCTCATGCATGAATTGGGTACCCGCGTCATCGCGGTCAGTGATGTCCACGGCGGCGTGTATCACGAGGCTGGGCTTGACATCGCCGAGCTGCTCAAGCATCAACGGGAGAAGAAGACGGTCGTCGGCTTCCCAGAGGCTGAGGCCATCACCAACGCCGACCTCTTCACTCTTCCCTGTGAAGTGCTGGTGCCGGCGGCGCTGGAGCGCCAGATCACCACGGACAACGCTGGCAAGCTTCAGTGCCGCATCCTGGCCGAAGGGGCGAATGGTCCCACCACACCTGAGGCGGATGTGATCCTCCGCGAGCGCGGGATCTTTGTGATCCCCGACATTCTTTGCAATGCCGGCGGCGTCACCGTGTCGTATTTCGAATGGGTGCAAGACCTGCAAAATTACTTCTGGACGGAAACCCAGATCAATCGGCGCCTCAAGCAGGTGCTGATCAAGGCCTTCCGGGAGGTGTCCGCCGAGGCGGACCGCGCCCAAGTGGACATGCGCACGGCGGCGCTGATGTTGGGAGTCGGCAGGGTCGCGAGCGGCGAACGCGTGCGCGGTCTATTCCCATGAACCCCGCGTTTACCATTCCCCTTCCCGGCGCTTCAGCATCCGGAGGAGGGGAAGCCCGAGCACCACGGCCAAGCCGTAGCCGAGCAAACCCGCCACCGACAGCCCGCCGATCAGGGGACCGATGCGCGCTTGGATGAGGAGCGAGCTGCCGATGATCAGTGCGGAGACCAACGCACCGCGTATGGCACGATGCAACATCCGCTCCCACTGTTGGAGGACGTGAGCCTCTGTCCCCGGCATCAATTCGATCCGTACCCGTCCCTCCTCGGCATGCTGGAGAACGCGCTCCAGCCGTTGCGGCAGTCGGCGCGCCAGATGGAAGATTTGCCGTGTCGTGCGCCACCCGGTTTTGAACAGGGCATCGGGTGAGAGCCGGCTACGCACCAGCCGTTCCACCTCCCAGCGCGCTTCCTCCACCAGCGCAAACGAGGGATCGAGGGCTCGAATCACCGCCTCGATGGTCATCAGGGTTTTCCCTAACAACACCAGATTCGAGTGGACTTTCAGGCGATGCTTGCGCCCCATCTCAAACATGGTTTCGAGGATGTGGCCGAGGGAGATGTCGCGCAGGGGAAGGTCCAGATTCTCCGCCAGCAGATCGTCGAGTTCGTATTGAATGGCCCGCCGATCCAAATCCATCGGCATGAGGCCGAGCGCCACACATTCGTCTAAGAGCGCCTCGACGTCCTGTTCCATGATGGCCAGCAAGATATTCCCAAGCCCGGCCAGGCGGTCGCGGGACACGCGTCCGACGATGCCGAAATCGAGCAACCCGACGCTGCCATTGGCCAAAAACAGGAGGTTGCCTGGGTGCGGATCGCCATGGAAGAAGCCGTCTTCGAAGATCTGTTTCAGAAAGGCTTTGTAGAGATTCACCGCGATACGGTGACGCTCCTCGTTCGACCAGCTGACCGCTTCGCGCAATCCCTGACCGACCATGTACTCGATCGTGAGTACACGCGGCGCGGAATATTCCCAAAATACCTGCGGAATCACGATGCCTGGCATCTCGTGCAGATGCCGCCGAAGCCGGTCAGCATTCCGGCCCTCGCGCCGAAAATCCAACTCCTGCAGGATGGTTTTGCGGAACTCCTCGACCAGGCCGATGGGGTCATAACGCCCCAGTTCAGGGACACGGCGGGCCAATAAGTGCGCCAGATATTCCATGATGGTGAGATCCTGTAGGATGATTTGGCGGATTTGCGGGCGTTGAACTTTGACGATCACCTCGTGACCGGTTTTTGTGCGTGCGAGGTGCGCCTGCGCAATGGACGCCGAGGCCAGCGGTTCCGAAGCGAACTCTTCGAAGACGTCCTTGACATCCCGCCCAAACTCCGCGTGGATCAGCCCTGCCACCTCTGGATATGAGAAGGGAGGGACCGCGTCCTGCAACTTTTCAAATTCGCGGAAGTACTCCTCGGGGAGTAAGTCGCGTCGGATACTGAGGATCTGCCCAAATTTGATAAAGGTGGGCCCGAGCTCTTCGAAAATCATCCGCACGCGCTCGGGTAGTGAGAACGGGATCGTCTCAGGCGAGGGATGCCGCCGTCGCCACCAGCGAACCCCGGGCAAACGCAGACGCTGCGCCACATGTCCGAGGCCATGCCGGAACAAGACGCGGCCGATTTCTCGCAGACGGGGCAGACCGCGCAGGGTGTCAAACCAACTGATCATGCCCCATCCTCATACCAGGGCGACGCCGAGCAGTCCATGCGACGCATTCCCGAGAGTCTCCACCATTCCCCTCGCAGGATGATATCGATTAATTGTTTTTTAGTAAATATTTACGATGCAATATATTAGATTTAACTTTAGGTAAACAGTATCAAGCTATGATTTGACAGTGGCTTCAAAATGATGAACCATAACGACCCCAGCATGTTCGTGTCAAATTCCCCTCATGAGGCTTGCGGCGGGGGCTTGCCTCTTCTGAGTCCCGGCCACGACCCCCGGAGAGCTGCCAAAAAGGGCGCTGCGGCGACGTGGGAAGAACGATGTCAAGACCGTGACGATCAGGCTGAACTCGTAGGCGTGGAGGGAAGGAGATGTTATTCGCCCTGAACTGCCGAAGAATCCCCCACGTTGAGGCGCTTATACCCGCCCTTGACGCAGGCATGTTCGCCGATGAGGGAACGCTGCAGGAGGGCGTCATGGACCGTAGCTCCCTCGTTAATGATGCTGTCACGGATAATCGAGTCTTCGACAACCGCTTGGGAAGCGATGGAGACGTAGGGTCCGACGACCGAGCGGCGAATGTGGGCGCCCTCCTCGATGCACACTGGGGGGATAATGACCGACTCGATCGTGTCGATGACCTTCTGGTGGCCATTTTCCAGCAGCACACGGTTGGTGTCGAGGAGGGCCTCGATCGTGCCGCAATCGTACCAGCCCCGCACTGGTGCCGCCTCAAGGCGATAGCCCTCATCAAGCATGAGCTGGAGGGGGTCGGGGAGATAAAATTCCCCTTTCACCGTGCGTCCCTCTCGCATCACCCGTTCGATGTGCTTCATCAGGCCGGGTCCGTCTTTGACGTAGTACATCCCGATCATCGCTAAGTTCGAGGGGGGAACCTCCGGCTTCTCAACCAAGCGTACGATACGGTTCGCCTCGAGTTCTACGAGCCCAAACCGCCTCGGGTCTTCCACCTCACGCACCCAGATGATCCCATCGCCTTGGTGGATCTCGATCTGGCCGAGGTCGGCATCAAACAGGGTATCATTGAAGATGATCAAGACGTCCTGATCAATATACTCATGTGCTAGAAAGATCGCGTGCGCGGGGCCCTTAAGCTCTGTCTGACGCACATACCGTACAGGCACCGGCGTTGTAGCATCGAGAAACTGCCGGATACTGGCTTCCTTCGATTCATCGGGGTCGATGATGAGGATGAGTTCCTCCATAGGCAACGACCGAATACGGTCGACTAGATGGCCAAGGATCGGCTTTCCCGCCACTCGCACCAGCGATTTCGGTTTGGTATGCGTGTGGGGGCGCAAGCGGGTTCCCTTCCCGGCGACGGGCACGATGACTTTCATACACCTCTCTCCTTATTAGCATTTGTGTGTCGTTGAAGCTTCTATTATAGCAGGATTATAGCAGACGGTCCTTCTACACGTTGAGCGTACCCAAGGGCCGGCTTGAGGGAATTGACAGCGGGCCTTGGCCATGCCACAGTGAGGGCGGCGGTTGGGAGAAGCAGTCGGACGACGGCGTGGAGAGAGGTCAATGCCACGTTTCGATCGCGAGAGTTTTCGGCGCCTGCTGCAGACGCGTTTCATGGGACAGACGTGCTATGACTTCGATGTGCTGGCCTCAACGAACGCCTCCATGCACGCGCTGGGGCGACTGGGGCATCGCGAGGGCACCATCGTGCTCGCCGATCAGCAAACGGCGGGTCGTGGCCAGGCCGACAAGGTGTGGATTTCTCCGCCGCGCTGCAACCTCTATGTCTCCGTCCTGCTGCGCCCGTCGATAGCGCCCACGCAAGCGCCGCTGATCTCGCTTCTGGCGGCTGTCGCGCTGGTGGACACCTTGGGTCAGCGGGGAGCGGTCTGCGGCATCAAGTGGCCCAACGACGTCCTCGTCCAGCAGCGCAAGGTGGCGGGGATTTTGACGGAGATGGAAACGCACCAGGACGCCGTGCAGTTTGTGGTGGTGGGCATTGGCGTCAATGTCAACATGACTCAGAAAGAACTGGAGACACACCTGGGATCGATCGCCCAGACCGCCACCTCGTTACGAGTCGCGTTGGGGCGCGAGATCCCCCGTGAGGGGTTGCTGGCTGCGCTCATGGCGAGCCTGGAGCAGTGGTATCATCGGTTTCTCACAGATGGGGAGACCGTCCTGCAGGCGGCCTGGGAAGCACGCTCGGTGATGCATGGCCGACGCATCACCGCACATACGGCTGGCGCGACGTGGGAAGGCACCGCCGAGGGGATCGATCGGGCCGGCCGGTTGCAGCTGCGCCAAGACGACGGCGCCTTGGTGACGCTCACATCCGCGGAGGTACGTTTTCTGGACTGAGCAGGGCCTTGGCCGGGATCCGTGGATGCATGGGACGATGAGGGCACAATGCTCACGCTTAAAGACATTCAGGCAGCGCAAGAGACGATCGGTGATGCCATCGATTGCACCCCGTGCAAATATTCCGGATTTCTGAGCCGCCTCACCGGCGCGCCGATCTATCTCAAGCTGGAAAATTTGCAGAAGACCGGTTCATTCAAAATTCGCGGCGCCCTCAATAAGCTCAGTTCCTTGACCCTTGAGGAACGGCGGCGCGGTGTGATCGCGGCGTCCGCAGGGAATCATGCCCAGGGCGTGGCCAGCGCCGCCCAGCAATTGGGCATCCATGCCACCATTCTCATGCCGGAAGCGACGCCGATCACCAAGGTCGAGGCCACCGCATTCGCGGGCGCGGAGGTCATCCTGCGGGGGGAGACATTCGATGATGCCATGCGCGTCGCCCGATCGCTTGCGGCTGAGCGCGGCCTGACGATGATTCATCCCTTCGATGATCCGGCCGTGATCGCCGGCCAAGGCACGGTTGGTGTCGAAATGTTGCAGCAATTGCCTGAGCTGGGGACTGTGGTCGTGCCGGTCGGCGGCGGCGGACTGATCTCCGGCATCGCCGTCGCCCTGAAAACCTTGCGCCCGACGCTTCGCGTCATCGGCGTCGAAGCCGATCAAGCCGCCTCCGCCGTGCGATCGCGTCAGGCCGGTCGGGTGACGGAGTTGGGCGCCATCAAGACGATCGCCGATGGCATCGCCGTCAAGCGCGTGGGGGATCTCACGTTTGCGCTGATGGAGCAGTATGTTGACGATCTCGTCACGGTGAGCGACGAGGACATTGCAGCGGCGATTCTCATCTGTATGGAACGCATTCGGGTGGTGGTCGAAGGGGCGGGTGCGGCAGCGCTTGCGGCCCTGGTGAGCCATAAAGTGCGGCTCGATGGGGTGTGCACGGGGGTGGTGGTGAGCGGTGGGAACATCGATGTGCAGATGGTGGCGAAGGTCATCGAGAAAGGCTTGGTCCGCACCAACCGCCTCCTCCGCATCACGGTCCAGTTGCTCGATGTACCCGGCGCCCTCGGCCGCCTCTCGACGCTGCTGGGGCAGTTGCGCGCCAACATTTTGCAGATCTCGCACGATCGCTTGACCAGCGACCTGCCGTTCGACCGCGCCGTCGTAGACATCAGCCTCGATACGCGCAACCGCGAGCATCAGCAAGCGATCATGCAGGCCCTCGACAAGGCCGGATATGCGCCCCAGCGGAAGGATTAGCTCTCCTCTGGCTTCGCCGTGACCGTCGTGCAGTGGAGGATCGACACTCTGGAGGGGCGACTCTGTGTGGTCGCCCGAGGCTCGGGCCGCCACAGAGGGCTGCCCCTAGTGGGGATGCCTCAGCTCCAGGGGGACATGAGCTAACACGCTGAATGCACCCTGGCCCCGGTCAATGACGCTCTGCTTCCGTGGTGGAGAGAGACGGCATACCGTGGGTGGTGGAGTGGAGAATGGTCAGGACCCCCACGACGAGGAACCCTGCCGCATAGAGGACAAGGAATGGCAGGATAGCGTATTGCTCGTGCTCCCACATCTGCCATATGGCCCAAGCGCTGTACGATCCCAACCCGATCTCTAGGGCTCCATCCCAGAGGCGGCGATCCATATAGACCTTCCCCCTCAACGTGCCCCCCTCAGAGCCAATGCCAAACTTCGGCGTACGGATGAATTCCCGATCTTTGCCCCAGAAGGCACCCAAGACGGCGAGGCTCGTGCTCAGCGCCACGCCAATACCGATCAGCATCAGGGAAGGCAGCTGCCAGATCCGACGCCACCACTGTGGGTAGAGGAGGCGTTGGGCATACACGATCATGGAGAGGGGGCCCAGCGTGACCAAGCTACAGGCGAGGCCTACTCCCCAGGATAGCGGTGTGGAGAGGTCTTGATCCTGCCGTTCCACCATCGAGGTGGACAGCAGCGTGACGGTGAGCATCAAGGGGTGGACCATGTAATAGGTCAGGTGCATAAAGGCTTGGTACTTCACCCACGCGGACCGCGGCGCGCGGAGGACGGCGGGTAGGAGTTTTAAAGCCGTCTGCATCGAGCCCTTCGCCCAGCGACGTTGCTGCGATTTGAAGCCGGTCATCAGCGCCGGCAGCTCAGCCGGACAACTCAGCTCAGACACGTACACGATGCGCCAACCACGCAGCTGAGCGCGGTAGCTGAGGTCCAAATCCTCGGTCAATGTATCCGCGGCCCACCCTCCGGCGTCAGCGATCGCGGCTGTACGCCAGACCCCCGCCGTGCCGTTGAAGTTGAGGAAGAGATTGCCCCACGAACGCGCCGATTGCTCCACGCCGAAGTGTCCATCGATCCCAAAGGATTGAGCCACCGTGAGAAGAGAGAAATCCCGATTGAGGTGTCCCCAGCGTGCCTGGACGACAGCCACTTGGGGATCGACGAAATAGGGAATCGTCTGCCGCAGAAAGTCTGGAGATGGCACGAAGTCGGCATCGAAGATGGCCACGAACTCCCCACGAGCTTCGGCGAGGCCGACCGCCAAGGCGCCGGCTTTGAAACCGGTACGCTTCTCCCGACGGCGATGGGTAACGGTCAATCCCCGCGCTCGGAGTCCACGGGCGACCTCGCGGAGAATGTCTGTGGTCTCGTCGGTCGAATCGTCCAGGAGCTGGATCTCCAGTCGATCGCTGGGGTAATCGAGCCGCCCGATCGCCTCGAGTAACCGCCTTGCCACATAGCGCTCGTTGTACAGGGGTAGCTGGACCGTCACCATCGGCCAAACCGCCGGCGCTCGAGGTCTTGCGATCTGCCGTCGCTGGCGATGGTTCCACTGGTGGATCGCCAGCATGACGTAGGCGTTCACACCGTACAAACAGAGCCCTACCAGGGCCATCAGATACACCACATCAACGATGAGTTGGCTGATCACGGGCATAGCCGGTATCCCAGGCTCCCACCATGAGGCGTGTGGGGGGACGCCCGAGTTGGCGGCACTCTGCCATCGTAGCGGTGCGATCGTCGATTGACGCTAACTACCCTTTGTGGCCTATTTCGCCGGCAGAATCAGTTGATAGACGCGGCGGTCGAGATTGTGCATATGGGGGCGGATTGTTTCGGTCCAGGCCGTGTCGCGGGCTTTGGCCCAGGCGGTGCTTTGGATGACCTCTGGATTCTCCAGCTCGTACACCGCCATATACTTCGGTTGGCCATCCACCGCGAGGAAACGCCGCGCTCGGCAGCAGCCAGGAACGCTGGCCAGTGCGGGGATATGCTCCTTGGTATACCACTCGTTAAAGTCGAGCTCGCGGTCGGCTGGGATATCGGTCTTGACGATGTAGACGTAAGGGGTGTCTTTGGCAGGTGCCTCGCCCGAGGTGAAGAGCAGCCGGTAAGTGTTGCGGATGCGGTAGCCCTGATAAAAGTCCCGCATGCGGGCTGACCAGGGGGTGGGGTTGGCTAGGATATGTTGAAATTCGCCGCCGGCGGTGATGGCTTCATCATGGAGCTCGTAGAGGGCCAGATACTTCGGCACGCCCTCCAGCGCCAGATACCGACGCCCGTTGATAAACCCCGGGATGCCGGTGATTTGCTGGATATGCTCGGTGTCATACCAAGCGTTGAACTCGTCTTCGCGCTCAGGCGGTACATGCAACCAGACGGCCAACAACCCCATCGGTTGGATCTCTGCCATGGCAGACGCTCCTTCCAGGTTATAGAATGGCGCACGACCTTCTCTCTCGACGGAGGAGGGTTTCGGTGAGGGATACTAGGTCGTATAGTAAGCGTTCTCTTTAACGTACCCTTCCGTCAAATCGCAGCCCCAGACCCGCGCCGTGGCGTGCCCGATGCCCAAATCTACGCCGATTTCCACTTCTTTCTGCCCGAGATATTTCCGCAACGCCTCCAGATCACACTCCACCGGGGAGCCTAACTCGAAGACGGGGGTCGACCCGAAGCGAATGGTGGTGCGATTGGGTTCGATGTCTTGTTCGTCAGCGCACTTACCCACCGCCATGATGACGCGCCCCCAGTTGGGGTCACAGCCGTACACCGCCGTTTTCACCAGCGGCGAGTTCACCACCGCTTTGGCCACGAATTTCGCCTGGCGTGGATTCTTCGCGCCGCTGACCTGCACCGTCAGGAGTTTGCTGGCGCCTTCGCCGTTACGCGCGATTTCACGCGCCAGATGCTCACAGACGTCGGTCAATGCCTCCTCGAAGGCGCGGCGATGCACCGCTCCCGCCAGGCCGTTGGCCATCAGCACCACGGTGTCGCTGGTGCTGGTGTCCGTGTCGATGCTGATGGCGTTGAACGACCGGTCCACCGCACGTCGTAGCATGGGGCGCATCACCTGCGATGAGAGTTCGGCATCCGTCAGAATGTAGACGAGCATCGTGGCCATGTTGGGCTCGATCATCCCCGCCCCCTTGGCAATGCCGGCCACCACGGCGGAGCCCACTTGCCGAGAGGTGTACTTGGGGTACATGTCCGTGGTCATGATGGCGCGTGCCGCCAGCTCCAGGTTGTTCGGCCGGAGTTCGCCGCGAATCCCCTGTAGGCCGGCGCGGATCTTGTCCATCGGCAGATGACGCCCGATCACCCCGGTCGAGAAGGGCAGGACGTCGCGGGCATCGAGGCCCAACTCGCCGGCCACCAGTCGACACATCTCGACCGCATCCTCGATGCCGCGCTGGCCAGTCGCCACATTGGCGTTCTTACTATTCACGACGATCGCCTGGGCAAAGCCATCGGAGATGTGTGCCCGCCCGACGATGACCGGTGCACCGGGAAAACGGTTACGGGTGAACATGGCGGCCGCGTGCGCCCGCACGGTGGAATAGATCACCGTCATGTCGAGCGTTTCATCCTTAATGCCGATATTCTTTGCCGCCGCCAAGAACCCCTGAGGCTGTAGGTGCATGACTGGTGAGTCGTGGTTCATCTCCAATGGGTCCTC
>Ga0081538_10004895_pt1 | contig 12196 bp, 10 predicted proteins | sample TabmetS5T2R1_FD_71022 | JGI IMG/M metagenome (GOLD analysis project Ga0081538, IMG submission 71022) | Tabebuia heterophylla rhizosphere microbial communities from the University of Puerto Rico - S5T2R1 | ecosystem: Host-associated > Plants > Roots > Rhizosphere ... | reverse complement strand
GGCCGGGCTCGAAGTTGGTGCGCATAAAGCGGTGCGAGCGCTCGAGCAGCCCCTTGGCCTCGGCATCGCCCGCCGCGAGGATCAGCCAGCCCACCGCGAGCCGGCCGCAGAAGCCGGCGAACTCGTCGCTCGGGCGCCCGCCGCCGGCGTGGATCGCTGCCTCGCGGTCCCAGACCAGCTTCTCGGGCAGCGCGCCCAGGCGGACCAGGCAGCGGCCCATGCCGAACAACAGCTCCGGCGCCTGCTTGGAGAACACCAGCGCGCCCGCCAGCGCCCGCGACCAACCAAGCTCGGCGGTCACCACCCAGCCGCGGCGCGTCTGGCCGTGGCCGACCGGGATCGGCGCGCGCGGCTCGAACAGGTCGAACTGGCACAGCTCCCCCGGGCGATAGACCGTGCGCTGATAGGTGCGCCGCACCAGAAACCGCGGCCGCAGCTCGCGCACGTAATCGTCGAAGATCGTCTTGCCGCCCCGATAACCCAACTCCCCCGCCAGCTCGCGCAGCCGCTTCGCGGGAATCCGCGGATCCGCCCGCAGCTGCTCCTCGATCCACGGCTTCAGCGGATCGAGCTTCGACACCCCCGACGCCCGCTCATAACGCGGCGGCTCGTCGCTGCCAAGCGCGCGCCGGATCGTCTCGCGGTGAAGACCGGTCCGGCGATGAATCGCACGGATCGAGAGCCGCTCGACCCGATGCATCCGCCTGATCTCCGCCCACCGCTCCACGCCGATCACTCACTCCTCCTCGCCCGGCCCAACAGGACCCAGCGAGGGTCAGGACCCGACCGGACACACCGGCCCCGCGCCGAAAGGGAGGGTCAGTTTTCGACCGGCGCAGGTGGACCAGTATTCAGGCGGCGCCCACACGCGCCAGCTCGGCCGCGACCAGGCCGGTCGTCGCGGCAGCGAGCAGAGCGGCCGCGACCAGCGACAGTGAGCGGGGTACGGCTGGCATCTACCGCACCCACGCTCGCAGCACCCGGCCCGCGACGCAACCGGAGGACAATCCCCCGCCCCTCAGCTCCTTCCCACTTGGCGGTCCGTTGACCGCGGGGGCCCGTCGACCGCCACTACCGCTCTCTATGTGACTCGGCACGTCCGTCGCAGTGCCCGGCCGGCAGCAGTGCGCTGCTGCGGTTCGCCTGGTTGCGAGCGTCTCGCAGCGACCGATCAGATCCCCGGAACGGACCAGAGGGAGCCGTGCGCGGGCACCCGATCGGCCGCCGCGCGGCACTCGGCCTCGTCGAAGACCAGCACCGCCATGAAGCGCTATCCGGCGGGCAGGTACGCGATCGCGTCGATGTCGACGAGAAACCCGAGCGGCGGCGGCGATTGCATGGTCATCCGGGCGGGGAGATAGTCATCGAAGTAGCTCTCGTAGACGGTGTTCATCTTGGCCCAATCCGCGACGTCCTGCATGTGGACCGTCACCTTGACGAGGTCGTCCATGGTGCCGCCGGCCGCGTCCAGAATCGCGCGGATGCTCTCCATGACGTGAGCTGTCTGAGCCTCAAGGCCCCCTTCGACGATCTGCTGAGTGTTCGAGTCGTAGGGGACGGTCCCGGAGATGAAGAGAAAGTCACCAGCCCGCACCGCTTGCGAGAACGGCCCCAGAGGAAGCACGGCGTTGGGCGTGCTGATGACGCGATTCGACGAGGAAGACTGATCTGCGCTCACTTAGGCACCTCCGATGTCGGGATTCGCACCGCCGGCGGATAACTCATGATCGACAGCACGCGCGCCCCGTCGCGAGAAAAGTAGCGGTGCGTCAAATCGCCGGGGAACCAGACGGCGTCGCCGGCCGAAAGCTCTTCCTCGAGCCCCTCCGGTCCCACCGCCAGCGCTCCCTCGAGGCAGAACACGAGCTCCTCCGTGCCGGGCGGATGCAAGCTGACGTAGTCGCTTCCGGGCGGCACGTTCGCGGTGTAGATCTCAGTGCGATGCTCGCGGCCGTCCGCGAGCACGAGACGCGCGGACAGGCCCGACTCGGAGGTCAGCGACGCGCCGTCCTCGGCCCGTATCACCCGGATGGCCGGCGGATCCTGCTCGCCCAGGAGCGTTCCCAGCGCGATGTCGAACGCTCGAGCCAGGCGCCAGAGCGTCTCCAGCGACGGGTTGCCGGCTCCGGACTCTAGCCGTGACAAGAGCGTTTTCGAGAGTCCCGTCTGCCTCGCGAGGCCACCGAGCGACCAGCCGCGTGCTTCTCGATGAGCCTTGATGATGCGAGCCACATTGGAGGTGGTCGCGAGCAACGACTCGGACCTGTTCATTCAAATTGACATTTGGACACTAAATGTGACGGGCACAATAGTCGCCAATCGGGTCCGGGGTCAAGCGTGACCCGTCAGACGCCGGTGGGCGTCGCCAACGCCTGCACACGAATCGGCCGCGCCGACGGCAAGGCGGTCATCACAATGGGAACCCCCGAACCTGTGAGGTCGAGATGACGCTTGGCGAAAACGCCGCCAACAGCGCAGTCGGTGCACTCGAGTCGGTCGAGGCGGTCGACGGAGCCGCGCTCAAGCTTGCCGGCGCGGTAAGCAATGCCGTTCCCGTCGGTGCCCCGCGGGACGCGATATCCGGCACGTGGCTCGGCCATGCGCTCCATCCGGCGCTGACGGATGTGGTCATCGGGTCGTTCCTCAGCGCGACGCTGCTCGACCTGCTCGGCGGCGACGACACCGGCCGCGCGCGCGAGCGCCTCATCGAGATCGGCCTCGTGACCGCCGCGCCGACGGTCGCGAGCGGCCTGAGCGATTGGGCGTTAACCGTCTACGGCGACCGCCGCGTCCGCCCGGTCGGGCTAGCGCACGCGAGCGCGAACCTGACCGCGTCGACGCTGTATGTGGCGTCGCTCGTCGCGCGGCGCCGGGGCGCCCCGACCCGGGGCAAGCTGCTCGGCCTCGCGGGCGGCGCGGTGCTCTCGGTCGGTGCCTTCCTCGGCGGGCACCTCTCGTTCACGCGCGGAGTCGGTGTCAACCAGACGACCTTCGACGAGGGGCCCCGCGACTGGACGACGGTCGAGGCGGGCGAGCTCGAGGAGGGCCAGCCGACCAGCGCGATCGCGGGCGACACGCCCGTTCTGCTGGTCAGGCACAACGGTCACCTGCACGCGCTGCACGATCGCTGCTCGCATCGCGGCTGCCTGCTCAGCAGCGGTGCGGTCGAGGGCGAGTCCATCACCTGCCCCTGCCACGGCTCGCGCTTCGACCTTCGCGACGGCTCGATCGAACGCGGCCCGGCGACGGCGCCGCAACCCGTATTCGAGACCCGCGACCGCGAAGGCGGGATCGAGGTCAGGCTACCCGGGCCCGCTTAGTTCGCCACCGCGTCCGCGCGGGACCCTGAGCGACTGCTGGGATCTTGGCGTGTGCGACACCCGGCGCCGCGCGGCCTACTCTCGGGGTCATGGCCGAGCTCCCCGCCGAGGCACGCGAGCTCCTGACCGCTCGCAACGTGGCCCACGTGGCGGTGCTGATGTCCAATGGAGCACCCCAGGTGGCACCGGTGTGGATCACGCTCGTCGGCGGCCGGCCGGCCATCTTCTCCGAGAAGGAGAACCTGCGCGTCAGGAACCTGCGCCGCGATGGGCGCATCGCGGTGTGGGTTGCTGACGAGCACAACCCTACCGCGCGGTGCTGATCCGCGGGCACGTGTCCGACGAGCTGGGCGGCGACGAAGCCGTCGCGATCATGGACGAGATGAGCAACCGCTACGTGGGAAGCGACTATCCGGTGCGCACCGCCATCGTGTTCGTGATCGAGCCGGACAAGGTCACGTTCCTGGACCTGCCCCCCGTACCCAGCGGTTAAGTGGTGAGGTCGGCGAATTGGCGGGTTGGGCCTCCGGGGAGGTGGTTGAGCGAGATGCCGGCTGCGAGGGTGAGGAAGTTTGGCGGCGATGCGGGCGCGGCTGCCGGGCAAGGCGCGGGCTTGGCGGCGTTCGAGGCCGAGCCCGTTCTTGAGTGTCCAGAAGACGGATTCGCCGAACTGCCTCTCTCGTTTCGGCCGTGGCCGCGGCCGAGTTGGCCTGGGCGCTCGGTCGCGGCGGGCTTCTGCGCGACCGCCGGTGCTAGGTGACGTTCGCCAGCGGCCTGGCATCGTGTCCTCCTGCTCCGTGCTTGCGCGACGCAGGCTGGCTCTCCTCGGCCGCTCGATCAAGCCGAGTCGGGAAGGCATCGTGTAGCGGGAATTCACGATTTGCCGTTCCCCGCGAAGACGGCGCCGTCAGGCGGGTGGTGGATGAGGAAGGCGCCAGCATTGGTGCGGCGCGCAGAACGGGCGCGCTTCAGCGCGCGTTCATCGCGCCCGGGCGCGCTCTGCGATCTGCTCCGGGGTGAGGTCCTCCACGTGCGTCGAGATCACCCACACCTGGCCGAAGGGGTCGGTGATCATCCCGGAGCGGTCGCCCCAGACCTGGTCGGCGACGTCTGTCGTCAGGGTCGCGCCGGCGTCCACGGCGCGCTGCACGACCGCGTCCACGTCCTCGACGTACATCAGCACCTCGCCGCTTGTCCCGCCGAGAACCGGCGGGGGCTTCGAGACGAAGTGCGGAAGCGGATCGCAGAGCATGACGAGGGAGTCGCCGACCTCGATCTCCGCGTGCGCGATCTTGCCGCCCGGGACTTCCAGCCGCAGCCGTTCCCTCGCGCCGAACGCCTTCGTGTAGAAGTCAATCGCCTCCGCCGCGCCGTCGACGTGCAGATACGGCCTGACGCTCGGATGCCCCTCGGGAATCGGCTTTGTCACGCTCTCTGACCTCCGTTCGCATCGGCGCCAGCAGCGGCTGACGCACGGAGCTACGTCGTTCCTTGCCGCCTCCCTACAGCTGCTCTTATCTTCAAGGTGAAGCCACGCAACTGCACACTTGGCGGCCGCTACGGCTACCAGCAGGTTGATCTTAGACGGAGCCGTTGGAAAAGCCGGGGTCGGCGGCCGGCCAGGGAGGCGCGGGCGGCGCCGGCGGTGTCGGGACCTGCGGTGACTGCGTTGGTGGCGACACCGGTGGCGCGGGTACGCTCGGCCAGGCGGTACCGGCACGTCTCCCACCTACGGCGGTGGCGGCGGCGGTGGCCTGGACGGCGGTGGCGGCGGCGGATCCGGCGCGACGAACGTCAATCTCGTCGTCTACGCGGCCGGTGGGGGTGGCGGCGGCGGCTCCTCGCGGGTGCCCGCCGGCGGGACGGTGGTTGCCAACACGGCCAACCTGCCCCCCAAGGTGACGATCACCTACGCGGCGCCGGCCGGCGTCTGTCTTGGCCGGCCGGCAACGATCGTCGCTCCTGCGGGCGCCGGGCTCACGCGCGGCACGCCCGGCAGCGACGTGAGTGTCGGCTCAAAGGGGGCCGACCGTATCTCCTCGGGCCGCGGCCGCGACCTCGTCTGCAGCCGCGGCGGCGACGACCGGGTGAGCACGGGAGCGGGCGCCGACAGCGTCTCGGCAGGCCCCGGTGACGACCGGGTCACGACCGGCGGCGCGGCCGACAGCGTCAACCCGGGCAGCGGCCGCGATCGGGTCAGCACCGGCCAGGGCAACGACAACGTCGGCCTCGCCGGCAGCGCCCGCGACCGCCTCGACTGCGGAACGGGCGACGACCTCGCCCACCGCGACCGGGCCGACCGCCTGAGCCGCTGCGAAGACGTACGGCGCGGCTAGGCACCGCGCCCGGGCGCGGAACCGGTAGCGCCCATCGGCGCGGCGAAGCGGTCAGCCGCGCGCCAGGCGTCGCGGCTCCGTTCGAGTGAGTGCAGCAATGTTCGCTGCGCGCAGGCCACTGTCGGAATGCCTTCGGAAGCTCCGCCGCCATCGTCCGCGCCAGCAGGACGTTCTGCGCTCGAGGGCGCGTTTGAACTGGCGGTAGGCGCTTCCCTGGGCGGTCACTCGCGGTCGCGCGGTACGATCCGGGTCCCGTGGGCATCTGGTTCTCGGGGCGGATTGCCGGGCTCGCTGCCGTCATTGCAGTGCTGTTTGCGCTGGCGCCCACGCCCGGATCCGCCGCCCCGGCGCTGACCGCGGCCCCGATCGCGGTGTTCGGGCCGTGCGGGCCGACGGCCGGCCCAGGCGCACGCTGCGGAACGGTCGCCGTGCCACTCGATCGCGCGCGACCCTCGGCGGGAACGATCGCGATCGCGTTTCAGTTCTATCCCGCCACCGACGCATCGCAGCCGGCGGTAAGCACGATCGTGTCCTCCAGTGGAGGACCCGGGATATCGAACATCTCCGACGTCGGGCTCTGGCGCGCCAAGTTGCAGCCGCTGTTGAGTCGTTTCAACTTCCTGGCGATCGATCACCGAGGTATTGGTGCCTCCGCGGCGATCAACTGTCCGGCGCTGCAGCATGTGCGCGGCAACCAGGTCACCGCGGCCAGGAAGTGCGGCGCTCAACTGGGCGCGACGGCCTACCGCTACGGGTCAGGGGATGTGGCCGACGACGTCGACGCGGTCCGTCAGGCCCTGCACCTCGACAAGATCGACTACTACGGGTCTTCCTATGGCCCCGTCGATGTACGCGCCTATGCCTTCCGTCACCCCGACCATCTACGTTCGGCGGTGCTCGATTCGCCCTATGACTCTCGTGATGCGGCGTTCTCGCGGACCCTCCCCACCGCGATGGCCCGCATCGCCAGCCTGGTCTGCCAACGCTCGCCCAGCTGCGCAGCGTCCAACCGGGCGCCTCGGGCGACGCTGACCTGGTTGGTCCGGCGGCTCCGGCGCGACCCGGTGCGCGGGTCCGGCCGCGACGCCGACGGCAAAGCGCACCGCCTGATCGTCGACGAGGAAGCGTTGCTCGGCATCCTCTACAACAACTACTTCTCTGATCCGGCCTTCCTGAACCAAGGCGAAATCTTCGCGGCCGCCACGGCCCTGCGCGACGGTGACGCAGTCCCGCTCCTGCGGCTGGCTGCGGAAAGCCCGTCACCGACAGACTTCGGAGACCCGACCGGCAACACGTCGGTTGGGGCTGACTACGCCGTGTTCTGCGCAGACTCCAACTTCCCCTGGGACAAGAACGCCCCGGAAGCCACCCGGGAGGCGCAGTACCGGGCCGCCCTGAATGCGCTGCCCGACAACGCCAGCGCGCCCTTTTCGATCACCACCTGGGCCCGGTTCATCGCCAGCCAACCCGTGCTGCTCGTCCCCGGTGGCGACGCCTGCGTGCCGTGGCCGAAACCGACCCGACCCGAACCCCCGTTCCCCGTCAATCAGCCGTTCCCCGCGAACATTCCCGCCCTGCTGCTCGGCGGCGGCCTGGACTACCTCGACATCAAGGCCGAACGATCGCTGATACCGCTGTTTCCCAGCGGCACCTTCGTCGATGTAGCGAGCGCCGGCCACATCACCACCTTCTGGAACCCATGCGCCCAAGCGATCGCCTTACATTTCGTCGCGAGGCTGCAGACCGGCGACACCTCATGCGCTGCCAATCCCCTGGGAGCCATGGGCAACCCGTTCGGCAGCGCAACCGGCAAGCTGCAGCTCCAAGGCGCCGGCAAGTTCCCGACCCGCGCGAATGACGCCGTCCCCGCACGAGAGGATCCCGGCCGCGATCTCGACACCTCACGCCTCGATGCCCAGGTGGCGAACGTCGCCTGGCTGACCGTCGTAGACTCGGTCTACCGGCTGCCCCGCATGACGGGGAACACCGGCCGCGGCCTGCGCGGCGGTAGGTACGCCGTCACAAAGAGCCCAGCCGCAACCACGATCACCTACCGCCGAGCGCAATTCACTGACGACGTCCAGATCAGCGGCCGGGCTCGCTTCCACTCCGACAACAGGCTCGAAGCAACCGTTACCGTCAACGGCCCAGGCGGTGAAGACGGCACCCTCACCATCGACGCGACCCTCTGGGACCCGGCCCACCCCACCGCCGCGCTCCGCGGCCAACTCCGTCACCGCGACATCGCGTTCACCACTCAGACGCGCTGAGGGACGGAACCTATAGCGGCACATACACGATGTCGAACGAAGCGTCCTCGAACGGCGTCGCCTCCGCGCTTGCGTGCACGAGCGGAAATTCGACGCTCCGCCCGCGCCAGGTACTCCCGGCCCCTGCTCATCGACGTATTCGAGCGGTCCCCCAGGGGTCGAAACCGCTCTGGCAAGCCAAATCTGACTCTGCCATCAGGTGCCTTCTAGAACTGCACCTTGCGCACCGCCTCCTTGATCTTCCCGATGATCACGTCGCCGAGCTCCTGACCCTGGTCGGTCTTGAAGCCCTTCATCGCGGCGATCACCCCCGCCATCACGAGCGCGATCAGCAGGATCAGCGCCACGTACTCAACCGTGCCCTGGCCGGCATCGCGGCGGAGCCCGATCACGCCGGAGTGCAAGCGTCCCATCAAGCGGTACATCGTCGACCTCCTTCGGTTGGTTTCGAGCGAGGTCGATGCTCCGGGGATCCGGCGCACGGTTCCAGACCCGAGGGTGACAAGTGTGTTACGGGAGAGGCCCCTGCCATGATCCGAGCGCATGTGCGGGATCGGAGCCATCCTCGATCCGGCCGGCACGGCGGGTCCCGACGGGCCGCAGCGGATCGTCGACGCGTTGCGGCACCGGGGTCCGGACGGCGACGCGATCAGGCGGATCGGACCGGTCGTGCTCGCCCACACCCGGCTCGCGATCATCGACGTCGAGGGCGGCGACCAGCCGCTCGACTCCGAGGACGGGCGGATCAGCGCGATCGTCAACGGCGAGATCTACAACCACCTCGACCTGAGGGACGCGCTGGAGCGGCGCGGGCACCGTTTCGCCACCCGCTCCGACAGCGAGGTCGTGGTGCACGCCTACGAGGAGCACGGGCTCGACTGCGTGCGGCACCTGAACGGGATCTTCGCGTTCGCACTCTGGGACGCGCCCCGGCGGCGACTCGTGGCCGCCCGCGACCAGTTCGGCGTGAAGCCGCTCTACTGGTGGAGCGACGGCACACGGGTCGCGCTCGCCTCGGAGATCGGCGCGCTGCTCGCGGCCGGCTTCGCGAGCCCGCAGCTCGACCGTGTGGCCCTCGACCACTATCTGGCCTGCCGCTTCGTGCCCTCGCCGCGGACGCTGTTCGATGGGATCAGCAAGCTGCCCCCGGCCTCGACGCTCGTGGCGCAGGAGGGTGCGACGCCGCGCGTCGAGGGCTGGCGCGAGCCGCCCGCCGCCCCCTTCGACGGGCTAGCGGAGGACGAGCTCGCCGCGCAGCTCGCCGAGCGCTTCGCGGACGCCGTCGAGCGGCAGATGATGTCCGACGTCCCATACGGGGCCTTCCTCTCGGGCGGGGTGGACTCGGCCGCGGTCGTCGCCGCAATGGCGCGGAGCGCGCCTGAGCCGCCGTCGACCTTCACGATCGGCTTCCCCGGCCATGGCGCGGCGCTCGACGAGCGCGAGTACGCCGCCGAGAGCGCGCGCCTCATCGGTACGGAGCACCGCGACACCGCCATGAGGGAGACCGATTTCCTAGCCGAGCTCGCGCGCTGCGTCCCTCGACTCGAGGAGCCCTGCGGCATCCCCAGCGCCCCCGCGCTCCTGCAGCTGTCCCGATTCGCCGCCGAGCGGGTCAAGGTGGTCCTGGCGGGGCAGGGAGCGGACGAGCCGCACGGCGGCTACGGGCGCCACCAGGCCGCGGCCCTGCTGCGCCACGCCAGGCTCGTGCCCGCCGCGGCCGCTGCCCCTGTCGCCGCGCTCGCGCGGGCCCTGCCGCGGGCGGCCCGCGCTCGGCGCGCTGCCCACCTGCTCGGCGGCCGCGGCGACGGCGAGCGCCTGCTCCGGCTCGTGGAAATCACCGACGAGCCGGTACGCGCGGCTCTGCTCCGAGGCGGCGGAGCGGGGCACGACGGCAGCGGCCGGGCGCGAGCGCCCGGCGAGCGGGCACAGGCCGAGCGCCTTGCCACGGCGCGCGACGTCCTCGGTGACGTCGCCGGCCGCGACCTGCTCGAGCAGGCCCTCTACCTCGACACGCGCATGTTCCTGCCCGACGGCATCCTGCTCTGCAACGACAAGATGTCGATGGCCGCGAGCCTCGAGCTCCGGGTTCCGTTCCTCGACCTCGAGCTGATGCGCTTCGTCGAACGAGTTCCCGCTCGCATGCGCGTGCGGCCGCGTGCCGGCAAGCGGCTCCACCGCATGGCGATGGAGCTCCTGCTGCCGCCGGGCATCGCCGAGCGCCCGAAGCACGGCTTCTCGAGCCCCTACGACGACTGGCTGCGGCGCTCGCTCGGGGAGGAGGTGGAGCGCCGCTACGCGCCGCGCTCGGCGCTCGCAGAGATCATCGAGCCCAGCGCGGTCGCGCGCCTGGTGGGCGAACATCGCCGCGGCCGCGCGGATCACAAGAGCATCCTCTACTGCCTCCTCGAGCTGTCCGAATGGCATGCGGCGTTCGTCGAGGCGCGGCAGCCGATGGCGGAGGCCGCGGAGGCTTGACGCGGATCCTCTTCGTTCACAGCCGCAAGGCCAGCTTCGTGGCGATCGATCGCGAGATCCTTGCCGAGCGCTATGAGATCGAGGACCTCTACCAGCCGGGTCGCCTAGCGAACCCCATCGCGGTGATCGGGGGAGTAGCGCGCGCCGACCTCGTCTTCGGCTGGTTCGCCTCCTGGCACACCTTCTTCCCGATCACCCTTGCCTGGCTCGCGCGCAAGCCGACGGTGCTGATCGTCGGCGGTTTCGACACGGCGAACATGCCGGACATCGGGTACGGCCACCAGCGCGGCGGGCTGCGGCGCTGGGCGAGCCGCTGGATCATGCGCCGGGCGCGCCGCCTGGTCACGAACTCCGACTACAGCCTGAGCGAGATCGAGCGCAATACCCCGATTCCTCGGGCTCGGGTCACGGTGGTCCACCACGGCGTCCCGGACCCCTTCGGCGAGACCCCGGCCGCCAAGCAACGGCAGGCCCTGACGGTCGGCGCGATCGACAGCACCACCCTGGTTCAGAAAGGCCAGCTCTCGTTCGTGCGCGCGGCGGCCGAGCTTCCCGACGTCAGGTTCGTTTTCGCGGGCCAGTGGCTCGACGACGCGATCGACGTTCTGCGCGCCGCGGCGCCCGAGAACGTGGAGTTCACGAACTGGCTCTCGGACGAGGAGCTGCACGCCCGCTATCGCCGCGCGGCCGTGTACGTGCAGGCCTCGCGACACGAGGGCTTCGGGCTGGCGGTGGCCGAGGCGATGCTGGCGGGCTGCATACCCGTCGTGATGAACGTGACCGCCATGCCCGAGGTGGTGGGCGACGCGGGCGTACTGATCGAGTCACAGCGCCCGGCGGACGTCGCCGCCGGAGTGCGGCGCGCGCTGGAGCTCGGCCCCGACGCCGGCGCCCGCGCGCGCGAGCGCATCCTCACGAGCTTTCCGATGGAGCGCCGCCGGGAGGGCATCCTGCGTGTGGTGGAGGAGGCCCTTCGGGGCTGACCGCCAGCTCAGAGCTCCCAGTAGCGGCCGAGCGTCCCGGCCGCCTCCTCGGCCAGGGGATGCCGCTCCACAGGGCGCGGCGCGCCGCCGTCGGCGAGCGCCTCCATCGTCGCGGCGACCGAGCCGGCCAGCGCCTCGAGGTCGTAGCCGCCCTCCAGTACCACCCCCACCGGGACCTCGAGCTCGTCCGCGAGCGCTCGCGCCCTGCGGGCTAGCTCGCCGTACGACGAGGTCTCGAGCGTGCAGCCGCCGACTGGATCCTCGCCGTGGGCGTCGAAGCCTCCCGAAATCAGGATCAGGTCGGGCTTGAACTGCCGGGCGGCGGGCGCTGCGACGTGCTCGACCAGCGATACGAAGACGTCCTCCCCGCTCCCACCGGGCACCGGGAGGTTGAGCGAGAAGCCCTCGCCGGCTCCGGAGCCCACGTCAGCCAGCGGCCCGGTGCCCGGATAGAACGGGTACTGATGGATGCTCGCGAAGAGCACCTCGGGCGAGCCGTGGAAGATCGCGTTGGTCCCGTTCCCGTGATGCACGTCCCAGTCGAGGACGAAGACGCGCTCGGCGCCGAGGGCGTCGAGCGCGTGCCGCGCGGCCACCGCCACGTTCGAGAACAGGCAGAAGCCCATGGCCCGGCTGCGCTCGGCGTGGTGACCCGGCGGGCGCAGCCCTGCGAAGCCGAAACGCTCGCCGCCGGCGAGCAGGGCCTCCACGAGCGCGCAGGCCCCGCCGGCGGCGTGGAGCGCCGCCTCCCACGAGCCCTCGCTTAGGGGCGTGTCGAGGTCGAAGGCCCCCGCCCGGGCGCTGGGCATGCG
>Ga0081538_10004894_pt1 | contig 12197 bp, 20 predicted proteins | sample TabmetS5T2R1_FD_71022 | JGI IMG/M metagenome (GOLD analysis project Ga0081538, IMG submission 71022) | Tabebuia heterophylla rhizosphere microbial communities from the University of Puerto Rico - S5T2R1 | ecosystem: Host-associated > Plants > Roots > Rhizosphere ... | reverse complement strand
GCCCTCCTTGTCGGTGAGGCTCACGATCGTGTTGTTGAAGGACGTCTTGATGTGCGCCTGGCCGATGGCGATGTTCTTCTTCACCCGGCGGCGCGAGCGGCCCTTGGACTGTCGGCGAGGAGGCGCCAAGCTACTTCGCCTTCTTCCCGCGCCCGACGGTCTTCTTCGGGCCCTTGCGCGTGCGCGCGTTCGTCTTCGTCCGCTGGCCGTTGACGGGCAGCCCGCGGCGATGGCGGATGCCGCGGTAGGCGCCGATCTCCTGCAGGCGCTTGATCGCCTGCGAGCGCTCGCGGCGCAGCTCCCCTTCGACCTCGAGGTTCGTGTCGATGTAGTTGCGGAGCTTCGTGATCTCCTCGTCGGTGAGGTCGCGCACCTTCTCGTCGGGAGACAGCCCGAGCTCGGCGCACGTCGTGCGCGCGGTCGCCTGGCCGATCCCGTAGATGTACGTGAGCGCCACCTCGAGGCGCTTCTCGCGTGGCAAGTTCACTCCTGCGATTCGAGCCAACTCGTCTCCTTCGCTCCTAGCCTTGCCGCTGCTTGTGCCGCGGGTTCGAGCAAATGACCAGCACCTTGCCGCCCCGCTTGATCACGCGGCAACGGTCACACATCGGCTTGACGGACGGACGTACCTTCATGGGAGATCCTCAGTGGGGCGGCATCCACGCAAAAGCGCGGACGAGCCGCGACCGTGCATGGTAGCAAAGGGCCTTTTGAACCCGTCTCACTTCGACCGCGCATTCGTGAGGACGAGCGGCCCGTTGTCGGTGATCGCGACGGTGTGCTCGAAGTGCGCCGAGAGGGAGTCGTCGTCGGTGGAGATCGACCAGCGGTCGTCGGCCATCCAGACGTCCGGCCCGCCGGCGTTGATCATCGGCTCGATCGCCAGGGTCATGCCGGGCTGCAGGAGCGGGCCCTTGCCGGGCTCACCGAAGTTGGGCACCTGCGGGTCCTCGTGCATCGAGCGCCCGATCCCGTGGCCGACGAGCGAGCGGACGACCGAGAAGCCGGCGGCCTCGGTCGTGCGCTGGACCGCGGCGGAGATGTCCTGCACATGGTTCCCCGCGCGGGCCTCCTCGATCCCGGCGGAAAGCGCCGCCTGCCCGACGTCGAGCAGCCGCACGGCCTCGCCTTCCACCTCGCCGACCGGGAAGGTGTACGCGGAGTCGGCCACGAAGCCCTCGAGCGTCACGCCGACGTCGACCGAGATGAGGTCGCCGTCCTCGAGCACGTAGGGGCCGGGGATGCCGTGCACGACCATGGAGTTGGGCGAGGTGCAGATCGCCGCCGGGAAGCCGCGGTAGCCCTTGAAGGTCGGAACACCGCCCTCCGAGCGGATGTAGTCCTCGGCCGCCTCGTTGAGCTCGGCGGTGGTGACGCCGGGCTTTGTCAGCTCGCCGAGGCGGGCGAGCGTCTCGGCGACGACCCGGCCTGCGCGGCCCATGGCCTCGATCTCGTCCTTGGACTTCCTGATGATCACGAGGACGCCTGCTTCGCGGTCGAGAGCACCTGCTGCACCTCGGCGAAGACCTCCTCGACCGTCCGGTCCGCGTGGATCCCGACGAGCAGGCCACGGGTGCGGTAGTAGTCGACGAGCGGCTCCGTCTGCTCGTGGTACACGTCGAGCCGGTGCTGGATCTTCTCGGGCGTGTCGTCGCTGCGCCCCTCGACCTGCGCGCGCCCGAGCAGGCGCTGGACGGCGATCTCGTCGGAGACGTGGAAGTCGAGCACCACGCACAGCTCACCACGGTCGAGCTCGGCGAGGACGCGGTCGAGCGCCTCCGCCTGCGGGAGCGTGCGCGGGAAGCCGTCGAGCACGAACCCGTTCTCCGTGTCGTCCTGGCCGAGCCGGGCGCGCACGACCTCGATGGTGACGTCGTCCGGGACGAGGTCGCCGTTGTCGAGGATCGCCTTGACGCGCTCCCCGAGCTCGGAGCCCGCGGCGCACTCGGCGCGGAACATGTCGCCGGTGTTGATGTGCGGGATGCCCTCCTCCGCGGCGACGAGTTTGCCCTGGGTGCCCTTTCCGGCCCCCGGAGGACCGAGGATGACGACGTCGAGGGGCATCAGTGCCTCGGCCGGTTACATCGCCCTGTCTCTGGCGCGCGAAAACCAAGCCAGGCTAGGACGCAGGGAGTCCCTTTGCCGGTGGCAAAGGGGCGATTGAGGGCGACGCATGGCGAAGCGTTTGCAGCCGCCAGAGGCAGGGAGGATGTGGCCGGTCGAGCCACTGCCTACCGGAGGAACCCCTCGTAGTGGCGCATCATCATCTGCGACTCCATCTGGCGCATGGTGTCGAGCGCGACGCCCACCACGATGAGGATCGATGTCCCGCCGAGCGCGGCCGAGGTCGCCTGCGAGAAACCGCCGTAGCGGATGAAGAGGGTCGGGAGCGTGGCCACGAGCGCGAGATAGAGCGCGCCGGGCAGCGTGAGTCGCGTCAGCACGCGGTCCAGGTACTGCGCGGTGGGCGGCCCGGGACGGATGCCCGGGATGTAGCCGCCGTGCTTGCGCAGGTTGTCGGCCTGGTCGATCGGGTTGAACTGGACCGCCGTGTAGAAGTACGTGAAGATCACGATCATGAACGCCTGCAGGAGCAGGTAGGGCAGGGCGGTCGGCGAGAAGTTCTCGTTGATGAACGTCTGTGTCTGCGGGAAGAACTGCGCCACCGTCGGCGGGAAGGCCATGATCGCCGCCGCGAAGATGATCGGGATGACGCCGGCCATGTTCACGCGGAGGGGCATGTAGGTCGACCCGCCGGCGGTCATGCGCCGGCCGACCATACGCTTGGCGTACTGGATCGGGATGCGGCGCTGGCCCTCCTGGACGAAGACGACCGCGACGATGATCGCGAGCGCTATGAGCGGGAACATCAGCCGCTCGAACGAGTCGCCCGCCCACCAGGCGCGCAGGCCGCCCGGAAGCCCGGCGAGGATGGACGCGAAGATGAGCAGCGAGATGCCGTTGCCGACGCCGCGCTTCGTGATCAGCTCTCCCATCCACATGAGCAGCGTCGTGCCCGCGGTCAGCGAGACGACGATCAGAACGAAGCGGCCGGCGGTGAGCTCGAGCGCGCCCTGGCGGCTAAAGAGGTACGAGTAGCCGGCGGCCTGCATGGCGGCGAGGACGACCGTCAGGTAGCGCGTGTACTGGTTGATCTTGGCGTAACCGGCCTCACCTTCCTTCTGGAGCTGCTCGAGCCGCGGGATCACCACGGTCATGAGCTGCAAGATGATCGAGGCCGTGATGTACGGCATGATCCCGAGCGCGAAAACCGCGAACTGCGACAGCGCGCCGCCCGAGAAGATGTTGAGGAGGCCGAGGATCGTGCCTCCCTGGCCCGAGAAGTAGTCCTTGATCTGCTCGGAGTCGACGCCCGGGACCGGGATCCAGCTGCCCAGGCGGTAGATCGCCAGGATCATCGCGGTGAAGAGCAGCCTGCGGCGGAGCTCGGGAACCCGCCAGGCGTTGGTGAGCCAGGAGAACATCTACTCGTCGTTCTCCTCGGCCTGGTCGTCGGCGGGCTGATTCTCGGCCTCGGGCTCGGTCACCTCCGCGGCGGCCTCGGGCTCCTCCGCCGAGGTCTCTGCAGCCGCCTTGCGGCGCCGCCGCTTTACCTCGCGGGGAGGGCGAAGCGCGGTCGCGCTGCCCCCCGCCTGCTCGATCTTCTCACGCGCTGAGGCGGAGAAGGAGTGAGCCGTGACGGCGAGCTTCTTCGTCAGCTCGCCCTGGCCGAGCACCTTTACGTCCACGCGCGTGTTCTTGATCAGGCCCTTCTCGACCATGGCCTCGAGCGTCGCCTCGGCGCCGTCGTCGAAGACGCGCTCGAGGTCACGGAGGTTCACCGGCACGGTCTGCGTCCGGTGCGGGCCGATCGGCATCGCGTCTTTCGAGTACGGGCCGCGCTGCTTGGGCAACCGCATGTAGATCGGCATCTGGCCGCCCTCGAAGCCGGGCCGCATCGTGTGCGAGCCGGAGCGGGCCTTCTGGCCCTTGATCCCGCGGCCGGCGTAGCGGCCCTTGCCCGAGCCCAGGCCACGGCCGACGCGCTTGCGCGCGCGCCGCTTCTGCGCGGGCTTCAGGTTCGAGAGGGTCAGGCCCTCGTTCTGCTCGGTCTGCTCAGGCGCCATTAGGCGTCCTCCACTTTGACTAGGTGGCGGACCTTGCGGAGCATTCCGAGCGTCTCGGGACTGTCGTCGCGCTCGGTCGACCTGCCGATCTTGCCCAGCCCGAGCGCCCGCAACGTGCCCCGGTGGCGCTCCGTCTGGCCGATCTGGCTACGCGTCTGGGTTATCCGCAGCTTCACCACTGTCTTCGGTCTCCGTCACGGTCTCCGGCTCGGGCGCTGCCTCGACGGCCGGCTCTTGGTCCTTCTGCTTGGCGGGGAAGAGCACGTCCGAGACGACCTTCCCGCGGGTCTTCGCGACCTCCTCGGGCCGGCGCAGGCTCTGGAGCCCGTTCACCGTCGCCTTCAGGAGGTTGATGGGGTTCGGATTCCCGAGGCTCTTGGCCAGGATGTCGCGGATCCCGGCGAGCTCGAGCACGGCGCGAACGCCGCCGCCGGCGATGACGCCGGTTCCCTCGCTTGCGGGGCGCAGCAGGACGCGCGCGGCGTCCGAGCGGCCCAGGACCTCATGGGTGATCGTCGTGCCGTGCTTCGGCACCTGGAAGATGTTCTTCTTCGCGTCGTCGACGGCCTTCGAGATGGCGAGCGGGACCTCCCGTGCCTTGCCGTAGCCGACGCCCACCCGGTCGACCTCGTCGCCGATGACGACGAGCGCGGTGAACGAGAAGCGCCGGCCGCCCTTGACCACCTTGGCGACGCGGTTGATCTCGACCACGCGCTCCTTCAGCTCGCGGGCGTCGATCTCGCGGTCGCGGACCTGTTGAGCGTCGATTGCCATCAGAAGCTGAGTCCTCCTTCACGGGCTCCGTCGGCGAGCGCCTTGACGCGCCCGTGGTACAGGTAGCCGCCGCGGTCGAACACAACTGTTTCGATCCCGGCCTTCTTGGCCGCGGCCGCGAGCCGCTTGCCGACCTCGGCGGCTTGCTCGCTCTTCGATCCCTTGAAGCTCTTCGCGAGGCCCGTGTGCGTCGCGTGTGCCAGGGTCTTGCCCTCGACGTCGTCGATCAGCTGCGCCTCGATCCCGCGGTTGGAGCGGAAGACGGCGAGGCGCGGCCGCTCGGCCGTGCCGACGATCTTGCGGCGGACGCGTCGGTGGCGGCGCTCGCGGGCCTGTCTCACGGTCAGGGTCGCCACGACTACGCCCTCTTCCCGACCTTGCGGCGGACGTACTCGCCCGCATAGCGGATGCCCTTGCCCTTGTACGGCTCGGGCGGCCGAACGGCGCGCACCTCGGCGGCGACCTGTCCGACACGCTGCTTGTCGATGCCCTTGACGAGGATCTGGTTCGGCGCCGGCACCTCGAAGGTGATTCCCTGCGGCGCCTTCTTCACCACCGGGTGCGAGAAGCCGACGTTCAGCTCCAGGTCGGAGCCGCGCATGCCCGCGCGGTAGCCGACGCCCTGGATCTCGAGCGCCTTCTCGAAGCCCTTCGTGACGCCCTCGACCATGTTGGCGACGAGCGAGCGGGTGAGCCCGTGCAGGGCGCGGTCCTCTCCACGCTCGGTCGGGCGCGCGACGACGAGCTCGCCGTCTCGTTGCTCGATCGCGATGCGCGGGGGCACTTGTTGCGAGAGCTCGCCGAGCGGGCCGTTGACCATCACGCGCCCAGGCGAGATCGACACCGATACCCCGGCGGGCAGCTCGATTGGCGTGTTTCCGATGCGCGACATGCAGTTACCAGACGAAGCAGAGGACCTCGCCGCCGACGCCGAGCTCCTGCGCCGTCCGGCTGGTCACGAGACCCTTGGAGGTGGACATGATCGCCGTGCCCATCCCGCCCAGGACGCGCGGAAGGCGGTCCTTGCGGGCATAGACGCGGCGGCCGGGCTTGGACACGCGGCGCAGGTCGGTAATGACGCGCTCGCGGCTCCGCCCGTACTTGAGCTCGACGACCAGGGTATCGAACGCCTCCCCCCGCTCGACGCGGTAGTCCTTGATATAGCCCTCGTCCTTGAGGACGCGGGCGATATCCACCTTCGTCCGTGACGCGGGCATCGTGGTCGTCTCGTGGAGCGCCCGGTTGGCGTTCCGGATCCGGGTGAGCATGTCGGCGATGGGGTCGTTCAGCATCAATACCTCTTCCTTACCAGCTCGACTTGGTCATGCCGGGGATGAAGCCTTCATGCGCGAGATCGCGCAGGCAGATCCGGCAGAGACCGAACTTGCGATACACCGCGCGCGGACGCCCGCAGCGGTTGCACCGGCTGTAGGCCCGCGTCCGGTACTTCGGCGTGCGGGCGGCCTTCGCGATCAGGCTCTTCTTGGCCATGCTCCTCCTACTCGCTCTCCGTCCGGAACGGGAGGCCGAGGCCGCGCAGGAGCGCGAGGCCCTCCTCGTCCGTCTTCGCAGACGTCGTGATGACTACGTCGAGGCCTCGGACCTCCTGGACGTCGTCGTAGTTGATCTCCGGGAAGATGATTTGCTCGCGGATGCCGATCGAGTAGTTCCCGCGTCCGTCGAAGCTCCGCGATGAGAGGCCGCGGAAGTCGCGGATACGGGGGAGCGCGATCGAGACCAGCCGGTCGAGGAACTCGTACATCCGCACGCCGCGGAGCGTCACCTTCGCGCCGATGGGCATGCCCTCGCGGATCTTGAAGCCGGCGATGGACCTCTTCGCGCGCGTGATCTGGGCGCGCTGGCCCGTGATCGTCGTCAGCTCCTCCACCGCGCTGTCCAGAGCTTTGGCATTGGTCTTCGCCTCGCCGACGCCCATGTTCACCGTGATCTTCTCGATGCAGGGCGCCTGCATGATCGAGCTGAACTCGAACTGCTCCTTGAGGGACGGGCGCACCTCGGACTCGTATCGCTCCTTGAGGCGTGCGACGTACCCGTTCTGGGCCTTCGTCTTCGTCTTCGTCGCCATCAGCGGTCGAGCACCTCTCCGCAGTCGGCGCGCTTGCAGACGCGCACCTTGACGCGCCCGTCCTTCGAGTCGCGGTACTCGTACCCGACCCGGGTGGCGCGGTTGCACGTCGGGCAGACGACCATCACGTTCGAGACGTCCACGGGCGACGACAGCTCGAAGATCCCGCCGGGCTGGATCTGCGTCTGGCCCATCCGGCTCGCGTCCTTCATGGGGCGCGGCCGCCGGTGGCGGTGCACGATGTTCAGGTTCTCGACGAGCACGCGCCTCTTCTTCGGGTCCGCCTCGATGATGCGGCCCTGCTTCCCCCGGTCCTTGCCCGAGAGGATCTGGACGACGTCGCCCTTCCGCACTTTCATGGTCTGCGCCATGTCACAACACCTCCGGCGCGAGTGAGACGATCTTCATGAAGTTCTTCTCGCGCAGCTCGCGGGCCACGGGCCCGAAGATGCGCGTTCCCCGCGGGTTGTTCTGCGCGTCGATGATCACCGCCGCGTTCTCGTCGAAGGCGATCGAGGTTCCGTCGTCGCGGCCGAAGGGCTTCTTCGTGCGCACGACGACCGCCTTCACCACCTCGCCCTTCTTGATCGTGCCCTGCGGGGTCGCCGTCTTCACGGTACCGACGATGACGTCACCCACGCGCGCGTAACGTCGGTGGGAGCCGCCGAGCACGCGGATGCAGAGGAGCTCGCGGGCTCCGGTGTTGTCGGCGACGCGGAGACGGGATTCCTGCTGGATCATCGACGGTCGCCTCCCTCGCAGATCGTGCTCTGTGCAGGCGAAAAGCGAGCGTCGCAAGGACGCAGGGAGCGCTCGTAGTCGAAGGCTACGGGCGCGACTGAGGACGCCGCGAGGCGACGCTTTGCAGCCTGCCGCAGAGTGCGAGATGTGAGGGTGGGGGCCGTCATAACTACTTGGCTTCCTCGAGCACCTCGGCGAGGCGCCAGACCTTCGTCTTGGACAGCGGCCGGGTCTCGACCACGCGGACGAGATCGCCGGGCTTGGCGACGTTCGCCTCGTCGTGGGCGTGCAGCCTGGTCGAACGGCGCACGATCTTCTTGTAGACCGGATGCGGCTTCACCGTGTCGACCCGGACGACGATGGTCTTGTCCATCGCCGCCGAGATGACGACGCCGCGCCGCTCCTTGCGGGTCCCGCGCACGCGCTCCGGCTTGGACAGTCGCACGACGGGCTTGCGCTCGGCCGGCTTCTCGCGCTTCGGCTTCGGGCGCTGCCGCCGCTCGGCGCGGGGGACGCGCTTGCGCTTCCTCTTCGGCTCGACGGCCGGCGCCGCAGGGGCCTCGGCCGCTGCGGGAGCCTCCTCGTCGCCCTCGGCGGCCGGCTCCCCTGCTTCGGCGGCAGGCTCCTCCGCCTCCGCAGCAGGCTCCTCGACTTCCGCGGCAGGCTCCTCGGCGGCGGGCTCCTCAGGAGCGGGCTCCTCCGCTTCGGCGGCGGGCTCGGGCGCCGGCTCCTCGGCCGGCTCCTCCGCGGGAGCCTCCTCGGCGGCAGGGGCTTCCTCCGCCGCAGGCTCCTCGACGGGATCCTCCTCGACGGCCCGCTCGGCCTCGGCCTCCGGCTCCTCGGCCGGAGTCTCCTCGACCTGCTCCTGCGTCTCTTCCTCGGTCTTCCTTGGCCTTGCCATCTACCTTCTCTCCAACGAGTTCTTCCGCTCCGCCTGGATCGTCAGGATCCGGGCGATGTCGCGCTTCGCAAGCGACAGGCGTGAGGTCGAGTCGAGCGCCCCGGTCGCCATCTGGAAGCGGAGGTTGAACAGGTTCTCGCGGCTCTCGGCGAGTCGCCTCACGAGCTCCTCGTCCGACAGATCTCTCAGCTCCCTAGCCTTCAAAGAGATCAGCCTCCCGTTTCACGAACTTGGTCTTGACCGGCAGCTTCATCCCGGCGAGGCGCATGGCCTCGCGGGCGAGCGGCTCCGGCACACCCGACAGCTCGAACATCACGCGGCCGGGCTTGACGACTGCCACCCAGTGCTCGGGCGAGCCCTTCCCTGAGCCCATGCGGGTCTCGGCCGGCTTCTGGGTGACCGGCTTGTCGGGGAAGAGGTTGATCCAGACCTTGCCGCCGCGCTTGATGTGGCGGGTCATGGCGATACGGGCCGCTTCGATCTGGCGGTTCGTCACCCAGCCGGCGTCCAGCGACTTGAGGCCGTAGTCGCCGAAGCTCACCTGCTGCTGGCCCTTGGCGACCCCTCGCCTCCGTCCGCGCTGCTGCTTGCGGAACTTGGTCTTGCGCGGCATCAGCACTACGACTCGCCGCCTTCGTCCGCGGCCGGAGCCGTCTCAGGCGCCTCGGCCTCGGCCTCGGGCGCCGGTGCGCCCTCGGTTGCCTCCGGAGCCTCGGACTCGACCGGAGCGGCCTCGGCCTGAGGCTGCTCCTGCGCCTCCTGCTCGGGAGCCGGCTGCTGCTCGCGCTGCTCGTCGCGGCCGCCCTGGCGGCGGCGCTGGCCGCGCCGCGGGCGCCCGACGGGGCCGAGGCCCTCGCGGTCGCCGCCTCCGCGCCGGCCGCCCTGGCCGGCGGGGCCAAGCCCGTCGCGGCGTCCGCCGCGGCGGCGGGCCTGATCCTGCTCGCCCAGCCGTCCGGTGGCGCCGCGCTCGCCACTGTCGTAGCCCTCGGGCATGATCTCGCCCTTGTTGATCCAGACCTTGACGCCGATGCGGCCGAAGGTCGTCTTCGCCTCGGCGAAGCCGTAGTCGATGTCCGCCCGCAGCGTGTGCAGCGGGACGCGGCCCTCGGAGTAGGTCTCCGAGCGCGACATCTCGGCGCCGCCCAGGCGGCCGCCGCAGGTGATCTTCACGCCCATCGCGCCGGAGCGGATGGCCGAGGCGAGCGAGCGCTTCATCGCGCGGCGGAAGCTGACGCGGTTCTGGAGCTGCTCGGCGATCGACTGGGCCACGAGCTTCGCGTCCAGCTCGGGGCGCTTGATCTCGTTGATGTTGATCTGGACGTTCTTGTGCGTCATCCCGTGGATCTCGCGCCTGAGCGCGTCGACCTCGGCGCCGGACTTGCCGATGACGATCCCCGGCCGGGCCGTGTAGATGTCGATCGTGATCCGCTGCTTGTCCTTGCGGATGAGGATGTCCGAGAGGCCCGCGTGCCCCAGCTTGCCGTAGATGTGGTCGCGGATCTTCACGTCCTCGATGATGTAGGACGGAAACTCCTTCGAGCCCGTGTACCAGTTGGACTTCCAGTCGTGGATGACGCCGACGCGCAACCCGCCGGGATGGATCTTCTGACCCACTAGCAATCACCGCCTGTATGAATCGTGCTCTCCGAGCGCGAAAAGCGAGCGTCGCAGGGACGCACGGAGCTTTCGTAGCCGGAGGCTACGGACGCGACCGAGGACGCCGCGAGGCCACGCTTTGCAGCGCTCCGGAGAGTGCGAGGCATGCAGGTGGGGGTTGCCATTAGTTGTCGCTCCCCTCGTCGTCGGTCTTCTTCTTCCGGGTGGTCCTTCGCTTGGGCTTCGCCTCGGCGGCCTCCTCGGCCTTCGGCTTGGCGGCGCGAGTGCGCTTCGGCTTGGGCGCCTCCTCGGCTTCTGCTTCAGCGGCCGCGGGCGCCTCCGCCTTCTTGCGGGAAGCGCGCGTGCGCTTGGGCTTCTCCTCCGCGGGCGCCTCCTCGACTGCAGGCTCCTCGACGGCCTCGACCTCGGCGCCGGTCTCGTCGATGACGATCGGCTCGGGCTCCTCGGTCAGCGTCACTGGGGCCGGGCGCTCGATCGGCGCCGGGATCTCCTCGCCTGTGGGGGAAGCCAGGCCAATGGTGATGTGGCAGGTGCGCTTCTTGATCCGTCCCACGCGACCGCGCGCGCGGGCGCGCCAGCGCTTCAGCATCGGGCCGGCGCCCACGAAGGCGGAGACGACGTAGAGCTCGTCGGCGTCGAGCCCGTGGTTCGCCTCGGCGTTCGCCGCGGCCGAGTCGAGCACCTTGCGGACGTCGCCGGCGGCGTCGCGCGTCATGAACGCGAGGATCGTGCGCGCCTCCGGCACGGAGCGGCCGCGGATCTGGTCGACGACGAGCTGGGCCTTGCGCGGGGCCGTGCGCACGTAGCGCGCCTCCGCGCGGACCTCGGAGCGTGTCTCCACAACGGCCATCAGGTCCGCCTCACCTCGGTCTTGCGGTCGCCGGAGTGGCCACGGAAGAGCCGCGTCGGCGCGAACTCGCCCAGCTTGTGGCCCACCATCGACTCGGTGACGAAGACGGGCACGTGCGTCTTGCCGTTGTGGACGGCGATCGTGTGCCCGACCATCTCGGGGAAGATGGTCGACGTGCGCGACCACGTGCGGAGCGGCCGCTTCTGGCCGGACTCGTTCATCTCCTCGATGCGCTTCATGAGCGACGACTCGACGAACGGCCCCTTCTTGGACGACCTGGACACCTAGCGCCTCTCCTTCCCGCGGCGGCGGCCGCGGACGATGAGCTTGTCGGATTCCTTGTGCTTGCGGCGCGTGCGCTTGCCGAGCGTGGGCACGCCCCACGGGGTGACCGGATGGCGGCCTCCCTTGGACTTGCCCTCGCCGCCGCCGTGCGGGTGGTCGACCGGGTTCATGGCGGAGCCGCGAACGGTCGGCCGCCTGCCAAGCCAGCGGCTGCGACCCGCCTTCCCGCTCGAGATGTTCTCGTGGTCCGTGTTCCCGACCTGGCCGACGGTCGCGCGACAGGCGAGCGGCACCCGGCGCATCTCGCCGGACGGCAGGCGCAGGACGCCGTAGCCGTCGTCCTTTGCGACGAGCTGGACGCCGGAACCGGCGCTCCGCGCGAGCTGGCCTCCCCGGCCCGGCTTCAGCTCGACGTTGTGCACGAGCGTGCCGGTCGGGATGTTCGCGAGCGGGAGCGCATTGCCGGGCTTGATGTCGGCCTCGGGGCCCGACTCGACGCGGGCGCCAACCCTGAGGCCGGCGGGCGCGAGGATGTACGCCTTCGCGCCGTCCGCGTAGTGGAGCAGTGCGATGCGGGCCGACCGGTTCGGGTCGTACTCGATCGCGGCGACCCTGGCGGGGACGCCGTCCTTGCGCCGCTTGAAGTCGATCACGCGGTACCGCCGCTTGTGTCCGCCGCCCTGGTGGCGCGTTGTGATGCGGCCCTGGTTGTTGCGGCCGCCCTTGCGCTTCACGGGCTCGAGCAGGGTCTTCTCGGGCTCGGCCTTCGTGATCTCCTCGAAGCCCGAGACCGAGCGGAAGCGACGGCCGGGGCTC
>Ga0081538_10004893_pt1 | contig 12197 bp, 11 predicted proteins | sample TabmetS5T2R1_FD_71022 | JGI IMG/M metagenome (GOLD analysis project Ga0081538, IMG submission 71022) | Tabebuia heterophylla rhizosphere microbial communities from the University of Puerto Rico - S5T2R1 | ecosystem: Host-associated > Plants > Roots > Rhizosphere ... | reverse complement strand
CGCTCGCGCGGCTTCCGAGTGTGCGGCGAAATGTGTGGATAGTGGCCCGCCGATGAGCCAACTACGTGTTCACGCTCCCGAACCGCTACGTCGCGCGAGGACCACGAGCTCCTCCGCGTGCCGGGAGTTGCGCAGGGAGACCAGGTTCGCGACTGCCGCCAGCGCGCGCAGCCGGCCCGTCCCGTTCACCGGGCCCTCGGCGGGGAGCCGGCCCTGCTCGATCGCGGTGCTCTGGCTGAACATCTGAAGGGCGTGGGGTGAGGCTGCGGGCGGGGGCAGCGGCTCGAGGCCCGTGTCCCGCAGCAGCCGGTCCAGGGACGCTCGGGTGAAGAGCACCAGGTGGCGCGGCGGGTCCAGGCCGAGCCAGTCCCGGCCGAACCGCCGCAGCCCCAGCGCCTCCAGGTTCGGCGTGGCGATCCAGAGCAGCCCGCCGGGGCGAAGCAGGCGCTCGATGCGGCGCAGATCGGCCGCCGGATCGTGCAGGTGCTCGATCACGTGGCTGAGCGTGATCGCGTCGAATTCACATCCGTGCTCCTCTGTGTCGAGGTCGGCGAGCGTCCCCTGGGATACGTCCAGGCCTGCCTCGCGAGCTCCCACCACGGCCGCGGGATCCGGGTCGATTCCCTGCGGACGCCATCCGAGCTCAGCCATCTGGGCCAAGAAGGCGCCGCTGCCGCAGCCCACGTCGAGCAGCCGTCCCCCCGGAATGGCCGGGAGATGGCGAACCTCCCTGTCCACGAGCGCACCGCGGGACGGGGCGACCTTCGGGATGAGTCGGCCCCCCGGCACGGTCGGCTTCTGTTCGTAGCCCCAGCGCGCCCGCAGGTAGTCGTTGGCGAGACCCCGGCGGAGCCGCCCGACCGGGGGCGGTCCGACCGAGCCGTGGGTGTAGTACGTGCGGTAAGCGAGCTCAATCGTCTCCGGGCTCGGGCGCGGATCGAGGTATGCCGAGCGGCACGACGAGCAGCGCACGAGCGCCCATGTGCCTGGCGCGGTGCGGAACGCGCGGTCGCGCAGGCCGTCGTAGAACGGCCCCCGCTCAGCGCTTCCGCATACCGGGCAGGCGGCAACCGCCTCGAGCCCGCCCGCGGGCCACTCGCTCTCAGCCGCTGGACCATTCGTCATGCTTGGAGCGTATGGAGCGTGCGACGCCCGGGGCCGAGCCCGATGTCCTCTCGGGCCCGGACATCGCCGGTCGCGTAGTGCGCGGCGGCGCTCTGCGCGCCATCGGTTTCGGCGTCGTGAACCTGCTCGGGATCCTCAGTTCGGTCATCCTGCTGCGGCATCTCGGCGTGTCGGACTTCGGGCGTTATGGCACGGTGATCGCGCTCGTGGCGATCGCGAGCGGGCTCGCGGACGCCGGGCTCAACATGACCGGCAGCCGCGAGCTGGCGCTGCTGCCGCGCGGGGCCGAGCGGCGGCGGCTGCTCGGGGCACTGCTCGGAGTTCGCCTGCTCCTGCTCGTGGTGGCTGCCCTGGCAGCGCTCGCATTCGCAGCGGTAGCCGGCTACGAGTCCGAGATGATCGTGGGCACGGCGCTGGCCGGCGCGGGCGCTGCGCTGATCGGTGCGCAATCCACCCTGACCCTCCCTCTGGTCGTGGACCTGCGCAACGGGCTGATCACCGTGAGCGAGGTCCTCAAGCAGGTCATCCTCGTAGTCGGCGTCGTGGCCCTCGCAGTGGCCGGCGCGGCCCTAACCCCTTTCTTTGCCGTCCAGGTCCTGGTCGGCGTGGGGGCGCTGATCACGGTGCCGTTCATGGTCGCCCGCTCCGACCTCGCCTGGCCGTCGTTCTCTCGTGAGGACGTGCGCCGGCTGGCCATTGTGGCCCTCCCAGTCGCGCTCGCGTCGATCGTCACCGCGTTCTACGTGCGGACGCTGATCGTCCTGGCGTCACTGATCACCTCCGAGTACGAGACGGGCCTCTTCGTCACCTCGGCCCGGATCATGGAGATGATCGGCGGCGTGGCCCTGCTCGTGGTCGGAGTTATCCTGCCCGTCGCCACGGTGGCCGCCCGCGACGACCGCGGTCGCCTGAGCTACGTACTGGCGGCCACCACCAAGCTGGCCCTGGTTGGCGGGGGCCTGCTGGCGCTCATCGTCATCTTCGCGGCCCGGCCCATCGTCGTGCTGCTGGGGGGCGAGGAGTTCGCCCCCGCGGCCTCGGTGCTGCGCATCCAGGCCCCGGTCGTGCTCACCATCTTCCTCATCTACGCCTGGACCGCCTTCCTTGTAGCCGACGGGCGCCGGCGAGCGCTGGTGCAGTGCATGCTGATCGGCCTCGTGGCGCTGTTTCTCGCCGGCGGGCCGCTCATCGCCGAGCTCGATGCGGAGGGCGCGGCGCTGGCGGCCGTGGCCGCGGACGTGGTGCTTACCGCGGTCACCTTCCGCGCGGTCAGACGCGTCGGCGACGGCCGCGTGGGGGTCGAGGCGAACTACCTCGCGCGATATGTCATCGCGCTCGCCGTGGGTGCGGGCGTGGCCCTCGCGACCCTTGCGGTGGGGCCGCCGGTCGTGGCCGCCTGCGCGGCGGCCATCGCCTTCACGGGCGCCACATTCGCGCTACGACTCATGCCGCCGGAGTTGACCGAGTTGATCCCACGACGCTGATCAGCCGCGCGCCTGGCGTGCGAGGCGGATGGCCGCGGCGCGCGCGCGTCGCACCGGGCTCGAGAGCCGTCGCGCCCAGGGATCGCCGAGCGCGCGCGGGGGCCCGGGGAGCTGCACGATCCGCAGCAGCGGCTCCACGGCCTTCGGCCAGGTGAGGTCCGCTCCCGCCGCGAGCAGGCGCTCGCGGTATGCCTCGGAGCCGCGATGCAGCACCTCGACGATTGCGTCGGCCACGGCGTCAACGTCACCGTACGGCACGATCACGCCACCATCACAGCTCTCGATCAGCTCACTCAACTCGTCGCCGGCGGTACACACCGCCGGCACGCCGGCCCAGAAGCAATCCAGCAGCCGCGTCCGGAAGGAGAAGCCTGCCTCGAGGTGGTCGAAGTGCGTGGACAGGATGCAGGCCGCGTCCATCAGCCAGGTCGCACGCTCCCGGTACCGGATGGGGCTCTCGTTGAAGAACACCAGGCTGTCGAGCGCTCCCAGGTTCCGCGCGAGCTCGCGTGCGGCCCGCGCCTCGCGCTGCTCGGGGCCTTGGCCGCCCTGCGCGAACATGAACACGAGCCGCACGCGGGGGCAGCGCTCGGCTGCCTTCACCGTCGCCGCGACGGCCGTGGAGGGGTCCAGCCAGTTCCAGATGCCGCCGTTCCAGAGCACGATCTGGGCGTCCTCGCCGAGCGCCGGGAGGCGCGCGGTAGGACCGACGCCTTCCACTTGCTCCGGAGGTTCGCGCGGGATGCCGAACGGCACGCGGTCCAGAAACGAACGGAAGGTCGGGTCGGCGGCGTACGCGGCGGGGTGGATCAGGCGGGCGGCAAGGAGCGCGCCGAGGTAGAGGTCGCGCTGCCTCCTTCCGCTGCAGATGAAGTGGTGGCCCGTGTGCAGCGCGGCCAGGAAGTGGTCCAGCGCCACTGTGTGCCATAGCAGCTGGCGTTCACGCGGGGACGACGCCTGGGCCTCGAGGATGTCCAGCGGCAGCGGGTCGCAGAGGTCGTAGACGACACGCGCCCTCGACGACCGCAGCCAACCCGCCACCAGCGGGTTCGGCGGCCGCATGATGACCACGTCGGCCTCCCGGAACAGCTCGCGCAGGGGTCGCGGGTCCTCGAGCTCATACGACATGTGGCGCGCCGGCGCCAGCCGGGCAGGCTCCGTGCCGGGTGCCGCGAGCGTGACGTCGGCCACGTCAGTGAGCGCCCGTGCCATCTCGTAGGCGCGGATCGCCGCCCCGCCCAGCATCTCGCCGACGCGGTCCTCGGTGACCACCAGCACGCTGCGTGGCATCGCGGCAGTGTGGCAAGCCGCGCCGCTAGGCTCGGGCCGCGTGCCCGGGGACGGTTACTACGCCAGCACGCGCGACGACATCGTCGACGCGCTGCCGAGGCCGATCGGCGCCGTGCTTGACGTGGGCTGCGGGTCGGGCGGTGTTGGACCGGGCTTGCGGAGGGCCGGCGCAGGGAGGCTGACTGGGATCGAGGTGGTGCGCGAGCAGGCCGAGCTGGCCCGCGACCGCTACGACGAGGTGGTGGCGGCGCCCGTCGAGCAGGCCCTAGAGCAGATCGATGGGCCGTTCGAGACGATCCTCTGCCTCGACGTGCTGGAGCACCTCGTGGACCCCGAACGGGTACTGCGGGAGCTCCGTCGCGTTGCCGCCCCCGGCGCCCGGCTGCAGGTGTCGCTCCCGAACGCTCGCCACGTGTCCCTCATGAAGGACCTCGTCTTCAAGGGCACCTTCGGCTACACGGAGTGGGGCCACCGTGACAGGACGCACCTGCGCTGGTTCACACGGCGCGACATCGTCGAGGCGATGGAGCGGAACGGCTGGGCGGTGCAGCGCGTGTCACACCCGGAGCTGAACAAGTCGCGCGGGCTCGACCGCCTCACCCGCGGGCGCTCGACCGAGTTCCTCGTCGCGCAGTGGTACGTGCTCGGCGTGCGGGCCCCGGACTAGCGCGCCCCGGCGGCCGAGGCGGGCTCGAGCTGCTCTGGCGCGCCGCCGTTCTCGAGCGACCGCTGCGCCGCCTCGAGCACGCGCACCACTTCGCGCGCCTGCTCGATCCCCGAATATGGCTCCCGCCGCTCGCGGATCGCGGCGAGGAACTCATCGAACTGGGTCGACAGCGGCTCGCGACCGCGCAGCCTCGGGATCGTGATGGTCCCCTCCCGCAACACGGCCCGGTACTCCCCGAAGCTCTGGCCGCGCGCCTCCTGGGCGGGCGCGTCGTAGCTGGCGCCGCGCTCCAGGATCTTCAGGCGCTCGTCGGGCGCCACGTCGTCGAACACGGCCATGCGCTCCTCGCCAACCACGGTCATGCGCCGCACCTTGTAGGGATCCAGCCACGAGACGTGCGAGTGAGCGAGCACGCCGTCGTCGAAGCGAACGGCGAAGTAGACGACGTCGGGATGGCCCTCGCGCAGATAGTCCTGCGCGACCGCGGTCACCACGCTTGGATGTCCGGGCAGCACGTCGAGGAAGATCGAGGCGTCGTGCGCGCCCAGGTCCCAAAGGGCGTTGACGTCATTGCGGATCGGGCCGAGCGCGGCCCGCACGCTGTCGACGTACTGCACGTTGCCGAGCTCGCCGTTGGCCACCAGCTCGCGGATCGCGACGATCGCGCTGTTGTAGACGAAGGTATGGCCGACCATGACCACCCGGTCGCCCCGCGCCGCCTCGATGCGGTCGATCTCCTCCGACGAACCGCCGAGCGGCTTCTCGACGAGCACATCCTTGCCGGCCTCGAGCGCCGGGACCGCCAGGGCCGCATGAGTGGCGGTCGGTGTGGCGACGATCACCGCCTCCACCGAGTCGTCGTCGAGGACGTGCTGGACCTCGGTGGTGCGCCGGACCTGGGGATACCTGCGCTTCGGCAGCTCGAGCGCGTCCTCGCTCCGGTCGCAGCACCATAGGAGCTCGGCGCCGGCGTGCTCGACGGAGATCCGGGCGAAGTGCGGTCCCCAGTAGCCCAGGCCCACCAGGGCGACGCGAACGGGCTCGCTCACGAGACGGGGCTCCCCTCCAGCGCGCCCACCGCCTCGCGCACCACCGCCGCCACGCGGTCGGCGTCCTCGAGCGGCATGTGCGGCCCCATCGGCAGCGAGAGCACCTGGCCGGCCAGCTCCTCGGCCACCGGCAGGTCGCCGGGGGCGAACGCCGCAGCGTAGGCGCCCGTCAGGTGAGGCGGGATCGGGTAGTGGATGATCGTGTCTACGCCGGCATCCTGCAGGCGCTCCTGCAGTTCATCTCGCCGCCGGTGCCGCACCACGAACAAGTGCCACACGGGGTCGGCCCACGCGGTCACCTCCGGTAGCCCGAGCCCGTCGGCGCCGCCGAGCCGGTCGAGGTAGCGCGCGGCTACAGCACGCCTGCGGTTGTTCCATTCGTCGAGGCAGCGCAGCTTGATGCGCAAGAAGGCGGCCTGCAGCGAGTCGAGGCGGCTGTTCATCCCCGGCAGGTCGTGGTGATACTTCACCTTCGAGCCGTAGTTCCGCAGCATGCGCACCCGCTCGGCAAGCACGTCGTCATCCGTCGTAACGGCCCCCGCGTCGCCGAGCGCGCCCAGGTTCTTGCCGGGGTAGAAGGAGAATCCGCCGGCGTCCGCGAGGCCCCCAACGCGGCGGCCGCGGTAACGGGCGCCCTGCGCCTGGGCGGCGTCCTCGATCACAGGGATCCTGCGCTCACGCCCCAGCGCGGTCAGGCCGTCCATGGCCGCCGGCTGCCCGTACAGGTGCACCGGCATGATCGCCTTTGTCGAAGGCGTGAGGGCCCCCTCCACGGCCTCCGCAGTGACGTTGTGCGTCGCGGGATCGGGCTCGACCGGCACCGGCGTGGCGCCCGTCTGGGAAACCGCCAGCCAGGTCGCGATGAAGGTGTTCGACGGCACGATCACCTCGTCGCCGGGACTCACCTCGTAGCCGAGCAGGATCAGCCGCAGCGCGTCGAGCCCACTGCCGACGCCGATGGCGTGCCTCGTCTCGCAGTACGCCGCGAACTCCTCCTCGAACGCCGTGACCTCGGGACCCAGGATGAACTGCCCGGAGGCCATGACGCGCCGGGCGGCATCGTCGAGCTCGTCGCGGAGCTCCAGGTAGGCGGCCGGAACGTCGAGGAAGGGGATGCGGGTGTCGGGCATTCGCTCTTATCGGGGGACGGTGACGCCGAGCCGGCGGCGGCCGAGCTCCACACGGACGATGCGCAGGCCGACGCGGAACGACCGTAGAAGCCCGCCGCTGCCGGCGGCGGCCGCAACGTAGCGGAGCGCCGCGCCCCGGTCACCCACGCGCCACCGCCGGCTCGCCTCGCCGAAGATAGCCGCGATACGGCGCGCCCGGATCAACCGGTGCAGGTCAGGGTAACGCGCATCGGCGAGCGCGAGGACCACCAGGGCGTCCTCGAGGGCGTCGGACGTCTGTGACGTGACGTTGCGCTGATGGCGGCGGTAGCGCGCCAGCACGTCGTCGAGGCCGACGATCCGCCCGCGCCTGAACAGCTCGATGTCGAAGAGCCAGTCGTTCGAGACCCGGATCCGCCGATCGAAGCGCAGGCCGTCCACCGCGGACGAGCGCACCATCATGGTGGACGGCAGCATCATGTAGGCCGGATCGAGCAGGAGCTCGACGCCGCCGTCACGAACGCCGCGGCTCCCGTTGTAGACCTCGGAGAAGCGCCCGTAGGACCGGCCCGAGTCCGAGTCGAAGACGTCGGCGTCGTGGCAGCAGCCGATTGCGTCGGGGCGCGACTGGAGCGCCGCCACCTGCCGCTCGAGCTTGCCCGGCAGCATCACGTCGTCGCCGCCCAGCCAGGCGATGTACTCGCCCGTGTGTGCATCGAGCGCGCGGTTGAACGCACCGGCGATGCCCGTGTTGTCCTCGCTCGCCACGAGCTTCACCCGGTCCGGCTCGCCGGCGGCGTACTCGCGCAAGATGTCGGTTGTGCCGTCGGTCGAGCCGTCGTCGCTCAGCACGAGCTCGACATTCGGGTAGCCCTGCCCGAGGACGCTGTCCACCGTCTCCCGGATGAACGGCGCCTGGTTGTAGATCGGCACGATTACGCTGATCTTCGGCGCGGTCACGAAGCGACCGGCTCGAGCCGGCGGACCACACGCGCGGGGTTGCCGACCACCACCGTGTCGGACTCGACGTCCCTCGTAACCACCGCGCCCGCCCCCACCATGGCTCGCTCGCCAATCGTCACGCCCGGGAGGACCACGGCCCCGGCGCCGACGGTGGCGCCCCTCTTTATCACGATGCCCTCGCAGGTCCAGTCCTGGCGGCTGCGCGGGAAGCGGTCGTTGGTGAAGGTTGCCTGCGGGCCGAGGAACACGTCGTCCTCGACGATCATGCCCTTCCAGAGGTAGACGCCGGACTTGATCGTCACCCGGTCGCCGACGACGACGCCGCCTTCGATGTAGGTGTGGTCGCAGATGTTGCAGCCAGCGCCGACGCGCGCGTCGGGCATGACGTGTGCAAACGCCCAGACGCGCGTGTCCGGTCCGATGTCGGGGGTCTCCACGAGGGCCCGGGGGTGCACGTAAGGCTCGCCCACGACCGCGGGAGTCTAGAGCGATGCTTACGATCGCCTCCCGGTGAATGTCGACGTGGTCATCCCCACCTGGAGGGCGCGGCGCCTGCTCGGGCGCTGCCTGTCCGCGCTGCGTGCCGACCCCTCGCCCAAGCGGGTGATCGTCGTCGACAACGCTTCGGACGACGGCAGCACCGAGCTCGTCCGGTCCGACTATCCCGAGGCGACGCTGGTCGAGCTCCCCAAGAACATCGGGTTCGGACCGGCGGTGAACGCCGGTGTGCGGGCCGGGGACGGCGAGGCGATCGTGCTGCTGAACAACGACGTGCTGGTGGCGCCCGGGTTCGTCGACGCGATCGTCGCGCCCCTCGAATCCCCGAATGTGGGGATGGTCGCCGCCCTGACGACGATCCCTGACACAGACTTGGTAGACGCTTTCGGAATCGAGCTCGATCGCGCCCTGGCCGCATACAACCGCGGCCGGCGTTCGCCGCTCGGCGGTCCCGTCGGCCGGCTCGCCATGCCGAGCGGCGGCGCCGCGGCGTACCGGCGCTCGGCGTGGGAGTGCGCCGGCGGCTTCGACGAGGCGCTGTTCGCGTACGGCGAGGACGTCGACCTGGGGCTGCGGCTGCGCGCCCTCGGCTGGGAGGCCGCCGAGGCGGGCGATGCGCGCGGGGTCCACCTGGGCGGCGCGAGCAGCGGAGTCGACTCCCCGTTCCAGCGCGAGCTCGCCGGCTTCGCACGGGGCTTCCTGCTGCGCCGCTACGGGATACTCCGCTCGCGGGCGGCGCCTCGGGCGCTCGCCGTGGAGGCGCTGGTGGTGGGCTGGGGCCTCGTACGGCACCGCACGCTGGTGCCGCTGCGGGGCCGCGTGCTCGGCTGGCGCGCCGCCGGCGGCAGCGGCCGACGCCCGCTCCCTCCCGGCGTGGTCGATCCGGCGATCGGCGCGGTGGATTCGATTCGCCGGCTGCGAACCGCGCGGTAGTCTCGCGGCCGGTGAACGACCGACGAAGCGCCTTGATCACCGGGATCACCGGCCAGGACGGCTCCTATCTCGCCGAGCTGCTCCTCGATAAGGGCTACGAGGTGCATGGGATGGTGCGGCGCTCCTCGACCGAGACGTTTCAGCGGCTCGAGGGGATCCGGGACGATCTGGTCCTGCACACGGGCGACCTGCTGGACCAGCGCTCGCTGGTGGACGTGCTGCGCGAGTGCGAGCCGGACGAGATCTACAACCTGGCCGCCATGTCATTCGTGGCGGCGTCGTGGTCGCAGCCGGTGCTGACCGCTGAGTTCTCGGCCGTGGGCGTGACTCGCATGCTCGAGGCGATGCGCGAGGTCGTGCCGAAGGCACGCTTCTACCAGGCCTCCTCGTCCGAGATGTTCGGCAGGGTGCGAGAGGTGCCGCAGACGGAGCGCACGCCTTTTTACCCGCGCTCTCCATACGGCGTGGCCAAGTGCTACGGGCACTTCATTACGGTGAACTACCGCGAGTCGTATGACCTGTTCGCGTGCTCGGGAATCGGGTTCAACCACGAAAGCGAGCGTCGGGGACTCGAGTTCGTCACGCGCAAGGTCACGCATGGCGCGGCCGCCATCAAGCTCGGCCTCCAGCGGGAGCTCGCCCTCGGCAACCTCGATGCCGAGCGCGATTGGGGCTATGCCAAGGACTACGTCGAGGCGATGTGGCTGATGCTCCAGCAGGACGAGCCCGACGACTACGTGGTCGCCACGGGCGAGGCGCATTCGGTTCGCGACCTCGTGCGGATCGCTTTCGAGCACGTCGGGCTGGATCCGGAGCCTCACATCAGGATCGACCCCCGCTTCCTGCGGCCGGCCGAGGTGGAGCACCTGATCGGCGATGCAAGCAAGGCGCGGGAGAGGCTCGGGTGGGAGCCGCGCACAAGCTTCGAGGAGATGATCCGTTTGATGGTGGATGCAGATCTCGACCTCCTCGGGCGCGGAGTCCCTCAAAAGCAAGCCGGCTGACGTGGCCGCCGCGCCGCCGGCCGAGTGCGATCTGGCCGTGGTGGGCGGCGGGATCCTGGGGCTGGCGGTGGCTCGCGAGCTGACGCGGCGGCGGCCCGATCTCAACGCGGTCGTGCTCGAGCGCGCCCCGGTCCTGGCCACGGGCCAGACCGGTGCGAACAGCGGGGTCATCCACGCCGGCATCTATTACGCCCCCGGCTCGCTCAAGGCGCGTCTGTGTGTGGCCGGCGCCGCCGAGATGTACGAGTTCTGCGAGCAGCACGGGATCCGGCACGAGCGGTGCGGCAAGGTGATAGTCGCGCGGCACGAGGGCGAGCTCGCCCGGCTCGACGAGCTCGAGCGTCGCGGGCGCGCCAACGGCGTGCCCGGGCTGCGCCGGTTGTCGTCCGGCGAGCTGCGGGAGATCGAGCCGCATTGCATCGGCGTGGCCGCGCTGCACTCCCCCGCCACCGGAATCGTCGACTTCGCCGACGTGGCGCGGGCGTTCGCCATCGAGCTGGGGGAGGAGGGCACGCGCGTGGTCTTCGGCTGCGGCGTGGAGGGCGTCCGGCCGCTGCCGGGTCGGATCGGGCTCGGTTACCGGACGGGCGGCGGGAGTGCGGGCAATGTCGTGCAGGGCGAGACCCGGGCACGCTTCGCCGTCTTCTGCGCCGGCGCCGCGGCGGATCGCCTGGCGGTCGCCGCGGGCGCGTCGCCCGACCCGCGCATCGTGCCGTTCCGAGGCGCCTACAAGTACCTGCGTCCCGAGCGGAGCGGCCTGGTCCGCTCGCTGATCTATCCGGTGCCCGACCCCTCGCTGCCCTTCCTCGGCGTGCACCTCAGCCGTCACATCGACGGCCATGTGTCCCTCGGCCCCACCGCACTGCTCGCGCCGCGCTCGGCTCGCGACCTCACCTGGCCCGGCACCTGGCGGATGGCGCGGCGCTGGTGGCGCACCGGCGTGACCGAGATCCAGCACGCGCTCAGCCGCCGAGCGCTGGCCGCCGCGGCCGCCGACTACGTGCCCGAGATCGGCCCGCGCGACTTCGACGGCGGGTTCTCCGGCGTCCGGGCACAGGCCGTGGCCCGCGACGGCCGCCTCGTCGACGACTTCGTGGTCTCCGAGACCGAGCGCGCCCTGCACGTGCGAAACGCACCGTCGCCGGCGGCGACCTCGTCCTTCGCGCTCGCGCGACTCATCGCGGATCGTTCGGAGCCGGGGCTGGAGTAGGGGCGCCCCGCTCTCGATTCCGGTTGGGCAAGGGGAGCCGCGTGGTTCGACCTTGCCCCTCGGGGACGGTGACGTGTCCGTCCAGAGGGGGTGCGCAAGTTGCGGCCAACATGTGGCGCCGCAACTTGTTGGACCCCCTTGATGGCCGCAGCATTTCGGGCCCAGCTCGACTGTCCGGCTTACGCCCGTTCAGCGCCTGAGCAAGCCCCGCACCAGCGCCCGCTCTCCGGGATCGAGCACCGCCGCGTAGAACGCCAGCCAGTACACCAGCACCCCGCCCACCGCGGCGGCCAGCACCGCCGGCAGCGTCTCGGGATCGGCCGCGAGCCGCAGCAGGACGAGCGCCGCCGCCAGCACGAGCCCGAGCGAGTAGGCCGGCAGCCAGCTGCGGCTGGCCAGCTCGCCGAGGGGCACGCCACCACCTACCCTCAACCCGAGTGCAAGAATCGCCGGAAAGGCCAGCATGAACGGGATCGCGGTGGCCAGCGCGGGGCCCTCGAGGCCCAGGGCCGGCGTGAGCGCCAGCGATAGCGCGAGGTTCAACACCGCGACAACACACATGAGGCGTGCCAGGTACCGCGCCACCCCGGCGCCGATCAGAAAGCCGGGCGTGACAACGAGGCCGCCGTACAGGAGCCAGTACGACACGAGGATCGTCAGGGCCGCCGCACCTTCGGCGTAGCGCGCACCGAGCCAGACCTCCAGGATCGGCTCCGCCAGCGCCATCAGCGTCACGCACAGCGGCACGAACAGGGCGAGCGTGTAACGCGTCCCCCGCACCACCAGCTCGCGCAGCCGGCGGTCGTCGCCGGTCGCCATGTAGCGCGAGGTCGTGGGCACCACTGGCACCGCCAGCGCCCCGCCG